>Ga0105240_10003817_pt1 | contig 23287 bp, 23 predicted proteins | sample KBSC54metaG_FD_80426 | JGI IMG/M metagenome (GOLD analysis project Ga0105240, IMG submission 80426) | Corn rhizosphere microbial communities from Kellogg Biological Station, Michigan, USA - KBS C5-4 metaG | ecosystem: Host-associated > Plants > Roots > Rhizosphere > Soil | place: Michigan, USA... | reverse complement strand
TGCACCCGTATATGGACATAGCGACACAAGACCGAATCATCGCGGCGGTGCTGGAGAGTACGGGCTAATAGGCGCCTTTGCCGGTCGCCACGATCCAGGCAGTCTGGATCAGAATGACGATGTCATACCAGAACGACCAGTTGAGGATATACCATTCGTCCAGGAAGACGCGGCGTTCATAGCTGGTGTCGCTGCGGCCGCTGACCTGCCAGAGGCCGGTCATGCCGGGACGGGCACGGACATAAAGCTGGGTTGCGGGGCCATAATGGTCATCCAGCTCTTGCTGCACCACCGGGCGGGGCCCCACCAGGCTCATATGCCCCATCAGCACATTCCAGAGCTGGGGTAATTCATCCAGGCTGGTGCGGCGCAGCCACTTTCCGATATCGGTGACCCTGGGATCGTCGCGCAGTTTGAAGGTGCGGCGATATTCCTCGTAGAGATCTGGATTCTCCTCCTGCCAGCGTTTCAGCCGCGCATCGGCGTCCGTCACCATGGTGCGGAATTTCAGGCAATCGAACGGCACGCCGTCACGGCCCACCCGCCGATGGGCATAGGTCACCATGCCCGGATCGGCCCGCTTGATGGCGATAGCGATGATCAGGAAAAGCGGAGAAAGAACGATCAGCAGGAATGCCGAGAAGACGATGTCGAAAAGGCGCTTCACGATGCGCGAAGGAAGCCGCTGAACATTGCTGCGGACTTGCAGCATCAGGATGTCGCGGCCGAAGAAATAGTTGGTGGTGACGCCGGCCAGCGGCAGCCGGTTAATGGACGGTATGATGGCGACGGGGATATTCACTTCCAGCAGGCGCTGGACCACTTCGGCGAAGTGCGTCGATTGCATGTCTTCCGCCGCCACGATCGCTTCCTTGCAGCCGGCGTTTGCAATGATCTGGGCGATGCGCGCCGGATCGGACGAATGAATGGGCCGGATCGCCGCCATGCTCTGGGGCGCTCGTGTGTCGGGATCTTCGATCACCAGCCAGCGGACATCGAAGCCTAGTGACAGGGATTGCTTCAGCGCGGTGCAGATTTCGGCGGTGCGCTGGTTGATGCCGATCATCGCGGTCGGGATCTGCCAGATGTCCAGGCGCGTCATCAACATGCGCGCACCCTGGCGCAGGATCGGCAGGAAAATGAGCAGAAACAGCCAGCTCAAAAAGATCGGGCTTAGCGAATAAAGCCCGCGGCCCAGCGCATACATGAGCAAGTCGGGTATCGCCGTGATCAAAAGGGCGATGGTGGTGCCCTTGGCGCCATCGAAGAAAAGCTGCCGGCGGCTGTAATCGCCCGAGATATAGCGGATCAGGATGAATGCCGCGCCCAGAAGCGCAAAGACGTTCAGCGGCGTCGTAGGGGCATGGGGCGTGCGCCCCACAAAAAGAACGATGGTGGGAACGCTGGCGCTGGCGCGAAACAGCAAATCGGCAAGCAGAAAGCAAAGTCCATCGGCGGATGCCAGGCCCAGAATGCTCAACCAGTAGCGGAAATGGCGGGCGCGCGCGGATCGGCGCGTCTCGTCCAGAAGATCGGTGGTCCAGATTGTCGTCGTCATCATGCCGCTTGCTGTTCTTTTTCGGCGACCGAGGCTTGAACTATAGGACAAAGCCGATTCCGGCGTCCCGGTCCATGTAAGGTCAATAAATCGTATACTGCGCGCAACTGCTTATCGGTCCGTTACTATGATGCCCGAAGCAACTATAGAAGGCTGGGATCCGGGCAGATTATGACGAGATGTTGACAGAATTATTCGATTTTGCCTTGCCGGACAGCCGCATAGCCCTTCGGCCAGCAGAACCTCGCGATTCAGCGAGGCTGCTTTTGGTCCATGAAAATGGCGAAATTACGCATCGGCATTTTCGGGATTTGCCGGACCTTTTGAAGAATAATGATATTTTGTCATTTAATGACACGAAGGTCATTGCGGCGCGGCTCAATGCCGTGCGTCCCCCGAGGGTTGCGGGCGGCCCCGAAGTGCCCCTGGAACTGACCCTTCACAAGCGAACGGGGGCGGACGAGTTCCGGGCCTTTGCGCAGCCCGCCAGACGGCTGCGCCCGGGGGACGTGCTCGCATTCGGACATGGCCTGGATGCCCGTGTGCGGGAGCGCCAGGCGGGCGAGGTGCTGCTGGCGTTCAATTTGTCGGGGGAGGCGCTGGACCGGGCGATCGCCGAGGTCGGGTCGATGCCGCTGCCGCCTTATATCGCCAAACTGCGCCCGCCCGACAGCCGGGATTTTTCGGACTATCAAACGGTCTATGCACGGCAGGCCGGCTCGGTCGCCGCACCCACTGCCGGATTACATTTCACCACTGGTCTGCTCGACCGGCTGGCCGCAAAGGGGCTTGGCCGGGTGGATCTCACGCTGCATGTGGGGGCTGGCACCTTTCTGCCGGTCAGCGCGAAGGACACCGATCAGCACGTCATGCATGCCGAACATGGATGTGTGAGCGCCGATGCGGCGGCGCGCCTGAACGCGGCGAAGGCCGGGGGCGGGCGCATCATTGCCGTGGGGACGACCTCGCTGCGCACCCTGGAAAGCGCGGCCACGTCGGATGGCGTGGTTCATCCGTTCACGGACGATACCGCGATCTTCATCACGCCCGGTTACCGCTTCAAGGCGGTGGATGCCCTGATCACCAATTTCCATCTGCCGCGATCGACCCTGTTCATGCTGGTCTGCGCCTTCATGGGGCTGGACACCATGCGGCGTGCTTATGCCGAGGCGATCGAGAAGGAATACAACTTCTATTCCTATGGCGATGCCTGTCTGCTATTGCGGCCGAGATGAGCAAAATCTATTTCGAGCTTCTTGCCACGGACGGCGCCGCCCGCACGGGCGTTCTCAACACGCCGCGGGGTGAGATTCGAACGCCCGCCTTCATGCCGGTCGGAACGGCGGGTACCGTCAAGGCGATGCTGCCGCAGAACGTGCGCGTGACCGGCGCGGATGTTCTTTTGGGCAACACCTATCACCTGATGCTGCGGCCCGGCGCCGAACGCATTGCGCGGCTGGGCGGGTTGCACAAATTCATGGACTGGCAACGCCCCATCCTCACCGATTCCGGCGGCTTTCAAGTGATGTCGCTGTCCCAATTGCGAAAGATCACCGAAGACGGCGTGCGCTTTCAGTCGCATATCGACGGGCATGCGGAGTTTCTGTCTCCGGAGCGGGCGATGGGGATCCAGCGGCTTCTGGGCTCGGACATCCAGATGGTGTTGGACGAATGCCCCGTTTTCGGGGCGACGGAAAATGAAATCGAAAAATCCCTGGCGCTTTCCATGCGCTGGGCGAAGCGATCCAAGAGCGCTTTCGGAGAGCAGCCGGGCCGCACCTGTTTCGGCATCGTCCAAGGCGGGGTTTTCCCCCATCTCAGAATGCGCTCTGCCGCCGCCCTGCAGGAGATCGGCTTTGACGGCTATGCCGTGGGTGGCTTGGCCGTGGGCGAAGGGCAGGCCGCGATGTTTGTTACGTTGGAAGGCACCGTCCCCCATCTTCCATCGGAGCGTCCCCGATACCTGATGGGGGTCGGCAAGCCGGACGACATTGTAGGGGCGGTGCTGCGAGGCATCGATATGTTCGATTGCGTCCTGCCCACCCGTTCCGGGCGCAATGGCCAAGCCTTCACCTGGGGCGGCCCGATCAATCTGAAAAATGCCCGCCACGCGGAAGACCAGGCGCCGTTGGACCCCGATTGCCGCTGCCCTGCCTGCCGTCAATTCAGCCGTGCCTATCTACACCACGTGGTCAAATCCGGCGAAATCATCGCAGCCATGCTGCTGACCTGGCACAATCTGACCTTTTACCAGGATTTGATGGAGAGCCTCCGCGCCGCCATTGCGAAAGGTGCGGTTAAATCATTCATGAAAGAATACCGTTACCGGCAAGAACAGGCGGACGAGATCGTCTCGCGTGCTTGACGCCGATGAGAATTGATATGGTCTGGTTGAAGCAAATTATTTTCCTTTCGAATAATGGAACGTGAAGATATGGCGCCGACTATTCATCCGTCAGCCGATGTGCAGACGACCTGTGTGGGTAACGGCACGCGCATATGGCAGAACGTCGTCATATTGCCGAAGGCGAAGATTGGTGCCGATTGCAATATTTGTGCGGGATGTTTCATTGAGAATGACGTTGTGCTGGGAAACAACGTCACCATAAAGAATGGTGTTTCCCTTTTTGACGGCGTGGTGCTGGAAGATAACGTATTTGTTGGGCCGAATGCGACTTTTACGAATGACCCGTCGCCCCGATCCGGCCGCCGGCCTGCCGCCTTTTTACGCACCGTTGTGCGGCGCGGCGCTTCGATTGGCGCTAACGCTACTTTGCTGCCCGGAATTACGATCGGGGAGGACGCTTTCGTTGCGGCAGGCTCTGTTGTAACGCGCGACGTGCCGGCGGGCGCTCTCGTGATGGGGAATCCTGCAAGAATTAAAAAAATCGGTCAAAAATGATCGGGCTTAAGTTTCACGAGTCGATCGAATTCCGCGCGGACCCGGATGTAGTCGCGCTCATCGTAATGATCGTCCGCCAGTACAAGCAGTACGGCATCATCAGAAAAATCAAACATTTCATGCCAGACCATTGGCTCGATCAAAAGCGCTTCCGACGGGTTGTCTAACTGAACGGTCGCTTGATTGCTGCCATCATCCAGCAGAAATTTGCAACTGCCTTGCAGGCAGACGGCGGCTTGATGAAGCTTGTGATGTGCGTGGAGGCCGCGGCGGACACCTGGGCTCGTTTTGAACATGTAATAGATGCGACGAATCTCAAAGGGCAAGATTTGGTCGGATTCAATTGGTACCAACAGGCCCCGATGATCTCCCCGCACGGGAAAAGACAGTTTTTGTATGAGTGCCATTTAGGGTTTCTTGTGCGCCAACTTCATTTTGTTGTTTTGGCCTTATCAAAGGCATCGGTTTCTATCACGAAATCCGGTAAGTTCTATGCATTCTTGATTTGCCGGCAAGCAGCCTTCTCGGTATGTCGTCACCTATAGAACCTTAACGGGTGTCCGAATGTCGTCATTTGTTCCGTTTCTGGATCTGAAGGGGGTAAACGCCGCGCATGGCGGCGAGCTTCGCGCAGCGTTTGACCGTGTCCTTGATTCCGGTTGGTACATCATGGGCGAAGAGTTGGCGAATTTTGAGCGTGAATTTGCCGATTATTGCGGTGTTCGTCATTGCATTGGCGTGGCCAATGGGCTTGAGGCTATGCAGTTGGTTTTGCGGGCGTGGGATATTGGTCCTGGCATGGAAGTGATCGTGCCTTCAAATACTTACATCGCGACCTGGCTCGCGGTCAGCTATACAGGCGCCACCCCTGTTCCGGTCGAGCCTGATCCGCTGACCTTCAATATCGATCCGGACCGAATTGCGGCGGCCATAACGTCTCGGACCAAAGCCATTCTTCCCGTTCATTTGTATGGGCAGGCCGCGCACATGGGTCCTATTTGCGAGATTGCCGCTCAGCACGGTTTGAAAGTCCTTGAAGACGCCGCTCAGGCGCATGGCGCGCGTTATATGGGGCGCCGCGTGGGCGGGCTGGGTGACGCCGCGGGATTCAGTTTCTATCCCGGAAAGAATCTGGGTGCATTGGGCGATGGGGGGGCGGTCACCACGAATGATGCCTCGTTGGCCGATGCTATACGTGTGTTGCGCAATTACGGATCCCGGCAGAAATACGTCAACGAGACGCGGGGCGTTAATTCCCGTCTAGACGAACTGCAGGCGGCATTTTTGCGGGGCAAGCTCCCCCATTTGGATAAGGAAAATGAAGAGCGTCGGCGAATTGCAGCGCGGTACACCGCCGCATTTGACGGGCTCGGCCTTGGTCTGCCGGGCCTCCCGCAATGGGCCGAAGCGGTTTGGCACTTGTATGTCGTCCGAACGCGGAAGCGTGATGCGTTCGCCGAAGCGTTAAAGCAGGCTGGCGTCGGCACGCTGGTGCATTATCCAATTCCTCCGCATCTTCAGGCTGCGTATCGCGATCTCGACATGGATCGCGGAAGCTTTCCCATTGCCGAGGCAATGGCGGATGAAGTCCTCAGCCTGCCGATCTGGCCTGGTATGCCGGATGCCGCTCAGCAAAGGGTAATTGAAGGTGTCCGAAGCGCGGTCGCGCGCTTTTGATGCAATCATTGTACGAGCGAGAATTCCGAATTCACGTCGAGCAAAAGCAATAGATAAAAGACGGTAGCCAGCGCGATCAGAATTCCTTGTGCAACTATGCTGAAGCCCAATATGACGCATAAAACTGATCCCGCTGCCACCGGAAGCAGAGCCATCAAATAGCGCAGCGAAGGGAGTTGGATGGGGATATTAAGGTGTCTGCTGACATCCCGGGTGAGTATCACAAGATGAATGATGCAGCCCGTTACCACGACGTCCGTGAACGTCGCGATACTTCCCAGAAGGTGCCCGAGTAAAAAGCCCGCGGTGATCGCAAAAATACCGACCAGATAGGACCGCAGGCTGTGATGCACCTGCATTGTAACATGCGTGCCAAGCGCGGTAGTGCCCGAAATTACTCTGGTACCTTCCATGAATATGCCGAGAAAGAAATAAGGCCAGGCGTTTTGAAAAGCATTGGAAAGCAAAAAATTGCATAGCAGCGGACCGTATGCGAACGCGATCAGGCACGTGGCGCTGGTAAGCGTTATCATGGTGCCTGCGAAAGCTCCCCATTGTTTTCCCGCAAGGGTTCCGTCCGCGCGATCGCCTAGACCGGCATAGAAGAAGGGAAGAAGATATTGAGCCGCAAGTCCCTCAAAAGCGGCCATCAGGCCGGCTGCAAGGCCGTACCCTGCAGTGAATAATCCATACTCCGCCAGCGGCATGAAATCTACGATGAAGAGCCGGAAGGACTGGAATTGTATCCAAGTGCCGGCGATCGCAAGCGTAGCCGGCACAAGAAATCCCCAAGGCGCCACCTTTCCCAAAGGTTTTGACCCGCAGTGGACGTTCCGGGCGATGCCAAAAAGATCAGCTGAAGCGATTATGGAGCTGAACAGGAAACCCAGCGCGAGCGCTGCAGTCCAGTAAAAGGCATCTGGCTTGAACAGTGCGGCGACCCACGCGATAGCAAGCCCCAGGGCCAGGCCCGCCGAATTGTGCACCACCCACCGCTTCTTTAGACCTAGAAGATTGAAGGCAGGGATGACGGTGTTAAATACCGAGTTAAAAAAATACCAGCACGCCCATACAATTGCCCATGCGTAAATCGGCGTCGCTGTGTGGATCGCTGCAATGCGGGCACTGAGAGCTATGACCGGCACGCTTGCCAGAGCCAAAATGAATTGAATGCCGATAAGGCGTTTCAAGGCAGGCGGAAGATTTCCGCTCTCAAACCATTCATGCAGGCGGCGATTGAAATACTGATTGAGCGGTCTGAAAGTTACAAAAACCAATAGCGTCGCGATGTTCAGGAACAGGCCATATTCGCCGACGTCTTCCTTCGAGAGGTAGTGGGTTTGCACCTTTAAAGTGCCAAGGCCGACGCCGATTTGAAAAATCCGGCCAGCAATGGTGTAGGCTAGGGCAGTTTTTGCGTTGCTTTGCCCTTTACTGCTCATCTGGCAACTTTCGAATCAGAAAAGAGTGAAATTTAGCCGCTGCGCCAAGTCTGATTACCCCATTTTTGAGGCGCCGGGCATACCGCTTTAGTACATCGGGGGACGGCCATCAACGTGGCACCGGCGGCGGCTATGGACGCGCCGGCTCGCGCAGACGCTTCTTTTTCCGGATATCTCTCTCTATGGTTCAGACGCCCTCGCAAAAGGTAAAAGTGCCCCATGAATCAGTCCCTGAAATCCAGATTGAGAAGCGGTGAGCAGACCCTGGGCTCCTGGATCACACTCGGCAATGCGGGAATTGCCGAAATTCTGGCCAAAGCCGGGTTCGATTGGCTGGTCGTCGATCTGGAACACAGCACCATGTCCATAGCGGACGCCGGCGAGCTGATCCGGACAATCGATTTATGCGGTGTGGCTCCGCTTGTGCGCCTTACCTCCAATGACCCCAATCAAGTCAAACGGGTCATGGATTGTGGAGCTCACGGCATTGTTGTGCCCATGATAAACTCGGCAGAGGAAGCTTCGCAGGCGGTGGCTGCGACCTGTTATCCGCCGCGCGGAACGCGCGGGGTGGGGTTGGGGCGGGCTCAGGGTTACGGCGTCCGGTTTCAAGAATATTTGAGATGGCAGGCTAGCGAAGCGGTGGTGATCGTGCAGATTGAACACCATTCCGCGGTCGAGGCGATTGATTCGATACTTGCGGTCGACGGCGTGGATGGTTTTATTGTGGGTCCCTACGATCTGTCCTGTTCGATGGGGATCCCGGGTCAATTCGAAAGGCCGGAATTTATCGCTGCGCTGGAGCGCATAAAAAGAGGAGGCATTCAGGCGAAAAAACCTGGCGGCCTGCATATCGTCGAGCCGGATCCCGAACGGTTGGTCCGGGCGAGGGGTGAAGGGTATTTATTCAATGCATATGGCGTTGATTTTCGATTTTTAGATGTTGGCGCAAGAAGCGGGCTCGCAAAAGCCCGGGGGAGAGAATAGTGACGGCTATCGCAATAATTCCCGCCCGTTTGGGCGCCAGCCGGTTTCCGGGTAAGCCGTTGGCGAAAATCTGCGGTATTCCGATGATCGGGCATTGCTATTTTCGAACCGCGCAGACGGCCGGCCTGGACGCGACCTATATTGCGACCTGCGATGAGGAAATCGCGGATTATGCCGCCTCGATCGGCGCAACTGCCATTATGACCGCTGCGACCCATAATCGGGCGACCGATCGCACAGCGGAAGCGATGATGGAAGCGGAAAGGATATTGGGCCGACGGGCGGAGATCGTGGTCATGATGCAGGGCGATGAGCCCTTGATCACGCCGGACGCTATTTCGAGAGTCTTGGCGCCATTTAGCGACAAGTCGGTTGAGATTGTGAACGTGATCTCACCGATCCGCGCGGATGCCGATTTTATCGATAAGGGGAATGTGAAGGTCGTGGTCGATCGACGTGGAGATGCAATTTACTTTTCACGTGAACCGATTCCTTGTACATGGAAAAATATCCCGGATACGCCGCGTCTCATGCAACTGGGCGTCATTGCTTTCCGGCGCGATGTGCTTTTGCGGTTCAACAGTTCCGCTGAAACCATTCTGGAGCAGTGCGAATCGGTTGACATGAATCGCGTGATCGAAAATGGCGGAAAGATACGGACGGTCCTGAGCGAGAATCGCACCATTGGCGTGGACACCCCCGCGGACCTAGCGGCGGCGGAGAAATTGATGGCTTCCGATCCACTGTTTCGGAGTTACGGCCGGGTATGAAGGAATCTGAAATACGCCCAGAGCATTTGCATCAACGGTATCTGGAGTTGAGTGCCCAGGATGCGCTCCTTTGCTTCGGTAACGATCCGCGGCGCGATATTCCCTGTGTTGCATGTGGCAGTTCACGCGTCGAACCGCAGTTTGAGAAAAACGGCTTCGGTTTCGCAATATGTTCCGATTGCCGGACGCTGTATCAGTCGCCCAGGCCTTCTATCGAAGCATTCGAGAATTTCTATCGAGACTCGGTTTCGTCCCGCTACTGGGCCGAGGAATTTTTTCCGGCGGTGGCCGAAGCGCGGCGCGCTTCCATCTTTCGGCCCCGGGTTGAGCGGTTGCAGGCATTGTGCGCGGAGCGCGGTATTTCGGTCCGGCGTCTGATCGAGGTCGGGTCCGGTTTCGGCATCTTTCTAGACGAATGGAAAGCGCGGTCTCCCGATATGGAACTGTTCGCGATCGAACCGTCAAAAAAAATGGCTGCCGTTTGCCGGGAAAAGGGCTTCGCAGTGGCGGAGGACATCGTGGAAAACGTCAAAGGCATGGGCGGCCATGGCGACCTCGTCGTCTGCTTCGAGGTTTTGGAACATGTCTATGATCCGGTGTCTTTCTTGAAGACGCTGGGCGCTCTTGTCCGTCCCGGTGGGTATGTTTTCATAAGCACATTGGGCGTGGATGGGTTTGACATTCAGACGCTTTGGGAAAAGTCCAACAGTATTTCACCTCCCCATCACATCAATTTCCTGTCAATTGAAGGATTCAAAAAAGCTTTCGCGCGCGCGGGATTTTCCGATGTGGGTGTTACCACGCCGGGAAAGCTGGATGTCGATATCGTCCGAAATGCCGATGCACGCGACCCGTCATTGTTGAAGGGTAACCGCTTCGCGAAGACGATCGTGCGCGATGCGGAGAAGGGCGCTCTCTTTCAGAAATTCCTGGCCGAAAACCTGCTCAGTTCCCATGTATGGGTCTTGGCAAGGCGGGAATTTTAATTTCGACCTATTCTTGGGAATTGGGATTCTGCGCTTTGGAAGAGATGATCCGTGCGTAAGGTCCGGCAACAAACGCGTGCGATGGGACATCTTTCGTAACGATCGCACCCGCACCAATCATCGCATAATCTCCTATCACCAACGGGCCGATCAATATTGCTCTGCCCCCGATATAGCAATTGCGGCCTATGCGGACATCGCGCCCATTCGGCACGAAATGGAGAGGTAATCCTTGCGCGCTGGCTTCCGCGATGCCGAGATGCTTCCCCGTCAAAATTTGCACTTCATCGCCAAAAACAGTGTTCCTTCCGACAAAAATATTTCCTGACGATGTATTGAATCGAACTGTCTTGGGGATGTGGTGGATTGCATCGCCGGCCTCGTCTTCAATGATAAGAGCGTTTCTGCCGTATGCCGTGTGCGGCCGGTCAACCCGAATGTCATAGGCTTCGGCGATACGCCATATCCAAGGCTTGGTGAAGGCTATTAGTCTTTTCAATATGCGTTTCATAAGCCTTCCAATGACGGGTGCACCGGCACGGTGTAATAATGTTGCAGAAACTAGCTGTGGTTTTCCCCAGTTGACAATGCAAAATGGCAGCCCTTACTAGAAAAGTCTAATTGGGCGCCCGGCGTTGACGGATCTGCAATTTCTCGACGTATCTGGTGTGGGCAATTCCGGCAAAACCGCCGTATGCGATTTGCTGCGTGAGGTTGATGGCATTCATGTGCCGCCTTACTGGTTCGAGTTTGACTTCATCCGTATTCCGAACGGGTTGCTCGATTTGCGTCATCGGCTTCTCGAAGATTGGTCGCCGACACGCGCGCATTACGGCATCAACACGTTTTGTCAGACCGCCGAACAAATGGGCATCGACCCCGCCTGGTGGAATTTGCCAGGGCTTCTGAAGTCGACCAGCCAGCGATATGATCGGTATTTCGATGGACAGTTCGTTCGTCTCAGCAAGAGTTTCGCCGCGGAATTCATTCAGCTGAGATATTATGGCGAATGGCCATATGACGATCTGGAACTGTGGCCGGGCTGGCGCTTTCTGCGCAAAGTGCTGCTCAGGGGTGGCGCGCGGGCGTATCTGCGGCGCGAAGTGATTGTCGCTGACGGTGCTGACTTCGATGCGCGCGCGGCGGCTTATTTGAAGTCGCTTTTTTCGTTTCGTGTGGCCGCCGACTGCCAGGCCGTCGTTCTCAACAATGGGTTTGAGCCGTTCAATCCAGTTCCTGGTCTGGACATGATCAGAGGGGCTCGCCAGATCGTTGTGACGCGCGATCCGCGAGATGTTTATGTCTCCGGGCTGAACCGGCACAAGGTGAAAGGGAGCGACAAGGCGCTATTGCCTTTCGACAATGACGGCCTCAACAAGTCCTTTCTTGCAACCGATGATTTGGCTCAGTTCGTCAAGCGGCAACGGATTTTCCATGACCGGCTCTATTCCGGAGGAGATTCCAGGATCCTTCGGGTTCGCTTCGAGGATCTCTGCTGTTCCTACGATGATACCGTTGCCCAAATTCTCGCTTTCCTCGATATCGATCCGGCACGGCATACGACCCCCCGCACTAGCTTCGTGCCGGAAAAAAGCCGGTCCGGTGTTGGGTTGTGGCGCAGCTACACGGGGCAGGCGGAGATCGACTATATCGCGCGCGAACTCCCCCATCTGATGTGAGGGGAGTGGCCGGAATCAAAACGGCCAATTCCCGAGCCCGCGGAAAATAAAGGTGACTGGTGCACGGACCGGCTATGTCATAGATTGCGCCTGCTTCGAAGAAGTTGAAAGCAAGGCGTGATGCGAAATCAAGTCCGGTTTGACCTGCCGTCGATGGGGGCTGCTGCCTGGAAGGGGCGGTTGATCTTTTTGGAAGTCATCGCGGTCTGCGTTTTAATCGCTCTTGTTTTCATACATCTGCAGAAGCCCCAATATACAGCGATAACGGTTATTGCGCAGCAAGAGGCTGGCCAAAGCAACCCGTTAAACAGCAGTTCGGCGCTGAAAGCGCTTTCTTCGCTGACGGGGAACGAAGTTGGCATGCAAAGCGAAATTGACGAATTTCTGAAACTGCTGACGACCCCGTCAGTATCGAGGCGGCTGATCGAACGTCTTCCAGTGATGGAGCATCTGTTTCACTCCGAGTTTGACGCGGAGAAAAAGCAGTGGAAGCGCCCACAAGGCATGCTTTCGGGCGTCAAGGGCATCATATATCCGGCGCTCGGGATCCCGCCGAAAACATCGCTCAACGAATTTGACTTGGCCGCTTATATTTCCGGTCATGTGATTGTGAGTAAGGATCGCGCGACGTCGCTGGTGTCCGTGAGCTTTTCCGATCCAGATCCTGCATTCGCGGTTCAATTCCTTTCGACATTGTTCAGTGTGGCCGACGAGCAGATGCGCAATGCGATAAAAGTCCGTGCGGGAAACAATGTGAAATCGCTTGGACGCATGATTTCGTCGTTGGATAACGCAGACCTGAAATTGTCGCTGATCACCATATTCCAGACGCAGGAGCAGCGGTACATGCTTGCGAGCTCTGGCGATACCTATGCTTTCCGATATGTGCAGGCGCCTGCCACGTCTGGTCAGCAGACCTGGCCGGCGGTATGGGCGATACTGGGTGTCGCTGTAATCGCCGGCGTGACGATATCATTTTTGCTGTCACTTCTCATCTATCTGACCGTGCAAGCGGCACCAAGCCACGGATTCGTAGGAAGGGTACGCGGGGCGGGCTCGGTAATTTTGGCTTTATTTGTTGCACGCCCTCCGCTCCATGTTTGATACCGTTGCTTTTCGTGCGACGCTCGCTGGCTTTGGCATTCTCGCCGCGCTCTGCGGTTATGTGTTGGCTCCCGATAGAATTTACTGGGTGGCGATTTCCGTATTTATGATCGCCTCCATCTTGGCGATCAAATACCGATTCAGGTACCTGCATCCCGCTGTGGTTTTTTGTACGCCATGGTTGGCGATACTACTTTTTTCCGCGATTCCGATTTCCAACCTCCATCAAAGCCTGGACGCGCGTACATACGTTCTCATTCTTGGGGCGATCTTTTCCTGGCTGCTTGGGATAGCGCTTGCAAAGGATGTTGATGTAAGCGCGAAGAAACTTATGTCACCGGCACCTGATGCTAGCAGCATGCTGCTTCTCTTTGCAGTTTGTTATGGCTGCTTCGCGGCAGAGGTCGCCGTAGCCGGTTACATCCCCATCATATCGTTGTTGCTTGCTGGGGACAGCGGATACGCCGATTTTGGTCTCCCGACCGTGCATGGAGCGATCCTTGCTTATGCCAATGCGCTGGGTGTTGCGGCCTTGTATTGTTATTTTCAGACAGGTCGGCGGCTTTACTTGGGACTTTATTTTTCGATCCTGGGTATACTTGTCGCGACCGTCACCCGGCAAAGCGCGCTGACATTGCTGGTTGAGACGATAATCGTGCGTTGCTTTGCGAGGGCACCTCTAAAAATCAGCACTGTGACCTATGCTGGTGTTGCCGGCTTGCTTGCATTTTCCGCTTTCGGAGAGCTGCGAAGCGGTGACATTCTCGATATCGTCAAGGTTGCCCCGGAATACGAACATCTCCCGAAGGCGACTGTTTGGGCTTACGCCTACAGCTATTTTAATGCGATGAATTTGCAGAACATGATTCTGAATTCAGGGGCACCTTATTTTGACGGATCAATGTTTAACTCGCTTCTGCCCTCGTTATTACGGCCGCCCGGTGCGCAAGAATCGTTCATCGTATACGCCAGCCTGACGGTCACGTCCTATCTGGATCCTGTTTACAGGGACGTGGGGCTTTGGGGCGCCGTTGGCATCACATTCCTGATAGCGACATTTACGGCCAGGGCTTACAACAAAGCCATTGTTGATCGGTCGTTCGCTCCAATTGCCACGTACGCGTGCCTGTATTTTTGCGCGCTGATGGCCTTTTTTATCAACTTTTGGTTCTATCTCCCGGTTATTTTCCAGATTCCATTTTTTTTCATTATTCAGAAGATTCTTTTCGCGAAATCTCCAGAGGGCACCCGTGAGGCGCAAATCGTTCCGCAATCCTAGACATTTCGGACACAGTTGTTGCCCGCCACTCCCGATATGGAAGTGCATGCGGCGCGTGCGGATTGACAGTGAGATTCTGTGGTGAAGGGTATCGTCTTCTGCTTCCCCTATCGCGGTGTGGGCGGCGTACCGGTTTTATTCTCACGTATCGCTGATCGGCTCGCACGTAGCGGGCAGCATCGGATATTCGTCGTTGATTATCCGGACGGCGCCATGGCTTCGAGCGTCGCGGGAGAGCAAATAACGCTTATTCCTTACGAGGACGACGTGCCAGTCTTTATTCCTGACGACGTAATTCTGGTTTTTCAATCTCTGAATCCTTGGGCGATCTACTCAAACCTGCGCATTCCAGGAAATGTGCGGATTTTCTTTTGGAATTGTCATCCATTCAATCTGGTTCCCGTTTTTCCGGGGTTGCGCTGGCTAATGATGTCGAACGTTAGGTTCGGGCGCTTCATGCTTGCCACGGTACTGCGAAGATATCGCACCATCGTGGTGCGCCTTATTGCGTTCCTCCTGGAGAGGAAAGCTCTTGTCTTCATGGACAAGACCAATGCCGACAATACTCAAAATTACCTGGGCATTTCACTGCCGCAGCAGGATTATCTCCCAGTTCCGGCGGGAAGCGTGTGCGAACGAATTCATCGACCTTCACGGAATTGGGCGGCAGAAGGCCTGCGATTGGCATGGATCGGTCGCATCGCCGATTTCAAATATCCGATCCTCAGCAAAACCCTATCCCTGCTTGATCGCGTGGCGCCTGCTCTCGGGGTTCCAATCCGTTTCATGATTGTTGGGGAAGGGCCGCATCTGGATGACTTGCGGCGAGATATTGCCATGCTCGAGAATGTTGAAGTCGAGTTGGTCGGCGAAATGCCAGGGTCGAACATTGCTCCGTTCTTGACGGAGCGGGTTGACATCCTTTTTGCAATGGGCACATCGGCATTGGAGGGCGCGCGACTGGGTGTGCCGACCGTCCTGTTGGATGTGGCGTATGGTCCGGTGCCGGACGGGTATGTTTTCTCGTGGCTGCACGAACGGAGCGGATTTACCCTCGGAGAGGTTATGTCTCCTTCGTTGATACAGCCCGGCAACGCGTCACTTGAAACTATCTTGCGATCGGCCATGACCGACTTCGACGGCGTTTCGCGCGCGGCCCACACCTATTATGGCGCCGCTCATTCGCCGGCCAGCGTAACCGAAAAATTTCTCCGGCTTGTCGAGTTATCGCATTGTTTTTACAAAGATTTCGAGATGGCAGGTTTTTCTTCGCGCGATCCGGTATATGAGATTTTTGCGGTGCTTCGCAGAAGGTTTGTCTCTCGATGAAAGTTCTTATTCTAGCCGGTGGCAAAGGTACGCGATTAAGCGAAGAAACCGATGCCCGTCCCAAGCCGATGGTTGAAATCGGGGGGCGTCCGATTCTGTGGCATATCATGAAGAGCTATTCGCGCCACGGATACAATGATTTCGTTCTTTTGCTGGGCTACAAGGGGTATTTCATCAAGGAATATTTCGCCAACTATTTTCTACATCAGAGCGATGTGACGCTGGATCTGACCAACAACAAGATGGAAGTGCACAGCAATGCCAGCGAGCCTTGGCGCATAACTCTGCTCGATACCGGGCTCGAAACCATGACAGGTGGACGCGTCAAGCGAGCTGAGCGCTTTATTGGTGATCAGCCTTTCATGCTCACCTATGGCGACGGCGTGTCGGATGTCGACATAAGGGCATTGACCGAGCATCACAGGAAGCAGGGCAGACTGATGACGATGACTGCCGTGCAGCCTGATGGCCGCTTTGGAACGTTCGAAGCCAATTCTGAAGGTCGCGTCACGCAGTTTTTGGAAAAGCCGCGCGGCGACGGCTCATGGATAAATGGCGGGTTTTTCGTTTGCGAGCCCAAAGTGCTCGATTACATCCGCCGCGGCGATGAAACGATTCTTGAGCGTGAGCCGCTGGAAGCGCTGGCCCGGGAGGGGCAGCTTTCGGCTTTCAATCACTCCGGTTTCTGGAAATGCATGGACACCCTGCGCGACAAAACCGACCTCAACCAGATGTGGGACGCCGGCACGGCCAAATGGAAGACCTGGTAATATCTGCATGAAATTGCACCAAATCTATCGCGGAAAAAAAATCCTGGTAACCGGGCATACCGGATTCAAAGGGGCCTGGTTGACCACCTGGCTTCTGAGGATGGGTGCGCAGGTCGTAGGCCTCTCCCGCGACATTCCGACGAACCCTTCAATGTTCAAAGAACTGGGCCTGGAAAATCGTATTTCCCACCATCTCGTCGATGTCTGCGACCTGGATAAAGTCAAGGAAATCGTGACCGCCGAACGGCCCGATTTCGTTATTCATCTTGCCGCACAGGCCATCGTTTCCCAATCCTATGCCGATCCGATCGACACGTTTCGCACCAATGTGATCGGCACCGTGAACATGCTGGAAGCGCTTCGCGCGGTACAGAATCCCTGCGTTGCGGTCTTTATCACCAGTGACAAGTGCTACGACAATGTCGAATGGGAGTGGGGGTATCGGGAAACCGACAAGCTGGGCGGCAAGGACATCTACAGCGGCTCCAAAGGCGCGGCGGAACTGGCAATTCGGTCGTACGTTTCGTCCTTCTTCGATAATGCCAGAAGCCCGGTGCGGATCGGTGTCGGCCGCGCGGGCAACGTGATAGGCGGCGGCGATTGGGCGCGCGACCGGATTGTTGCCGATTGCATGCGGGCGTGGAGCAGCGGCAAGCCGGTGGAAATACGCAGCCCCGCTGCCACCCGCCCTTGGCAGCACGTGCTTGAACCTCTGAGCGGCTATTTGACCTTGGGCGCAGCGCTGGCAGAGGGAGCGGATCTGCATGGCGACGCATTCAATTTTGGACCGCGCGCCGAACAGAATCGCACGGTGCTGGAGTTGCTGCGCGAACTTTCTGGTTCGTGGGACGGAATACGGGGCGAGGACAGCGTGAAAGTCGTCGACAATGTTCCATTTCACGAAGCAGGGCTGCTGAAATTGAATTGCGATAAAGCCTTGCTGCGATTGAAATGGGAGCCGACACTCAGCTATCAGGAGACTGTCGGGCTCATCGGAGATTGGTATAAGGATTATTACAAAAAGAAGTCCGATATGCTCGCTGTCACTCAGGGGCAAATCGCCGAGTACGAAGCGCATGGCAAAGCGCGGGGTTTGATCTGGGCACGCGCATGATCGATGGGGTTATCGTTACCCCGCTCAAGCGGATTCCCGGCGAGGCAGGCGTGGTAATGCATGGGCTAAAAAAATCCGCGCCGGGATATGTTGGATTTGGCGAGGCGTATTTTTCCGAGATTTTCGAGGGCGCGGCCAAAGGATGGCGCCGGCATAACCGGGTTACTATGAATCTGATGGTAGTCCAGGGACAAGTTCGTTTCGTGCTTTATGATGATCGGGCCGGAAGTCAAACATTTGGCGAGCTTACGGACGTTAAAATCGGCCAATCATTCCATGCGCGCTTGACGGTGCCGCCCGGGATCTGGATGTGTTTCCGGGGAGAAGGCCCGGGTAACAGCGTGCTCCTGGATATAATCGAAGAAGAACACGATCCGGCGGAAGCGGAAACCTGCGACGGCTCCGCCATTCCCTTCTCCTGGTGAAGCCATGAACACTATTCGCCTTTCACGATCTTCTGTAGGTGCTGAAGAAAGTGCGGCTTTGGCACGCGTGATTGATGCCGGCTATCTCGGGATGGGAGACGAGGTTCGTCTGTTTGAGGAGGAAATTGCCTCCCTGATAGGTGGCAATCGCCATGTGATATGTGTCTCGACCGGAACCTCGGCATTGCATTTGGCGGTCGCTGCCCTGGACATCGGTCCCGGACACGAAGTGCTTATTCCAAGCATTACCTATGTGGCATCGTTTCAAGCGGTCTCGGCTACCGGTGCCAGACCTGTTGCATGTGATGTGCGCGACAGCGATGTTTTCTTGGATTTGAAATCTGCCGAACAGCGGCTAACCCGCCATACGCGCGCGATAATGCCAGTGCATTATGGCAGCAGCGCGCGAGGGCTCGAAGAGGTCTATGCATTCGCCCGATCCAACGGATTACGCGTAATAGAAGACGCCGCGCACGCCTTTGGTTCGACGCGCAACGGTATCAATGTTGGCGCTGAAGGCGATATCATCTGTTTCAGCTTTGATGGAATTAAAAATATCACCAGTGGCGAAGGTGGCGCGGTGGTCACCAGTGATGCCGATGTTGCGGCTCGAATTCGCGACGGCAGGCTCCTTGGCGTGGAAAAGGACACGGAAGCTCGTTATACCGCGCGGCGCAGCTGGACCTTCGATGTTCATCATCAGGGATTTCGCTACCATATGAGCAACCTTATGGCGGCAGTAGGGCGTGAGCAGCTTAAGAAGTTGGCGAAATTTTCGCAGCGCAGACGTTTTCTGGCAGACCGCTACAGAAAAGAACTCGCTCAGCTGGACGGTATTGCTCTATTGAGTATGGATTGGGCCGAAATAGTACCGCACATTTTTGTGGTGAAAGTGCAGGGCGGGAGGCGCGATGCATTGGGCGCGCATCTGCGTTCATTGGGTATTGAATGGGGCCTGCACTATCAGCCAAATCATCAGCTGTCATTTTTTCGGTCGGAGGGGTGCCCCGTTTCAGATCAGCTGGGTGGAGAGTTGTTGTCGATTCCGCTTCACGCCGAGCTTACTGACGCGGAGCAGGATCGGGTCATTGCCGCCATTCGGGCTTTTTCCGGGGCGGTATGATGCCCACCGTCAGCGTCATAATGAATTGTCTCAACGGTGAAGCGCTCGTACGCGAGGCAATTCAATCGATTTATGATCAGACCTTCACGGATTGGGAGATCATATTTTTCGACAATGCCTCGACAGATCGAACTGCCGAAATAGCGAAATCATTTGACAGTCGCTTGCGCTATTTTCGCAGCGATAAAACCATTCCCTTGGGTGCGGCGCGCCGACTGGCCATCGCAGAAGCGAGAGGCGCCTGGATTGCATTTCAGGATCACGACGATGTGAGCTTGCCGCACCGCCTGGAGCGAGAGGTATCCGCCGTTTCAAAGGGTGCTTTTGTCGCCTGTTATGGCGGGATGCGTGAGATCGACGCGAAGGGCAGGACTATTCGCGACGTATTGCCGAGCTATGCCTCGGGAGACCAGTTTTCTCAGCAATTGACCCAATTTGAAGCAAATCTACAGACGATGATGGTCAAAGCAGAGTATCTCGCGCGCTTCGGCATTCAATTCGACGAAAACTTCGTCATGTTTGAAGACTATAACCTTTTCATGAAATTGGCCGCCAAAGGGCCGGTTTGCGCCGTGCCGGAAATTCTCTGCCTCTGCAGAATACTTGCCAGCAGTTGGACCGCGCGCAGTTTGGAGCGTCATGCGGGGGAGCGTTTCGATACTTTGGAACAGTTGCGTGCTGCGAACCCTGGAATCGATCAGCGGTTTCCTCAGGCCTTTCGGGATGCAGCCGCGCGCGGTTGGTATTATCTTGCCCGGCATAAAATGCAGATCGGGGCGTATTCCGAGGCGCGCCGAATCATGTCGGACATCAAGGGGGATGCCCCGATCTATCGAGTGCTGTACTGGTTGAGCTGGTGGCCCTGGGCCTGGAATACCGCCCATGGCCGCACCTCCAAAATGTGGTTGACCGGGTTCTTCTTACAGCGCAAACAACGGTAGGGGCGGTCTGCCCGCGCGCCGGTGGTAACGCCGGCCTGGGCCGCTTTTACGTGGATCCGGCAGAGCGGATAGTCCATCGGGCAGTTTCGCATAGAGTGGAAATATGACGCTGGCGGTAATCGTTCTCACGTATAATTCGCAAGCGTTATTGCCGGCGCTGCTCGACGGAATAGCGATTCAGACGCTTCAGCCGGATGAAGTCATCGTGATGGACAGCAATTCACGCGATGCATCACGCGAGATTGCAGTCGCGCGCGGCGCTTACGTCCATGTACATGGAGCGCGCAAGTTCAACCATGGCGGGACGCGCCGTTGGGCTTCTGAGCTAACAAGCGCCGACATCCTTATTTATCTCACGCATGACGCTATTCCGGCCGATCCCGATGCCTTCGCAAATATCGTGGCTTCCATTCGAAATACGACGGATGCGGGAATGGCATTCGGCCGACAATTGCCTAATCCAACAGCCGGAGCTCTGGGGCGCCACCATCGTATTTTCAATTATCCGTCGGAGAGCCGGGTCAAACGCCTGGCAGACGCGAAAGAGCTTGGCATAAAAACCTGTTTCGCATCCGATTCATTTTCGGCTTATCGGCGCGATCGCCTTATGGAGATCGGCGGCTTTCCGCAGGACGTCGTGTCATGCGAAGATCAATTTGTTGCGGCGCGACTGTTACTGGCGGGCTACTCAGTAGTTTATGCAGGAGATGCGCGCGTCTATCATTCGCATGACTATTCCATCACGGAGGAGTTTAAGCGGTATTTCGACAGTGGTGCTTTTTTTTCGATGCATCCCTGGATCATGAAGCGGTTTGGCGGAGCATCCGGTGAAGGCGCCCGATTTGTAATTTCCGAAATTAAGTATCTTTTGAGCACGGGTCATTGGCTGCTGGTGCCGAAAGCCATCGCAGCTACCATCGCAAAGTTTGCCGGCTTCAAAGCCGGCCTTAATCAAATGTATCTGTCAAATGCGGTAAAACGCTCACTCGGTATGCACGGCGCATATTGGGGCAACTAGCGCTCAGGAAAATATGACCAGGTTGAAAGTTGGAATTGCGGGATATGGGGTTGTCGGCCGCAGGCGCCACCAATGCGCAAAGTTGAGGCCCGAAATGGAAGTGGTCGCTGTCTGCGATCAGACCTTTTCCAAGGCGATGGGGGTAACTGACGGCATCCAGAGGTTTCGCGCCTGGGAGGATTTGCTGAACCAGGATCTCGATATCCTATTTGTCTGCCTCACTAACGATATCGCGCCGGACGTAACGATTGCGGGGTTGCGTGCCGGCATGCACGTGTTTTGCGAGAAGCCGCCGGGCCGGAGCGTTGCGGACATACAACGGGTAATAGAAGTCGAACAAACAAAGCCGTCACTGAAGCTAAAATACGGGTTCAATCATCGTTATCATGACTCTGTGCAGGATGCCCTGCAGATAGTCCGCAGTGGAGAACTCGGACATGTGATCGGGATGCGTGGGGTTTATGGGAAGTCCAAGATCATCACATTTGGGCAGAATGACTGGAGAACAAAGCGGGAGGTAGCGGGCGGCGGTGTGCTGCTGGATCAGGGGATTCATATGGTCGACCTGATGCGCTTGTTCGCGGGCGAATTTTCCGAGGTTCACAGCTTTCTGTCAAACGGCCACTGGGGATATGATGTCGAGGATAACGCTTATGCGTTGATGCGGACCGAAAATGGGGTCGTGGCGCAATTGACTTCGTCCGCGACCCAATGGCGTCATCGGTTCGAGCTGGATATCAATATGCAAAAGGGAAGTGTTGCCCTTAGCGGCATTTTATCCGGCTCCAAGAGCTACGGCGCCGAGACTTTGATTGTGGTAACGGCAGATCCGGATTCTGACGGCGGCGATCCGCGCGAGCAAATAACGAGATACAACAAGGATCCTTCCTGGGATCGGGAAGTCGCGGATTTTGTCCAGGCAATCGTTCAGGATGCGCCGATCAAAAGTGGCTCCTCGATGGACGCTTTGCGCACAATGGGGCTTGTGTACCAGATATATTATGCTGACCCGCAATGGCGCAGGGCATATGGTATTCCGGAGCCAACCGCTTGATTTCCATTTGATGTCGGCAAGGAAGGTTCGCTGAAGTTGCCACAAGGCTTGTTTGTTGCTGGACGTCAATGATAGATATTTTTCCGTTCAATGCGTGCAGAAGAGGACCAGATGAACGCCGTTGATGAAATTTACGCAGCGCATAGCGATCCGGAAGGATTTGCGGGCGGTTATGCGACCTATTTGGGTGAGTTGCTTGGCCGGCTCGATCGCAACGCTGTTGCAGCGTTTATGAGATTGGTGCTCGAGGTGCGCAACCGGGGTGGGCGTGTTTTTTTTGTTGGCAACGGGGGAAGTGCGGCAACTGCATCGCATTTTGCGAATGATTTTTCGATTGGTACTCGATGTGCGGAAAAGCCGTTTAAGGCTATCAGCCTTACTGACAATGTGGCGGCCATGACGGCTATAGCCAATGATGAAGGGTACGATCAGCTCTTTGTAAAGCAGCTAGAAGTCGTGATGGAGCCTGGCGATATTGTGGTGGCCATCTCTGCTTCGGGAAATTCGACCAATGTGGTCAAGGCGCTTGAATTCGCGAAATCTCGCGGCAACAAAACGGTTGCGCTGACCGGGTTCGAAACCGGCGGGCGGATCGCTGAAATCGCGGACATTGTCATACATGTAAAAACTCGACGCGGAGAATATGGGCCCGTCGAAGATGTCCATATGTTCGTGGATCATTTGATGGGCTCGTATTTTAATCGTGTTGTTTTTGAGGAACGGGCCGCCGGCCATTTTATCGAAGCCCATAAAACGGCGGTGATGTGAAAATCGATTTGGGAGGCCGGAAAGCGCTCGTGACCGGTGCCGGCAGTGGCATCGGGCGGGCCATAGCCGCAACCCTTGTTGCATGCGGCGCGCATATCACGGCGCTCGGTTCAAGTCAGAAGAAGCTGGAAGCGTTGTCCCAAGACGCGGAGTTTCACGGGCGTGTTGATATCTGCGTCGCGGATCTGGCGGACGATCAGGGCGTCGAAAATATTGCCGGGGTAATTTCAGGCCAAGCTTTCGACATTCTGGTCAATAATGCCGGCATAAACATCCATGGTCTCGTGGGAGAGTTGAACATGGATGATTTTGATCGCGTCATGAGCGTGAATTTGCGGGCCCCGGTAGTGTTGGCTCGAGC
>Ga0105240_10003815_pt1 | contig 23292 bp, 19 predicted proteins | sample KBSC54metaG_FD_80426 | JGI IMG/M metagenome (GOLD analysis project Ga0105240, IMG submission 80426) | Corn rhizosphere microbial communities from Kellogg Biological Station, Michigan, USA - KBS C5-4 metaG | ecosystem: Host-associated > Plants > Roots > Rhizosphere > Soil | place: Michigan, USA... | reverse complement strand
CTATCATATCGATTTGCCCCTCACCAGAAGCATCTGGTAATATTATCAGCGATTAAATCATGTAAATGCTTTGCCGGGCAGACATATTGGACCAGCCTATTTCTCGAATGTCTGAGCGGAACAGTATTGGCGGTGAGGGCACGGAATCTCTGCCCCGGCCTGCCGTCCCGCCCTCGGATATTCGCAGCGACCGCGCATTCGTGCGCGGCTTGTTCAACGATACGGCGCCTTATTACGACACCGTCAATCGTATCTTTTCCTTAGGGTCCGGGGGCTGGTATCGCCGCCGGTGCCTGCTTCGCGCCGGCTTGAAATCCGGCCAGACAGTGCTCGATGTTGCGGTCGGCACCGGGCTGATCGCGGAAGCGGCGCTGCGGATCGTCGGCGCTGACGGCGATGTCATCGGGCTCGATCTCAGCGAGGCGATGCTGGCTGAGGCGCGGCGAAAGCTGGATATCCCGCTGATCCAGGGAACGGCTGAGGCGCTGCCGCTGGCCGACCGATCGGTCGATTTCGTCGTGATGGGTTACGCGATTCGCCACATCGCCGATCTTCAGGTCTGCTTCGACGAGTTCAGGCGCGTCCTGCGACCGGGCGGCACGCTGCTCCTGCTCGAGGTCTCCAGTCCCGCCCGCGCCGTGTTCAAAACCACCTTGGCGCAATATCTCGGGCGCGGGGTTCCACGCCTCAGCGGGTGGGTGACACGGCAACCGAAGGTGCGTGGCCTGATGAACTATCATTGGGAAACAATGGAAGATTGCGTTGCGCCGGCGGTCATTCTGGACGCAATGGCGCGGTCGGGTTTCGCGCAATTGGTTTGCGAGGGCTGGTTCGACCTCTTCCGCAGCTATGCAGGCCGGAAGCAAGGCGGCTAGAATAGCGTTCCCTATCGAAGGTGTAACTTTGCAGCTACCTGTTTCGACTCTGGAGCGGACCGTCGCCACCGGGCCGGAGGCTCCGTTCGCGGTTCGCTATGTCAATTCGCTCGCCGTACGCGCACTGCTGAACCAATCGCCCGGCATATTGGGTGTGGTCGGATTCGGTGCGGACCGTCCCGACTTCCTGCCGGCATCCTGCCCCTTCGTCGCCGCTCCGCTGGCGCCGTCGGTCGGCGATGCGATGTTCGAGGTCTGGTGCGCAACGTCCCCGTGCCGCCCGCTCAAGATCGGACCGGTGACGGGCGCCTGCAACGATGACCTGGCTTTCGGAGCGGTGACGCTCGACGAGGCCGGAAGTCCATCGCTGGAGGCGGCGGTCGAGGCCGCCTATCTTGGCGTATTCGACTTCCTGGACGCGGCCGGCTTTGCCGCGCCTATCCGCTTCTGGAACTATCTGACGGCGATCACCGAAGACGATAGTGGGCTCGAACGCTATAGGCGGTTCAATATCGGGCGGCATCAGGCGTTCTCGGCGCGTCTACGTCAGCCGCTGCCGCCGGCAGCCAGCGGCGTCGGAGGGCATCGCGGCGCATCGGTGATCTATTTCCTCGCCGCGCATCAGGCGGCGCAGGCGGTGGAGAATCCGCGCCAGGTCAGCGCCTATTCCTATCCGCCGATCTATGGGCCGCGCAGCCCCAGCTTCTCGCGGGCGTCTATCCATAGACTCGGAACGGCCGAGACGCTGTTCGTCTCGGGAACCGCCAGCATCGTCGGGCACGAGACCCGCCATCTCGGCGACCTGCACGGCCAGATCGCCGAGACGATCGAGAATCTGCGCGCGCTGATCGGCGCTGCGGACCAAGCGGCTCCGGCGCCCCTGGGCGATTGCTGGGCGTTCAAGGTCTATCTGCACGATTCCGGTTACCGCGAGACAGTCAATCGCGCTATCGAGGCCGCGTTTGGTTCCGGGTGTCAGCGCCTCTATCTGCGGGGCGACATGTGCCGCTCGGAGCTGCTGGTCGAGATCGAAGCCTTCCGGCATTTCGAATTGGGAGTACGGTCGCGGTGACAGCTTCGGTCCATCAGAACGAGCATCTGCTTTTCACCATCCTGCTGCAGCTGATCATCATGATCGGCACGGCGCGGATCCTGAACACCGTGTTCCGCAAATTCCGGCAGCCGGGTGTGATCGGTGAGATCGTTGCTGGCCTGATGCTTGGACCGTCCCTCTTCGGCCATTTCTTCCCAGAGCAATCGATCGCGCTGTTCGGCGCTTCCGCATCGCCAGCGATCACGATCATCAGCCAGATCGGGCTTATCCTGCTGATGTTCCAGATCGGGATGGACTTCGAATTCGGCCATCTGAAGGCCCGGCGCAACCGGAACGGCGTGCTGGTCATCGCGGCGTTGTCGGTCAGCGTGCCGTTGATTCTCGGGATCTCGGTCGGACGCCTGTCGGCTCCGGTTCTGGCGCCGGCGATGGATCCCGTCACCTACAGCCTGTTCGTCGGGGTCTCGCTCGCCATCACCGCTGTCCCGATCCTCGGGCGCATCCTGCGCGAGTTCGACCTGAACCACACGGAGATCGGGGTCGTTGTCATTTCGGCGGCGGCGGTCAACGACGTCGTCGGATGGGTTTTGCTGGCTGGCGTCTCTGCCTATGCCACCGCTCATTTCTCGATCAGCCAGATGGGGCTCCAACTCGGCGGAATCCTTCTTTTCGTCGCCGCCCTGTGGGGCGTGATGCGGCCGCTGGTAAACCGTTTGCTGGAGCGTTTTCCGGTCCGCGGGCAGGACGTGCCGCCGAATCTCATGGGCATCGTGATCTGTCTGATGCTCGCCATGGCCATATGCACCTTCAAACTCGGGATTTTCGCCATTTTCGGCGGCTTTGCGGCCGGCCTTCTGTTCCACCCGCATAAATCCTTCGTCGAAGCCTGGCGCCGGCAGGTCGGGCAATTCGTTATGGTGTTTTTCCTGCCGATCTTCTTCGCCTATACCGGCCTTAGGACAAACATTCTGGGCCTGGGCTCGATTGAGGACCTCCAGTGGCTCGGCATCGTTCTGGCGGCGGCTGTGCTCGGTAAGATACTCCCGGTCTATCTCGCTGGCCGGCTGACGGGCTTCAGCCACGACGAGGCCAGCGTTATGGGCGCGCTGATGAACACGCGTGCGTTGATGGAGTTGATTGTGCTCAACGTCGGTTACGATCTCGGCTTTATTCCCCAATCGATGTTCACGATGCTAGTGGTCATGGCAGTGATCACCACGATTATGACCGGGCCTCTTTTGCGGGTTTTACTACCGCGTCTTCACCATGCGATCCCTGAGGGGATCGAAGCTTAGTGACCAGTAGGATTATTAATCCTCACATAGCGTTTATGATGCTGAAGCCATAAATCATGGGGAAACTATTCCTTATCGAAGGGTGCTGCTCATAACGCTGACGGTATTCGCCGCAGCGCTCGTTTTTAACGTCGATGGCCCCGCCCTTTGGGACGGCACAGTGGATGATGCCACAATTTTAGATGCCCGCCTGTCAGAGAGACCGGACTTGTTACCTATGTTCTCGCGTGGCTTTCGATCGGTCTTCTAGGATCATACCAGCTGCTGATGCGCATCTGGACGTGCAAGGTCGGTGGCCTCCGCTATGTGGTTGGCGATACGCCGAACTTCCGCGGACAATGTGCAGTCGAAATTTCTAAAGTCGGACATGCCACGTCATCGCTAGCTTCGTGTTCTTCCTGGTCGCAAGAGCATTGTCCAGATTTGGGCAAAATGGCGTCGGTAAGCCAATCTCTTGAGCTCAGAAGTCTGAACGACAGGGCGCAGACACGCGCTTGACTTACGGGCCTCGCTTCGACGTTGACAGGAGGACTATGGTCGAGGAGGTTCCCTTAGGTCGGGGCGATGCGGCGTTAGCCGCCGGAATCGCCCATACTTGTACTATGGCTCGGCATCGTGCGGATTCCCGCACCAAAACGAGCTGCAAATCCGCTGCAAGCCGGACCCCCAGAATATGCGGACCCAGCCGTGGGTTAAATGTCTGGTTTGCTGCACCAGGGAGATCGCTGGCATCTGCGGCCGGTCGCACGTAACCTAGCGCGGCGTTCGGTCTGCATCGGGATCCCGTTACCTGCGCCCTAATAGGCGCGCTCAGGAATGACCCGGTTGCGGATTGGCCGGCCTGCTGTTCGCCGGACGATATTGTCGAGGAAGATGTCCAGCGTCCGCGGGATGTAGGTTACCGGATCGTCGCATGAGACGTGCGGCGTGATGATGAGCCGCGGAGCGTCCCAAAGCGGGGAATTCGGCGGAGGCGGCTCCGGCTCGGTGACGTCGACGATTGCGCCGCCGAGTTTTCCAGATTTGAGAGCCGCGATCATCGCATGCTGGTCGACCAACCCGCCGCGGCCGAAATTCGCGAAGCCGGCTTCGGATTTCATCCGGGCGAACAGATCGGCGTTCATGATATGGCGGGTCGCGGGGGTCAGCGGCGTCGCCAGGATGACGAAATCGGCATGGCCCACCGCCTCCGCCGCGTCGTCCGACCCGATCACCCGGTCGAAGCCGCGTGTCGGCTGCACCGTGCGCCGCACGCCGATGGTCCTGATGCCCAGGCCGCGCGCCGCCGCGGCGATGGCGCCTCCGATCGCGCCGGTGCCGAAGATCAGCGCGGTGCGGCCGGAAATATTGGAGCTATAGGCCTTCGACCATTCATGCGCCCGCTGCGCGGCGACAAAGTGCGGGATCTGGCTGTGCAGCATCAGGAAGACCATCGCCGCCCATTCCTTGAGCTTGGGCGCATGCACCCCGCTCGCGGTCGCCAGCGCCACCTGCCGGGGCAGCCAGTCGAGCGGCAGCAAATGCTCGAAACCCGCTCCGGTCAACTGGATCAGCTTCAGCGCGCCGCCCTTGCGGGGGATCGCGGCGGTGGGGAAACGGTAGCCGATCATCATGTCCGCGGTGGCCGCGCGTTCGCCGAAGGCCGGGTCCTCGGTCGAGCAGAATTCGATGTCGAGCGGGGGCAGAGGTTTCGACCAGCGGCTTAGCGCATCCTCGACATGATGCGGCTCGATCTTGAAGACGATGGCTTGGGTCGGGAATTTGGCGACGAGCGCGCGCAGCTTTCTCATCAAGCCTGCTCCGCTGCCGGCGCGACCCGGTCCAGCACCCAGTTGGCCAGCGTATGCACCAGCGGCTCCATGTAGGACAGGCGGCCGACCTGGGCGAAGGGCGAACTGATGCCGTGCTGCTGGATTTCCGAGATCACATTGTCCTCCGGGATGGATTTGTCCCAGCGGCTGTAATAGCGCTGGACCACCTCGCCAAAATCGGCGCGGGCGACGGTTTCACGGGGAAAGCAGGAGCCGGCGATCAGATGCATCGCGTCCGGCCCGCGCGGATGGATTTCGAGCCACCACATGCAGTCGAAGGTCAGCGCCAGCATCGTGCTGGGATAGATCAATATGTAATAAGTCCCGGCTGCGCTGGGCCCGCTCAGCGAGGGAATATATGGAAAGCCGGTATCGCCGGCCTCCAGCGCGCGGCTGCCGGTATGGGCGGTATAGAGGCCGCACCACTGGCCGGGATCGCCGAACAAAGGCGGTGTAATGCTGCGCTTCTGCTTCTGGATCGTATGAGCGTGGACCGTCGGCACATGGTAGGATTCCATGGCGTTCTCGACATAGATCTTCCAGTTGCAGCCGATATCCCATTCCCTGCGCCGCACCGTGACCATGTTGTCCAGATCGTAGGGCGCCAGCAGCGACGGCAGGTCGCCCAGGAATTCCATCAGCGGTGGCGCGTCGGGGTCGAAGCAGATGAACAGGAAGCCGCCCCATTCCTCTACCCGGAACTCGGTCAGGCCGAAATCGGCAGTGTTGAAACCGGCGGTCTGGTCCATTTCCGGGGCCACCCGCAATGCGCCGGACAGGCTGTAGTTCCAGCTGTGATAGGGGCAGAGGATGGCATTGGTCTTGCCCTCCCCGGCCAGCAGCCGTGCGCCGCGATGGCGGCAGGTATTGGCGAAGGCTCGAATACGGCCGTCCTTGCCCTTCACCACGGCGATCGGGATGCCGGCGAAATCGAGCGTGAAGTACGAGCCGGCCTCGCCCAGCCGGTCGGCGCGGCCGATGAAGTTCCAGACCTTGCCGAAGATGGCCGCGACCTCCCGGGCGTAGAATCCGGGCGAGCTATAGGTCCAGGGAGGCAGCGTCTCGGCCTCCAGCAGCGGCAGGCGGACCTTGGCGAAATGGGTAGCGGCGAGCGGATCGGCCGGCTCGCCCCAATGCGGCGTGATTTTGCGCGGATGGGCGTTCATCAGCTCAGATCCTCCAGCCGGGATAATTCTGGTCGAGCAGGCGCAGCAGCGCCGGCCACATACGGTGACCGGCGGCCGGCGGGTTGGAGGCGCTGGTATATTGCTTCATCGTGGCGGCGACGGTCGCCTCATCGGGCTCGACGATGGCCCGACCGGTCGCCAGCAGGTCCATCTGCACCTGCGCCGCTTGCTCCAGGTAATAGGTGAAATAGAAGGCGGCCGGGATGTTAGCCCCGACGGTCAACAGCCCGTGATTGCGCAGTACCAGGGCGACGTTGCCCTTGAGGTCGCGGTCTAGCCGCGACCCCTCGTCCATGTTGAAGGCGATGCCTTCGTAATCGTGATAGCCGATCCGCTTATGGAACTCGATCGCGAACTGGTTGATCGGCAGCAGTCCGTCGGCCAGGCACGACAGCGCGACCCCCGAGCGCGTATGGGTATGGATCACGCAGTTGATGTCCGGCCGCGCGCCCAGGATGGCGCCATGGATAACGAACCCGGCCGCATTGGCGGGATGCTGGTCGCTGCCGGCCGGGTTGCCATCGAAATCCAGCTTTACCAGGTTGGACGGCGACACCTCGTTGAACAGCAGTCCGAATGGGTTGATCAGAAACGTGTCCTCGCCCGGAACCCGCACCGAGGCGTGGGTGAAGATCAGATCGTCCATGCCGAAATGCGACAGCAGCCGATAGACCGCGGCAAGGTGAAGCCGCGCGTCGTCTTCCGTGTCGATCGGGACTATTTTCGATGGCACATCCTTGATGATCATCTCTAATCTGCTCCGTTCGCGGCTAGAGGATTGCCGGCCATGTTTCGGGTAAGCCGATGACATTTTCGATCGTGGCGCGTTGCGCCGAAACCGGCCGGTTGGGTGTCGCCATGGCGACGGCGAGCGTCGCGGTCGGGGCGCGCTGCCCGTTCGCCATGTCCGGCGTCGGCGCGGTCGCGACCCAGAACCGCACCCATCCCCTGATCGGCCCGCGCGCCCTGGCGCTGCTCGACGCCGGAACCAAGGGCGACGACGCGGCGCGGCAGGCGGTGGAAAGCTTCGACTTTCCGGAATGGCGGCAGGTCGCGATCGTCGACGCGGCGGGCGGGATCGGCACCTTCCACGGCGCCCGCTGCTCCGGCGTGCATGCCGAGGCGCGCGGCGAGGCGGTGGTGGCGCTGGGTAACCTGCTGCAATCGGCCGACCTGCCCGCCGCGATGATCGACGGCTATGCCGCTGCCGAAGGGATACTGGAGGAACGGTTGCTGGCGGCGCTCGACGCCGGGCTGGCGGCCGGCGGCGAGGTCAAGCCGCTGCGCTCCGCCGCCCTGCTGGTGGTCGATCGCGATCCCTTTCCCTATACCGACCTCAGGGTCGATTGGGACACGGCGCCCCTCGCCGGGTTGCGGACGCTGTGGGTCCAATGGCGGCCGGTGGCGGACAAGTGCCGGACGTGGGCGCTGGACCCGTACGGGGTTTGAGGGCGCGCGGAGGCTAGACATCGGGATCGGCGGGCCGGGCCGCGACGACATTGTCGCGTTGCGCCGTCGTCAGCAGGTCCGCATAGGCGCGGCGCAGATGCAGCCGCATCGCCGCCTCCGCCCCGTCCGCGTCGCGGTCGCGGATGGCTCTGGCGATGCGCTGGTGGTCGGCGATCGCCAGGCGCGTTTCATCGGCGGTGAAGCGCTTCAGCCGGCGCGGGCTGGCGAACAGGTCGCGATATTCGCTGACCAGCCGCTGCAGCCGGGGCGCGTGGCTGGCTGTCGTGATGGCGAGATGGAATTCCTCGTTCAGCCGCGCGCGGGTCTCGACGTCGGCCGGGTCGGCGTCTTGGCTGGCCTGAGCCAGACTGGTAATGCGTTGGATTTCATCCGCGGTGCCGCGCTGAGCGGCCAGGCGGGCGGCGCAGCCCTCCATCGCTTCGCGGATGTAATAGATGTCGGTCAGCTCCTCGCGGGGATCGACCACCTCGATCCCCCAGCCGCGCGTGCTGCGCACCAGCCCGTCGCGCGCCAGCCGGGCGAAGGCCTCGCGCACCGGCGTGCGGCTGATGCCGAGCAAGGCGGCGATGCCGAGCTCGGTCAGGCGCTCGCCGGGCTGGAACTCGCCGTCGATGATCGCCTGGCGCAGCCGGTCATAGGCCTGCGCGGCGGCGGTCTTGGCGGTTTCCAGCCGCCAGCTGCCGGGCGCGCTCATGGCTCCAACCCCGCCAGCCGGCGGGCGCGGCCGAGCGAGCCTTCGCGGTCGTATGTGGCGTACAGGGCAGCCTCCTGGGCGAAGATCGGGGTTTCGGCGAACAGCTGATAGGCCTGGACGCGGCCGGCATAGGCCGAGGCGGTGAGTTCGCGCGCCAGATGCATGACCCGCAGCCGGTCGGCGGCTCCGTGCCGGCCGACGGTGAAATATTTCCGGATGTCCGCCCCGATCTCCGGGTGGTCCAGCATGGCGTGGTCCGGCAGCATTACCGGCTGGCCACCGAACAGCTCACGCAGGTGCTGGACCATCTGACCGTAGGTCTGCGAACAATAGATCCGCCCGGCGTTCTGGATCGCCTGGTTCGGCATGGCAAAGCCAGAGCGTGACGGCTGGCAGGCGGTCTCCGCGGCGATCAGGAAGGCCTCGATCGTCTGCTTGAACATCATCAGCTGGCTGATCTTCGAGCGGGTCGCCGGCGCGTCGATCGTGCCCACCTGCCCGGCATAGAGCAGAGCGGTGCCGACCAGCATGTCGGCCTTGGCCAGGCTGCGCGTCAGATAGCCCTGGGCCGCCCAGCGGGCGAACTCGCTGCGCATCAGCGCGGCAAGCTCGGGCTCGCGGCTGAAGATCACGTCTTCCCAGGGGATCAGCACATTGTCGAAGACGATCAGTGTGTCGATCTCGTCGAACCGGGCCGACAGCGGAAAATCGCGGATTTCGGCGTTGGCGGCGCCATTGGCTGTCAGCGGCATGCGGCAGATATGGCGCACGCCCGGACTGTTCAGCCTGACGATGCAGGCCACGGCATAGTCGCGATTCTGCTCGACCCAGCTGCCGACGGTCGGCTTGACGAAGGCGACATGGGCGTAAGGCGCGCCGGTCTCGAACTTGGCGCCTGAGATGACGATGCCGGCATCGGTTTCCTTGACCACCCGCAGATAGAGGTCGGGATCGTCCTGCTCGAACGGCTGTTTCGACCGGTCGCCCTTGGGGTCGGTATTGCCGCTGGTCATGAACAGATTGTCGCGCTGAAGCCGGTCCAGCCAGGCGATGCCGTTGGCGCGGTAGCGCGGGTCGAACTTGTCGAACAGATCGCCGCGATCTGCGATCACGAACAGCGGCGAGACCGTCTCGTCGCCGAACCGGTCCATGGTCGGGCAGACTTCGCGCAGCACCGCGGTCGTCATCTGACGGCGCAAGATCAGGTCTTCGCGGCTTTCGGGAATTTTGTAGAAGCGCGAGCCCCGGCCGCCGTCGGGCAGGGCGAAGGTCATCACGTCGCGGAACTCGGGATCGTGATGCAGGTCGTAGATTTTCGCCACCGTGTCGACCATCGGCGAAAAGGCGGGATGATGGGCGACGCTCTCGACACGCCCTCCGCCGATCCAGACCTTGCGTCCGTCGTCCAGGCTGGCGCGGTATTCGCCACCGGTCATCAGGCCCATGGCTGGGCTCCCTTCGATGTCGTGAGGTCCAGATTGGGCAGGTCGGCGATCAGCGCCGCCAGGATCGCGGCACGGTCGAACAGGCTATCGACGACGATCCGTTCGCGCCGGCTGCAGGAATCGAAACAGACCGGACCCAGCCCATCCAATGTCGGCCGGCCCAGCGCGGCGGCAAAGCTGCCGTCCGATCCGCCGCCGGATTCGACTGCCGGATAGTCAATGCCGAGCGCTGCTGCCGCCCGTGATGCGCTGGCATAGAGCGCCGCACTGGCGCCGCGGGGAAAGGCAGGGCGGGTGATACCGCCAGCGATCTCGATCGTGATGCGCGGATCGTGCGGCGTGTGCACTATGTCCATGACGCGCGACAGCAGCGCTTCAGCCGCCTTGCCGGTGCGGGCGCGCAGATCGATATGCATTTCCGCCGAAGGTGGAACCACTTGGCGCGCTTCGCCGCCTTTCAGCACGCCGACATTGATAATGTCGCCACGGTCGAGATCGGTAAGGTCCTCCAGCGGCGCCACCAAGTCGGCGAGCGCCCTGAGCGCGCTGGCGCCCTCGGCCAGATTGACGGTATGGGCGGAGATGCCGGAGGCGCGCACGATGATCGCCCCGACCGCGCCGCGTCCGACGACGATGGCCCCGTTGGCCCTGGCGGGCTCCAGCACCAATACGATATCCGCCGCGCTTGCTTCCGCCTCGATCCAGGCGCGCGACGCAGCTGACCCCAACTCCTCGTCGGGGACCAGTATGTGGCGGATTTCGCCGACGCCGTCGAAACCGGTGTCGAGCAGGGCGCGCACGGCCTCGCACGCCATTACCAGCCCACCTTTCATGTCGCCGACGCCGGGACCGTAGGCCAGCCCGTTCTCTTCCCGATAGGGCCAGTCGGCAACGGTGCCGGCGGGCCAGACAGTATCGAGATGCCCCAATATCAGTACCCGGCCATGGCCGGCGAGCGACTTTCGGAAGACGCGGCGGTCGCCGAAGCCGGGCAGGGGCAGACGCTCGGCGGTGAAACCGATCGCCCGCCATTGCGCTTCGAGCGCATCGCCGACCCGGTCGACGCCCGCCGCGTCGTAAGAGCCGCTGTCGATCGCCACGAGTTTTTCCAACGCGGCCAGCGACCCCCGCCGCCGCGCCGCGAGAGCACGTCTTATTTCACTAATATATACAGTTGTATTTTGCATACAGGATACAGGTAACACCCCGGCTTGACCGATGTCGAGTCGGCTTCAGCTCTCCGCCGGTGCGACATCCCGCAGCAGCGGCCATTGCCCGTCGGGCGTCCAGGCGCCCTTCAGCGCGGCGCGGGTCAGCCAGGTGTTTAGGCCGTAGAACAGGAATACATAGGCGCCGGTTTCCTCCAGCATGTCCTGGAGTTGGACATAGATTTCGGCGCGCTTGGCCGGGTCGAGTTCGGAGACGGCCTGCTGGCTCAGCGCGTCCCATTTCGGGTCGCAGAAGCGTTCGAAATTCCAGATGCCGACCTGTCCGCAGGTGAACCAGGGCGTGACCCAGCTGGCGTCGGGCGCGGTGGTGGCGCTATGGACGTGCAGCTGCGTGTCGCGCCAACCGTCGCCCTGGGCGTTCTCATGGAGCGCGATGAACGAGGCGGCGTCCATCGTGTGGATATGCACCGCGATGCCGACGGCGGCGAGTTGCGCCTGGATCACCTGCGCCGCGGTCAGGTGATCCTCGTTCTGGCCGAGGTCGAGGCGCAGTTCGAGGCCGACGACGCCAGCTTCGTGCAGCAGCCGCTTCGATTCCGCGGGGTCGTAGCCATAAAGGTTGCGCGTGCGCGCGCCCGCGATCGGCGTCGGGACCACGCCGAAGGCCTGCGGCACCATCCCGCCGAAGGTCGCCTGCAGCATGGCCGGGACATCGACTGCGTGCTGGATCGCCCGCCGCACCCGAAGATCGGCCAGCTTTGGGTGCGTTATGTTCATGCCCAGCCAGTGATAGGCAAGCGCCGGCATCGAGGTCATGGTGACGCCGGCGTCCTTGGCCGCCGCGACGACCGGGATCGAGCTGATGATGATCTTGGTCATGTCGAGATCGCCTGCATCAAAGGCGGTCTCGCCCTCTTCCTGCGTCATTGGCAGGATTTGTATCTCGTCGTAATAGGGGCGCGGCCCGTTCCACAACTCATGACGGACCAGCACCAGCCTTTGGCGCGGAATCCATTGCCCGATCCGGTACGGCCCCGATGTCGCCGGCGGCGTGGTATCGATCAGCCCGCCGATCGCCTCAACCGCCTTGCGGCAGACGAGCAGGCCCGAGGCGTGGGGCAGGGTGCTGGTGAATAGTGGCGAGAACGGATGCTTCAGCCGGATCACCCCGCTATAGCGGCCGGTGATCTCGACCGTGTCCAGCGCTTCCCAGTCGGTCGCGTAATCGGCATGGACGCGGGGGTCGAGAAAGCGCTCGTAGGAATATCTGACGTCGTCGGCGGTCACTTCGCCGAAGCCGTTGGTCCATTGCAGGCCGGGGCGGAGTGCGAATTCGACCGTCAGCGGGTCGGGCTGGGTCAGGGTTTCGGCGGCGTCGAGGCGCCAGCCCCAATCCTTGCCCGGCTTGTAGAGGCACAGGCCAGCATAGATTGCGAACATGACCAGCTCGTCGTACCAGCCATGCCGATTGGCGGGGTCGAGATTCTCGATGTCCTCGTCGTTCTGGAGCCGGAGTATCCGGTCGTTGGCTGCTAGCGCCGTCCGCCCCGCCGGCAGAAGCTCGGCGCCGAGGCCGACGCCGGCGGCGAGCGTCAGGAAACGGCGCCGATCCAGCCGGATTCGCCTCATGCGGTCCCCGCCGCTTGCGGCTGGATCAAAGGGAAATGGCACAGCACGCGATGGCGGGGCGCGATGACCTGCTCGGCCGGTGGCTCGGTTTGGCAGCGCGGCTTGGCTATCGGGCAGCGGGCGTGGAACTCGCAACCGTGAGGGCGCGGGCTGAGGCTCGGCGGCTCGCCCTCCAGCACGACGCGCTCGCCGCCGCCGCGCGCGCCCAGCAGCGCCCGCGTATAAGGATGCGCCGGCAGGCGGTAGACGGCGTCGGTCGGGCCGGTCTCGACGATGCGGCCGAGATACATCACGGCGATCTCGTCGGCGACATGGCGCGCCACGGTCAAATTGTGGGTGATCAGCAGGTAGCTCATCCCCAGCTCGGCCTGCAGGTCGGTCATCAGGTTCAGCACATCGCCCTGGATCGACAGGTCGAGGCCGGCGGTGGGCTCGTCGGCGATCACCAATTTCGGCTTCAGCGCCAGGGCGCGGGCGACCGACACGCGCCGCGCCTGCCCGCCGGACAGCTGATAGGGATAGCGGTCGAGGAACCGCGCCGGCAGCCCGACCAGATCGAGCAGGCGCGCCGCCTCCCGCCGCCGGTCGATCCCCTGAGTCCGGTGGATGACGAAAGGTTCGGTGACCAGCGTCGCCACGTCCATGCGGGGGTCGAGCGAGGCCAGCGGGTCCTGGAACATGAAGCCGACCTTGCGGCGGATAAATCGCCACGGCCCGTCGCCCCAGCCGCTGGCCCGCATGCCATCGACCCGGACGACGCCAGCGGCGATCGGGGCCAGGCCGACGACGGCGCGGGCCAGCGTGGTCTTGCCGCTGCCGCTTTCACCGACGACACCGAGAGTCCGACCCGAATTCAGCTCCAAGCCGACCCCGGCCAGGACCTCGACATGGCGCTGGGATTTGGACCGCAGCGCCCCGGCCCAGCCGCCGGTCTTGTAACGCACCACTAGATCCTCGATCTCCAGCACCATATTAGGCCACCAGCCGATGGCAGCGGGCGAAATCGCCGCCGTCGCCCCGGACCATCGGCGGCGGGGTGGTGAGGCAGATGCCGCTCGCCTCGGTGCAGCGGGCGGCGAAGGCGCAGCCGTCTCGCGGGATTGCCGGGTCGGGCACCTGTCCCGGAATGGTGGGAAAACGGCGTACGGGACCGGCGATCCGTGCCGGGTCGCAGGCCAACAGCGCCTTGGTATAGGGATGGCGTGGTCGGGTCACGACTTCGGCAGTCGGGCCGGCCTCGACCAGCTCCCCGGCATACATCACCGCGACCCGGTCGCAGAGATCGGCGACCAGCCGCATATCGTGCGTTACCAGCACGATAGCCCCATCGACCAGCGCGCGGCTGGCGCGCAGCAGCGCGACGACCTGCATCTCCGTGGTGGCGTCCAGCGCCGTGGTCGGCTCGTCGGCGATCAGCAGTTGGGGCTCGGTCAGCAAAGCTGCGGCGATCAGCACGCGCTGGCGGATGCCGCCGCTGAGCTCGAACGGATATTGCCGCATCCGCCGCTCGGGGTCGGAGATGCCGACCCGGCCCAGCATCGCGACCGCGCGGCGCGATCGTTCGGCGTGGCCGATGCCCGTCTTGTGGTGCTGGAACTCGATCAGCTGGACGCCGATCCGGGTCGCGGGGTTCAGCGCGGTGAACGGGTCCTGGAAGATCGCGGCCACGCCGTTGCCGCGCAACCGCCGCCGCGCCTCGGGGCCCAGCGCGAACAGGTCGGCGCCGTTGAATTCAAGCCGGCCGTTGACCGCGGCATTGGCTGGCAGCAGCGCCATCATCGCGCTGGCGAGCGTCGACTTGCCGGAGCCGCTTTCCCCGACTAGGCCCAGCACCTCACCTTTTGCGATCGTGAGCGACACGTTCCTCAGCGCCCTCACCGGTCCGCTCGCGGCGGCATAGGTGATCGACAGGTCGGCGATATCGAGCAGCGGCGTCACTTTGGGCGGGCCTTTTTGCCGACAAGTCGGGGGTCCAGCGCGTCGCGCAGCGCCTCGCTGAAGAAGGTGAAGCCGACGGTAGCGATCAGGATCGGGAGGCCACCGGCCAGCACGATATGCGGCGCCTGGCGGATGAAGGCGAAGCCGTCGCGCAGGATGCTGCCCCAGGTCGGCGTCGGCGGCTGGGCACCCTGCCCGAGGAAGCTCAGCCCCGATTCGATGCCGATCACCGTTGGCACGTCCATCGCGATCAGCACCAGCAGTGGCCCCGCCATGTTCGGCAACAGGTGGCGGGTGATAATCCGCAGCGGCGAGGCCCCCATGGCGCGGGCGGCCGCCACATAGTCGGCTCCCTTCAGCGTCAACGTCTGGCCGCGCGCCACGCGGAAATAGGCCGGCACCATGAAGGCGATGACGACGAAAACCACGGTTTCCAGCCCGCCGCCGAGCATCGCCGTCATCGCCAGCGCGAACAACATCATTGGCAGCGACATCACGACATCGCTGACCAGCATCAGCGCCGACGCCAGCAGGCGCGGCCCGAAGCCGGCGACAAGGCCCATGGTGAGGCCGATGGCGAGCGCGCCGCCGATGCCGGCAACCACCACCTCCATCACCGTCCGCGTCCCCTCGAACACGCGAGACAGCAGATCGCGGCCCAGCTGGTCGGTGCCCAGCGGGTGGGACAGGCTGGGGCCTTCGAGCCGGTCCATCGGGGCGATGGCGATCGGATCGTAGGGGGCGATTATGCCGGCCGACACCGCAAGGATCAGCATCAGCCCGACGCTGGCCGCGCTCACCTTGCCCATCGTTCCCGCCAGCACGGCGCGCGCCAGACCGGCCGCACGCTTCAGCCAGGCCGGGGCGGCGCGGATTTCGGGCGCTGGGGACACACCTGTCATGTCAAAGTGCAGCTCTGACACGGGGATCCAGGCTGGCGACGATCAGGTCGGCAATCAGGTTGATCAACAGATAGAGCGCGGCGGTGACCAGCACGGTCCCGATCAGGACTGGGAAATTGCGCGTCAGCACCGCATCGTAGATCAGCCTGCCGATGCCGGGGCGGACGAAGACGATCTCGATCAGGATGGCATTGGACAGCAGCCCGCCGATGCCGACGCCCAGGATCGAGACCACCGGCGTGACCGCGATCGGCAGGACATAGCGCCAGACGATGCGCGATCCCGGAACCCCGAATGCACGGAAGGTGCGGACATGCGGCTCGTCCAGCACCTCCAGCATCGAGGCGCGGGCCAGCCGCGTCAGATAGCCGACCCAGCCGATGCCGACCGTGAAGGACGGCAGGATCAGGTGGTGCAGCTGGTCGCCGACATCGCCCGGCCGGCCGGCGCCGATCGCCGGAAACCAATGCAACCGGACGGCGAACCACAGCAGCGCATAGATGCCGACGACGGCGGTCGGCACGGCGATCATGGCGGTCGAGACGACGCCGACGACGCGGTCGCCCCAGCCGTCGCGCCGTACCGCGCACCAGCAGCCGGCCGGAATGCCGATCGCGATCGCCCAGCCGATCGCTAGCGCGGTCAGCGCCAATGTACGCGGCAAGGCTTCTTCGATCAGTGTCGCGACCGGGCGGTGGGTCACCATGTCCTTGCCCAGATCGCCATCCAGCACTTGGCCCCAGAAATGGGCGAAGCGCACCGGGATCGGCTTGTCGAGCTGCATCTCGCTGCGCAGCGCCGCCTTTTCCGCCGCTGTCGCGCGCGGCCCCAGCATAACGCTCGCTGGATCACCGGGGGCGATGTAGGTCAGCCAGAACAGGGCCGCGATCGTGGCCATCAGGACCAGCGCCGATTGAAAAAGGCGGCGGACGGCGTAGGAGGCCATCAGGCCGTCGCCGCGTGGATGGTTGGGTCGCCTATCGCAAACACTGCCATTTCATGGCGCAGCCCCTGCCTAAGGGTTTGGCAACATCGCCGATGCGGTCGTAGGTCACGCCGAGTATCAGCCTCTAAACGGCCGGTATCGTCCGGCGGGCTGCAACTTGCATGCCATCAGCGGTCAATCCAGGGGAAGCGATGCAGCCAGGTGCGGCTGAACACCTCCTCGCCGTTTTCGAAGGCCTGGAAATTTGTATCCATTTTCAGAGCGCCCTCGTCCCAGACCAGCGACATCTGGCTGTCCATCCGGATCGACCAGCCCGGCCGTTCCATCTTCTGGGATTTGCGCATCGACACCGAAGCCGAGGCGGGGTCGCCCAGGCGGATCGCATAGGCATCCTCGCTTCTTGTGCCGAAGGTGAGTTCGCCCAGCCGCGTGGTGCGGCGGCGGCCCTTCGACCCCAGCGTCACTTCTCCGGTTGCGACGTTGCGGGTGACCGTGCGGGTCACCTCTTCCGGCTCGACGACCTCATGCGGGATCGGCGGCGCGGCGACCGGCGGACCGAATGCCGCCGGATCGCGGTCGGCGCTGCCCGGCATGCCCGGCAGGATCAGCCGCGCGCCCTCCGGCGACAGGGCCAGGCCGGCGGCGATCGGCTCGGGCAGGCTCAGCGGCCAATAGCTGCTCGACAGGGCCAGCCGGATGCGCCGCCCCGCGGCGAATTTGTAGGCGACGCCCTTGATCGGCAATGCGACGCGGAACACCTCCCCCGGCCCGATGCCGTCCGGCCGGCGGATGCGGTGCAGCCCGAACGTCACCCGGGCGGAGCCGCCGTCGGCCTCTACCTCGCACAGGCGCAGCGCCAAAGTGGCGGCGGGGCCGGTCATTGAAAGGCCGAGCTCAACTATCGGGATGCCGACCAGTTCGACCGGCGCGGTAAGGGGTTCGGTGTCGAAGTAGAGCGACAGCCCGTCGTCGGACCGCTGGTCGGCCTGGAATTCCGGGCCGTTGCCGCCGCCGTCGAGCGGGCACCATTCGCCGGCCTGCATGCCGCAATCGAGCGGCGAGCTGAGCGGCGCCGGCGTCACGCCGGTGGCGGCCGCCTTTTCGGTCAGGGCATGGGCGGCGAAATCGAGATTGAGGCCCGTATCCGCCGCCGCGACCGGCCATGCCGGCAGCGCGAACCACCGGCCGCCGATGGTGAGGCCGGTGGTATGGGGCTTCAGATCCTCCCCCAGCCACAGGCGCAGCATCGGCTCGTCCATGATCCCGGTATCCTCGCCCTTCAGCCAGTGGCGCCACCAGCGCAGGCATTCCTGGTGAAAGCCGATCTCCGGGCCGGGATTGCCCCAAGTCGGATAGACATGGGTCCAGGGGCCGATCAGCGCCTTGCGCGGAACGCTGAGATGGTTCATCAGCCGCAGGATCGGGTCGGAATAGCCGTCGGTCCAGCCGCCGACGGCGTAGACCGGGCAGGTGATCGCCGCGTAATCCTCGCAGACTGAGCCGTGCTTCCAATATTCGTCGCGCGCCAGATGCGACAGCCAGATCGCCAGCGGCGGCTCAAGCCCCTTCAGCCGGTCATCCCACATGTCGCGCCAGCGTTCGCCAACATGAGCAGGATCGGGCGGCCGGGGTATCTGGTTGAAGAAGCCGAAGCCCCACTGAATCCCGTCGGTCAGCAGCGTGCCGCCCATGAAATGGACGTCGTCGCTATAACGGTCGTCGGTCGAGCAGCAGGTGATGATCGCTTTCAGCGCCGGCGGACGGCGGGCGGCAACCTGCAACGCGGCGAATCCGCTCCAGGAAATGCCGATCATCCCGACCGCGCCATTGCTCCAATCCTGCGCCGCCGCCCAGGCGATGACCTCGACCGCGTCGTCCTGCTCCTGCGGGGTGTATTCGTCGGTGACGACGCCGTCGGAATTGCCGCTGCCGCGCAGGTCGACGCGTAGCGCGGCGATGCCGTTCATGGCGAACCAGCCATGCAGCATCGAGTCCGACACCGCCGTCAGGTCCGATTGCCGGTAGGGAATCCATTCCAGCACGACCGGCACCTTTTCCGCGCCGGCTTCTGCCGGCAACCACAGACGCCCAGCCAGCACCGTACCGTCGGCGAGCGGAATCCAGACCTGGCTATAAGGCGGGGTGGCGACGTCGACGCTCGGGCGCAAGGGCTGCCTCCGATCCTGCTTAGGGCTGGACGATGAAATCGACATCGGTCGGGCCGAGGCCGTTGACTGGCAGCAGATCCTGCGGGCAGGCCGAGAGCGCCAGGATCAGGTCCATCTCGGCGCGCAGGGTCACATATTGGCCCGGTGCGCTGACCGGCGCCAGAAACGCAATCCGCCCGTCGCTTGCCGTCTCGATATTCATGAACAGGTTGAGCGGGCTCGGCGTGACCGCGCCTTCGATGCCAATCTCGCCGAGCGCGATCGCGAGGTTGTCGGTGCAATTCTCATGCCCCTCGCGTCCACCGAGCTGCTGGTAGCGATAGCGGTCGCAGGCGGCGATCAGCGTATCGTGGATGCCGGGAGTCGTGTCTTCGACGATGGTGAGGATCGGCCGGCGATAGTTGGTCACCATGGTGTCGCCGATGGCAGGGGACAGTTTCAGCATCGCCGCGCGGCTATGTTCCATCGACATGAATTCGTTGATGTCGCTCCTGTTGAACGCCCAGGTATCGACGACCTGCGAGCCGAACCGGTTGACGATGGTGATGTGCTGGCCCTCAGTCAGAAAGAGGGCCTTGCCTTTCCGCGCCGGCAGAGTGACGGCCGCTCCATGATCCGGCGCGGGCTGAGCGGTAGTTGCGTTTTGCATGCTGTGTGACCGGTTGTCGATTGTCGTCCGGGGCGTTTACGATCGACGTCCGGCCGTTTAAGCGTCCTGTCGGACAGCCATTGTGGGCCGTTATCGTTCCACCAGGATAATCACGCGCCGACCTGCAAACCAATAATCTAGCATCGATGTACTATAACCCTTGGTTATGGCTGCATGGCCGTACCGGCCCGCCGATCCTAAGACGGCGAGTCTATAAATTTTACTTATAACTACCCCAAGCTAGATTATTGGAACCATGGTGCCGCGACTGATAAGTTTTTCCACATGTGAGGAACTCCCTCGGTTTTGGGCGACGCCATGGCGCCCGCCGCCGCCTTGCGCAGGAGAGTGACGATGACTGCAGGATCGATTGAATCAACCGCTGCCGCGGCGACCGAAATGCCCCTGACCGGGGACCAGATCGCCGCCTTTCATCGCGATGGCTATGTCATCGTTCCCGGTTTCTTTTCGCGCGACGAGATCGAGCCGCTGCGTCTGGCCTGCCTGGCCGATCCATCGGTCGGCGGCAAGATCCGCGCTGTCGCCGACAGCGACGGTTTCGCCCAGGAGGTCATCGGCTGGACCGAATATAGCGACACCTATCTGGGCAAGGTCGCTTTCCTGGCCCGCATGATCGCCAACACCGAGGCGCTGCTGGGGCAGCCCTCCTATCACTGGCATTCCAAGCTTTCGATGAAGCGGCCGGGCGCGGCGGGCAAGTGGGACTGGCACCAGGATTATCCCTATTGGTACGACGAGGGATGCCTGTGGCCTGACATGCTGACCATCACGGTGGCTGTCGACCGCAACCACGAGGCCAATGGCTGCATGAAACTGGTTCGGCGTTCGCATCTGCTGGGCCGGGTCAATCATGCTCGGGTGGGCGAGGCGGTCGGCTTCGATCCCGAGCGGCTGAAGCTGGTGCTGGCGCAATGCGAGGTCGTGCCGATGGAGCTCGAGCCGGGCGACGCCTGCTTCTTCCACAGCAACACGCTTCACGCTTCGGGTCCGAATCAGTCGGATATGCCGCGGACGCTGCTGCACTGTTCGTACAATACGATCGTCAATTCGCCGTTCATCAGCGAGGGGCAGGAGCATCACCTCTACAAGCCCTTCGACATCCTGGCCGACGACGTGCTGCGCACCGCGCAGTGGAAGGACGTGTTTGCCGGCCATCGGTTCAACCAGGACACCCGCAAGCCGGGCGCCACCAATTCCTATGGCTATAAATCGGTGATCGGACACACGGCGGAAGATGCGCCGGCGGCTGTCGCCGCGCATTCCTGAGGCAAAGAGGGGCCACTAAGCAGAAAAAACGATGACGTGGGCTTAATACGTCAATCGACAGGAGAGGAACGAGCAATGCAGGTGATCAATCACGGGGGGAGGAACGACAAAGCAATGTAAAAACAGTGGAGATGTCAGATGCCTGCGCAAACTAACAATACATGTCGCACGCGAAACGGGCGGGCAAGACTGATGACGCTGTTGCTGTTGTCGACGGCCGGCTCAACCCATGTCGCTTTCGCGCAGGACCAGCCCGCGGCGGCTCCCGCCAACAACCAGGTCGAGGAGATCACGGTCACCGCGACCCGTCAGGGGCGGCAGAATATCCAGGACGTCCCGATGGCGATCACGGCGCTGAACCCGACAATGCTGTCGGAACTCAATCTCAACGGCCTTCAGGATTATGCTAGGCTGGCGCCCTCGCTCAGCATGGAGCAGGAGGGGGCGGGCTTCAATTCGATCACCATCCGCGGCCTGGCTACCCGCCAGATCGACACTTCGGAGACCGAGGACCGGTCGCTGGTAGCGGTCTATCTCGACGACACGCCGATCTCGCTCAAATCCGGCACGCCGGACCTCAAGGTCGTCGACCTGGAAGATGTCGAGATCCTGCGCGGACCGCAGGGCACGCTCTACGGCGCCGGCGCGATGGCCGGCACAATCCGCCTGGTTACCAAGAAGCCCAGCCTCGAGGCCTATAGCGGCTATGTTGAACTGGCGGGCTCGGAAACCGACGACTATGGCGGCTTCAATCACAGCGAGCGCTTCGCGGCGAACATTCCGATCATCCAGGACAAGCTTGCCATGCGTGTCTCGGGCTATCATTCCGATGACTCAGGCTACATCAAGGCGCTCATTACCGGCGGCACCTCGAATTCGTCGCACACAACGCAGGGGCGGGTGGCACTCCGTTTCACCCCGACCGACGATCTGACCATCGATGCCAGCTTCACGATTGACTCGCTGCGCGCCGGACTCGATTTCGGCCAGGTCGGCCTGGGCCCGTACAAGCAGGAATATTATGTGCAGTCGGCGGCGAACGACGATCTGAAGATCTATAGCCTCACCGCCGCCTACGATCTCGATTTCGCCGAACTGACCTCCACGACCTCCTATACCCATCTCAACAACCTGTATCTCGACGATCAGAGCTACGTCTATTACGACTTCTTTTTCGGCAATACGGGCGGGATCGGCGCCGGAAGCTTCAATTCGTCGAATGCGACCCGCGACTGGGTCGAGGAGATTCGGCTGACATCGAAGAATGACGGCCCGCTGAAATGGACCGGCGGCCTGTTCTACGAGAATGGCACCCGTAAGACGCGGGAAGACAATCCCTATACCAATCTCGACAAATTGTGGGGCGAGGAGATCGGCATCCCGAACTACAGCTCGGTCACCAACGATCTCAGTTACCAACCCAATGACGGCTATTACGGCCTGATCGAGACGGTCAACAAGCAGATCGCGGTCTACGGCCAGGTGACCTACACCGCGTTCGACAATCTGGATTTGACCGCTGGCCTCAGATATTTCGACTGGTCCGAGCATTATCACATCTATTCGGCGGGCTTCGAAGGGACCAGCCCCGACGCCACGCCGGGGGCCCCGGTCGGCATTCCTCTAGTCATCAACCAAAATCCCAGGGCCAAGGGCGTAACGCCCCGTTTCGCCGCCGAATATCACCTGAACGACGACGTCAACCTGTTTGCCGAAGTGGCCAAGGGCTTCCGCTATGGCGGCGTCAATCAGCCGGTGCCTCCGCTCTATTGCGGCGCCGATCTCGCCGCCAACGGACGCACCTCGGCGCCGCCCAGCTTCGGCCCTGACAAATTGTGGAGCTATACGCTGGGGGAAAAGGCGACCCTGCTCGACAAGCGGCTGACGTTGAACGTCACCGGCTTCTATATCGACTGGACCGATACCCAGACCGCGACCTATCTGAACTGTTCCTATTACTACACGCAGAATGTCGGCGAAGTGACCAGCAAGGGTGTCGAGCTCGAGGCGACCGGCAAGGTTACGCCGAACCTGACATTGATGCTCAATGCCTCGTTCAACGACTCCGAGGCGGCCGTCGATATTCCTACTCTGCATTCTCCGTCAGGGACCCAGTCGCCGCTGGCGCCGCGTTATATCGGCAGTCTCGGGGCGATCTATAACCTGCCGATCGGCGAGAACAACCTCGAATTCAGCACGAATTTCTCATTCAAGAGCAGCTTCAACAATCAGTTCGACCACACTAGCTCGCATTTCCGGACGGTGCCATGGACCAGTGAGCTGGATACCGCCATCACCTATATGTTCGGAAATTACGAGGTCGGTGTTTTCGCCAATAACCTGCTCGACCGGGTGAATATCGAACATATCAGCTACGCCGTGGGCGGCAGCATCCAGCCGGGCGACGACTATGCCTATGCCCGCCCGCGGACGGTCGGCATGCGGCTGCGAGCCGGCTTTTAGGGACGCCTCTCAGGGCGCCAGGTGGGTGCGGAGCAGATCGACGAAGTCGTTCACGATCTGCGACCGCTCGCCGTTGGTCGGGTGGAGTATGGCGATCTCATAGTCGATCTCGGGCTCGAACCGCCGCTTGACGACATTCGCCGTGAACGGAGCGCTGACCACCGGGTCGATCAGCCCGACGCCGACGCCCGCCGACACCAGTTCGCAGGCGGTGGAGAAGAACTCGGTTTCGGCGACGACGTTCCAGCGCGCCCCATATTGCGAGAACGCCGCCGCCAGCTTCTGGTAGAGCGGATCGCCGCGGAACAGG
>Ga0105240_10003813_pt1 | contig 23295 bp, 21 predicted proteins | sample KBSC54metaG_FD_80426 | JGI IMG/M metagenome (GOLD analysis project Ga0105240, IMG submission 80426) | Corn rhizosphere microbial communities from Kellogg Biological Station, Michigan, USA - KBS C5-4 metaG | ecosystem: Host-associated > Plants > Roots > Rhizosphere > Soil | place: Michigan, USA... | reverse complement strand
GAAAGTATCGTCATCACCGGTATCTGAGAAGTATTCGATAATGAACGGGAGCCCTGACGCCGGAAGAATTTACTTCGCAGGTTGTTCCAGAAGCCCGAAAGCATCGACTCTTTGCCGGGGGAGGTGAGGATAAGGTCCGCCTTTATTTTTTTTGCATAGTCCCATGCAGCCTCCGCAAGATTCTCCACCGGGCTGGCCTGGCATTCTATGGAGAGGTTTGTATTCTCCCGCAGGAGCCGGTAGCATTTCTGCAGGTTGTCGCGAACCCCCACTGACAGGACGGGATCATTGTTAAATGTCCAGAAATCGGGCCTCCCGGAAATGTAGCCCGATTTCTGGAAAGATCTAATGTCTGTCCTTTGGACATCGAACCTCCGGCTCGTTTGTGTAGGCGCTACCAGGTGAATGGTCGAATTCACCGTCCGGCCCAGATACGTCGCAAATAAAAGTTTGCGCATCGGCAGATGATCGCCCACAGGAAGCACGATATTCTTCAGGTTGGAAAGGGCTGGCTCACCGGACACCGTCAACACCGGGCAAAGGGTCTTGTCCACCAGCCGGTCTATATCCGCACCTGTTCGGAACCGAGCGTGTCCCGCCTTTTTCTTTTTGACAAGGAGGATCAGGTCCACAGCATGCCGCTTGGAATAGTCGATGATCTGCCTTTCCGGAAATGACGTGTCCGTATTGATCTCGAGGGAAATACCCGGGTCCGATAAGAAAGGATGACGTTGTCGTATAGCCGCTTTCATCTCGCCAACCCCTTCCTCACGTTGTGCAGCGGATAGGTTATACAGTAAGTGCACCTGGCAGTGCAGATAGTCCGCCATGTGAAGCGCTTTTTGTACAATGCCCTCCTCATCTTCCTGATCCACCGGCACCAGCATATGGTTGAATAGCTTGTTCATAAGGCCTGGTTATATTTTTGTAAAACCAGCTCCCAAAACTAGGCCATCGCCAGTGTACAGGCATTAAACGCGTATTAAAATAAGGGGTAGAATTGGACATTAACAAAAAGTGATCTCATCGCGCCCGCCAAGGGCCCTAAAAAGTCTAATTGAAAATTTTTATAGAAGGCATTTCGATCGTGAAATTGGTCCCGCTGTCCATGTCCGACTTCACCCGGATAAAACCCTTATGAAGGGCAATGATACGCTGCGCCAAAGCCAGACCAAGACCAAACCCCCTCGTGCTGCCCGTGCCCGACCCGCGATAGAAAGGCTGGAATATCTGTTGGATCTCTTCCGCCGCAATGACATCCCCCTGGTTCACCACCTGTACATACAGCTTATGCGCCGAGAAGGAGAGGTCTACCACAGATGTCTTGTTGGCGGAATATTTACATCCATTTTCGACTATATTTTTTATTGCTATGTATAACAGCTCGCTGTTACCGAATACTACGCAATCCTTTTCCTCTTCCGGAAAATCCCCAAAGTTGAGCTCCACCTTATACTCAGGACTCAGCCTTTTTACATCCGCCGTCACTTTCAGCAGGACCTCGTCCACCCGCACCTCATTAAGCTCGATACCTCCCTGCGAACCCGTCTTGGCTATTTCCAGGAGGCTCTTCGTAAGCTGCCGCATCTGCTGAACATCCTCCTGCACAGAGGAGAGTACCTGTTTGTATTCATCCGCATTCCTTTCCTTTTGCAGGGCCACCTCCACCTGGCTGGATACCGAAGTCAGGGGGGTGGAAAGCTCGTGCGAGGCGTTCGAGATGAACCTTCGCTGGATGGCAAAGGACTCCTGCAGACGCTCCAGCAGCCCGTTGAATGTATTGGCAAGCTGACTAAGCTCGTCCTGACCCGCGCCCGCACGCAGCCGATGGGAGAGGTCATAGGAGGATATCTCCTTTACTTCCCGGATGATCTGGGTCAGGGGACGGAGCAGCTGACCTGTAAAAAGGTAGCTGACCAGGGCAGTAAGACATACCCCCAGCACCAGGCTGAAAAGAAGTATCTTATTTAATGTCTGCACCCTTTCCCTGCCATCCTCGTCAAATCCGGCCACAACAATAATAAAGTCCCTTCGGCTCGTTTCCCGGTGCATGGCGACTGCTTCCCGCTCATCGATGGAAAAGTACTTCTCCCCCTTCTTCTTTATCTCCCGGAGAAGATCAGGAGTAACAGTAAGAGGGGGGCTGCCCGGCATATCGTTCTTATAAAGCACTTTTCCATCGTCTGTATAGATGCCAACACTCCGGGAAGGCAAAAGTCCGCCCGTGGTATCCATCCGATGCATAAAGTTAAAGGCGCTGTCACCCATAAGGGAGTATAGCTGGGAATTATAGGTGGCGCGGGACCGGAGACGCTTGTTAAAGACCTGCACCCTTTCCAGGCTGGAAAAGTAATAGACCGACCATGTCAACAGCGAAATAATGGCCGTTACCAGCAGCGTGAACAAGAGCATTATTTTATAGCGGATCTTCACAAATTAGGAGTTAGATAATGTCGTCGCCCCCTGTCAGGAGTTTTCCTTCAGAACGTATCCCATGCCCACCTGGGTATAGATCAGCTTGGAAGAAAAGTCTTTTTCGATCTTTTTCCGGAGGAAATTTACATACACGTCGATGACATTCGTCTTGGTGTCGAAGTCGATGTCCCATACATTCATGGCGATGTCGATGCGGGACACCACTTTATTCTTATTCCGGATGAGGTATTCCAACAGCTGGAATTCTTTGGCCGTCAGGGGGATGTTCCTGCCTTCACGCGTCACTTCCTTACTGTCCAGGTTCATGACCAGGTCCCCCACCTTCAGCATATTGGCCCCTGCCGCCGGTTGATGATGAAGACGCTTGAGCAGAGCACGGATACGGACCAGCAGCTCCTGGAAATCGAAAGGCTTTACGATATAGTCATCCGCACCCGCCTCGAAGCCCTCTATCTTGTCTTCCGTCGTATTCATGGCGGTGAGCATGATCACCAGGATGTCCTCGTTGTACTGGCGGATATGCCGCGCCAGATCATACCCATTCATCAGGGGAAGATTGATATCCAGAATAGCCAGATCGTAGGTGTTGGTAGCAAATAGCTTTTTACCGGCCAGCCCATCGTAAGCCACATCCACCTCATAATGCTGCTCTGTCAAACCCTTGCGAAGGGTCTCCGCTATCTTTTTTTCGTCTTCGACTAACAATATCTTTGTGTCTGCCATAGTGTTCTTAGCTATCGTCCGTACCAGCCCGCCCGAAAAAATAGGTGCGGGAATTGGGCGCTGGGCAAAATGTAGCCCAATTCCCGCAAACCAGGCCTTCGTCGGAGCTGCTTCGTCATGAGAGCTTCGCTCCTATTCTTCGTCGGTTCCAACACTGTTGGACCCTTCCCCGGGCTTCGCCCATACCCTTCGTCGGACCTGCTTCGACACGGAGCTTCGCTCATAACCATCGTTGGGTCCAACACTGTTGGACCCGCCTCGGTTACCTCGGATACCTCGATCGGGACCTACGGTCCTGGACGAGTCCCTTTTAGGAACTCCTTTGTGGGCCGGCCATCGGAGGTCTGTAATATAGTTAATTGAAGGGTCTGCCGATACCCCAGGACATTAAAAAAGAATTAAACCGATTTAGCAAATAAATAACCGGGATTCTTGCATTATGAGGAAAAAATGTGTAAATTTTGTAACTCTTTCTCAAACTCTACACCGTATAAGTCATCTTCGAATTGTTTGCTAAGGTCCGATGGTCATATTCAATGTCCAGCCCTGGGAAGACTGCCTATTTAAAATCTAAAAAAGGGGGGTTGCTATGAGACTACGTGAATCGCCTTATATCAACAGGCGTAAGAAAACAATCGAGTTTTATGTCCATCATTTGAATGCAGCAGCCTGTAGACACATTTCTCTGGCGGGTACTTTTAATCATTGGGCTACAGATGAGCTGCAGATGACTCTCGAAAAAGCCGAAGGAGGTGGGTGGAAGATCTCCATTCCCATGTTGCCGCATGGAAAGTATTATTACAGATTTCTCATTGACGACAAGATGTGGATGGAAGACATCGAAAATCCCCTAAGGGAGCCGGATGGGGTCACTGGGTGGAACAGCGTGTTAACCGTGTAAATGAAATTTGCCCGTCTAACGACGGGCAAATTTGTTATAGGGCCATACGGCCCATTTTTATTTGAGTGAAACTTCTTTCCCGCTGCAGATCAGCTCCAATATATCCGCTAATTGCGAAGGCTCTATCCAATTGCCCGTGTCCGCATCCGGCATGCTCTGCCTGTTGAGCGCCGTGTCGATAGTGCCCGGAGCCAGCACAGAAGCCAGCACATTCTTCCCTTTTGCAGACGCATTCAACAGGTCCGCCAAGTTGAAAAGCATCTGCTTCGTCAGCGCATAAGCCATGGCGCCCTTCCCATTCTCCGGTTTCAGCGCCGTACGCGCTCCCATAAACACCAGGCGTCCAAAACCATTTTGTAGCATATGCTGGAACAAAGGACGGGTCACAAACCAGGCCGTCTCGAAATTCAGGGAATACATCTTTCTCATCGCCGCTCCATCCGTCGCCGCGACATCTCCCATAGCAAAGCCCCCTACCAGCAATAGCGCGCCATCTATGCGGCCGTAAAGACTGATGGCCTCGTTGATAAAATCCTCCGTAGCCCCCTCGTCGCTGAGATTGACATCCCTCAGCTCGAAATTGTCATGGCTCGCGGCAAAGCCCAGGTGCGTTCCCATATGATCCACCGCGATGACCTTATACCCTGTATCTAAGAACTTCTTTACGGCGGCAACGCCCAGGTTGCCATTGGCGCCCGTGATGATAACTGTCTTGGCCATAGTGCTGTTTTTAAAATGTCCCGACAACGAACCCCTGGTTCGCCTATTTCACATCCAGCGCTTCCTGCATCTTCTCCGCCACCAGCTGGTTACCCGCATCGTTCAAATGCACCCTGTCCCTGGTGAGGATCCCAGACTCCTTATTGCTCGGATTATTCTTCAGCTCATACGTATGGAATGTCTCCCGAAAGTCGACAAGACCACACTTGAACTTCTGCGCCAGGTTGCGTATGATCTGTGAATAGTAGTTCAGGTCCCCATCCTGCATATTGGTGAAGTCCGTCCTTTCCCCAATCACAGCCGGCGTGCAAAGGATCACTTTTATTCCCTTGTCCCGCAATTTATTGATGATGGCGATATAGAATTTTTCGAACTTGTCCGCGTCCGTGCCAGTGCCCGAAGAGGCCTTGTGCCAGACATCATTGACGCCGATCCAGATGACCACAACATCCGGCTTCTGCGCCAGCACATCCTCATCCATACGGAGATAGAGATCATATACCTTATTGCCGCCGATGCCCGCACCGGCGAGGTCGAAGTCACTGCCTCTTCCGGCTTTTTCCAGCGCTTCTTTCATTTTAACAATATATCCCCCCGGCTGAGCGCCTTGCTGGGTGATGCTGTCGCCGAAAAATACAACGCGGGTTGTTTTCTTATGGATCATCGATGTGACGGTAGTGAAAAGCAGGAGCAACAAAGCCCCCCGAACTAAATGTCCGAAAAACGGGCTCCGGAAAAAAATAGCCCGTTTTCCGGAAACGAGGCCTTCGTCGGAGCTGCTTTGACACGCTCCTCCTCGGTCGCAATCTTCGCAAAGGCTCGATTGTGTCTGTCCTCCGGACAACGGACCGTTGGTTCGTTTGAGTCGCATAGCTGTTTAAAGTTTTCTTTCCCAAACCTACACCAAAATGTCCAGACTATCTAACGTCTGCCCGTCCGGGAATCGACCTCCGGTCCATCTGACCAACCAGCCCCAACCAGTCCTCTGTTGTTGTCGATGATCTGTTGCAGCGTGTTCACGGAATTTGAAGTATAATATCCGTCCGAAGGTGTATTAACTACATAATCCAGCAGCTTATCTATCGTAGAGGTCGCCACATGCATACGTGTATCAGAAGATGCATAATAAATAAATACCGTTCCATCCTCGTCTGCGATCCAGCCATTGGAGAAGACCACATTGGATACATCACCTACCCTCTCCTCGCCCCTGGGGGCAATAAAGTATCCCGCCGGTCGGTAAATGACCTTCCCAATATCATGGAGGTCCGTCATAAAGAGGTAAAGGGTATAACGAAGCCCCGCCGCCGTATGCCGGACACCATGCGCCAGATGAAGCCACCCCATGCGTGTCTTGATCGGAGCAGGCCCCAGTCCATTCTTAGCCTCATTGATCGTGTGGTACATCCGGGGGTCGATGATCACCTCCTCCTTCACCACCGCACGCGTGATGGTATCCGAGAGCCCCAGTCCAATCCCCCCGCCGCTGCCCGCGTCGATAAACCCATCCTGCGGCCGGGTATAAAAAGCATATTTCCCGTTCACCAGTTCCGGATGCAGGACCACATTGCGTTGCTGCGGAGAAGGCGTTTGCAGGTCCGCCAGTCTTTCCCAGTTGATAAGGTCCTTTGTACGCGCGATCCCGCATTGCGCGATAGCCGCAGCCTGATCCGAGGGCGCCGCCGAGTGGTCCTTTCTTTCCGTACAAAACAGTCCGTAGATATATCCGTCCTCATGACGGGTCAGACGTATGTCATAAATATTTACTTCTTCACGTCCATTGCCCGGCATATGCACCGGTGAATCCCAGAACCTGAACTGATCCACTCCATTGGGACTCTCGGCCATTGCAAAGAAGGATTTTCTGTCCGCACCCTCGACACGGGCCATCAGCACATAACCATCTCTCCATTTTATCGCGCCCGCATTAAAAACCCCGTTGATGCCAAACCGCTCCATTAAAAATGGATTCGTCTTCTCGTTGAGATCATAACGCCAGAACACGGGCGTATGGGCTGCCGTCAGCACAGGGTTCTTCCAGCGATCATAGATGCCGTTGCCTAGTTCACTGATCTCATTGGGCCGGCTCAGCAGGGCCGCATATTTCTCGTTGAGATCCGCCAGTCTTTTCTTAAAAGCATTCTTCATGTTGTCAATTTTTAGATGGCCGCCCTCCACCCCGTCAGAGCAGGCGAGCCACTGGTCCTTTCAGGAGGTTTCATTCAGCCTGTCCCACCAGGTCTTTTTAAGGATCAAACAAATTATCAATAGCAGGGCCGCCGTGACGAGCAGCGGACCTTTTAGCCATAACACGATATACATAGGCAGAATGGTCAGACACAGCTGTCCAATTATGCCCAAAGAAATATTGAAGATGTCCGTGCGAAAATTCTTATTCCCTTTAAAAGAAGGATCTTCCTTCACCGCCTGCTCATGTATCGGCTTCCAAAAACCCCAGGGCCGCACCGTCCTGTAGAACGATAGCAGTACAGCCTCTTCCGTAGGAGGCGCCAGATAGCTCCCCAGGATGGAACCCGCCAGGGACAGCACAAAGAGGATAGGCCAGTAATAAAGGTCCAGCCCATGTAGCCATCCCTTCGACTTCAATACAGCCAGCGCTATTGCAGGTATGATACCCGCCAGCATCCCCCAGTAAAAGCCACTCGCGTTAAATCTCCACCAATGCCATTTCAGCATATTGGCAGCGACATAGCCGCCATACAGCCCCGACACGATCCATTGCAACACCGTATTGACATCCTTTACAAACATTCCCAGTATCACTCCCGTAGCAACCACCAGCAATCCCGCCACATAATTCATGGTGATCGTCTTATGCGTCGAGGCGCCCGGATTGATATATTTCAGATAAATATCATTGACCAGGTACGCCTGTGCAGCATTCAGCGTGCCCGAGAACGTACCCATAAAAGCCCCCAGCAATCCAGTCAGCACCAACCCCATTATTCCCACCGGCAAAAAGGCATTGATCGTGGCAGGCAGTATTTTTTCAAAGTCCGTTCCCCCGCCCGTCTGCAGATCGCCGCTGATCCGGCTGTAAAACAACAAGGCCAGCACCGTAAGCCCAATGATCATAGAGTAGCGTATGGGCAGCAGGATGATGGATACAAAGCCGCTCATTTTGCTTGCTTCCTGCGGACTCCGGGTGCTAAGCACCTTTTGCATGTCGTAGTTGGGCGCAGGACCCGCCAGACTCGCAAAGACACCCTTGAACAGCATCATCATAAAAAAGACGCTGAACAGCGAGTAGCCATCGCTGTTTATTTTTTTATTCGCATCCGGTAGGATGCTGCGCCAGTCCAGGCCCAGCCTCACTCCAAAAAAAGGGTTGAGCCATCCCCGCGGTACATTCAAATGCTGCCCCCTCAGACGTATCATGGCAATGACCGCAATGCTGATACACGCCACCGTCATGACCACATATTTGATCACATCCCCCAGCACGATGCTGTGCATGCCTCCCAGGATGGAATAGAACATGGCAAAGAGCGTAAAGATGATACCGTAGAAGTGCGGCACATACTCTTTGGCTACATGGAACGGGACATATGGACTTACAATATCCCAGGGTATGAATATCTGGACGAACTTCCCCAAACCCACAAATCCATAGGCCATAAATCCCAGACAGCTCAGCAGCGCGAACGCAACAACGATATTATGGGAAGAACGTACACCCCTGCCCGTAGTGCCAAATCTCGTAGTCAGCCATTCCGCACCCGTGGTGGCATTGGACCTCCGCAGCCAGCGCGACAGGTATATCATCATGAACACCTGGTTGAACACCGGCCAGAGCCAGGGTATCCAGATGCTCTTCATACCATATACAAAGCACAGACTCACCATCCACATCGTCCCCGAAATATCGAACATGTCGGACGCATCACTCAACCCCAGCATGTACCAGGGGAGGGATTTCCCACCCAGCAAATAATTAACCTTATTCTGCCTGGCCTTTTTCCGTAAAACCCAGCCTATGACCACCATAGTGAGGAGATAGGCCGCGATGATGACGAGATCCGGTAATTGTAACTTCATGAAGTGAAGGTCCTACATTACATCAAATATATATACCTGTCTTACCATAACACTAATGATATTTTATCCCAGATTGATCATATCCAGACCCCAACCTCCTCCTTTCGTCCGTTGATACGTGTTATCTGTATGATTATGAATGCTATTTAAAAAATCCATCTACCTTCATCCACTTTATACTATTTTATCTCATCTTTGTGATAATCTGACGACATTTTCTCAATCTTAACGACCTGCCATTATGAGTACAAATATTATCAGGGAGATCACGCCTCTCACTCAGAATGACTGTTTCACCATTTTCTCCCGCGTAAAAAAAGAGTTTTCTTTCCCCCTGCATTATCATGAAGAGCTCGAGCTCAACCTCATCATAAACGCCAAAGGCGCGCGACGCATCGTCGGCGATCACATCGATACCATCGACGACCTGGAGCTCGTGCTGGTAGGCCCCAACCTGTATCATGCCTGGTTTACGCATCAGTGCCGCAGCGAGGAGATAAAGGAAGTGACCATTCAATGGCATAAGGACCTCTTCGAGGACAAGCTGCTTCGGAGGAATCAGCTGAGCTTTATACGCAGCATGCTGGAGCGTTCGCAGAAAGGGATCCTCTTCTCGCGGGAGACAATAAACGCGCTGGCGCCGCGCATCCTCTCCCTCAATCAAAAGAATGGCTTCGACTCCGTACTCGAACTGATGTCCATCCTGCACGACCTTTCCATCTCACGCAATATGCGCACCCTGTCCGACGCCTCTTTCACCAACGAACATTTCACCTACAACAGCCGTCGTATCGAAAAGGCATTCGAATACATGAATACCAATTATGACAAGCCCATATCTCTCGGTGAAGTGGCCAAGGTCGTCAACATGACAGAAGTATCCTTTAGCAGGTTCATAAAAAAGAGGACTGGAAATACCTTTATCGACAGCCTTAACGAGATCAGACTAGGACATGCTTCCAGGATGCTGATCGACACCACGCATTCCATCGCCGAGATTTCCTACAACTGCGGCTTCAATAATATTTCCAACTTCAACAGGATCTTCAAAAAGAAAAAAACCTGCACCCCCAAAGAGTTCCGCGAGAACTTCAACTCCGGGACCAGAGTGTTCATATAATAATGTTCTGATGCCGACCCGCCTCAAGAACCCCCGCCTCCGCTGCCGTCGGCTGGCCAGTTGGCCGGTTGACCCCAACAAATCGCCGTTTTACCCCAGGACCCGCTCTACTTATCGAAAATCATCCGACCTTAGTAAAGCTCAATGATCCGAAAACATATACTTTTCATCGCTGTATTCCTGCTGATCCCTATGCTCGTTTCGACGCGGCCCCCGGGAGAGCCCTTCCTTACCGTGACAGCTCCTTTTATCAGGGACATCATAGGGAACATACTCCTGCTTGCGATTTTTTACCTGAATTACTACCTGCTGGTCCCCAAATTGTATTTCTCAAAAAGATACTGGGAGTATGCCGGGATCATCCTCGTATGCCTGGCCGTCATTTTTATTGTTCCTTCCCTATTGACCGGACGGTTTACCGCCATCAAGGGTCCAACCGCGCCACCCGGTATACGGCCTTTACCACCAGGCTCCGAGGACGGTGGATTCTATGTTCTGTTCACCGAGGTCAGACACCATTTTTATCTCTTCTTCATCGCCCTGTTCTTTTCCTTTTTATTGCGCTTCAGGGAACACCTGGCCGAGATCAAGGAAGAGAAGCTGAAAGCCGAGCTTGCTTCGCTAAAATCCCAGATCAACCCCCATTTCCTTTTCAATACATTGAACAGCATTTATTCCCTGTCCATCCGAAGGGACGAGCGGACGTCTGATGCCATCCTCAACCTGTCCAGTCTTATGCGCTACGTTATCAGGGACGCCGGCAACGACAGGATCCTGCTCTGCAATGAGCTGAATTATATAAAAAGCTATGTAGAGCTTCAACAGGCCAGGCTCGGAAGATCCGCCGGCATCCGGTTTGAAATTTCCGGCGATCCTGGCAACTTCGAGGTCGCGCCCCTGATATTGATCACCTATATCGAGAACGCTTTTAAACATGGGATCAACCCCGATATCGATAATTGTAAAATTGATATAGGATTGCAAGTAGTCCCCGATGGCATACAATTGCATGTCGTCAATAAGAAAGTACATGTCTCGCCCGGCCTGCACGAGACGGGCATCGGCGAACAAAACACCGCCGAAAGACTCAAAAGGATCTACCCAGCAAGACACACTCTGTCCGTCGATGACAACGGAGACACCTATTCTGTAACCCTTTCAATCCGCCTGACATGATAAAGGTCGTAGCCGTAGACGATGAGCCGCTGTCCCTGGAGCTTGTGGAAGACTTCTGCAGCAGAACAGACTTTCTGCAGTTTGAAAAGGCCTTTATGAAGACGGGCATGGCATTACAATATATTGAAAAGAATGCCGTGGACCTGCTGTTCCTCGATATCAACATGCCCGCTATGTCAGGTATAGAATTCTACAAAGCCCTGCCATACAAACCCATGCTGATCTTTACCACCTCTTATAGCGAGTACGCGCTGGAGAGCTATGAGTTTGATGCCATCGACTATCTCCTGAAACCTTTCTCATTCCAGCGATTTGAAAAGGCAGTCATAAAAGCCCGCGACAGATACAACCTCCTGCATAAATCCACCGCGCCCGAACAATTGAAATACCTGATGCTAAAGGCCGACTATGGCGTGATCAAAGTGATGTTGTCGGACATCGAGTTCATCGAGGGCCTGGACAACTATCTTAAAATTCACCTGCAGGATAAATCACCCATCGTCGTCCGCATGACACTGCGTTCATTGTTAGAAAAGCTCCCGCCCAATGAATTTATACGCGTGCACCGCTCTTTCATCGTATCTGTTGCAAGGATAGGATCCGTAAAACAAAAGATCATTCAGATAGGCGGAGAAGAGATCCCCGTGGGAAAAAACTACGAAGAGGAACTGAGACAGCTCCTTGAGGGACGTATGTAATCTACGTTTGGTTGCCTTGTAACATATATATTTTTTCACCCCTACATTCCCGCTGTTGACCACATTTGGCTTTTGCGCGCTGAAATATTGAAACAACTTAGCGTTGTAAATTTTTCCACCCTCAAACAATGTTAAGTATGAAACAAAGGCTCTTGCTTTTTATCTCTGCAACCACAGGTGCGATTATCGTTTTCTTCTCCTGTAAAAAAAATGACGATGCCGCCTCCAGCGCTTCGATCACTGCATTGAGCTGTTCGTCAGCCACTTTTTCGGCAACTGCAACAGCCAGTACAGCCTATTCAGGAACAGCCACCGTCGCGTACACTGGTGGCAACGGCGTCAGCTATGCAGCCGGCTCCGCTATTTCTTCGACAGGTGTCACAGGACTTACCGCCACGCTTTCAGCAGGCACGCTGGCCAGCGGCGCAGGTAGTCTAACGTACACCATCACTGGAACACCCGCTTCATCCGGTACCGCCGCATTTGCTATCAGCTTCGGAGGACAAAGCTGCTCCTTATCGCTGACCGTCGGCGCTACTACAACCACCAGCTGCGGATCTGTCAGCGGCGTCGAGAAAGTCGTCTGTCTCGCCAATGCATTCCTGGCAACGCTTACCACCTCACAACAGTCAAGTGTGCAGGTGACACTGGATCTCACCAACGCTAAAAGATGGTCCAACCTTCCCTGTGCGCTCAGCTGCCGGAATGGATTGCTGTTCAGCAGCCTGACCACTGCACAGTCGACTGCCGCCCTGGCGCTGATACAGGCCGCCGCCGGCTCCTCCTCCGGCGAAGGATATGAAGAGTTCCAGACCATCCGCGCCGCGGACGATTATTTAGGTACAATGGCCAGCGGCTATTCATCCGGCAACTACATCATTGCCTTTTTAGGAACACCCAGCACCACAGGCAAATGGATGCTGCAATACGGTGGACACCACTACGCTTCAAATATCACCTACGATGCGGGACAGGTGGTGAGCATTACACCCCTTCATGAAGGCGTCGAACCCAATAGCTCTTTCACCGTGAATGGTACTACCTATACAGGTCCGCTTGCCTCGGAAAGAAGTGTCATGCAGACCATGCTCGGCTCCTTTACCAGCACAGAGCTGTCTAGCGCTAAAATTTCCGGCACCTTCTCGGACTGTCTGATGGTTCCCGGCTCTACCAGCAATACCATGCCCTCCACCAAACAAGGTATCAAGGTCAGCAGCCTGAGCACCACTGCGCAAGCCAATGTATGGGCCGCCATGCAGCCATGGATCAACGACATAGACTCCGCACAGGCCGCTACCATCCGCGCCGCCTATTACAGCGAGCTTTCGGATACCTATGTATGTTATGCCAGCAATACCAGCGGCGTATCCGGTACCGCCAGCAGCTTCTTTACTACCAATACCGATTATGTACGCATCGACGGACCCAGCATCTGGATCGAATTCATATGCCAGACAGGTGTAGTTATTTCCAGTCAGATACATTTCCACACCGTGATGCGCGACCATAGCCGCGATTATATAGGTTTATAATGAGAACAAACAACTCCCGGAACAGTCGCCTCTTAAAGAGTCGGCTGTTCTATCCTAAAAAGTGGCTGTTTGTAAAAAGATGGCTGTCGCTTATCATCCTGATAGGACTGCTGGCGCTGTCCGGGAAGACATTCGCCCATCCTTCTCCCAATTCTTTGCTGTTCTTGGACATCGACCCCGGCAGGGTCACCCTCGAAGTACAATTACCCGTACCCGAGCTCGAGCTGGCCTGGGGACATGCGCTATCCAAAGATCCCGCAACCATTGTCGACAGGCTCGGGCCGCAGCTGAAAGAGTATCTGTTACAGCATATCCGCGCTTACGGCGAAAAAGAACATCCCTGGACCGTAACCATCACCAGCCTGAAAATGGATAAAGGCGCCTATGCAGACAGCAATATCCCTTACTGGGAAGTAAATGCAACATTCTTATTGACTCCCTATTCCCATGACAACACACGCGACTTCTACCTCGCATACGACGTGATCATGCACCAGGTGATCAATCACATCGCCCTCGTGGCCATTCGCAGCGATTGGGAACAGGGCAGCCGGGAAGTGGACAGCTCGATGGGAGTAAGCGCTATATCCTGGAATTTGCATGACAACCTAATACCACCCCTGCACGTGACCCTTGAAAAAGGCGGCTGGGGAAAGGGGCTTCTCAGCATGATACAGCTCGGCACACGTCATATTGCCGAGGGGACGGATCACCTCCTGTTCTTGCTGGCGCTGCTATTACCCGCCCCGCTGATGGTGAATGGCAAAAAATGGGGAACTTATAAAGGGATCAGGTCCAGCAGCCTTTCGCTTTTGAAGATAGTCACCGCATTTACCATTGGGCATTCCATCACATTGCTGCTGGGAGCATTGGGCTGGATACATGTTCCATCCGCGCCCATAGAGGTCCTTATCGCCGTATCGATCCTCGTCTCCGCCATCCATGCCATACGCCCCATTTTTCCCGGTAAAGAAATGCTGGTGGCCGGTGGTTTTGGATTGATCCACGGCATGGCATTCGCCTCGGCCATCGCAAGACTGCATTTGAGCACCGGCCCCATGGTCCTCAGCATCTTTGCATTCAACATTGGAATAGAGTGTATGCAGCTGTTGGTAGTGGTTATGACTGTACCCTGGCTGATATTACTGAGCAAGACGCCCTCTTATACATGGTTCCGGGTAGCCGCCGGCTGCCTGGCAGGTATTGCCGCGCTGGTATGGATCGTGGAAAGAACCGCTGTTTTGTAATTATTCTATCGTAGCATGTGCCTCCGCCCTGACAAGATCGAGGTCCGGTCTGGATTCGTCCGTGAGCTTTACCTTACCCCGCTCTTTGCGGACGATACGATGAAAAAGTGATATCTCCCTGTCGAAGAGGAATCTAAAGAACAGCCTTGTCCAGGACTTGTGCGACGCCAGGCTGTCATAGTATCCCGGAGCCGTCTTTTTGATCCGGGGCAGCTTGTTCCAGGGTATGGAAGGGAAATCATGGTGTTCGTTGTGATAGCCCACATTGAAGGCGACGACGTTGAGCACGCCATAATAACTAAAGGTCTCCTGCTCTTCATCATGGGTGAGATAATGCTCCTGTATCCACCGGGCGCCCAGAGGATGAAGACCCACCGAGAAGAAAAAGCTCGCCAGAAGATAGACGATCGCTTTGGGGCCAAACGCATACCATATACCCGCCGTAAACGCTATTTCCGCCAGCCAGTTCAGCGCCACCCACTTGTCGAAAGGCTTGATCTCACGCAGACGGGAGATACGGAACACCTGGAAAAGAGGATAGAACAGCAGCCAGATCACTTTTCCGATAAAGTAATTATTGATGAGTTTGGCCTCCCAGCGATTGGGCAGGTCCGCGTCCAGCTCATGCACGCCCTGGAAAGAATGGTGCTTGATATGGTAACGTTCGAAGCTTACACTGCTGGGGAATATCTGGGGCAGGTTGGACAGTATGCCCGCCAGCCGGTTGGCAGCCCTGCTCTTGAACAAAAGGTGATGCGCACATTCATGGATCATGACAAATAAGGAGTGATCCGCAAAAGCGCCCAGCAAATAGGCCGCTCCAAATACGATCCACCAGGATTGTGCGCTTACCAGCCAGGCCAGAGTTACCTGGAAGCCTACAAGACCAATTATGGCGAAAATGGTGTATTTATTCTTACCGATGAGATTCCGGACTTCAGGATGTTCTTTTAGTATCTGCCGGGTACGGAGACGATGTGGTTCTTGTTTACTGGAATGGACGAAATCAGTTTTCCTTAACATATGTCAATTATGAAGTGGGTCAAGATAAGCTATTTTGTCCAATTGTAACCATGAAATCTACAAGTCTTTACGAGGACTTGCACGTCCCGGGTTTTTATACTATCTTGGTACTCAAAGTCTATATCCCATGAAGCTAATAATTACGCCCTTGGTGGCCTTTTTAGTGTTTTCAACGACCTCTTTGGACGCTTTTTGCCAGGATAGCGCTAAAATTAAGGAAAACGCCCTCCTTTTCGCAGACAGCCTGATCAAGACGGATGTATACCAGAACTGGTCAGCCTATGCCGACCTGGCCCCAGCCAGCGTGCTTAAATATTATGGAGGCAAGGACGGGTTTATCGGCCATGCCCAGAGGATCCATCCCCGTACCGTCAGCTCCTTCGACATAGATTTTCCCGAAAGAAAGGTCATTTCCCTGATGGCAAAAGAGAACCAATGGCAATGTGTCATCTATGAATCCCGGTATATCCACCGCGATGACACCAAAAAATATCATCTCGTCACTTATCTTCTCGGCCAGTCCACAGATGATGGAGAGACCTGGCGGATCTTCGACGTCAGCTATAACAGTGTCGCCAATATCATCTACATGATGCCCGATGTGATAGGGGACCTGCCGATCCCGCAACCTTATATTATCTCTGAAGAGGAGGAGCTGGCAAAAGCCCAACAACAAGCCGCGGCAACTGCCGCTACCCAAAAAGCCGCTTCGAAAAAGAGGTAAGCCGCTAATGCCTGCCCCTTGGACGATCAGTTTTTAAACCCTGGCCGGAACTTTAAAACATTTAACTATTACCTACTAAGGGTATTACCAGGGTTTGGATAAAGTTTGATACTAAAGAGTAAACTCTTATGTAATGAAATTACTTTCGACCATTAGCCTGTCTTAATTTTATGTCTTCATAGGATAAGGTTTAATGGTTAAAACACTTTGATTAGTACAACCCCTGGTACTCTTACTGGGGGTTACTTTTTTTCGCCGGCCCCCGCCCTCTCTGCATTTGCCGCCCGCAGGCATTCTACCGCCCCTTCAGCAGCCCCATATCCGCCATCCAGTCGGCCATACGCTGCGGCCAGGTCTTCACCGCCTGCAGATTGCTCCGGTTGCCCATGTTGAATCCATGATTTCCTCCGGAAAGGATATGCGCCTCTATAGGAACTTTTGCCTCCCTGTATCTCTCTAGCAGCTTCACCACCGGCACCGAGCAGCATTCATCGTCATTCGCCGCCAGCAAAAAAGCCGGTGGCGCATCCTTTGGCACCGTCTGAGGTACACCCAACGGACCGGGATAAACCAACATCTGAAAATTAGGCTTGCCATTCAGCCGGTCGATGGGGTCTGCTGCCTGCGCCTCTCCCTTACCCGGATCATAGGCGATAAGCTCCACCACCTCTCCACCCGCGGAGAAGCCCAGCATCCCCACCCTGCCTGTATCGATCCCCCACTCACGGGCCTTACTACGAACCAGCCGCATGGCACGATAGGCATCCATCCGTATGTCCTTTTCAAACGTATAGGAAGAGTCCTCCCTAAAGAGCCGGTACTTCAGGATAATCGCAGCCACCCCGATCTTATTGAGAAAAAGGGCCGGGTCTCTCCCTTCCGCATTGTAGACCAGCAGCCGGTGTCCGCCCCCGGGACAGATGACCACCGCCGCACCCGTGGCCTTATCCTTTGGCGGGAGATAGACCTGTATGGATGGATTATGGATATTCTTTACCCAATAATCCTTTGCCTGTTCCGGGATAGTACGCCTGCTCTCGAACCCGGGAGCGCCGTTGGGCCAAAGGGGAAAGACGCCGATACTGTCCTGGGCCGCCAGGGACAATGAGATGGTCACAGCCAGTAAGGCCGCACATAATTTCAAATACATATTACCTTGAGTTTAAGCTTGCCACAAGTTATAGTTTATTTATGTGGGTGGCCTTGCTCTCAAAAAAGTTAGCAGAATTGTTTGTAATACTTTTTCCAATACGCGTCAATAAAACCCCATTTGCCGCCTTTATACGTATAAATAGTCTTTATAGGCAGTTTCTTAACCAATCGCTTTTTTCCTGCGCGGATCTTATAAATATAAACCCCCTCCTCTGTCTTGCATTCCTCACCCTGAATATTTCCCAGTGCCACGGCTGCGCTATTATGGATGTAGAAAAGATCACTCGCCCAGACCATATCCGCACAGCCACCTTTGTGATAAGAATAGTAATAAGGTGTGCCTTTTATGCGGATAGGAGCAGGGAATTTCCTGGCGTCCTTCAGCTCTCGAAATCCACGACGGGACGGGGAGTAAAGATATACGTCCATCATTTCCGGAACATTACTGCTGACTTCAAATACCAGGTCCCGATAGCCATCGCCATTGTAATCTTTAAATTCAAAGGAAAATAAATATTCGCCGGGCAGCCTTAACAATATCCGCCCCCTCCCATCATACAAATAAAAAGAATCCTGTTTCAAGACCCCGGTGTATATGCTGCCATTGATCCTAAATGAGTGAACATCTCTGGCTGTAGTGTCGACCATTATGCGATCGTCACCTCTTTGACCAAATAACAACACCGGAATTAGCAAAAAAACAAGGAGCAAACACCTAAGAAAAGGCATAGAGGAAGAAGTTGTACCCGAAAGATACAAAAATTTGCAACATCGTATCAATACCATCGTCCGAAACCCTTACTGGGCGTGCTTTACAGCGTTCTTTCTGCAACACCGTATCAATAAGTACCCCCCGCAAAAGGCAAAATTACCACTGGTAAAGCCCCGCAACCACTCATAAGGCCAAAAATACCGATCAGACCCGATATTTCGCGCTCAGCCGCCTATTTTGCCGTTCATCACAGGTACTTAACCGACATTCCGAAAAAAGGACCGATGCTCCCGGTTCCCCTACCTGGGATGGCCAAACCCGTTATATCTTTACTTCATCAAACCAAAACGGAGCTAGTCTCCCACGTAAGATGAAACTACATACAGCTGGCCAATATGAAAATCTTCATCGCGCCAGACTTCCAGAAGCCAGCAACTTCTGATGTCCTTCGAACCCTCGGTTCGTCCGAGGCCAATCCCCCCAACTAGAAAAGATCCATAAACAACAAGTAAGGGCGCCTACGTGCGGGAAACGTACGCCCCAGCCAACAACTCTTAATTAACTGACAAATGAAAAAGCTTTCAGGCCTCTTAGCCTTATTGCTATCGATCGCCATCTTCCTTATCCTGCGCCAGCTGAACAATCAGTCCAGAGCGCCAGCCAGGAAGTACAATGTCTCCGCCATCGTGCGGGAGAACATCCTTCTTTCGTCCATGCTGATGCAGTAACAACATCGCCGGACGCCACGGGTCCCCGTGGATGACAAAATAATCCCAAAGGCATAGCCAACGGTGTCGAACCACCGTAGAATAGGGGTCGCCGAAAAATATACCCGTTTTCCGGAGAGGCCATGCCATGCCCCAACGATAAAGATTTTTCATTAACCATTAAAACAAACAACTATGGCAGGTCTAGGCAAAAAGATACTGTCGGCATTTGTGGAGGTAAACCCTCCCGACGCCCAGCCGGCAGCATCCGACAAAAACAAAAAGGGCGAAGATAGCAGCACCCCCCAGGACGGCCGCGCGACAGCCACTCCCGGGAACAACAGCCAGTGGTCAGGCACTCGGCAGTCGACGCCCTCCGATAGCCGGATGGTCGAATATTTTGACAAGCTCTTCAGCGAGGCAAATATCCCCGGCCCCGACTACTTCGAATTCGCTAAGATGGTCTCAGCGCTAAAAGCCATCCCCGACGAATTCACAAAGTTTAGCGCCGCCTTCGCGGGGCTGCAGGTCCAGGGATTGACAAGGGAAAAGCTCTTGTCCACCGCGGAAGAATACCTGAAAGTGCTTGACACCGACGCCGCTCATTTCCACTCCACCGTAGAAGCCGCTCTGCAGGAGAAAGTGCAGAACAAAAAGGCCGAGGCGGAAGAAAAAGCCACGCGTATCCAGGCCCTTTCAAAAGAGATCAACGAGCTCCAAAGCCAGATTGCCGCTCTACAGGCGGAGATCATGGACAGCGAGCAAAAGATCACGGGCAGGTCCGGCGACTATACCACCGAGAGCACAGCCCGCAAACAGCAGATTGCTGCCGACATAGAGAAGATAAAACAATATATAAGAACAAACTAAAAGTGCGGGAATTGGTCTCACACGAAAAATAGCCCAATTCCCGCATATCGCTAATGTCTGTAGGCCTTCGTCCGAGCTCCGGGCACTCGCTCGTCCTCGGTCGGAACCTACGGTTCTGGACGAACCGCCCGTTGCGGTTCCAATTAAAAACTAAATGACCATGAATAAGCTCATCGAAAAAACAAAAACCCCCGGATGGTGGAGCGAACCCAAGAACGTCGCCACCGCCATCATTGGTCTGTCCCTCTTTGCGGGACTCGCCTATGGCTTCCTCACCTATGTACTACCCTGGTTGGTAACAGTGACATGGAGCCTCATCAACCTCGTCATCGGTGGTGTGGTATTGGGTTTCCTGCTCCTGATCGTCAGCAGCAAAAAGTTCTGGAGAGCGCTGAAATACCTCTCCTCCTTTATTGCCAACTACAGCATCGGGCTCGCCATCGAGCTGAACCCCTTCAACATCCTGCAGGAAAAGATCGACCAGGGTTATAAGGACAGGGAAACCCTGTTCCGCCAATCCGGCCGCCTCAAAGGCAAGCAGAGTGAGCTGATGGAGAAGCTGGACGCTAAAGAAAAAGAGCTCCAGCTGAATATCCAGAAGGTGAAGATCCTTCAGGCCGAGAACAAAAACACCAGACAGGTCGACCTGTACGCCAACAACGTTATCCGTTGCCGTGAGTACATCGATAATGTCACACCCATTGTCGGCGATCTGAATAAGCTCGTGAGCTTTGCTGACGCTGCGTATGAAGAGAGTGGCATCATGCTGGAAGACGCCAGGCTCGATCTCGAGGCAAAGAAAGACTTGTATTATTCCGTCACCACCGGTCTGTCCGCCGTCACCAGCGCCATGAAGGCCTTCAAGGGTGATGACCAGCTGAACCAGGACGCGGAAAGGGCACTGGCCATCTTAAAGGTCAACATCGGGGAAAAGATCGGGCATATCAAGTCCGCCATCGATGTCACCTCCCGCTTCATGGACGACAAGGTCCTGGAAGATAAGGCCAAGTCCGCCCAGGCCATCGAGCTGATCAACAAGTTCGATCTGGGCTCAGACTTCCACTATACAAAGGATGCCCTGAAGTCTGGCGAAGACAGGGGTAGACTGAAAGACGTCAAAACACCCGATCGCTACAAGGGCTTACTGGACTAATCCGTGCTATGGGACCAAAGAATATTTCGCCCCTCCGGGGCAACAAACCACTGGTTCGTATCAAACAAAAGAATTTTTTAAAACCATCTAAAACTTAAATCATATGTCAGTCAAGATCAAACCTGCCGGAAAATTACTCATCATCGCCGCCTTCATTACGGTTGGTATACTCGGTGTAAAATGGTATCAGGGTCGCCCCAAAGAGGCCGGTAAGGCCGTCGAAGTCGGTAAAGTAGTATTACCCGACGCACCCGAAGCATCACTTAAAGACAACGCCGTCCTCTTACCCCTGCCCTCCGATGCAGACGCCGTCAATGGCGGTACCCGCATCACCTGGGAACGTATGGCCTGGAATGCGCAGTTCTCCGGTATGTATGCCAACGGTGGCGTACGCACCAGCAAGAATTCCCTGTTCGACAAGGCGCACCTCGACATCTCTTATATAAGACAGGACGACTGTAATAAGCAGATGGCCGACCTCGTGAAGTTCGCCGGAGAATATAAGAACAACCCTAACGAGCCGGGTGTCCTGGTCTCTTTCATGGGTGACGGTATGCCCGCTTTTATGACCTCGTTGTCAAAAGAGCTCGAGCCCTTAGGCGCCGAATACCAGCCTATCATCCTGCCCATCGCTCACGGTAAGTCTTACGGTGAGGACCAGGTGATGGGTCCCGAATCCTGGAAGCAGGATCCCCACAATGCCATCGGTAAATGCGTTGCCGGTGTGCTGAGGGACGGTGACGTCAACATCCTGCTCAAATGGGCCGGTGACAATGGTCTCAAGGTCAATCCCGATGAGACCACTTATGATGGCACAGCCATCAACCTCATCGCCGCCAGCGACTTCCTGGACGCTCCCAATAAGTATATCACAGGGTATACCGAAAAGAGGAAGATCGACACGAATGGTAAGACCACCGGTGTCGACACCGTAGTAGGTGTAGATGCCGTCGCTACCTGGACCCCCGGTGACGTAAATGTCGCCACCAAAAAGGGTGGGCTTGTCACCATCGCCAATACCAGGCAGTACGCTTCGCAGATGCCCGTCCAGGTCATCGCGATCAAGAAATGGGCCTATGATCACCGTACCGACATCGAGAACATGATCATCGCCTTGGCCCAGGCCGGCGACCAGGTACGTTCCTTTAGCGAGGCGAAGCAATTTGCCGCCCAGGTCAGCGCTAAGCTGTATCAGGAGAAGGACGCCTCCTACTGGCTGAAATACTATAATGGTGTCACGGAAACAGATATCCGCGGTCTCAGCGTCCACCTGGGTGGCTCCACGGTATTCAACCTGGCCGATATGGCCAATACGTACGGACTAGGCAGTGACAAGGTTGATCGCTACAAAGCCGTCTACAACACCTTTGGCAATCTGATGGTAAAAATGTACCCGTCCATCATGCCCAGCTTTATGCCCTATGAAAAGGCCGTGGACAAATCCTTCCTCCTCAGCGTGATCTCCAATCACCCCGAGCTCATGGAAGGAAAGGCCATCGAGACAAAATATGCCGACCAGATCACGCAGGCCGTGTCTTCCCGCTCGTACCACATCGAGTTCGAGACCGGCTCCGCCGTCATCCGAAGCTCCTCCTACAGGACCCTGGATGAGATCTTCGAGTCCGCTGTGGTGGCCGAAGGCCTGAAGGTCGGCGTCAACGGCTACACCGACAACAAGGGTCTTGACGATGTCAACATCCCCCTGTCTGAAAAGAGGGCTGCTGCCGTAAAAGACTACCTGATCCGTAAAGGCCTTAAAGAAGGGCAGATCGAGTCCAAAGGTTTTGGTTCCACCAAACCCGTGGCCGACAACAGCACCGAAGAAGGCCGTAGCCGCAACCGACGCGTGGAGATTGTACTGGGTAACTAATTTCTAAAACAGGGGGCAGCAACAAACTGCCCCCTCAAAACGGACCACAGGTCCGTTGGCCGATGGCCCATCATTAACCGTGCACCGGGGATGGGATACATTTCGGAACTAACTATACCCGGCGCACAACTCTCTAGCTTATGTTCAGACCTTTTGAAAAGATCAGCCGCACCACCTTCCTGACACTGGTGGCGCTACAGGCGATCGTCTTGCTTTCCCTATGGCAGTCATTGCCATCGGGGCTTATCCCTTCGCCGTTGAAGATCGGTGAGGGACTGGGAGGACTGATCACCTCCAGCCTGTTATGGGACAATGTGCTCGTAAGCCTCGTACTGACCCTAAAAGCCCTGTTCTTCTCCGTGCTGATCACGCTTGTATTTTCCTATCTGTCTGTGGTGCCTTTCTTCAAGCCCATCGCACAGTTCATCGTAAAATGCCGCTATCTCACGTTGACAGGCTTGATCTTCATCTT
>Ga0105240_10003812_pt1 | contig 23295 bp, 21 predicted proteins | sample KBSC54metaG_FD_80426 | JGI IMG/M metagenome (GOLD analysis project Ga0105240, IMG submission 80426) | Corn rhizosphere microbial communities from Kellogg Biological Station, Michigan, USA - KBS C5-4 metaG | ecosystem: Host-associated > Plants > Roots > Rhizosphere > Soil | place: Michigan, USA... | reverse complement strand
TGCGCCTTGCGGCGCATTGAGCGCGTTTGTGCGTTATGCGTTCGGTGCGGAGGCGCCCAATGATGGTGGCGGAGGCGGAAAGGGTGGCAAAGGCGGCGGCGGCGGAGGCGGAGGTGGTGGGGGCGATGACGGAGGAGGGCAAGGTGTACCAACAGGGCTAGCCCCCAGCCCAACCTTCGGTGTGTTGCCTTTCAGTCAGCCCATGCCTCGCTTCGATGTGCTGCCACGCAATGCTGTTGCCACCCTGTCACCTGCGCCCACCGCGGAGTCGAACCAGACGCAGCAGCTGCTCGACCCGAATCTCGTCGGTGGCAGGACCGGGCTGACCGGGCCGGTGGAAGGCAGGCCGCCCGGGCCGATCTGGGCACACCAGCTCTTCTCGGCCATGCCGCCGCAGGTTGCTATCGAGGTCAAGACGCAAGGCGCCCAAGCGAATACCAGTTATAACCCTGGTGTTCCGCGGAGTCTCAACTCGGGAATCGACCCGACAGTCCCGTTTCCTGCCGCATTTCATCCCCACTTTCCGGTGCAGGAACCCAACTCGGCCTGGACGTTCAATGGGACGTTTCCGCCGAAGCTGGTGATCGCTCGCTATGGCGAGCCGATTCTGTTCCGCCACCATAACGGTCTGCCGACCGACGTGACGCAGAACAATGGCTTCGGCCGGCACACGCTCAGCACACACGAGCACAACGGGCATCACGGTGCCGAAAATGACGGCTTCACGGGCGCCTACTTCTATCCCAATCAGTTCTACGACTATCACTGGCCGTGGACTCTAGCCGGGTGGACCAGCATCAACACCACGGCGAGCGACCCACGCGCGGGTGCGCCGGACGGAAAAGGAGGTATCACCAAGGTTCCGGGCGACTGGCGCGAGACCATGAGCAGCCACTGGTTCCACGATCACATGTTTTCGTTCACGAATCAGAACGTTTACAAGGGGATCGCCGGAATGACGAACATCTACAGCGCGCTCGATCGCGGCAACGAGGCGATCAACGATGGCGTCAACTTGCGGCTTCCCAGCGGTACGGCCAAGGACTTCGGCAACCTGGATTATGACGTCAACCTCGTCATCGCGGAGAAGGCCTGGGACAACAGTGGCCAACTGCACATGAATACCCTGGCTTTCCGGGGATTCCTGGGCGATCAGATGACGGTCAACTTCGCGTGGAAGCCCGTTTTTCAGGTGGAGCGCCGAAAATATCGCTTCCGGATTCTGAACGCGAGCGTGTCACGCTTCTTCGTGCTCGCGCTCAGCGACGGCTCGACGATGGTCCAGATTGCCAATGACGGCAATCTGCTGCCTATGACCGTGCCGCTCAATCAGCTCGATCAGCTCGGGATCGCGGAACGATATGACATCGTGATCGATTTCTCCCGCTTCGGGCTCGGTAGCACGGTCGATCTCGTCAACCTCCAGGAGCAGACCAACGGACAAGGACCGGGTGCGATTTTGACCATCGCTCAGGCACTGGCCGGCGGTTCGAGCGACCCGTGCGTGGGTCCCTTCCTGCGCTTCCAGATCGTGCGCGACCCTGCGCAGCCGGATCTGAGCATCTGCCCCAATACACCCATTCCCTTGATTCCCAATCCCGACTTGTCGCAGATCCCGGTCGCGCGGCAGCGGACCTTCACTTTCGGCGACAACGGAAAAATCACGAGCAACGATCCCATCACGGCCTACACCGGCAGCGGTCCATGGGGTATCGGTGTGAACAACACCGGCGGCGGTGTTAGCGGCGGATCCCAGTTGTCGGCGGACTACGGTCGAGTCAGTGCGGCACCGAGAGCGGGCACACTGGAGATCTGGACCCTCATCAATACCAACAAAAATTGGGATCACCCGATTCATATCCATTTCGAGGAGGGTCAGATCCTGATGCGCAACGGCAGCGCGGCCAACGTTCCAGCCTGGGAGAAAGGGCGCAAGGACGTCTATCGGCTCCATCCGGGCGGCAGTGTGACCATCGCGCTGCGGTTCCGCGACTGGAGTGGCATGTTCATGGAGCACTGTCACAACACCATGCACGAAGACAACTCGATGCTCCTGCGATGGGAGATAGACGATGCCGGCACTCCCTTCATGAGGCCTCTGCCGACGCCCATCGTCAGCCCGACAGGCGTAACTTTCGAATCACCGGATGACATTCTCTCCGGCGCACTTTAAGGCAGCGGCTCTCGGGGCGGTTGCTCTGACGGTCGGTGCGGCGGCCTTCTGGGTGCCGCGTGTCGCGCATGACACGCGGCCCCGCACAGACCATTTTCCAAATGTCACCCTGATCACCCAGGATGGCAAAAAAGTCCGCTTCTACGATGACCTCATCAAAGGCAAGATCGTAGCGATCGACTTCATCTATTCCAGCTGCGAGTTCTCCTGCCCGCTCGAGACGGCGCGCCTCGCACAGGTCAACAACCTGCTGGGCGACCGGGTAGGTAAAGACATCTTTCTATACTCGATTACCATCGATCCGGATCACGATACGCCGGCGGTTCTGAAGGCGTATGCCAGCAAATTCCATGCGGGGCGAGGGTGGACTTTCCTCACGGGAAGAAAGCAGGACATCGACCTGCTGGCTGACAGGCTCGGACTGAGCGAGGATGGGAGCATCACGGCGGCACCCGGCGCGGACACCGATGGGCACACGCCCCACCTGCTCATTGGCAATGAGGCCACCGGGCAATGGTTACGGGATACGGCGACTGACAATCCGCGTTTTCTCGCACACCTCATCGCGGACTTTGTCGATACTCGTGGTAGTACGACATTCTCGGGGCGCGGCGGAAGTGGGCAGTCTTTCGATATCGACAGTCCGGGCCAGTATCTGTTCGCGAAAGAATGCGCTGCGTGTCATACCGTAGGCCACGGAGACGGGATCGGACCAGATCTGGCAGGCATTGACACCCGGCGAGATCCCGATTGGCTGGCACGATACATCGTGGAGCCGGACAAGGTGTTGGCCTCAGGCGATCCGATCGCCAGGCAACTCCTGGCCCGTTACGGCGTGATGATGCCGAATTTGCGGGTCGGCGATCAGGATCTGACCGCCTTGCTGGATTTTCTGCGCACCAAGACGGGCCACGGGAGTGCGCGGCCCTTCTCGGCCAAGGGCGATTTTGGCTTGGCCGCGGATCCTGGCAGGGCACAGGTCGTCGCCGGAGCGGAGGCCCGGTTTACTGTCACCTTCAACAGTGTCGAGGGCTTTGAGGGATCGGTGCGACCGCAGATACTCGGCCTCGAAGCCGCCCGCGGTGCCATCGGGTCGTGGTCCGCCCCGACAGTGGAGGTATCAGCCGCAGGCGTGACAAAAGCAACCTACACGGTGTTGACTCTCCTGGATACGCCACCGGGCGACTATCCGATCGTCTTTCAAGCGGCCGCCGGGTCTATCATGCATCGAGCTGGCGCCGTGACTCTCAGTGTCTCGGGGCCGCCGAAGGACGCTATTACGGCAGCGCTGCAGCCCGATGCGGCTGTCGTCGGCGTGACGAGTTGCATTATCGCCGGCAAGGCCACCGCGGGCGGCTGGGTCAAAGACATCTCGACTTTCCCTGACGGCAGCGTTCATCATTTGTCGTCCAAGTCGAACGGAGCCGGTTCCTACTCAATTGGCCCGTTTGTCCTCCAGCAGATCGGGCTCTATCACGACGTGTTGATCGATACCGAGACGGGCGGCCGAACCGCAATCGTCTATCGCGCTGTGGCGGGAGAGCATTGATCCATCCCGGTGGCCCCCGCGGGACCCGCCAAGATTCAGCTGCAGGTATCCAGGTGACTGCAGCTCGGGACGGGAGTATCTTCACACATGTCAAGACGGCGCTTACCTGTGAAAGGGGAGTGGCGACTCATGGCTGCAAGCAGCAAGAGAACCGGGCCGCGGGAATCCTCCAGCACGTATCTGCGTGCATCACGCTATCGCGAAGAGCTCGCCGATGAAGCGCGCACCCTGCGTCGCGCCGGAAAAATCCGCGCGGCGAAGGGCATCGAGAACCGAGTACAACAAGTAGAACAGCTACTCGGTGCGCTCGAAGGCGAGAGCCCGACTCGCGCCACTCCAAGCCAGCCAACCCAGTGAGTTATACCGTCATCTGCGCCGCTTCAAGCTGAAGGCGTAGAGTTTGTTATTGGCGGTCCCCGGGTTGCTGTATCCGGAGCCCCAATATACGACGCCATCGACTATCGAGGGCCCGTCCACCACCGTCCCTCCGCTGGCGAAGCTCCACAGGACCTTGCCGGTAGCCGCATCCAGCGCATACATCGAGCCCGACTGAGAGCCGGCATACATCACCCCGTTGGCGACACTGACGGATCCCGAATCGAAGGCCCCTATGGTTGGGTCGGCGGTCTGCCAGATCAACTTCCCGGTGGCGACATCGAGCGCCGACCAGGCACCCCAGGTGATCTCCTGGCCACCCGGAACCAGAGTGTAGGGCACCTGGCCGTTGTTGGAGATGGCGGCGTAGATGCGCCAGCCGTCGGTGGCGGTGCCCCACTGGATCCCGCCCGTGCTCCCACCCGGCCCGACTTGCGTTCGCCACTGAATGTCGCCGTTGTCCGGATTCAGGGCCCAGTAGTTACCGCTCTTTTGTCCGAATCCGACGAGGCCGAGTTTCGGCAGCAGGTTCGGGCCCGATCCGCCGAGATCGTAGTCGGGTCCCGTAGGCACAGGGCAGGGCGTTTCGCCGGGAATGGAAACGATGCAGGAAACCGTCCATACGTCATACTCGAGCAGTCGTTTTGACCAGCGGATATGGCCGTCGGCGAGATCGAGCGCCAGCGCTGTATCGAAGTGGTCGTCGGGAGCCGCGCAGTCGGGATCTGGATTGTTGTTGTCGATCGCCTGCTGCTCGCACTGCAGGACACTGTCGGGCGCGCTGTAGTTGTTGCCGGTGCCGACGTAAAGCTGACCTCGGACAGGATCAATGGCGGGCGGCTGCCAGACCGCGCCCCCGCTGTAGCCGCCCGGCTTGCCACCGTTTTCCGGCATGATGTAGGTCTTCCACAGGAGCTTGCCGTTGTGGGCGTCGAGGGCCACCACGCTGCCGCGGAAAGTACAGCAAGCGTAGAGTGTTCCAGCAAGGGCGAAACCCTCCTCGGCCGACGAGACACCGACGTAAACAGTATCGCCGTAGATTACTGGAGAGCCCGTGATCTCGGCAGTGATATGGCTGTCGACGCGAGTGATCCAGCGCAGGGCCCCGGTTCTGCGGTCGACGGCAATGACGTTGGCGCCATTGCGGGACAGGTTCTGGATTTCAATATCTCCAACGATGACCTCGTCATCATGGACGGCGGGACTGTTGCGGGAAATGGAGCCGGCGATTCCATTGTAGTCGGCGATCTGGTGCGACCAGATCAACTGGCCGTTGTGTCTGTTGACTGCGTACAGGTTGCCTGCCGAGTCCGGAAAGAAGACCGCGTCCCCGGAGACCGTGGGAGTGGCCGAGACGTTGCCGCCAGTGGTGAACACCCACTTCACGCTGAGCGCATGCACGTTGCGGGAGTTGATCAGTACCTCGGCGGGCTGGTTGCGCGAGTTGGCGAAATCGTGACCGCCCTGGCGCCATTGGCCGCGAAGCAGCCCATCCTCAGCGCTGTGCGCGGCGGCGCAAAGACCCATTCCAAGAATCAACAGAGCGCCTCTATACATGACGTTTCACTCCCTTGACCGTGCTACGGGGCCGTGAGCTGGCCTTCCTACTCGCGGCCCGAATAGCATGGACCGCCCGCACTGGCGTAGCCAGGACCACTGGGGCCGTTCTCGACAGGACAACTGGCTATTGCGACGACCCGATTACTATGGTGGTAGGATGCGCGAATGAACGTCGGCTCACTCGCCCTCGAGCAGCTCAACGACCTGGTGTATGTGTTCGATCGGCAGCTGCGCTTTCTCTACATGAACGATACCGCCTGCCGGACTCTGGGCTATTCCCGCGAGGAGCTGCTGGCGGCGAATGCGGCCCTGATCGGCGCAGACGATCTGGGTCGGAACAACCTGGCAGCGGGCGGTGCCCCGAGTTGGTGCATCGGCGAGCGCTACACAGCAGAAGCTTCTCTCGTATCGCGGGGGGGTTGTGTCATCCGGGTCGAGATCTCGGTGCGGGTAATCGAGCATTCTGGCGAGCCTGTCCGGGTGGTCGTGGCACGCGACATCAGCGAGCGTAAGCGTCTGGAGGAAGAAGCCAACGCGCGGTTGGGACGGATGGAGTCCGAGCTCGAGGCACGCGCACGGGAGTTCCATACTCTCGTTGATCACCTACCCGACGTTGTCGTCCGTTACGATCTGCAATTGCGGCGAACCTATGTCAATGCCGCGTTTCACGAGGTGCACGGCACGACGGACCAGGACGTGCTGGGCAAGCTTCCGGGGGAGGGATCGCGTTTGACCGAATCGGGAGCTATCGCACTGCAGCAACTGCTCCGGCAAACCTTTACAACCAAGGTGCCCTGCGACCATGAATTCGCTCTGCCGGCGAAGAATGGCAAGAGCTTTTATTGGCACTTGCGAGTGATCCCCGAGCTCGATGAGAAGCGGGCCGTGGTCAGCCTGCTGACCGTCTGGTATGAAGTGACGGAAAGAAAGCACCTGCTGGCCAATCTCGACCGGCTGGCCTATCACGATGCGCTGACCGGGATCGCGAACCGTGCGCTGCTCGTCGAGCGGATCACACAAGGGTTGCGCGCGGCAGAACACCGGAGCGACGCACTTGCAGTGCTTTTTGTCGACCTGGATGGGTTCAAGGTGATCAACGATCGCTGGGGCCATGAAGCCGGGGATGCTGTGTTGGTTGCCATTGCGCAGCGGTTGCAGAGCGTGGTGCGCGCGCAGGACACCGTAGCCCGTTTTGGCGGTGATGAGTTTGTCGTCGTGCTGCGGGAGACTTGTGACGCGACAGCTCTTCCCGTGTTGATGGAAAAAGTCACCGCGGCTATTGCCGAGCCGATCATCTGGAAGGGGACCGTGCTGCGAACTGGCGCGAGCGTTGGCCTCGCTCGCTATCCCGAGGACGGACTCGATCCCCACTCACTGCTGCAACGTGCGGATGAATCGATGTATTCGCAGAAGGCTCGCAGGCAGTCCCGAGCCGGGAGATATGGCTGACGTGAAAAAGAGCGGGCGGCAGCACGATGAAACTCCATCCGGGCTGATAGATGCGAAGATCAAGGAGCTGGGCGACTGGCGGGGTAAGATGCTCACCCGGTTGCGTGCATTGATCAAGGAAGCCGACCCCGAGGTCGTCGAAGAGTTGAAATGGAGAGGGGTTCCGGTGTGGTCGCATGACGGCATCATATGCACCGGGGAGACTTACAAGAGCGTCGTGAAAATGACCTTCGCCAAGGGGGCCTCGCTCGAGGATCCCGCGCACCTCTTCAACTCCAGTCTCGAGGGCAACACCAGGCGGGCCATCGACTTCCGCGAGGGCGAGAAGATCAACGAGGCGGCCTTGAAGACACTCATTCGCGCCGCTGTGACCCTGAACGAATCCAAAGTCAAAAAATAACCGCGGCGTTCTGACATCAGTCAGCCCGGGAACGCCGCGCCGTTACAGCGATATGGCGAATCGATGACAAATGGCTCAGAGCTCAGTCACCTTTCCGGGTGCGGACGCCACGACCTTCGAGCCGCCACGTAAAGTTGCGGTAACCTGCCAAAGATAGGTCCGGCCGCGACGCAGCGGCCGCCGGGGCCGCCAAACGGTCTTGCGCAGCAAGGGGCTCCTTTGAACTGGACGCAAACCTGCATCGACAATCACAACGCGATAGCGGACTGCTCCAACAAGCGGTTGCCAGCTGAATTCGGGTCGTGTTTCGGCAAGGGCTGCCCCGTTGGGGCCTAACAGAGCAAATTCCGTGCTGGTCTTCGCCGCGAGAGGGGCGGCTGGCGCACGCTGGGGAGCTTGGCCGGTATGTTCGGCGACGAGTCGGGTGTTGTGAGTTTGTGTGTCGGGTGCCGCCGGTGGCGCCGGCAAACGTGCGACGGTCACGACGGCTGCAGGGATGGCAGGAGCGGCAGCGGCAGTGGCACGAGCAGCAGCTGGAGCAACACCAGCAGCTGGAGCAACACCAGCGGCTGGAGCAGCAACAGAGGTGGAGGGCGCGGCAGCGCTGGCGGTCTTGTCAGCCCGCGGACTCTGATGTCTCCACCAGAGGACCGTACAACCAACTGCCACGAACATGGTAGCGATCGAGGCTGCGGCCGGCAATGTGAGTCCACTGCGTCGCTTCCGGGCTGCGCGTCGCTGGGGCTCCGCGCGCGGAAAGCCGGACATTTCGCTCTTGAAGATTCGTAGATCCTCGAGCTCCGCACGGCAGGCTTCACAGGACTCCAAATGAGTCTGGCAGTCGCTCAGCCGAGCCGACGTGAGCCGGCCACTCGCGTAGGACTCCAGATCCTCGGGTCCGAGATGTCGGATTGCACCGCCGGATTGCGCGGGTGAGAGCTCTACGTCCGTATCTGACAGCTGATCCAACACTTGGCTTTCGTCTCCCAATCCACAAGAGGTACGCCAAATATTTTCGCACGCTGATCACAGCCGGGCGTGACAAGCTTAATAGTTCTGCCAAGCAGGGGCGGCGCGTTCCCAAAGTCTCGTTGCGCCGACGCAAAAGTCTGTGTGCTTATCCAGTCATGGGTGCCCGCTGGTGAGCACCGGCGCCGTTGCACTCGATTTTCCGGCCTGCTGCTTAGCGAACGCATCACGTGCTACTGACACGAGATATATCCGGATCCGTTCGACCTCGTCCGCCGTCAGCAGGTCGTCCCAACTTGGCATACCTTGCTTTTCCAGCGCGCCGCCGCGAACGACTGACTGGAAGCTCGCTCCGTCGCGGATAAACCCGGAGCGGCGCAGGTCGGGCACAACAGCACGATCAGCGTTGCTGTGGCACCCGGCGCAGTTGCTGCCGAACAGCTCTCCACCTGTCTTGATGTCCGCTGGCGTACCCGACCGGGCCGGTGGCTCTGGAATGGGAGCGACAGCTCCCAACATGGGCGGCATTGGAGTGGCGCGGCCATCCAGCTTGAACGAGAGGATCCGATTGTCGTTGCCGCGCTCGGCAGCGACATTACCCGGCATCCAGACGTTCCAGCCACCTCCGCCGCTGCCCGCGAGAATCGCAACGTACTGCACGCCCCGTACCGTATACGTCATAGGTGCAGCGATCATTGGACTCCCTGTATCGATCTCCTTGATGACATCACCCGTCTCATCGTTGAATACTCGCAGCTTGCCATCGATGCTGCCCTGAACGACAACACCACCGGCCGTCGAGAGCACGCCGCCATGGTCCATGAAACTCGCGTACCTGTGCTCCCAGACCACCCGGTGCGCAATCGGATCCCAAGCCTTCACAGAGGCATGCATCTCGAGGCTGGGCACCTTCTCGAGATAACCGGGTCGGGTCACGGGCCGCAAGGCAGGCGGCAGCGTTTCGGGGGGCGCGAGCAGTTGTGTTGCAAAGGCAATCTGCACCCCGGTGCCCGTGCGCTCCTGAAGGTGTGGTTTCGGGGGCGCCGCCAGGAGCGCCATGCCACTGTGGACGGTTGGAATGTATACGAGGCCGGTCCGCGCCGAGAGCGACATCGGGTTGAAGTTGTGTCCGCCAACACCGGAAGGGAAGACGATCACAGGCATGCCTTTGGTGTAGTCACTCTCCGGGTTCTCGGCCGGGCGACCGGTCTGCAAATCGACACCCGTAGCCCAGTTGGCCGCGACGAATTTGTCGGCAGCCAACAGCTTGCCGGTCGCCCGGTCGAGGACGTAGAAGAAGCCATTCTTCGCTGCCTGCATCAGCACGTCCCGATCCGACCCGTTGAGCTTCAGGGTTGCCAACATGATGTGCGGTGTGGCGTCGTAGTCCCAGCGCTCGCCGGGTGTCTCCTGGTAATGCCAGACGTACTCGCCAGTGTCGGCGTTCAGGGCGACTATCGAAGCGATGAAGAGATTATCGCCTCCGGAGGGACTACGGTATGCGGTGTTCCAGGGCGCACCGTTGCCGGTCCCGAAGTAGACGAGGTTTGTTTTCGGGTCGTACGCAAAGGCGTCCCAGGCGTTGCCGCCACCCCCGCGGGTAAAGTCGCGATGGGGGTCCCAGGTTTTCGCTGCCATTTGCAGCGCCTCGTTTTCGACAGGCTTGCTGGGGTCGCCCGGTACAGTATAGAAGCGCCATACAAGACGGCCGGTCTGCAGGTCGTAAGCTGACACGTAGCCGCGCGAATCGAACTCCGCGCCCCCGTTACCGATCGCGACCACTTTGCCCGCGATCTGGGGCGCACCCGTGATGGAGTACGCGCGGCTGTGGTCGATGAATGTGTCCGCTTGCCAGCGCACCGTTCCGTCCTTGGCATCCAGGGCGTAGAGGATGCCCTCGAAAGAGCCGACGTAGACCTTTCCCTGCCAGACGGCGACACCTCGATTGACGACGTCGCAGCACGAGCCGCGTGCATTCTTCAACTTCAGCGGCGGCTCGAACTGCCAAAGCAGCTGGCCAGTGGCGGCATCGAGCGCATAGACCCGACCTGCCACGCCTGACGTGTACATCACGCCATCGATGACGATCGGCGTCGCTTCCATGCCGCGGTTGGTGCCCGTCTTCAGCTCCCACGCGAAGCCGAGCCTCGCCGCGGATTGCCGATTGATCTGGTCCAAGGGCGAATAGTGCGTGTTGCCCGCATCGCGGCCGGTGGTCAGCCATGCGCCGGGCTCTTTCTCGATCCCGCTCAGGCGTACCAGGTCGACCGCAGCGCTTGGTGCCGCTGGCGTCGGTACCGGTGCCGGCGCAGAGGTCTTGGTGCCGCAGGCGGCGAGCAAAAGGAGTCCGGCCGCGAGCGAAAGTCCTGCGCCGGCAGGGCGGAAGCGGGTATCTACACTGAACATCTTTTGCTGCCCCCCGTAGGCGTGGGTGTGTTGTTGGTCTTGTCCCTGACCCGCCATGGGCGAGTATCCATCACCTCCGCAGGAACTGTGAAGTGGCTCCCATGGCGCCACGCCCTCGCGAGCCCATGGTCGAATTGTCCAGTCTGCTGATAGCGTTAGCATGGGCCTGCACAGGATGTGAGGAGGATCAGAACGCATGCCCGCTGGCAAAGATGTCAAATCGCTCGAGCCGGAGCTGGCCGACCCTGTAATACCCGAAGTGGATTCGACCGAAGCGGAGCGTCTGCCCGTTGGACGTATCGTCCATGATGCCCGCGGCAACGCGGTTTGGAAGTGGATCGGGGATACCTCCAATTCAGGCACGGGGTCCGGAATCCTCAAGCATCTCGACGCCAATGATCTCAAGGTAGAGGGGCAATCGGGCGGATTTTCAGTCCGCGGTGCCCCATCGCCGCCGGCCGATCCAAGCGGGGGTTACGACCCCTACAATCAGACGCCGTCGAGGAGCAGTCCGGTAGCGCCCAAGAAGAGCAGCGGAACAAAGCGCTGAGAGTCCAGGCAGTGGACGCCGGGCTTCGAACTCGCTGCTCTGATAGGGCGATCGCCTATAGAGCGGCAGGGATTTCCGAGTAGGTCGACACACGCTCCAGCAGCAGTTTCGCGGCTTCCGTGGCACCGTCCGCTCGGATGGTAGCGGCGATCACAGCCGCTCGTGCGCGGGTTTGGGGGCTCAAGGTCACTCTGAGCACGGCTGCCATGGAGTCAGGGGTGGGAGTCGAACCGATATGTTCAACGCCGATACCCATTTCGGCCACCCGGGCGGCCCAATAAAACTGGTCCATGATTTGCGGCACAATCGCTTGCGGGGTGCCGGCACGGGCCGCGGTCGTTGTGGTGCCCGCGCCGCCGTGGTGAACAACTGCGGCCACGCGCTGAAATAGTGCTTGCTGATTGACCTCGCCGATAGCGAAGCAGTCGTCCCGGTCGTCGTCCAGGACCAGGTCAGCCCAACCTCGCGCGACCAATGCGCGGCGGCCCTGGGAGCGAATCGCTTCGATAGCCGTGCGGGCAACGTCCTTCAATGTCTTCTGCGGCATGCTGCCGAAGCCCACATACACCGGTGGTGTCCCAGCGTCCAGGAACGCCACCAACTCGGGCGGTAGCGGCCGTTCATCCGGCAGAATCCACGCGCCGGTCTGCATGACCTCGAGCGGCGACGGCCGTCGCCACGGAGCGAGGGCGGGATCCGCGGCAAGCCACGGACGCTCGGTGAAAACGTAGTCGCGAACGTTGTCCACCTTCGGCAAACCAACCGACGCGCGCTGGGTGTTGAATACCTTACCAAACAAAGCATTCATGGCCTGCGCGTTGCGATCCCACAGCGCGCGGTTGTCGGTCATCCCCGCGGGGTGAGGCCAACCTGGATATTCGTGGGGCCGATGATGAGGCGATGGCAGGAAGACCGGGCAGTAGGCCGCATATACATAACCAATGCCCAGTTTCTCCGCTGCCGAGCGCGCCGCGGCCGTCGATGAGAAAACGCCAGTTGCCACCAGGACATCGCATCCTGCAGCCGCCGCGGTGATTGCATCGAACTGCGCGGTCATGACCTCAGCTGCTGCTTGCGGCAAATCCACCACCTTACGATTCAACCTGTCTGCGACCCAATCACGGACCGACGAAAAGGCCGGCACCAGCGCTACGCCGGCGCGGGCTGTCAACTCCGCAAATTCCTCGTCCGGCGGCACGCACACCCGCACGTCAGCGCCGAGGGCCTGCAACTCCACGGCGAGCGCCAACAAGGGTTGGACATCTCCACGCGATCCAAACGTCGACAAACATACCCGCATCTCCTGACTCCTGTTTCTGCCGGTACTGGCGTAGGCGGGCGACCCTAAGTCACGACGTGGGTCTGGCCGCAAGCCCCCAGGAGTGCTATATTCTGAAGTGGGAGGAGCGGGGTGCCCTTCCGTGGGTCCAACAAAACGTTGGGGCGGGGCACGAGATTGCGGAAATGGCGTTACCACCTAATTTCATACAATTGGAACCATGAAATCGAGGGATGCAATTTCGGCTCTCAATGCCCTGGCTTCCGAGGCCCGTCTGGCCGTCTTTCGACTACTCGTCAAGCGGGGCCCCGAGGGGTACACGCCGTCCGAGCTGAGCGATCGTTTGGATGTTCCTGCGCCGACACTCTCGTTTCACTTGAAGGAGCTCGTGCACGCCGGGCTCATTGTGAGCCGCCGCGACGGGCGGAATCTGTACTACAGCCCGAACCTGGAGCGTATGAACGCCCTGGTCGGATTTCTGACTGAAAACTGCTGTAGCCTCGCTGAGGAGGCATGCGCCCCTGATTGCAGGCCGGTGGCGGCTGCCGTGCGCAAGGGAAGCGCATGAAGGCTGCGATAGCTACGCTGCGCGCGGCGGAACCGCGGGACATGCAATCGATCCGTGAGCTTCTCCAGGGAAGTGGGCTTCCTACAGAGGATCTGGCCCGCGCGCGGCCCGAATTTGTCGTGGCCTGTGAGGGCCAGCGGATCGTTGGCGTTGGTGCGCTGGAGCGGTTCGGCGCAGCCGGGCTGTTGCGGTCCATTGCCGTTGCCCCTGATCGCCGCGGAGCGGGCATCGGTCCGATGATTGTCGAGTACCTGGAGGAGCGCGCCCGGACGGATGGACTTTCCGAGTTGGTGCTGCTGACACAGACCGCTAAAGGATTTTTCGAATGGCAGGGCTACCGGATCATTGAGCGCTCACATGCCCCCGCGTCGGTCCAGGACAGCGAAGAGTTCAGGTCCCTGTGCCCCAGCTCGGCGTTTTGTATGTCCAAGCCCGTTACGCTCCCGAGCGGAGCAAAGAAAAACACCTGAGCCAGCGAAGTTTGCGATGTGGATAGGCTCTGACAGACAGCGATTACCGGCCAACGAGCTTTTGCTGCTGCTCCGGATAGCGCGCCCCCGTGATGGTCACGTTCGAGAGTACCGCGTCGATTTCGCGCAGCTCATCGGAGCTGAGCATGATGTCGGCTGCGGCGATGTTCTCCTGCAGGCGATTCATCTTTGTGGTGCCGGGAATGGGTACGATCCAGGGTTTCTGGGCCAGCACCCAGGCGAGTGCGATCTGGGCGCGAGTGACATGCTTGCGTGAGGCGATCGCGCCGATCCGGTCCACGAGGGCTTGATTCGCCTCGAGAGCTTCGGGTGCGAAGCGCGGGAGCGACTTGCGAAAGTCGCCATGGTCGAACTGCGTGTTGGCGCCGATGGCGCCGGCAAGAAAACCCCTCCCCAGGGGACTGAATGGAACGAAGCCGATCCCGAGCTCCTCGAGGAGCGGCAAGATCTCGGTCTCGGGCTCTCGCCACCAAAGCGAGTATTCGCTTTGCAGTGCCGCGACGGGCTGAACCGAATGGGCGCGGCGGATCGTGTGCGCGCCAGCTTCGGACAGGCCGAAATACCTGACCTTGCCCTGTTGGATCAGGTCCTGCACGGTTCCGGCGACAGCCTCGATCGGAACAGCCGGATCGACGCGGTGTTGGTACAGGAGATCGATGTAGCTCGTCCGCAGTCTTTTGAGAGAGGACTCGACAACCTCGCGGATGTGCTCGGGCCGACTGTTGAGTCCTCGTTGCCGCTGGGTGTTGGGCTCGATGTCGAACCCGAACTTGGTGGCAATCACGACCTGGTCGCGCACCGGCGCCAACGCCTCACCCACTAATTCCTCATTCGTATACGGGCCATATACCTCGGCCGTGTCGAAGAAGTTGACACCGCGCTCGACAGCCGCCCGGATCAACGCAATACCGGCTTGCTTATCGACGGGCGGGCCGTAGGCGTGGCTGAGTCCCATGCAGCCGAGCCCGATGGCTGATAGGTCGAGATTGCTCTTTCCGAGTTTGCGCTTGGTCATTGCGGTCATCTCCAATGGGAAGCTCACGGCGTTGCGCTGTCGGGCTCCGTACGGCAGCGGCGAGTATCGAGCCACCCCGGGATTCGCGCAACATCAGAAGCTTGCTCCGACCCGGACTCCATACTGACGAGGTGCGCCGAGAAACTCGTTGTTTCCCTGTTGGCCGGCCACGTAGGTCTGGTTTGTCAAGTTCGTTCCAAAGATGACCAGCTGCCAGGCATTCACCTCGTACGTGAGCTGCGCGTTCAGAAGGTGTCGGACCTCGAGCAGATCGAGCGCCGGATTGTTGAATATCGTGGTGAACTGGTGACCGATATAGGAGAAATCGAGGCGCGGCGTGAGGATGCCGCGCGGCAGTTGCAGGGCGTACTGCGCGCCGACATTGGCGGTGAGTTTTGGCGAGTACGGGTTCTGTGAGCCCGCGATGTTCTGGAAATGAGGCGTGTAGTCGAAGCAATTGGCCGTTTGGCCGGGGCTGCATTGCGGCCCCAGGCCGTTGCCACCGTCGGGCAGGGTGCGCAGGTCGATCGCCTGGGCGGCGCCCAGCGAGGAGTGCACGTATGCGGCAGCGGCATCAACCGTCCATGCGGCGACTCGACCCTGGAGTTGGAGCTCCGCACCGTAGATTCTCGAGGTTCCCTGTAGATTGAATACGGTCTGTTGCCCACCGCCGGTAATGATGTTGAGCTCCTGTGCCTGGAAGTTGTCATAGTTCATGTAGAACCCGCCGAGCTGGGTGCGCATGTGGCCATCCAGTAATGTCGCTTTCCACCCGGCCTCATAATCCCAGACCGTCTCGGGTTGAAATACGGCGGTGCTCGCCGGGTTCGGGCCGCCGGTCTTATAGCCCTTGGCAGCGAAAGCGTATAGAAAATCGTTGGCGTCCAGCTTGTAGTTCAAGCCGACCTTGCCCGTAATATCGTGGTCGGAGAACGGCGTCGTGTTGGGGAGGGTTGCGACCGGCACCAGGCCGTTGCCCAGGTTGGGCTCGATAACGATCCGGCCGCGCGAACCGATCCAGTCATGGCTGTAACGTAGACCGGCCTGCAGCTCCAACGCGTCGCTCAACTCGAAGCTCGCCTGACCGAAGGCGCCGAATGCATCGCTCGGGTTGTTGATCGCCACGTCGATGGCTTGCACCGCAGTTCCCACCGGGAAAGGAGTGCCTGCGCCCGCCTGTGTGAAGGTAGTGAACTCTACGGGTACATCGCGATGCATGTAGGAGCCCCCCAGCACCCAGCGAAAGAAGCCCTTCTCCGGCGAAAGTACATCGATCTCCTGGGTCGTCACGCGCTCATGAATGAATTGCGGCTGGTACGAGCCGGGCAGGGGGGAGCTCGCGGTCGGAGCGTTGGTCGCATCTTCATCGAACAGCATGCTCAACTGTCCATATTGAAAGCCACTGATGGAGCGAATCGAAATGCCATCCGGGAGGCGGTACTTGATCTCGAGTCCGGTACGGACACTGCGCTCGTCATTGCGCACGTCCGTGCGGTCGTAGTTGAGTTGCGACGAGCTCGCCGGCGCCAAGGATGCGTACACCGTTCCCGGAATGGGCCGTTGCGGGTAGCCATCCGTGCTGTTCGTGTTGTACTCGGATTTCCAGAGCGCCGAGAAGCTGTCATTGGGCACGAACAACAGCCCGAATCGCATGTTCGTCTGGTCGATCTTCCCCGGCTGGACCAGCCGGCTGCCGCGGTTGTCGAAGAAGCTGTTGCGGCTTTCGTGATTGAACGCTACCCGGGCTCCCCAGGTATCGCTCAGGGGCAGATTCACAGCCCCGCGTACCTGCACCTCTTGATAGTTTCCCGCCTGCACCTGGATATCCGCGTGCGTGCCATCGAGTGTGGGGCTCTTGCTCGTCACCAGAATGGCACCACCGGTGGAGTTCTGGCCGACGAAAGTCCCTTGTGGGCCGCGCAGGATCTCGACGTCGGCCACATCGTAGTAGGGCTCATCCGCCAGGATGTTGCCCGGATAGAAAAGCCCATCCCGATAGAGCGCAACACCTGACACCACCACAGGGGACTGCAGATTGATCCCGATGCCGCGAATGTTCACGTTTTCGGTGAAGCCCACCTGGGTCATGGAGAGCGCGGGTGCCGCGAACTGCAGATCGGTCTGATCGCGTATGCCCTTGTTGGCGACGTCCTCCGCGCTGAGGGCGGTCATTGCGATCGAGGTGGTCTGAATGTTCTGCGCGCGGCGCTCTGCTGTGACGACTACTTCCTCCAAAGTAGCGGCGCTCGCGTCCGTTACCGGTATTTCGGCCCCTTTGGCAATCGGGATGAGTGCTGCGCAGATGGCTACACCAGACCAGGTTCTGCTGCCGGTTCCATGCATGTTGGTACCCTTCCTTGCTCACCGTGGCCGGAATGTAAAGGGGGCTTACTGCATTATCAAGTAGCCTGGATAACTGTGTCGCCGCCGACACAGGCGAGAGGGAATCGTGGGCGACCGGGATCTGGTAATGTCAGCGTCCTTCAGGTATGAGGACCGGCTGAGAGATGCGCCCCGCCCGCCGTAAGGCAAAATCGTTCCCTGCCCCCGCGGCATCTTTATCATCCAACAGGCCGCCCGCCCCTGCGGCAGAGTCCAACCCGTCGCCCACTGCGTTGATCGAATCGCAGTTGACCGACGGTTCGGGGCCCGTCCTCGGGCTGTACTTGCATAGTGCGTACTACTCGTTCATGGCGACTTATGAGAGTCGGGTCGGGCGGGGAGAGATCACACCGAGTGTCATCGGCATTCTGGCGCTCCTGGCACTGCGTCCGGGAATGAGCCAGGCCGAGCTTGCGCGGCTGATAGGGCTCGAGCGCGCCACCGTTGGAGTCATTGTCGCGCGCGCCATCGAGGCCGGCTTCGTGAGGCGCACGGAGTCGAATAAAGACGCACGCCGCTATTCGTTGCACCTGACGAGGGCCGGAGAACAGATGCTGGCCAAGCTGCGGCAACGGATTTCCGAGCACGAGAGACACGCCGCCGGCCGTCTGACCCCGGACGAACGCTTGCAATTGCGTGCATTGCTGGACAAGTTGGTTTACGGCTGATGGCTGCCGGCGGCCGCTCAGGCCTGCAGTGCCGCATCGAGTATCGCGGGGATGTGTTGTTCCCAGCCCAAGCCCATTACATGAACGCCGGCGCATAAAGGTCTGACTTGGCGGATGGTCTGCGCCGCAATTTCTATCCCGGTCGATACCTCCCGGTCGCTTCCGGCCACCCGCGCCAGAGTCTCCAACAGGGCATCGGGCACGTGGATACCGGGTACTGATGTATTGAGCCAATGGGCCATCTTCGCTGATTTCAGCGGGATGATGCCCGCCAGAACGGCGACGCCATCGGGCTCGAGGGCATCCAGAAACCGCTGTAGCACGTGCGGCTCGTAGACTGCCTGCGTCTGCAGGAAGCGCGCGCCTGCATCGATTTTGCGGCGAGCGTTATCCACTTCGGCGCTGAGGTCGGGCGCGCCGGGATTTGCGACGGCGCCGAGGAAGAAACGGGGGCTGCCTCGCAATGGGTTGCCTGCCATGTCGTGTCCTTCCATGAGGCCGCGAGCGGCCTGCAGCATCTCTGTCGCAGTCAGGTCGAACACGGCCTTCGCCTGTGGATGGTCACCCCCGGTCGGTGAGTCGCCCCTCATGAAGACGAGGTTGCCGACGCCCAGCACCGCGGCACCCAATAGATCGGCCTGAATCGCGATCCGATTACGGTCTCGGGCCGTTACCTGGACGATGGGCTCGATGCCGCGATCGAGTAACAACCGGGCCACCGCCCGCGGGTCGACGGCGAGGCGCGCCCGTGCCGATTCGGTGAGATTGATGGCATCCGCGTACGGACGGAGCGCCTCGGCCTTCGCCAGCAGCTCCGTCAGATTCGTCCCCTTGGGCGGCGTCAGTTCGGCGGTGACGACAGTCTTGCCAGAGGAGATCTTCTGTTCCAGGAGGGTCGTGGGAGTGTGCATGGGGTGATGAGCCTAAGCCAATGAGAGAATTCGCCAATGAGAGAATTGGCCGTGCGGACAGACTCGCTTGGCTCGAAGCGGGCCGTCAAATCTTTCGTAGCCCGGCGGCTATCGGCAGCCGCGCCGCGCGCAGGGCCGGCAACAGCCCGCCGATCAAACCAACTCCGCAAGCGCTGAGAATACCCAGGGCAAGCAGTCCCCGGCCGATGGTCAGAGTGTAGTTGACCGCCGAGTGTGCTTTTTCCGAGACCGTGTTGACGGAGCTGCCGTTGAAAAAGCACCAGCTCACGACTGCGCCGACCAGTGCTCCGGCCAGCGCCAGCAGCATGGCTTCGGTCATCACGGCAATCAGCACCGCAGTCGCCTCGTAACCGATGGCGCGCAATGTGGCGATCTCGGTCGAGCGCCCGGTTACGACTGAATACATGGCGTTGATGCATGCGAAGGCGGCGCCCAGACACATCAGCAGTCCGATCGTATAAGCGACCGCTTTCAGAAGTCTTGCTGTCGGCGCCGAAAGTGCGGCCAGATAATCGGACTCCCGGGTCACCTCGACCGCCAGGGAAGGATTGCTCGCCAGCGCTGCCTTGAATGGATCGAAAGCGGCGGCGGAATCGAGCCAAACGGTCACGCTGTTGAACGAATTGCGCTGGAAGGCTGCCAACACGCTGGCCGAATCTGCGAGGAGCTCGGATTCGTGCCAGTCCCGGGCGCTCTCGAAGGCCCCCACGACGGTCCAGTCGGCTTCCGGAAACGGTACCCGGCTGCCGACTTCCAATCCCGCCACCCGGCCTTGCGCTGCGCGTCCTACGATCATCTCGCGCAGGCCGGCCTGGAACATCCGCCCGGATACGAGATGGATTTCGGGACGCAGATCGAGGGGGTTGCCGCCGACTCCGCGCAAAGCGACGATGGTGTCCAATCCGGTGCGTCGATCGATGAGCCTGACGGAAGCGAGAGTCTCAGCCGACCCGATCAGCTTGGAGTCCCGGTTGTGTTTGATGCCGGGCGTATCGAGGACGGTTGCCACATTTTGCCGTGAAAGCGAGCTCACCGTCTCGCTTTCCGCTCCCCGGCTGAGGACAATGGCCCTGTCTATCCTGCCCGTTCGCGTCACCGTATCGACAAAACTGCTCGCGAGCGCGAGTACGCAAATCAAAACGGTCACCGCGCCCGTGAACGCGATAACGATGACCAGGGATGCGCCCAGCCGCAACGGAATGCCGCGCAAGCTCATCGCGGTCATCGCGACAATCTGTCTGAGGGATCCCGTGTTCATGAGCTCAGTGCGTTGACAATGCGTTCACGATGCTGAATCGCATGACGCGCCAACCGGGGATCAGGGCGGTGAGCAGAGCGAGGCCAGCTGACAGGATGAGGCCTATCCCGAACACGATCGGGGGTAATGGCTCGGCGCCCACGGAATAGAAGCGCACCAGTGGGAAAAACCAGGCCGCCAGCGCAAGCCCCAGCAGGGAGCCGGCCAGGCAGATTGCCAGGGACTCAGCCAAAACCAGTGTCAGGACTCTCGTCGGGGTAAAGCCCAGTGTCTGGAGGATCGCAAGCTCTCTGGTGCGCTCCCTGACCGATTCCATCATCGTATTGCCGGTTACCACGAGCAGCGTGAAGAATGCCGCCGCGATGATCGACCGGGTGAAGAAGCTGATGTCGCCAAGCTGGGCGATCGTCGATTCCACATATGCGTGCTCCGACTGGGTGCGGGTCTGGACGCTCGAGTTCGTGAACAGCTGATCGATTTGCCGCGCAATCCGGGCCGCATGACGCGCGTCGTCGACGCGTACCAGGAAACGATTGACGGTCCCGTTGGCTGTCACTCGCGCTTGATCATAATATTCAAAATTGGCGAGCATGAAGCTGGCCGGCAGGTTGCTGCCAGGATCGCGCATGACGCCGACGATCTCGAAGGTCCAATTCGCATCGCCGTTACGGGTGACCACGGGCGTCTGTACGAGGGTGACCGCATCCCCCACCTTCCAACTGTTCTCCCTGGCAAGCCAGTCGGTGATGATTACACCCGTGCGGGTGTGGCCGATGGCTGACAGCTGTTCTTTCGGCAGCAGGTACTCCGGCCGTATAGCCAGCCATTGCTCGGGCCGGGTGGCTATGGCAAACACGCTGTTTTTCGGATCTTGATAGGAGCCCGGCAAAAACGCTACGGGCGCCAGCAGCATGACACCCGGAACCCTCGCGATCTGCGCGGCATACGCCATCGGCAGCGGCTGTTGGAAGCGCGGATCGACGAACAGGATGTCGAGCTTCTGCTGCAGCAGCGCCTGGGTGAATGCGGAGGCGACGCCCTGTAGCAGTCCAAAGAGCAGGAAGGCGACGACGAGGCAGGCCAAGGTGAACAGGGTGCGGGGCGGCTTACGCCACACACCCACCCATACCAGCGTCAGATGATTCGTACCACGCCAGAAGCAGATCATGGCAACGAGCGGCCTTCGAGCACCTCGGCCCCCGTCATTTTGATGACGACGGCATCTTGCAGTACACCGCGCTGGGAATTGAGAAAGCACTCGATCTGCTCGGGTGCACCCACCAGCTCGAGACAACTGGGCAGCCGTTCTGAAGCCGTTTCCGTGGCATAAGGTTCGACATGCCGCGCGCCCCGCACAAATCCAGCGCTGCCGATCGTCGCAAGCGCGTACGGAATCCCCTGGTGTAGCGCTTCTTCGGCGAGCCGCAGCGCGGTGCACGGCTTCGAGATTTTGGCCCACAGCCCACCCTCGGCGTGGAGGCTGTTGAAGTAGATTCTGATGATGACAACCACGGCGGCCGCATCACCCAACGAGGCGGCCTTCCCCGGAACGGGTGCCAACGGCAGGCGCGGTCAATTCCAGTACCTTGAACTGCGAGAGCCGCGGACCGAAGTGGATTTCCGCTCGCTGGGGCGCGAACAGGGGGCTCAGACAATCCCGGCCCGCCAAGGCGGGAGCAAACTCATCCATGAAGGATTCTTGATCGTACACTCGGCTCTGTAGTGTACCGCCGCTCAGGGCGGCTGCGAGGCACAGATAGCGTTCCTGTTGCCCGATCAGCACGGCTGCCTCGGCAACCGGCCGCAGCAGCGCAGTCATATCCAGCACAACGGCCTGAAGGCCCAATTCCCGTGCCAGCGACAGCAACGGCCGGAACTGGATGGAATACTCCGCGTGATCCAGATGTTCGACGAGCTCAGGAGGCGTGTCCAACTCCCCGTATTCGCTGATGTATGCCTTGCCGCCCGGTGCCAGACGTCGCGCCACCTCGGTGATGAATCGCAAGGCACCTCGCTGCTGCAGTGATCCATCCGGCTGCCGGACATTCTCCATGTCCGCGATGACTTCGTTGGACAGTATGAAGTCGAAGGGACCCGGAGGAAGCTCCTGCTGCGCATCGCCCGGCACAAAATGGAAATCAACCTCAGTGTGTTTCAGTACGGACTGCTGGTGCAGTAGCGCGGGTGACAAGTCGAGGATCGTATAGGAAATTGGGCCCTGCTGTGTGCATGCGCCAGCCAGGCGGCCTGCGAATGCGCCGGCGAGATCCCCCATGCCGCCGCCGACTTCCAGGATGCGCAACCGGCCCGCCGCCGCACGTTCGCGCAGCCATGGCAGATAGTGGCTTGCGAGCCGCGCGCCGAAGCTTTCCTGTTGAAATACCTCGGTCGGCATACGAAATGCATGTGAGACTGTGGTTTCGAGCCAATCGAAGTTCACGGAAGCATCATCGATGCCGTGATAGTGCGCGTGCGCGGGCGTGACGCCCCCGTCATCCGCAATATCGCGAACGAAATTCTGGCACGGGAACTGGAAGTGCGCCGAGACGTGATCCGCCTTTGATTGCGGCGAGATCCATCTGAGCATCTGCCGCTGCGGGTCTGTCAGAAACCGCACGGCTGCACGGATGTCGGTGGCCGGCCACTCGCTGGAAAGCAACTCCGCTTCCGCATGCCTCCAGATTTCGTGCCGTTGCGCGCTACGCAGAATGGCTACTGCCACTTCCGACAGCTCATCCCGCAACACCTCCGGCTTCCAACGAGTCCGCGGCAGATGGCACGTATCAAGGTCTGCATTGCGAAAGAGCGCTCCAGTCCCGTCGGGGTGGGCAAGGGCAATCGCTGGATTGCGGATTGGAATGAGCAGGCGATGATCCGCGAGGGCGAGTGGTATGCCGCAAGGTGAGAGGGGTTGCGGGGCAAGCTGCGAAGTGATGAACCCCTCGCTCAGCAGCCGCTGGAGAAATGTACGAGCGGGGAGGTCCTCCACATCATCGAAGGCGAACTCGCTGCTCGTGATGCCGGCCAGCAAGCCATGGGCCGATTCGCTCAGCTCATAGGATTTCCCGGTCAGGCGATGAAAGATACCAGGGGTGAGGCACCCGTCGGCTCTTTGCCGGGTCAGGGCAACACAGAACTCGCTGAAGCGCATCGAGTCCCCATCGCTTACGCGATGGGGACCCCGAAGCTCCACGCTGACGCGTTGAGTTCGCATCGGTCTCTATTTCTTCGACTCACTGTTCGGCACGATAGCGCTGTCGTCCTCCGCAGC
>Ga0105240_10003810_pt1 | contig 23297 bp, 24 predicted proteins | sample KBSC54metaG_FD_80426 | JGI IMG/M metagenome (GOLD analysis project Ga0105240, IMG submission 80426) | Corn rhizosphere microbial communities from Kellogg Biological Station, Michigan, USA - KBS C5-4 metaG | ecosystem: Host-associated > Plants > Roots > Rhizosphere > Soil | place: Michigan, USA... | reverse complement strand
TTCCAGATGGCGGGCTTCTCCTTCTCGATGGTGACCGCGACGATCGTCTCGACGGTGGTGCCGCCGGCGCAGTTCTCGATCGAACGCTTGTGCCTCGACCACCTGGGGCGCGCTCCCCTGTGGGTGGGCCCGGGGATCAAGACCGGCATCTCGATCCTGGTCGACAACCCGCGCGAGGTGGGCGCCGATCGCATCGTCAACGCCGTGGCGGCGCACGCGCGCTGGCCCCAGGGCGCCATCATCGTGGACTTTGGCACGGCCACCACGTTCGACGTCGTCACGCCGCGCGGGGACTACGCGGGCGGGGCGATCGCGCCGGGGCTGATGGTCTCGGCCGAGGCGCTGTACAGCCGGACGTCCAAGTTGCCGCGCGTCGAGATCGCCCGCCCGCGGTCGGCCATCGGGAAGAACACGGTGACCAGCCTGCAGTCGGGGCTGCTGTTCGGGTACGCCGGGCTGGTGGATTCCCTGGTGACGCGCATCCGGGGCGAGATCGACTTTCAGCCGCGGGTGGTGGCGACGGGCGGCCTGGCCACGCTGGTGGCCGCCGAGGCCAGCACGATCGACGAATGCGACGACATGCTGACCCTGGATGGCTTGCGCCTGCTATACGAACGGAATCGCTGACGTGGCCAAGAGCGAGTTCGCTTCACAGCTGCGGCGCCTGCCCCAGACGCTGGGGACGCTGCTGATCGCGCCTGCGCGCGCCCTGCGCCAGATCGCGGCGGCCGAGCGGGGGGGCTTCTTCCTGCTGGTGGCCTGGTGCATCGCGGCCGCCTTGACCCTGCGGTTCGTCGACCTGGCCGACGCCTTCCTGGGCCTGGACGCGGGCGGGGGCATGCGGCTGGTCTCCGTCGTGGTCAGCGAGCTGACGGCGGCGGTTCCGGTGGCGCTGGCGGCCGCGCTGCTGATCGTGGTCGGCGCGGGCAAGCAGCGCGATCCGGCGGTGGATCTCGAGCTGGGCTGCGCGGCGGCGGTGCCCTTCATGGTCGTGCGGGGCGTGTTTCGGGCGGCGGAGCTGCTGCGGGGGCACGAACCATCCCCGCGCTGGGTCCAGGCCTCTTACGTGGTGGCGGCGTTCGCGGGTGCGGTCTGGACGTTCCTGGCGATTCGAATCGCGCGGGCGCGTCCCGTGGGCCGGGGACCCGAGCCCACGCCCCAGCTCGCTTCACTGGGACGGCTGGCCGGCTGGGGGACCGCCGCGGTGCTGGGCCTGGGCCTGCTGGGGGGCGTGCGCTGGACGGCCAGGCACGCCGCCGCGATGGGACCCGTGACCCGGGGCGCGCCGGCGCCCGATTTCACGCTGCCGCGGGTCGACGGCAAGCCGGGCTCCATCGCGCTGTCGTCGCTGCGGGGCAAGGTGGTGGTGCTCGATTTCTGGGCGACCTGGTGTCCGCCCTGTCAGGCCATGCTGCCCACCATGCACGAGCTGTCCACCGAGATGGCGTCCCAGGGCGTGGCGTTCCTGGGCGTCGATTCGGACGGGCCGCAGACCGCGCGGGACGACGTCGAGCGGTACGTGATCGCGCACGACCTGCCTTACCCGGTCGTGTACGACGAGGGCGTGGCGAACGATCTGTACCGCGTGCGGGCGCTGCCCACGATGGTGGTGCTGACGAAGGACGGGACGATCGCGCGCGTGCTGACCGGCATGACGACGAAGGGGACGCTGAAGCGGACGATCGAAGCGGCCCTGGCGCTCTAGCGGCCGGCGCGCGCGGCGAAAGTTGCGGCGACGGAGCGATCGTCGCCAAGATACCCCCCCACGATGCGCTTGCCCGGGAGCCTGCTGATCGAGCTCACGGTCGCGGCCGTGCTGCTGGCCGGCGCCGGGGCGGGCGGCGTCTGGGCGGTCCGGGAGGTGCGCGCCTTTCAGGCCTATCGTGCCGCCGCGGCCGACCATCAGCGCGGGACGGCGCGGTCGTCGCGGGCGGTGTCCTTGCACCAGCGGCAAGAGCTGTCCGGTGACGGCAGCCCCGAGGTGGCGCTGGAGTCGGCGGGGACCTTCCTGGGCATGTCGGACGAGCTGCTGCTCGACCGCATCCGCAAGCAGCCGGTGGCGCGGCTGAAGCTGAATCATGGCGGGTCGTCGCTGTCGTTCCGGGTCGACTTCGCCGACGGCTCGCGCGCGGCCTGGAAGCCAGTGCAGACCAACGCCCAGACGGTCCCCCGCAAGGAGGTGGCCGCCTACCGCCTGAACCGCCTGCTGGGGCTGGACGCGGTCCCCCCGGCGGCACCCCGCTCGATCTCCAAGGAGGACCTGTTCGGCAAGTTGCACCCGGACACGCTGCCGGCGCTGCCGCGCATCCGCGCCGAGACCATCATCGGTCCCAACGGCCAGGTGGCGGGCGCGGCGTCTTACTGGATCCCCGTGATCAAGGACTCGGACCTGGACACGCCGGAAGGGCACCAGCAGATCACCACCTGGCTGACCCAGGGCGAGTCGATCCCGTTCGAGCGCCGGGCCTTCATGGCCCAGGTCGCCGTCCTGATCGTCTTCGACTTCTTGATCGCAAACCCCGATCGCTACTCGGGGGGCAACATGAAGACGTCGGAGGACGGGAGCCGGCTGTTCTTCATGGACAACACGATGTCGTTCTTCCTCGACCCGCAGGGCGCAGAGAAGAACCGGGCCTTGCTGCTCCGGCAGCAGAAGTTCTCGCGCCGGCTGCAGCAGGTGCTGCCCCTGGTGGACGTGCCCACGCTGGGGCGCATGCTGCGCGAGCCCGACGGCACCGAGATCCTGACGGACGCCGAGATTCGCGCCGTCGTGCAGCGGCGAGAGTTCGTCGAGCGTTACGTGGCCGACCTGGTCAAGCAATACGGCGCGCAGCGCGTCTTCGCCTTCCCCTGAGGCGGCCGGCCCGGCCCCGGCGAACCGCCGGGAATAGAAGGCGGTTCCGGCGTTTACGTGAACGCTGGAGTGTATCCCCCAGGAAATTCGCCTGGTTGTTTGCCGAGGAGCCCGTCATGAACGATCAAATTGCGACGTGTCGAGGCCTGTGCGATCGTGCGCCCATGGGGAGTGCGTGCCACGGGCGGAGGGGCAGGACCGGCAAGGGTCCTGCCCGGCCCTCCTTGGCCCTGGTCGCGCTCGCCGCCAGCGGGCTGGTGTGGTGCAAGAGCCCCTCCGTGGTGGTGGTCAGCGTGTCGCGCACGGCCAGCGTGCCGGAGACCGCCGCCATCACCGTGGAGATCTTCTCGGCCGAGACGACGACGCTGACCCCCGTCGACTCGATCCCCGTGCCCACGGCCTACGAGTTCGTCGAGCGCGGCTACAAGCTGGACCGCGACGTCAGGACGGTGCAGGTGCGGTTGCAGGCGGTGGTGGACGGCCAGCCGCCCAGCTTCGCGCGGACGTTCCCGTGGACTGGCGAGAAGATCACCTGGATCGCGGGACAGCCGGCAGATCAGTACACCGGGACGGGGGGCGCCGGTGGGGCCGGCGGCGCCGGCGGCGCGTCGGGGACCGGAGGCGTGGACGCAGGCGCGGGCGGCGGTCCGGCCGATGCTGGAATCGACCTGATCGCCGCGACGGGCGGGGCGGGGGGCACAGCTGCCGGTGGCGCCGGGGGCACGATCGCGGGCGGCGGCGGCGTGCAGGGGAGCGGCGGCGTCGTGGCGACGGGTGAGGCCGGGGCGGGCGGGTCGGGCAGCGGTGGCCTGGGGGCCGCCGGGGGACGCGTGTCGACAGGCGGCGTGGTGGCGACGGGCGGCGTGGTGGCGACGGGGGGCGTGGTTGGGTCGGGGGGCGTGGTCTCGACGGGCGGCGTGGTGGCGACGGGCGGCGTGGTGGGGACGGGCGGCGTGGTGGGGACGGGCGGCGTGGTCTCGACGGGCGGTGTGGTCGGCACCGGCGGGATGACGAGCGGCCCGCCCATGGGCAACTGCCTGACGAACCCGGACGCGACCTGCGACTGCAACGACTACTGCGCGGCGCTGGCCGCGAAGCCTTGCCCGTTCACCGGCAGCTTCTTCCCTAACGGCGCGGACTGCGTGGCCAGCTGCACCGGGTTCGGCTGGACCCCGGCTACGCTGGCGCAGCCGGTGCCGGGGACCAACACCATCGCCTGCCGCATCCAGAGGGCGAAGGCTGGCGGCAGCGCCTGCGCCGACGCCAGCCCCACGGGCGGCGCGCTGTGCCCGGGAGATCCCTGCGCGGCCTACTGCGACGCCGTGACGCGGAACTGCCCGGCCACCTTCGGCAGCCGGGACGCCTGCGTCGCGTACTGCGGCCAGCAAGCGACCGGCTGGTGGGCCGCCAGCGAGAAGCTGGCCACCAGCGGCGACAGCGGCAATTGCCGGCTGTACTGGGCAGGCCAGGCGGGCCTGCCGGGCAACGCGGCCGCCTGCGCCAGCGCCGGGCAGACGTCGGTCATGTGTCAGTGACGGACCCACGGAGGTCCAGGCGCAGCACCATCACAAGGGGGGAATGAATGCAGATACGTGCCATGTTGTGGAGTGTCCCAATCATAGGATCGCTCGCCGTCCTGGCGGCCGGGCCGCTGGCAGGGCGTGCGCTCGCGGCCGGGGCGGGAGGCGGAACGAAGCTGTACGCCGCCGACCACGCCGACGTGCAGATCTACGTCGACCCGGTCAACGGAACCTGGGCCGCTTCCGGCGCGCTGGGGACGGCGCGCGGGGAGCCCTTCGCGCCGGCGAACACCCAGATCAAGGAGATCGGCTGCTGGGTCGACGCGGGCTACAGCGGCGCCATGTTCACCTGTCAGGCGATCACCGGGACGGGCCAGCTGCTTCGCTGCAGCTCCGTCCTGAACGCGCCGGCGACCGGCGACAACCCCGTGCCGTGGGGCAGCGGCTTCGCGCAAGGGATCGCCACGCTGAACGGCGATTCGTTCCTGACGTTCATCACCGATCTGATCCCGGGCCAGCCGACGTCGGGCATGGGCGAGTGCATCGGCCTTCGCATCGACAACAACTCGAAGTACTACCCGAGGGTGCCATGATCCGGACCGCCGCCACGCGCGCGTCGTCGCTGTTCTCGTCGTCTCCCTTGGCCCTGTCTCTCCTGTCGTTGTCGCTGTGGGCGGCCTCCGGCTGCTGTCACGAGCAACAGGCGCCCGTCGTGTTGCCACCGGTGCAGAACCAGGAACAGAAGGTGGCGGCGCTCGACAGCCAGCTGAAGATGGCCGAGACCACCGGGTGGGGCAGCGAGCAGGAGCGGCAGTTCTCGACCAGCATGGCCACGTTGCCGATGAAGGTGCGCATCGACTACGCGCACCGGCTGGCGCGCGCGCTGACGTATGGACAGATCAAGGTCCGCCCGCCCGTGCCCCCTCCCGACAACGCCCCGGTCTGTGCGTGCGGCGGCAATTCCTGCGGCGTCCCGACGCCGGCGCCGCAACCCACGCCGGGAGCGCAGCCCACGCAGACGGCCGAACCGCCGGCTGCCACGGCTCCTTCGCGCGGCGAACGGCCGAAGAAGTAGCCCCGTCCGACGAGGCGCGGCGTCACAGCGAACTGGTGGCGTCCGCGCCGCGTGCGGCGTGGCCGGGGTCAGGGGGCCCCTGGCGGCCTGGCCGCCCGGCGCGGGGGTGCTACACTGCCGGACCCTCGCGGCACGCCCATGAACGTCCATTTCGTATCCCTCGGCTGTCCCAAGAATCGCGTCGACACCGAGGTCATGCTCGGCCAGACGCTTGGCGCTGGTCACCAGATCGTGGCCGCGCCGGAAGAGGCGCAGGTCATCGTCGTCAACACCTGCGGCTTCATCGGCGAGGCCAAGCAGGAGTCGATCGACGCGATCCTCGAGATGGCGCGCCACAAGGAGGCGGGCACCTGCCAGCGCCTGGTGGTGACGGGGTGCCTGTCGCAGCGCTACCCCACCGAGCTGGCCGCCGAGATGCCCGAGGTGGATCACTTTCTGGGCACCGACGAGGTCGGCACCATCACCGACGCGATCGCCGGCAGCGCCGATCGGGTGCGGGTGCTGGAGACGCCGCGGTACCTCTACGACGATCACTCGCCGCGACAGGCGTCGATGGCGCGGCACACGGCCTACGTGAAGATCGCCGAGGGCTGCGATCGCCCCTGCGCGTTCTGCATCATCCCCAAGCTGCGCGGGCCGCAGCGCAGCCGCACCCCGGACTCGGTGCGCCGCGAGGTCGAGGCGCTGGCGGCGGGCGGCACGCGGGAGATCTGCCTGGTGGCGCAGGATCTGACCACCTACGGCACGGACCTGGACGCGGCGGCGTTCGGCGGGACGCTGCCCACGCTGGCGTCGCTGCTGGATGGGCTGGCGGACGTGGACGGCATCCGCTGGCTGCGCCTGCACTACGCCTACCCCAGCGCCTGCACCGACCAGCTGCTGGACGTCATGGCGGCGCGCGAGCGGGTGGCGAAGTATCTGGACGTGCCGATCCAGCACGTCGACAGCGACGTGCTGAAGAAGATGCGCCGCGGGTACGGCGAGCGCGTGGTGCGCGACCTGGTCGAGCGGGCGCGCGCGCGGGTGCCGGGGCTGACCCTGCGGACGACGTTCATCGTCGGCCACCCCGGCGAGACCGAGGAGTCCTTCCGCCGCCTGTGCGACTTCGTGCGCGAGGCCGAGCTGGATCGCGTGGGCGTCTTCAACTATTCGCAGGAAGAGGGCACCACCGCGGCGCTGCTGCCGGGCCGCGTGCCCAAGAAAGAGGTCGACGCCCGCCGCCGCGAGCTGCTGCGCATCCAGCGCGACATCTCGAAGAAGAAGCTGCGCGCCATGAAGGGCCGGGAGATCGAGGTGCTGGTCGAGGGCCCCAGCGACGAGTCCGAATATCTGCTGATGGGGCGCCACGAGGGCCAGGCCCCCGAGATCGACGGCCAGGTCTTCCTGAGCTTCGCGGACGCGGCCGGCGACGCCCCGCCGCCGCCGCCCGGCACGCTGCTGCGGGCGAAGGTCACGCACTCGGCCGAGTACGATCTGGCCGCGACGATCGTCGCCTGATCCGGCCGACGCCTCAGCTGGCGAGCTCGATCATGCGCTCCATGGCGCGGGCCGCGCCGACCCGGACGTTCTCCGGCACGGTGATGCGGCGCTCGGCCGGCTCGTCGCGCAGCGTCTCGTAGACGTTCTCGAGGTCGGTCGCCTTCATGTACTGGCACAGGCGGCACGGCTTGTAGAACTGCTTCTCGGGGTGCTCCAGCTCCAGGCGCACCACCAGGCCGCACTCGGTGAGGATGGCCAGCTTCTGCGCCTCGGGGTGACTGTCGACGTACTTCACCATCTGCGCCGTCGACATCACCTCGTCCGCCGCCCGCTGCAGCTCGGGCCGCACCTCGCCGTGCACGATCACCACCACCTGCGGATCCTGCGCGCGCAGCTTGGTGATGTCGTCGACGGTCATCTGATGGTGGACGTGGCAGGCGCCCTCCCAGGCGAACACGTTGCCGACCAGCCCCTGGCGCTCCCCCTCGCGCAGCAGCGGCTCGATCTGGGCCAGGTAGCCCTTGGGGTCGAACTGGTTCGGCGGCGGGGGCGGCAGGTACATCCGCTTCGTCTTCAGCGCCACCTGATAAGCCAGGTTCTGATCCGGCACGAACAGGATGTCGGGCGTGTCCAGTCGCGCCGCGATCTTCGCCGCGTTCGAGCTGGTGCAGCAGCTGTCCGACAGCGCCTTCACGTCCGCGTACGTGTTCACGTAGGTCATGGTCGAGAACTTGCGGCCGAGCGCGCGCAGGAACTCCTGCCGCTCGGCCAGTTCGTCGGCGTCCACCTCGGCCAGGGAGCAGAGCGCCTGCAGGTTGGGCAGGTAGACGGGCCGCTGGGGCGCCAGCGTGTAGCAGCCCTCGGCCATGAAGCGCACGCCGCAGAAGACGACGAAGCGCGCGTCGATGTCGCGCGACTTCACGGCCAGCTCGAACGAGTCGCCCACGGTGTCCGCGATCGCCTGCACCTCGGGCACCTGGTAGTTGTGCGCGGGGATGAACGCCTTCTTCTCGCGCTTCAGGCGCCGGATCTCGTCCCACAGCCAGGCGGTGCGGGCGGCCTCGCTCTCGGCGACGTGCCCGCCCCGGACCAGGCGGTCCAGGGACACGAACGATTGCGACATGATCGTGAAAACGTACCGCGCGCGCGCGCCGGCCGCCCGCCTTTTTCGAGCGCGCGAGGGACCGTTCGCCGGACAACTCTGTTAGCTTGTCGAGGTGCAGCGTCTGTTCGATCCCGACATCTGGCGTGAGGTGACTGGTGGGGCGGTCGCCGAGCGCGTGCGCCGCCTGACCCGGGTCACGCCGCTGGTGCCGGCCCCCGCCCTGGGCCGGCGCACCGGCGCCGACGTCTGGTTGAAGCTGGAGTGCCTGCAGCGCACGGGCTCGTTCAAGCTGCGGGGCGCGGTGGCGCGACTGGCCGCCATCCCGCGCGATGCCGGGGCGCCCCGCCCGCGGGTCATCGCCGCGTCGGCCGGGAATCATGGCCTGGGCGTGGCGCTGGCGGCGCAGGCTCTGGAGGTCGACGCCACCATCCTGGTGTCGGCGCAGACCCCGGAGATGAAGCGGGCGGGCATCGCGGCGCTGGGAGCGCGCGTCGAGGTCGCGGGCGCCACCTACGACGACGCGGAGGCGGCGGCGCGGGCCCGGGCCGCCGCCGATCCGGGGCTGCTGTTCGTGTCGGCGTTCGACGACGACCATGTCATCGCCGGCAACGGCGGCCTGCTGGCGCGGGAGATCCTGGCCCAGCTTCCCGACGTCGAGCAGCTCGTCGTGCCGGTGGGCGGCGGAGGCCTGGCGGGCGGCATCGGCGTCGAGGTGGTGCCGCGCGGGATCCGCCTGCTGGGCGTGTCGCCCGAGGTGAACTGCGCCATGCGCCGCTCGCTGGACGAGGGCCGCGCCTACACGACCTACGACGGCGGCCCCACGCTGGCCGAGGGCCTGGAGGGGGCCGTCAGCGAGCGCACGTTCGGCATGGCGCGCGACTACTTCCCGGACATCGCGCTGGTCAGCGAGGTGGCCATCCGGCGCGCCATCGTCTACGCGTATCGCAGCCTGGGCATCCTGTGCGAGGCTTCGGCCGCGCCGGCGCTGGCGGCGTTGCTGGAGGACCCGTCGCTGGTGCGGGGACGCCGCGTGGTGGTGCTGATCTCGGGCGGCAACATCGAGCCCAACCTGCTGGATCAGCTGCTCGCCGGCACCGTCACCTCTTCCTAGAACGAGGCTCGCGCGCCGGGGCGCTTGAGGTAGATTCACCCCCTCATGTCGTACCTGGTCCTGGCGCGGAAGTATCGCCCGCAGCGGTTCAGCGAGCTGGTGGGGCAGGAGCACGTCGCCCGCACCCTGACGAACGCCATCGCCCAGAACCGGGTCCACCACGCCTTCCTGTTCACGGGGGCGCGCGGGGTGGGGAAGACCAGCGCCGCCCGCATCCTGGCCAAGGCGCTGTCCTGCGTGAAGGGGCCCACGGCCGAGCCGTGCGGAGTGTGCGAGTCGTGCGTGGAGATCGCGGCCGGCAACTCGGTCGACGTCGTCGAGATCGACGGCGCCTCCAACACCGGCGTCGACGACGTGCGCACGCTGCGCGAGGGGGTGCGCTACCTGCCCGCCAAGGGGCGCCTGAAGATCTACATCATCGACGAGGTCCACATGCTGTCGACCAGCGCCTTCAACGCGCTGTTGAAGACGCTGGAGGAGCCGCCCGCGCACGTGGTGTTCATCTTCGCCACCACCGAGGCGCACAAGATCCCCACCACCATCCTGTCGCGCACCCAGCGCTACGACTTCAAGCTGATCCCCACCGCGCGCCTGGTGGCGCACCTGGAAGGGATCCTGAAGGCGGAGTCGATCCCCTTCGAGCCGGACGGGCTGCGCCTGCTGGCGCGGCAGGCGGCGGGCTCGGTGCGGGACGGGCTGTCGCTGCTGGATCAGGTCATCGCCTACGTGGGCGAGGCGACCATCTCGCGCGACGTCGTGTCCGAGGTGCTGGGGGTAGCGGACCGGTCGCTGCTGGTGGATCTGGCGCGTCACGTGCTGGACCGCGACGTCGCCGCGACGCTGCGCCTGCTGGCCGCGGCGGTGGAGCGGGGCCTGGATCTGGGGCAGCTGGCGCGGGCCTTTCTCTCCTTGTTGCGCGACATCGAGGTGGTGGCGCGCGTCGGGGGGACCGAACTGGCGGACCTGGTGGATGCGACGCCCGAGGAGATCGAGGTGCTGCGCGGGCTGGCCGGCGCCGCCACCGGGAGCGCGACGCGCTCCCCGGGCGCGGGCGCCGCCGCCGATCGCGTGCCGGTGCTGTTCGATCGCTGGGCGCGCGCGGTGGAGGAGGCGGGCAAGGCCTCGCAACCACGGCTGCTGCTGGAGATGGCGGCGGTCGACCTCTGTCAGGCCGAGCCGCTCGAGCCGCTCGGCGATCTGCTGGAGCGGCTGGAGGCGCTGGAAGGGCGGCTGGGCACGGCGAGCGGCGGTCCAGGCTCCGGGGGCGAGGGCGGCCGGGGAAGCGCGCGCGCGCCGCTGCCGGCGGCGCGGCCCCCCACCTTCGCGGCGCCGGCCCCCCCGCCCGCGCGCGCGGCCGCCGCTCCGGCCGCGGTCACCCCGCCGGTCGCCTCGCCCTCCGCGCCCGTGGCGACACCCGTCGTGTCGCCGCCCGCGTCGATGGCCGCCACGACTGCTCACGGGGGCGGCCCCGCGAACGGCGCCACGCCGGCGAACGGCGCCGCGCCCGCGAACGGCGCCGCGCCCACGAACGGCGCCGCGCCGCCGTCTCCCAGTGAGGGCTGGCGGCGCGCGCGGACGCTGCTGGAGCAGAAGCGCCCGCGCCTGGCCGCGCTGCTGGCGAACGCCAGCGTGCTGGATCTGGGCCCCGCGGCCATCACGCTGGGCTTCGCCGATCGCAGCGACGCCGACGGGGCCGAGAAGCAGCGCGCGGACATCGAGCAGGCGCTGGCCGCCGAGTTCGGGGGTACGGTCCGCCTGACGGTGCGGCAGGACGCGGGCGCCAAGACCGCCGCCGTGGTGCGCGCCGAGATCGTCGAGGAGGCCGACGCGCTGGCGCTGGACAAGCGCAAGCGCGAGCAGGAGGCGCGCCAGCACCCCATGATCCAGAAGGCGCAGGACCTGTTCGGCGCGGCCATCCGGGAGATCAAGACATGAGCGACGGCACGGCCAAGGGCCTGGAGGAGCTGCTGCGCACGGCGGGACGGTTGCAGGCCGAGGTCTCGCGCGTGCGCGACGAGCTGGAGCGCCGGCGCGTCGAGGGCGAGAGCGGCGGCGGCCTGGTCCGCTGCGCGGTCTCGGGCGCGGGCGACGTGCTGTCGCTGGCCATCGACCCGGCGCTGGTCGCCATGACGCCGGCGAAGGGCTCGCCGGCGGACGACGCGGCCAGCTTGAAGATGATCGAGGATCTGGTGGTGGCCGCCGTCAATCAGGTCATCGGCCGCGCGCGCGAGCTGGCCCAGCAAGAGATGGCGCGCGTGACGGGCGGGATGCCCATGCCGCCCGGGCTGCTGGGGGGCTGAGCGCGCCATGGCCTACGCGGGACCGATCGCGCGGCTGGTGCGCGAGCTGGCCAAGCTGCCCGGCATCGGGGAGAAGACGGCCGCCCGGCTGTCCTTTCACATCCTGCGCGCCTCCGCCGAGGACGCCGCCGCGCTGGCGTCCGCCATCGTCGACATCAAGCAGAAGATCCGCTTCTGCAGCGTCTGCTGCGACCTGACCGAGCGCGACCCGTGCGCCATCTGCGCGGACGCCCGCCGCGACCCCAGCACCGTGTGCGTGGTGGCGCAGCCGCAGGACGTGGTGGCCATCGAGCGCGCCGGCGGCTACCGCGGCCGCTACCACGTCCTGCACGGCATCCTGTCGCCGCTGGACGGCATTGGGCCCGAGGACCTGCGCGTCGCCGAGCTGATCAAGCGCTGCGCCTCGGGGATCAGCGAGGTCATCCTGGCCACCAGCCCCAGCGTCGAGGGGGAGGCCACCGCCGTCTACATCTCGAAGCTGGTGCGGCCGCTGGGGATCCGGGCCACCCGCATCGCCACGGGCGTCCCCATCGGGGGCGAGCTGGAGTACGCCGACCACGTCACCCTGGCCCGGGCCATCGACGGCCGTCGAGAGATATGACGTCGTCTCGCTTGAACCCGTCGGGGCATGGTGTTATTTCTGACGTAGGTTCAGATATCCTTTTGAATTCCGACGTGTTTTGAACTTCCCTGAAGGAGCGCAATGGCCGGCCCCGACGTGATGTTTCCCGAAGAGCAGCAGCAGATCGCCATGGTCTGCCAGCGGCTGAATCGGGACGCCAACGCGAAGGCGGTGCTCTTGATTGGCCGTGATGGCCAAGCAATTGCCGAAGCGGGCGACGTGGAAGACCTGGATGTGACGTCGCTGTCGTCGCTGACGGCGGGCAACGTCGCGGCGACTGGCGGTATCTCGAAGATCCTTCGCGAGAAGGACTTCACCAGCCAGTTTCACGAGGGCGAGAAGATCCACGTCCACATCACCCTGGTGGGCGGCCGCGCCATCCTGGTGGTGCTGTTCGACGAGCGGTCCTCGCTGGGGCTGGTTCGCCTGCGCGTGAAGAAGTCGTCGGACGAGATGACGCGGATCTTCGATCAGGTGTCGAACAAGGCCCAGTCGAAGGCGCAGCCGTCCATCCTGACCGAGATCACGGACAAAGACATCGACAACCTCTTCAACGACTAGGTGAAGCCCCTCCGCTCATGAGCTTCATCAACTACTCGTCGCGCGAGATCAACTGCAAGCTGGTCTACTACGGACCGGGGCTGTGCGGGAAAACGACGAACCTGCACTACATCTACGCGAAGACCAGCCCCGAGGCGAAGGGGAAGATGATCTCGCTGGCGACCGAGACCGAGCGGACGCTGTTCTTCGACTTCCTGCCGTTGTCGCTGGGTGAGATCCGCGGCTTCAAGACCCGCTTCCATCTGTACACGGTGCCGGGCCAGGTCTTCTACGACGCCAGCCGCAAGCTGATCCTGAAGGGCGTCGACGGCATGGTGTTCGTGGTCGACTCGCAGATCGAGCGCATGGAGGCGAACATCGAGTCGCTGGAGAACCTGCGCACGAACCTGGCGGAGCAGGGCTACGACCTGGACAAGCTGCCGTACGTCATCCAGTACAACAAGCGCGACCTGCCGAACGTCGCCCCCGTCGAACAGCTGCGCGAGCTGCTGAACCCGACCGGCGTCCCCGAGTTCGAGGCCAGCGCCACCACCGGCGTGGGCGTCTTCGACACGCTGAAGGCCGTCGCCAAGGCCGTGCTGCGCGAGCTGCAGCGCGGCTCGCAGCAGCAGAGCGGATAGCGCCGGACCCGCTTCCGCGGGCGAGGGCGACCGGTGGGGGCCCCGCGTCAGCGGATCAGCGTCAGCTTGTTGCTGCGGATGCCGCTGCCGGGCTCGGGCGTGTTGCGCACCGACAGCGCGCAGGCGACGGTGCCGGCGATGCCCTGGAAGATACGGGCCACCTGCGAGGTCGGATCCGCGAGCACGACCGGCAGGCCGTTGTCGCCGCCGCGGCTGACCGCGCCCTGCAGGGGCACCTCGCCCAGGAAGGTGACGCCCTCGCGCTCGGCCAGCTTGCGCCCACCGCCCCGCAGGAAGATCTCCTCGTGGTGACCGCAGCTGGGGCAGATGAAGCCGCTCATGTTCTCGACCAGGCCCAGCACCGGCACCTCGACGCGCTTCCACATACCCAGCGCCTTCTCCACGTCGAGGATCGACACCTCTTGCGGCGTCGTCACCATCACCGCGCCGGTGATGGGCAGCAGCTGTGACAGGGACAGCTGGGCGTCGCCCGTCCCGGGCGGCAGGTCCACCAGCAGGTAGTCCAGCTCCCCCCACTCGACGTCCTCGATGAACTGCTGCAGCAGCTTGTGCACCATGGGCCCGCGCCAGATGACGGCGCCGCCCCGCTCGACGAAGAAGCCGATCGAGATCACCTTCATGCCGTGGTGAACGGCGGGCAGGATCTTGTTGCCGGTCTCGGTGACCGCCATCTTCTGCGGCTCGCCCATCATCTGCGGGATGGAGGGGCCGTACACGTCGGCGTCCAGGATGCCCACCGACGCGCCCGTGGACGCCAGGGCCGCCGCCAGGTTCGTGGTGACGGTGGACTTGCCCACGCCGCCCTTGCCGGCCGCGACCGCGATGATGTTGCGCACGCCGGGCAGCCGCGGGTTGTCGGGCCGGTTGGGCCGGCCGCGCACGTTCGCCGTGAAGGAGACCTCCACGCCGGTGACGCCGGCCACCTTGCGCACCGCCGCCTCGACCGAGCGAGCGATGACGTCCTTCGACGGGCAGGCGGGCGTGGTCAGCTCGATGCCGATGCTCACGGCGCCGCCGGGCGTGGCCGCGACCTGCTTGACCATTCCGGCGGAGGCCAGATCCATCTGCAGCGCCGGGTCCTTGACCTGGCCCAGGACGGCGTTGACCTGCTCCAGCAGCGAATCAGGCGAGGTGGCGATGGCGCGCTCCGATGGTGTTCACGCGCGCCACTATGCCATCACTTGCGCGCGGAGGGCAGGGCCCGCAGCTTCACCGGCACGTCGGCGTGATGGCCCATCTTCCGGCGCTTCACGGCCAGGTAGCTGGCGTTGTGCTGGTTCTCGCCCACCCAGTGCGAGAGGCGATCGACCACCTTCACGCCCGCCGCCTCGAGGCCCGCGATCTTCAGCGGGTTGTTCGTCAGCAGGCGGACCGACTTCACGCCCAGGTCGTCCAAGATCTGGGCGGCCATGTCGTAGGACCGCGCGTCCGCCTCGAAGCCGAGCCGCAGGTTCGCCTCGACCGTGTCGGCGCCGCGGTTCTGCAGATCGTAGGCGCGGATCTTGTTACCCAGGCCGATGCCACGGCCCTCCTGGCGCAGGTAGACGACGACGCCGGCGCCCTCGGCCGCGATCTTCTCCAGGGCGCTGTCCAGCTGCTCGCGGCAATCGCACTTCAGCGACCCGATGACCTCGGACGTCCAGCACTCCGAGTGCACCCGGCACAGGACGCTGGTGCCGCGCGAGATGTCGCCCCGGACGATCGCCATGTGCTCTTCCACGGGGGCGCCGTCCTGTCCGGCGTCGCTGCCCGTGGAGGCGTTCACCCGCCGGTAGACGTACAGGCGGAAAGGACCGTAGGCGGTGGGAAGATCGGCTTCCGCATAGCGCTTCAATGTCATCGACTCACTTAGACGGCCGAGGGGGGCGCGAAGTTACGGTCTGGTCTCACGAAAGTCAACGTGCCTGTTTCCCTAGCGTTGTCGAGCCGTTGCGTTGGTCAGGCCGGGCTGGAAACATCCTACACCGGGCCCGGGAGCGTCGCCCGGCGGGGGTCCGCCGGACTTGTCACCTCAGGAGGCCGATGTCATCCTCACCACTCCATGGCGATTCGCCCCATCCTTCGTTACCCCGACGCCCGCCTGCGCGAGAAGTCCCAGGAAGTACACGCCTTCGGCACCGAGGAGCTACGGGCGCTGGTGGCCGACATGGCCGAGACGATGTTCGACGCGAACGGCGCCGGCCTGGCGGCCATTCAGGTCGGCGTGCCGATGAAGCTGTTCCTGATCGACGGGCCCGTCGCCGGCGACGGCGACAACGCGCCGCCTCGCGTCTTCATCAATCCCGAGATCCTGCAGCTTTCCGACGAGGCGCAGACCGGCGACGAGGGGTGCCTGTCCTTCCCGGGCATCTACGTCCCCGTGAAGCGGGGCATGCGCGCGCGCGTGCGGGCCCTGGACATCGAGGGGAAGCCCTTCGAGATCGACGGCGAGGCGCTGTTCGCCCGCGCCATGCAGCACGAGAACGATCACCTGATCGGCAAGCTGCTGATCGATCAGTGCGGCCCCGTGAAGCGCGAGATCATCAAGCGGAAGATGCGCAAGGAAGCCGAGGCGGAAGCGGCCGAGTCGCGCGCGGGCTGAGCGAAGATTCACCGGAGCGCGACCCTGCCGCCATGCTGACCATCGTCCTGCGCGACATCGGCTTCGAGGGCCGTCACGGCGCGACGGCGGTCGAGCGCAAGAGCTTGCGCAAGTTCGAGGTGGACCTGGAGGTCGAGCTGGACGGCGAGATGGGCCAGCGCACCGATCGCCTGAGCGACACCGTCGATTACAGCGCCCTGGCCGAGCTGGTCGTCGCGGTGGGCGTCGGCGAGCCGCACCGCCTGCTGGAGTCGCTGGCCAGGCGGATGCTGGACACGCTGCAGGCGCGCGTTCCGGCGGGCCGCTTCAAGCTGGAGCTGCGCAAGCTGAACCCGCCCAGCTGCGCCGGTCACCCGCGCTTCTCGGCGGTGCGCATCGCCACCGCCACCGCCGCAGCTTAGAGCCCCGGTACGCCGACGCCGCCCTGGCGTCGCCTTGACCGGCAGGGATCTTCGGCTAGATCCAGCCGCGCCGTCATCAGGAGAAGATCTCGGTCCGGGATCTTCCATCCTCCCAACGACGCCCCATTACCTGGAGAAGATCATGTACTACCTCGCGGTACGCCAGTTCGTCCGTTCGTTGAAGAACCTGGATGCCTTGCTCGAGAAGGCGCAGCAGTCGGCGAAGACGCGAAACTTCGACGTGAACAACTTCGTTTCGGCGCGGCTTTATCCGGACATGCTGCCGTTCGTCGCCCAGGTTCGCATCGCCTGCGACACGGCGAAGTTCGCGGCGTCGGCGCTGGCGGGCAAAGAGAATCCGAAGCACGAGGACAGCGAGACGACGGTCGAGGACCTGCGCGGCCGCATCGCGAAGTGCGTGGCGTTCCTGGACAGCTTCCGGGCGGAGGACTTCGCCCGCACCACGCCCGACACCGTGTGCAAGCTGAACCGCCCCGAGGGCAAGGGCCTGAAGGCCGAGGAGTTCCTGTTCGGCCGGCAGATCCCGAACTTCTACTTCCACGTCGTCACCGCGTACGACATCCTGCGCCAGGGCGGCGTCAGCATCGGCAAGACCGATTACCTCGGCTCGCTGAACCTGGTCGACGCCTGAGCGCCGCCCGGCAGCAACGGGGCCCGGCCGTGATCGCCGTCGATCGGAGCGGCCGGCGCCCCTTGCCGGTGGAGGCGCTGGCCCGGTCCAGGTAGTATCGGCCCCGCGCGGGCAAGGACATGATCGGGCGAACCATCGGCAATTACGTCGTTCGGGACAAAATCGGCGAAGGCGGGATGGGCGTGGTCTTCCGCGCCGAGCACCCGCACATCAACCGTCGGGTCGCCATCAAGGTCCTGCACCCGGGGGCCGACCGCAACCCCGAGGTCGTCCACCGCTTCTTCAACGAGGCGCGGGCGGCCACCGAGATCCGCAACGAGCACATCGTCGAGGTGCTGGACTTCGGGACCCTGCCCGAGGGCATGCCCTACCTGGTCATGGAGTGGCTGGACGGCGAGAGCCTGGGCAGCCTGCTCCGCTCGGCGCGAAAGCTGCCGCTGGCGCAAGCGGCGATGATCATGAGCGGGATCGCGCGCGCGCTGCGGGCCGCGCACGGCAAGGGCGTCGTGCACCGCGATCTGAAGCCCGACAACGTGTTTCTGGTGCGGCGCGACGGTGAGCCCGACCTGGTGAAGGTGCTGGACTTCGGCATCGCCAAGCTGCTGGCCACCGGGATGCCGGTGCAGTACCAGACGCAGACGGGCGCCATCATCGGCACGCCGGCGTACATGTCGCCCGAGCAGTGCCGCGGCGCCAAGGAGATCGATCACCGCACGGACGTGTACGCGCTGGGCGTGATCGGCTACCAGATGTTGACCGGGCGCCTGCCGTTCGCGGCGGACGCGCTGGGCGAGCTGCTGCTGAAGCACCTGACCGAGACGCCGCCGCCGGCGGACTCGATCGAGCCGTCCGTGCCCGCGCCGGTGAGCCAGATGCTGGCCCGCGCGCTGGAGAAGGAGCCCGAGAAGCGGCCCTCGCTGGACGAGATCATGTTCACCATGGACGCGGTGGTGGCCGCCGATGCGGCGGTGCCGCGTCCGGGGGGAGCCACCCTCACGGCGGCGCTGTCGGCGCGGTTTGCGTCCGCGCCGCAGGTCAGCGGGCCCGCGCCCGCGCCGGGGCCGCACACGACGCTGGGGGCCAGCGCCTCGGAGATCGGGCTCGAGCGCAAGCTTCCGCCACGCAAGAGGACGGGGCTGATCATCGGCGGGGCGGCAGCAGGCCTGCTGGTCACGGCGGGGGTGCTGGTCTTCGTCATGAAGTCGCAGCGGGGCCACGCGGTCCGGCCGGACCTGCCCGCGGCCCCGCCCGCCGTCGTCGAGCGGCCGGCACCGAGCGCGCCGCCGATCGCCGCCGCGAAGCCTCCGGAGAAGCCGGAGGAGAAGCCCGCGGAGAAGACGGTCGACATCGCCATCCGCACCGATCCCAGCAGCGCGCGGCTGGAGGTCGACGGCGAGCCGGTGGGCAACCCGTTCTCGCGCACCGTCGTGAAGGACGGCCACCCCCATCGCATCACCGCCTCGCTGCCCGGCTTCGGTCCCATTGCCGAGACGATCTCGTTCGATCGTGATCGCGAGCTGATCCTGAAGCTGATCGCGGCGTCCGAGCCGCCGCCCGCCCGCAGCCCGTCCCGTGCGCGCGCCGCCGGCCACGGCAAGCCGGCCGAGGCGGCGGGAGGCCTGGAGGCGAAGCCATCCAAGGGCGCCGGGTATCGCGGCTCCAACCTCAATATCGAAACGCAATTCCCTTAACCGCGTTAGGGTGGGACCCGGAGAGGACGAACGAACATGAAGCTTGGTCGACGAATGGGGCCGCCAGCGGGCGCGCCGATCCCCATGCCGCGCGCGTTGCTGGGCGGCGCGGTCTGCGTCTTGTTGGCGAGCGCGGCCGTGCCCGCCTGGGCGTTCGGTCCGCCGGCGCTGGCCCCCCAGCCCGCCACCCCGGCGCCCGCCGCGCCGGCCACACCCGCCGTCTCCGGTGACGGCATCGTCGGACCTTCGACGCCGCCGACGCCCGCGAACCTGGCCGAGGCGCGCCTGCACTTCCAGCAGGGCGTGGCGCTGTTCCGCGATCAGAACTTCGACGCCGCCCTGGCCGAGTTCCGCGGCGCCTACGGCATCTCCGGCGAACCGGTGGTGCTGTACAACGTCGGCCTGACGTTCAAGGCGCTGTTTCGCTACGCCGAGGCGATCGACATCCTGGAGCGCTACCTGTCCGAGAGCGCGGCCCACGGACATCCGGTGGCGAAGGAACGACGCACCGAGGTCGAGACGCTGGTCAACGAGATGCGCAGCCTGCTGGCCGACGTGACGGTCGTGCTGAGCCCGGCCGACGCGGCCCTGCGGATCGACGGACGCCCGACGGTGCTGGCCATCGACGGCGTGGTCAAGCTGCCCGCCGGCACGCACGTGCTGGAGGCCGCCGCCCCCGAGCACGCCCCGGCCCGCCGCGAGATCACCGTGGTGGCGGGGACGCCGCAGTCGGTGCCGCTGGAGCTGGCGGCCATCCCGCACACCGGCCACGTCACCATCAGCGCCTCGCAGATCGGCGCGCACATCGCCGTCGACGGGCGCGATCTGGGCGCCTCGCCCGTGACCGTCGAGCTGGGCGCCGGCGGGCACCAGGTCGAGGTCACCGCCCCGGGGTACATGCCCGGCCGCAGCGAGCTGGCGGTGGCGCCGGGTCAGTCCCGCACGGTCACCATCGTGCTCGAGCTGCCTCCACCGCCGGAGACGGCGCCGTTCTATCACAAGTGGTGGTTCTGGACGGGAGCCGCCGTGGTGGCGGCCGCGACGGTCACGACCATCTTGCTGTGGCCGGCGTCCAAGCAGGGGCCGCTGTCGGGCACGCTGGGCATCGCCAACACCACCGTCACCACGCCATGACGCCCGCTCGCCTGGCCTGCCCGCCGCGGGGGGGCGCGCGCCCTCGCCTGGCGTTGATGTGCGCGGTCGCCGGCGCGATGGCGGTGGGTTCGTGCAAGAAGGAGACGAGCCGCACCGAGATCATCGTCGGCGTGGCGACCGATCTGAAAGCGCCGGCGCCGCTGGATCAGGTGGAGATCACGGCCTACCGCCTGCCCGGCAACACCCTGCTCGCGCAGCAGCAGTTCATGATCTCGGGCCTGATCAATTCCGACTACGAGCTGCCCGGCACGTACGCCGTCTACTCCGATCAGGGCGCCCCCGATCGAATCCGGCTGGTGCTGGTGGCGACGGACGACAAGCAGCAGGTGGTGGTGCAGCGGACGGCGGTGCTGAGCCTGGTGCCGGGCAAGACGCTGTTCGTGCGCATGGGCGTGGTGTCGGCGTGCATGGGCAAGCTGGACTGCCCGGCCGGCGACACCTGCATCGAGGGCCGTTGCGCCTCCGAGGAGATCGATTCGAACCGCCTGCCCCAGTACACGCCCGGCATGGAGAATCAGGTGGCCTGCACCGGGGCCGTCAGCTTCGTCGACACCAGCACGAACAAGCCGCTGGTGGCGACGGGGACCGCCTGCCCCGACAACGGCTGGTGCCAGGACGGCGTGTGCCTGTCGGGGTCGCCCTTCGCCGCGACCACGGGCGTTCCGACGGCGCCCCGCATCGGCGCCTCCCAGATCGGCTCCAACCTGACGACGTTGGGCGACGGGTCGGTGCTGCTGGTGGGCGGCGTGGGCGTGGGCGGGACGCCGGTGCTGGCCTCGGCCGAGACGTACGATCCGGCGGCGCAGAAGTTCACCGCCGCCGGCAGCATGGGGACCGCGCACGTCTATTTCGGCGAGGCGCGCCTGCCCAACGGGCAAGTGCTGATCGCGGGCGGCATCAACGAGGGGCAGGCCGCCCTGGCGACGGCCGAGCTGTACAACCCCGTGACCCGGAAGTTCACGCCCACGCACGTGCCGATGAACGAGGCGCGCGTGTTCCCGGGCCTGGTGACGCTGGCCGACGGGCGCGTGCTGGTGGTGGGGGGCATCAACGAGATCTCCAGCTACGCGGCGGGCGTCGTTCACTTCTTCAACGGCCTGGCCAGCGCCGAGCTGTACGACCCGGTCACGGACACGTTCACGCCCACGGGCAGCCTGACCGAGGGCCGGGGGTTTCCGCACGTGACCGCGCTGCCCAGCGGCGGCGCGCTGATCATGTGCGGCACGTTCATGAGCACGCCGCGCACCTCGCTGGAGCGCTTCGACGCGGCGACGGGCACGTTCGGGCCCGCCACGCCGGCCACGCTGCCGGCAGGGGAGACGGGCTGCAGCAGCGACGTCGCCGAGCTGCGTGACGGCCGGTTGCTGGTGACGATGACCACGGCCAGCGACGTGTGGTTGCTGGACCCGGTGGCGGGCAAGTTCACGCAGGCGCCGGTGCCGCCCCTGACGCCGCCGGGCACGCTGGTGGCGGTCCTGACCGGCGGGCAGGTGCTGTACGCAGGTGGGGGCGCGCAGAACTCCGGCGGTTACCTGTACGATCCCGCCAGCGGCGGGTTCGCCGTCGTCCCCGGCAACATGGCGGCGGACCGGCCCGGCCTCATGGGCGCGGCGCTGGCCAACGGCGACGCGCTGATCGTCGGGGCCGGCATGGACTCCGCCGAGGTGTACCACGCGCCTGTGATGTCGATCCCCGGCGACTAGGGGCGGGGAGGGGGCTCGAAGACGGTCCCGCGCGCCGAGAATCGGCGTGTTAGTCCTCGCGCACGCGGCCGCGCAGGGCCTTCGTGTCGGCGCGGGCGTGCTTGTTCGCCAGCATCTTCTGCTTGGCCCGGCGCGAGCGCCGGCGCTTCTGTCGCTGCACGCGCGCGGCCTCCTGGGCGCGCGCACTGGCGCGGCCTTGTCGGGCCGTCTCGATCTTCTCGGCCAGCAGGGCGCGCGCGATCAGGCGGTTCTGACCCTGGCTGCGCTCGCGCTGGCACTTCACGATCGTGCCGGTGGGCCGGTGGATCAGCACCACGCAGGTGGCGACCTTGTTGACGTTCTGCCCGCCCTTGCCGCCGGCGTGCACGAAGGTCTCCTCCAGATCCTCGTCGCGGATGCCCAGCGCGGCCAGCCGGGCCGCCACCGCGCGCGCCTTGTCTCCTACCAGGGGCATGGTCGTCTCGCCGTCTACTTTACGTATTCGGCCAGCGCGATGTCGGCTTCCTGGATCGTGGCCAGGTTCCGGCGGGGCAGCTTCACCACCTGCCGGCCCACTTCGATGACCAGGACGTCGTCGTCCTGCACGGCCAGCAGCCGCCCCACCGCGTAGTGAAAATCGGTGGTCGACAGCGTCACCTTCTTGCCCACGTAGCCCCGCACGATGGCGGCGCGATTGCGGGGGAACGGATCGATGGCGTGCGGCTTGACCACGGCCCCGCAGGTTGGCCGCCCGCGGTTGCGGTTGTCAACGATCGGGTCCATTGTTTTCGGCCATGCGTCCCAGCCCCCGTCATGGTTCCGGAACGTGGTCTCGCCTGTTGATCACCCTCGCCATCTCGGCCGCGTCCCTGGCCGTCGCGAGCTGCGCCAAGGAGGCACCGCCGGCCCCGCCCCCGCCGCCGCCCCCCGCTGCGCCTGCGGCCCCGCCTGCTCCCGCCGACGGCGGCACCGCCGACGGCCCGAAGAAGTCCAAGCTGGCCCCGACGCCCACCGACGGCCTGAGCCTGGCCGAGCGCATGGAGCGCCGCAAGGCCTCGGACGCCAAGCTGGCGGCGCAGTTGGCCGCCGAGGAGCAGACCCGCCTGCTGGACTACGACCGCGGCAAGATGAAGCAGCACGAGGAGATCTTCGGCTTCATCAAGAAGACGCGGGCCGCGCTGGACGCGGCGAAGGGCAAGGACGCCGTCGCGAAGCTGCAGGCGAAGCAGAACAAGGCGATCGTCGCCGAGGGCAAGAAGGTCCACGATATCGATCCCAAGGGCGGCAACTCGAACATCGTCACGGACGAGGACGTGATGCTGAACGCGCTGGCGAACGACTACCCCGAGGGGCTGATGGCCGCCGCCGACGGCGATCAGACCGCCATCACCGAGCAGCGCGCCGAGCTGGACAAGCGCGGCAAGAAGATCGACGACTGGCTGAAGCAGCTGAAGTCCGACAAGGGCGGCAAGGGCAAGGCCAAGAAGAAGTAGGCCGGCCAGGACTGGCCGGGGGCGGAGCGCCGTCCCCCGGGCCAGTCTGGGCGCGATCCGCGCATCGGCGCGACCGGGCGCCCCAGCCCACCGCGATGGTGGGCCGGACGTCCCGGAGCGCGTCGCGGCTACCCCAGGCCGGCTTAGGGCGCGGCGGCCGCTTCTTCAGCGGCCGGGGCGGGCTTGCGGCCGGCCTCGTCGAGGGTCTTCGTCAGGAAGGCCTTCGCCTCGTCGGTCCAGGTGTCGCCGTAGGTCTGGGCGTACACCAGGGCCTCCTCGACCGAGCCCGGCTGCGTGCCAGCGACGTTCTCGACGTGGCGGCGGATGCGGCCCAGCACGGCCTTGCCGAAGTGGCTGTTCGCCTTCAGCGCGGC
>Ga0105240_10003809_pt1 | contig 23306 bp, 18 predicted proteins | sample KBSC54metaG_FD_80426 | JGI IMG/M metagenome (GOLD analysis project Ga0105240, IMG submission 80426) | Corn rhizosphere microbial communities from Kellogg Biological Station, Michigan, USA - KBS C5-4 metaG | ecosystem: Host-associated > Plants > Roots > Rhizosphere > Soil | place: Michigan, USA... | reverse complement strand
CTGTTCCGTACGCTGCTCGTTATAGGGCATATGAACGTCAGGCTGCAGACAGGCTGGTTAAGTATGTTTTTCTGCAGCCCACAGCTGCACCGCATCCATCACAGCCTCTTGCCGCAACATCTGGATAAAAATTTCGCCTTTATCTTGCCGCTCTGGGACGTGCTTTTCGGCACTTACTACGCGCCGGCGAAGGGCGAGTTTCCGCCTACCGGCGTGGAGGGAGAGCAGGAGATCCGATCCTTCTGGGAGGCGCAAATCTTCACACAGCGGGAGTGGTGGAGGATGTTTCGCGCCTGGTACCGGAAGCGGCAGTCCGACACATCGACTTGAAGTCTGCGCCGGAGTGCGCCGGCCAAAGGTGTATTGATAGGTCAGCACACTCATGAGCCGATTAGCATTCTCGCGCCGTGCGCTGTTGTCTCGAGCGACAGCCGCCTTGGCTACCGGCGCGTTGGCGCCGCGCCTGACGGGCGCACCCTCAAGCTGACGTTTTTAGGCCAATGCCTGCCGCCGCAAATCTAGGCGGGCGGACAGCGTTGCTGTTGACTTCATGCTCCGATCTTATGCGTGCAGCGAGCAAATGAGAAAGTACAGCCGTCTGACGACCGGGCAAGCCATTGTACGGTTCATCGCGCGCCAGTTCGTCGAAAGGGATGGCCATACGGGGCGCTTCATCGGCAGCGTTTGGGGCATCTTCGGCCATGGCAACGTGGCCGGTCTGGGCCAGGGAATTGTCGAGGCCGCCGCCGCCGAGGGTCTGAAGTTCTACAAACCGCAGAATGAGCAGGCCATGGTGCATACCGCGGCAGCCTACGCGAAGCATCGTAATCGACTGGCGGCGCTAGCGTGTACCAGCTCGATCGGGCCGGGCGCTGCAAACATGATCACCGGCGCCGCCGGGGCGACCATTAACCGGCTGCCGGTACTGTTGTTGCCGAGCGACTATTTCGCCAATCGCGTGCCCGACCCTGTTCTGCAGCAACTCGAACACCCCTTAGAGCGCGATGTCAGCGTCAACGACGCCTTCCGGCCGGTATCGCGTTTTTTTGACCGTATCTCGCGACCTGAGCAACTGTTGGCAAGTCTTCCGGAGGCCTTCCGGATCTTGACCGATCCCGCCGAGACGGGCGCGGTTACCATCGCTCTTCCGGAGGATGTGCAGGCGGAGGCGTTCGACTGGCCGGCTGAATTCTTTGCAGAGAAGGTCTGGCACGTGCGCAGACCGGCCCCGGAGCCGGAGCTGGTCGCCGAGCTGGTGCGATGGCTCAAGGGCGCGGAGCGACCCCTGATTATTTCCGGCGGCGGGGCGATTTACTCCGAAGGTGCGCAGGCCCTGCGGGAGCTTGCGGAGCGTTACGGAGTTCCCGTGGCCGAGACGCAGGCCGGAAAGGGTGTGCTCAATTGGAATCATCCAATGAATGCCGGGCCGGTTGGATCCAACGGCGCGCCTTCCGCCAATCAACTAGCACGCGAAGCTGACCTCATCATTGCCGTCGGCACGCGGCTTACCGATTTCACGACGGCATCGAAAACGGCGTTCCAGAATCCACGCGTGCGCTTCGCTGCAATCAACATCGCGCCCGCGGATGCGCACAAGTTGGGATCGCTCGCGCTCGTTGCAGACGCCAGGCGCGCTTTGATCTCTTTGTCTGCGGAGCTTGAACGCGCGGATTTCAGCGGCACTGCCGCCGCCTACCGCGCCGAAATCAAATCTTTGAAAACATCCTGGGATGCGCGCGTGACTGAGATACGCACGCCTGGCGAGAATTCGCAGCCCTTGAGTGAGTTGGAAGTCATCGGCCTTGTCAATGAGGCAGTGGGTGGCCAGGCGACGGTGGTATGCGCCGCCGGCAACCTGCCGGGCGAGCTGTTGCGTCTATGGCGACCGGAAGATCCGAAGTCCTACCACCTTGAATATGGTTTTTCCTGCATGGGCTACGAGATTGCGGGCGGGCTCGGTGTAAAGCTCGCCGAGCCCGAGCGGGAGGTCGTCGTGATGGTCGGAGACGGCTCATATCTCATGATGAACTCTGAAATCGTGACTGCGGTGGCCGAGGGTTTGCGTCTGACGATTGTGGTTGTCGACAATCATGGCTACCAGTGCATTCTGGGATTGCAACGCGCTGTTGGAGTTGCCGATTTTGGCAATGAGCTGCGCTATCGAGATAGCGGTACGCAGCTCCTGAGCGGACCTTACGTGCGGGTCGATTTCCAAAAGCACGCCGAGGCGCTTGGCGCCAACGCAATTCTCGCAACCAACGCCAACGAGCTCGCCAACGCTGTCAACGCGGCAAGGAACTCGGATCGCGTGACCGTGATCGTGGTGCCGGTAGATCCGCAGAAGCGGATGCCGTCTATGGGGAACTGGTGGGATGTTCCTGTAGCGCAGGTGAGCGAGAGTGAGCAGACGCGCAAAACTCGCGAGGCTTATGAACAAGCGGCGCAGCGTCAGAGGTCGGTATTCGCATGACCATCGCTACAGCTGACATCGCCGAGCTGGAGCAATTGGCGCGGCGGGGCCGTTGGCTCGTCATTAGTACTGTTGCCCAAAGCGGCGCGGGTCACATAGGGGGGCCGCTGTCCGCTATGGAACTGCTGATCGCGCTCTACTTCCACGTCATGAAGGTAAGGCCCGACGAGCCACGTTGGCCGAAGCGCGACCGATTCATTCTCTCCAAAGGTCATTCAGCTATTGGACTTTACACCGTGTTGGCGCTGCGCGGGTTCTTTCCTGTTAGAGAGTTGCAAACCTTTGACAAGGGCGGCTCACGCCTGCAGGGGCATCCTGATGTCACTAGACTGCCGGGCCTCGAGACCTCCACCGGGTCGCTCGGACAGGGGTTGTCAGTTGGATTGGGCTTCGCACTCGGTGCCCGCCTGCGCGCGGAGAAGTTCCACACTTTTGTCATGATAGGCGACGGCGAGCTGCAGGAAGGCATGATTTGGGAGGCAATTCATTTGGCGCCTCGCTACAAACTCGGCAATCTCACCGCAATCCTAGATTGGAATGGTATGCAACAGTTTGGCTGGCCGCTCATCGACAGCGAACACAATCGCGGCGATCGGCGCGACCCTTGGGCGGGAACCGATCTGAAAGGGGTGTTTGAACGCTTGGGGTGGCGAGTGCTCGAAACGGACGGTCACGATTACACGCAGATTATTGCGAGGCTCGAGGAGGCTAAGAGTCGTAACGAGTCGGACCGGCCGACTTTGATCCTGGCGCATACGACCAAGGGTAAGGGTGTGCGCCTCACCGAGGGAAAGTTTGAGTGGCATTCGAAGGTTCCGAGCAAAGCCGAACTCGAGGCTGTTGCAGTGGAGCTCGGCATCGAGGAGCAGCCGGCTTGAGGGCGCTCCGCGACGTCTTTGGGGACACCCTGGTACAGTTGGCTCGGGAAAATCCTGACGTGGTGGTATTGGACGCCGATCTGGCGAATTCGACTAAAGCCGATAAGTTTGCCGCGGCTCATCCACACAAGTTCTTCGAGATGGGGATTGCCGAGCAGAATATGGTCGGCGTGGCTTGCGGCCTGACCGCGCTCGGGTTCGTTCCATGGCTCTCCTCCTTCGCGGTGTTCTTTACCCACCGCGCGCTCGACCCGGTCCGCATGCTGTTGGCTCAAACACACGCCAACGTCAAGATCGGTGCGGCTTACTCGGGCCTGTTGACGGGCTACACCGGCAAGACTCACCAGGACATTCAGGACCTCGCCATCATGCGAGCCATGCCCGGCATGACCGTGCTGGCGCCTGTGGATGAGCGGGAGTGCGAGTCGATGATCCGTTGGGCGACGGATTATGAAGGCCCTGTTTATCTGCGTTTGAGCCGCGAGGCCGGCCCGGCAGTTTTTGATCAGGAGTACCGCTTTACCCCGGGGCGCACCTATCGGTTACGAGACGGCCAGGACCTGTTGCTAATCTCGACCGGAACTCAGACGGCACGCTGTCTGGAAGCCGCGCAGCTGCTGGCGACTCGGCAGATTTCTGCGGGAGTGCTGCACGTACCCTCGATCAAGCCGGTCAATCTCGAGGAGATTGTCAGGAATTGCGAGTCGGTCCCTCTCGTGTTTGTAGTTGAAGAGCACACGGTCCTCGGCGGCTTGGGCGGCCTGGTGACGGAAATTCTGGCCGAGCATTGCCCGAAGCGCGTGGTTCGCATCGGCATCGAGGACCGCTGGGGCGAATCCGCTCCGAACGACTATCTTCTCGATCACTTCGGGTTGTCTGCCGTAAGGGTCAGCGAGCGGGTGGCCGACTATCTGAGAAACCGGAGGTCATAAAATGAAGCGTCACTATAAGCCAAATGCGCGTGCGACTTATCGCCATGACGTGCATTCCGGTAGCGCCGGCTGGAAGTACCTTTCCTTCGCAGTGATCGCGCTCGAGCCCGGTCGCATGCTCAGTGAGAATACCAACTCAGAGGAGGCTGTGATCGTGCCGCTCACGGGGCACGCAACCATTTCCTATGCGGGCGAGTCGCACAGTGTCGGGAGGAAAGATCTGTTCCGGGAGCCGACCGATGTCGTTTATTTGCCGCCGCGCACGGATTTCACCGTGACCGCCTCAGAGCCTTTTGAGGTAGCGATCGGCCGCGCGCCCGCTGTAGGTAAGCTACCGCCACGTCTGATCCGGCGCGAAGATATGCCGGCCTTCGTCCGCGGCGGAGCCAATGTGAGCCGTGGTGTGAATGTGCTGTTGGATTCTGATGAGCTGACGGAACGACTCACTGTGTACGAGATTCGCCCGCCGAGCGGGAATTGGTCGAGCTTCCCGCCGCACCGGCATGACGGCCGCGGTCAATCGTCTTATCACGAAGAGACTTATTATTACCGTCTCACACCTGCCGACGGCTTTGCGCTGCAGCGGATCTATACTAGAGACACCGACCTGGACCTAGCGGTCTGTGTGAATGATGGCGACTTGGTGTTGGTTCATGAGGGATACCACGCCGTGGTGAATGCTCCGGGCACGAACGCCTATTACCTCAATTTTTTGGCCGGAGACACGCGCAAAATGAGTCCGGTCAACGACCCGCACTACGATTGGATTAAAGAACGCTGGGACGGCGATCCCCTGCAGATTCCGGTCAAAGCGTGACGCTACAGCAGATGAATCGGTCGAAGCTGTTCGTCGCGAGTTGTATTTCCCTGGTGACCACCGCCATGGTGTTTGCCATTCGCGGCGACGTGGCAGACGCCTTGGCCGCCGCTTTCCATCTCACCCAGGAGCAGCTTGGTCTGATCTTTAGCCCGGCATTCTGGTGCTTCACGATCGCGATCTTCATAAGCGGCGCCTTGGTCGACGTTGTGGGAATGCGCCGGCTCCATATACTCTCGGCGCTCGGATACTTCCTCGGGGTGGGGTTCATTGTTCTCGCTCCGCGCCCCACTGCGCCGGTCGCGTCAATTTTCTCGACTACGGGCACGACGCTGCTCTACGTTGGATTCATGCTTCTCGGATTATCTCAGGGTCTGGTCGAGGGAGTGATTAACCCACTGGTCGCTACGCTTTATAAGGATGAGAAGACGCGTCGTCTGAATAGAATGCATGCGTGGTGGCCGGGTGGGCTCATTATCGGTGGGCTGTTGGCATTTGCAATGACTCGTGCCTGGGATGCGCGCTGGGAACTCAAGCTGTTGACCATCCTAATACCCGCTGCAATCTATCTGGTGCAGGCGCTCACGCTCTCCTACCCTCATACCGAGCGGGTGCAATCCAACGTGACGACGGGAGAGATGTGGCGCGAGGCTACCCGACCCACGTTCATATTGTTGTTCTGTTGTATGTGGATGACCGCGGCCATCGAGCTTGGCCCCGACCAGTGGTTCCCCTCTGTGATGAGCTCGTTAGTGCCGCAGCTGCAGGGTGTGTTGTACCTCGTATATACGGCGGGGCTGGTGTTCGTACTCCGTACCTGGGGCGGTGGCATCGCACATAAGTCTCCGCTCGCGACCCTGCTCATCTGTTCCGGCCTTGCGGGAATCGGACTGTACTGGCTCGGGGGTTTGCACAGCGGTACGAACCCCGCCGTCGCCTTTCTTGCCGCGACAGTCTTTGGTGTGGGTAAGAGCTTTCTCTGGCCCACCATGCTCGGAGTCACTGCCGAGAAGTTTCCGCGCGGTGGCGCGCTGACAATCTGTCTCATGGGCGGCGCCGGCATGGCCTCCGTCGCCATCGTTTTGCCGGCGATGGGCGCCCGCATCGATCACTACGGCCCGGGTGCGGCCCTCCAGGCGGTGGCTGTGTTTGGTGCCGTTCTTGTGGTGATGTTCGCCGGCCTGGCAGTGCTGTTCAGGTCAACAACCTCCCGAAAGGTCGTCCCTTTGGGAACAACGGAAGCACAATAGCCGAGCGCGCTTGCGGGTTTTACGGTGTAGTTTACGGTGGCGCTAGGGTGGTCTGCCAGGGTGGCCATTGTGCGGCAGCCTCTGGAATGCCATCATACAAAGATGGCACAAGATTGGAAACTAAACCCGTTGCGGGCTGAGAGCGTTGCCGGTCTGCGTCCCGCGTCGCTGTTCAACTTGCAGGGAAAAGTGGCGATCGTCACCGGCGCGGGAGGCGGGCTCGGTGCGTGGCTATCGGCCGGCCTCGCCGCCGCTGGAGCGGGTGTTCTTCTCACCGATCATCCTCAGAGCTCCACCCAAGAGACAGCCGGCGTGCTGCGCCAGTCGGGCGCCACCGTCCATGAGCATCAATGCGATCTGACTGACAGCGATGCCGCGCAGCGTATTGTTGCAGCCGCGATTGCGGCGTTCGGCCGGGTCGACATCCTAGTCAACAACGCCGGTACCAACCGTCGCGAGCCCATTTTTGAAGTCTCGCGTCAGAGTTGGGATCTCATCTCCACGGTGGACCTGCGTTTGCCTTATGAGCTCTCGCGCGCGGCGGCGCAAGTGATGGCCGAACGCAAGGAAGGCGGCTCGATCATTCACATCGGCTCACTTAACAATGCGATTGGCCTCGAAGGCGTTTCGGTCTACGGCGCTCACAAGGCTGCGCTTTGTCAACTCGCCAAGTCTATGTCGATCGAATGGGCGCGGCACCGGATACGAGTCAATGCCCTGTGTCCTGGATTCATGCTCACGCCACTGTCCAAGCCGCTTTGGGATGATCCACAAAAGGGTGCGTGGATTCTCGAGCGCAGTTTGTTGAGAAGGCCGGGGTATCCCGAAGAGCTCATCGGCTGTCTGCTGCTGCTCGCTTCGGGCGCGGGGTCGTTTATTACCGGCCAGACAATGTACGTTGAGGGTGGTTGGCTGGCCGGCACTCCCTGGTCGGAGACAGCTGCGACAAGCAGTATCGGGTAGCGCGGCTAAATCGCCGTCAGCCCGCCATCGGCATACCACATGGCTCCGGTGACGTAGGACGCCTCGTCTGAAGCGAGAAAGGCCACGACATTGGCGATTTCACCAGCATCCGCCGCGCGTGCCATCGGGATCTTCGTCAAAAATTCTGCCCGCGTTGCCGGGTTTTCCATCAACGTAGTCACTAGCGGAGAGTTCGTCGTGCCGGGCATGACCGCGTTGACCCGGATGTTTTGTTTGATGTAATCGACGGCTAGGATGCGCATCAAGCCCAGCGTGCCGGCTTTGCTGGAGCTGTAAGCCGTGAAGGTTGGAGCGCAGCCATGCGTGCCGGTGGGCGAGCCGGTAATGACGACGGCACCGCGCCCGTTGCGCTGTAGCGCTCGCAGCCCGTGCTTGCATGTTAAGAACATGCCCGTCAGGTTTACGTCGAGGCAGTCTTTCCAGGTCTGTAGGTCCAACTCGGTGGCCACCGTGTCACGGCCAAAGAGCATCACCCCGGCATTCGCAATAAGGGTATCGAGGCCCCCGAAGCTGTGTTCGACTTCGCCGAATGCTTTGACGACTTCTTCCTCGTCAGATACGTTCGCGCGCACGGCGATTGCCGTGCCGCCGGCGGCCGTAATGGACTGCGCGACTTTTTGGGCGTTATCGAGGTTGATATCCAGAACGCCGACCTGAGCACCTTCCTGCGCCAGCTTGATGGCCACACCCCGGCCGATACCCGAGCCAGCGCCCGTTATGATGGCGCGCTGGCCTTTCAGTCGCTCACCCATTGTGACCTCCAGTACGAGCGGCTCTGCGGACGTTCGATACGCCACCATAGCAAATCATGGAGTGACCTGCGGCTAATGGCCGGCTTGCGTTGAGCACTGGCAGATGGTATGCCATCATATAGCTTTCCGCTAGAGTCGCATAGAGAGGGCTGAGGTAGTGATCGACCGGCGTAGTTGCATCGGTCTTCTGACGGCTGCCGCAATAGCGCCGTCGTGGTCGCGGCCCGCGGCGCCCCGAACCATCGCGCTGCTCTTTGATAGCCTAATCTCCCCCTTCTGGGTAGCCGCGATCGAACGTTTGCGCCGGGAAATTCAGCGCCGCGGCTGGTTGAGCCTCGAAGCGGTCTCCAACCTAGACGACAACCGGCAATATCAACAAGTTCAGTCCATGATCCAGCGCGGCGTGGACGGAATCGTCATGGTGCACACGGACGACAAGGCGGTCATACCCGCCATTCGCGCGGCGAATGCGGCGGCAATTCCGTTAGTTCATTTCAACCGCCCTCCAGCGCCCAGCGACTCTTATTCCGTCGCCGTCGTGGCCGACAATCGCAAGTTGATGGACAGCACTGTTACCGCGCTGCTCGAGATTGCCCGCCGCGAGGGTGGGCATTACGAAGCGGTCGTCTTGCTTGGCGATCTGGGCGACTCGAACGGTGTGTTGCGCAGAGAGGGTATTCAGGATGCCATCGCCCGCTGCGGCGGCCTGGTCGAGGTCGTCGCTCGTGTCGCGACCGAGTGGAACGCCGACAAAGCTTTTGCGGGGTTGAGCAATGCGCTGCAGGCGCATCCCAACATCAACATGCTGATTACCTCGTCTGACTTTCTCGCGCCGCAAATTGAACAGGCGTTGCAGACGGCCGGAAAGTGGCACCGGGCGGGTGAGCCGGGTCACGTGCTGGTCGCAGGTTTCGACGGTGATGACAATGGTTACCAGCAGCTCACCGCGGGTTACTTCGACGTGGATGGCGTGCAAGACCTTGATTACGAAGTCCAGCTCACTCTGCAAGCGTTGGATCGGATGTGGGCCGGCGAGCGGCCGCCGAAGATCCTCACCGACCCTGGCTTTGTAATTACCCGCGAGACACTCCAAGCGCAGCGTGGTCACATGTGGGGTTACGGCGCATGGAAGGAGAAAGGCGCAGCGGCCAGCAAGGCTGCAAGCATGTCGGCGCCGTCAATTTCAAGCGGCGGCTCCGCATCCACTGCGGCTGAGCTGCCAGGGGACTCTGCCGTGATGAGGTGGACGGCCCTCGCGGGAGTCTTCGTAGGATTTGCACATGCGCTGTTCTCAGCGCAGACGCTGCACGATGTATTGCTGGCGATGCTGCCGTTGGCGATGCTGGTCGGCGGTCAGTTGCTGGTGCTCTTGATCGGTCAGATCGATTTATCCATGGCGGCGGTGATGGCGCTGGCCAGTATCACTAGCGCTTCCGTCATGACGGGCAAGGCGCACGGGCTGGGTGAGCCGGGCGTTACCTTGACCGGTGTTGTATGCAGCCTAGCGGTTGGTGCTGGGGTTGGCCTGTTCAATGGAGTTTGTACGGCGCTTGTGCGCATCCCGTCGTTCATCGTTACCCTGGCGGTGATGATGGCCGGTAGCGGAGCTGCCGTCTGGTATGCCTCCTCGGTATCAGACACGATTAGTATCGGTGGGTTGCCCGCCGCGTTCCGCTTCATCGGTTACGGTACAGTGGTCGGCATTCCTATCGCGCTCATGCTGAGCGTTGCGCTGTTGGCGGCCATTCACTACTTTCTGTCGCGCACCGTACCAGGGCGTTGGCTTTACGCAGTTGGTCATAATTCGGAAGCAGCGCGCATCGCTGGCGTCCCTGTTAAGGGGCTTACTATCGCCGCCTTCACCGCCTCGGGGTTGTGCGCCGCGCTTGCAGCAGTGGTTTACACGAGTCGCATTGAGACCGGCCTGCCGACACTGGGACAAGACATGCTGCTTGATATAGTTGGTGCTGCAGTGATCGGCGGAGTGAGTCTGTTTGGGGGCCGCGGTAGCGTGTGGATGGCCCTCGGCGGCGTAGCGTTCCTGTGTGTGCTCGACAAATCACTGCAACTCCTAGGACTGTCTCTGTTTGCCGTGCTCGCAGTAAAAGGCAGCGCGATCCTAGGAGCTGCGATTGTGGACGTTGTCCGTTCGCGCGGCCGGGTTCGATCATGATATCGGCAGAGTTAGCCGCCCCATATGCGAGGCGGATAGCCCCGCGATTGCAAGTGGAGCGCCTGTCGAAGTCTTTCTTCGGCGCGCAGGTTCTGCATGGAGTGAGCTTCGAGGCCCATGGTGGGCGTGTGCTCGGCGTCGTCGGTGAGAACGGTTCGGGCAAGTCCACGACCATGAACTTGCTGACGGGGGTACTGCCTCGAGACCACGGCACCGTCTTGCTGGATGGCGAGCCTTTCAACCCTGCCTCGCGCCGCGAGTCCGCCGCGGCCGGCATCGCTTTCATTCAACAGGAGTTGAATGTTTTTCCAAATCTCTCAATTGCGGAGAATCTATTTCTCACCCATTTTCCGCGCCGGCTTGCTACATTGCCGTTTCTCTCCCGTCGTGACATGAATGAGCAAGCGCGGGAGCTGCTGAGAAGGGTGGAGCTCGATGCCTCCCCGACTTCCTTGGCGGAGACGCTCGCTGCAGGGGAGCGACAGCTGCTCGAAATCGCGCGTGGGCTTTCCACCGATGCCCGGGTGTTCATTTTCGACGAGCCGGCGAGTTCGCTGACTGTTCGTGAAGCGGGGCGGCTGTTCGACATCATCCGCCGACTGCGGCACGACGGCGTGGCCGTTCTTTATATCAGCCACAATCTGGAAGAGGTGCTCGAGCTCTCTGACGATGTCATGGTGATGCGGGACGGCCGCGTGACACTGCACGAGCCGAGCAACGCGCTGCAGGCGAGTGACTTAGTGGTCGCGATGGTAGGCCGCCCGATCGAGACATTGTTTGTCGAGCGCCCCGCGTTGCCTACCGATACCGACACGGTTCTGCAGGTCAGCGGGCTATCTGAGCCCGGCATCCTGCAAAACGTTAATCTACAGGTCAGGCGCGGCGAGATAGTTGGCATAGCCGGGCTCATGGGCTCGGGCCGCTCCGAGCTTGCGCGTGCGCTGTTTGGACTCGATACGTATCGGGAAGGAGTTGTACGTCTGGGCGGGACGGTGCTGCCGCCGGCAGATGTGCGGGCACGCCTGGCCAACGGTGTGGCGTTTCTCACGGAGGACCGCCGCCGCGAAGGATTGCTGATGGACGCCTCAGTTGCTGACAACATCGGGCTGGCCGCGTTGCCGATGTTTGCGTCGCTCGCGCAGCGAATTGACCGCCCGCGCTTGCTGGAGGCGATTCGCGCCTTGGGAAAGCAAGTCCGTCTTAAGAGTGCTGATCTACAAACTACTCCGGCGCGCTCTTTGTCCGGAGGGAATCAACAGAAAGTCGTGCTGGCGCGCTGGTTGCTGCGTCAGCCGCGCCTGTTCATTCTCGATGAGCCTACGCGCGGTGTCGATATCGGTGCAAAACAAGAGATTTACAGACTGCTTGCGCAGCTCGCCGGCGCCGGCACCGCGTTGCTGGTTATTTCCTCCGAGTTGGAAGAGCTAATCGGCCTATGCGACCGGATTTACGTCATGCGCCGCGGCGCACTGGCCGCGCAGTTTACTCGCGACCAGTTTGATCGGGCAGCTTTGTTGCACGCCGCCTTCGGCCAGGAGCAAGGAGCGTGAAGGCCGCGATACCTGCCGGTAAGTTGCTGCAATGGGCGCCCGTAGCGATCTTCGTGTTACTTCTGAGTATTTTCGGCGCGCTGTCCTCGCGCTTTCTTACGGTTGATAATCTTAGCGCGATTCTCGTTCAGTCTAGTTGGCTGGTGGTCGTAGCAACCGGTATGAACGCGGTGCTGCTCACGGCCGGGATCGATCTCTCGGTAGGGTCGGCGATGTACCTCGCCGCCGTCGCAGTTGGTTTGGGCCTGCCCAGTGCGCCCGTGTGGGTTTGTCTGGTTTGCTCGGTGCTCGCAGGCGCTGCATTCGGCGCGCTCAACGCCGCCGTCATCGTTCGATTAGGAGTGAGAGCATTCATCGCGACGCTGGCTATGCTGTTCATAGGCCGCGGGCTCGGCTTATATTTTTCTGCGACGCGCATCGTGTATGCGAACGCCTCCGTCGCTGATTTTGGCCGGGGGAGGCTGTTGGGCATTGCAGTGCCCTTGTGGCTTGCAATTGGGGTGACCGGGTTCGGGTGGCTCCTCCTCAATCAAACCGCTCTAGGGCCGTATGTACGTAGCGTCGGCGCCGATGCCGAGGGGGCACGGCGCGCGGGTGTGCCGACCAAGGCCGTGCAATTTAGCGTTTATGTATTGTGTGGGGCATGCGCGGGTCTGGGAGGGTTCGTTTCGCTCAGCCAGACTGCTGCCGCCTCCGGCGCGTTCGGACAAAATGCCGAATTTCTTGCTATCGCCGCCGCAGTGCTGGGCGGCACAAGCCTGTTTGGCGGGCGTGGGCATTTTGGGGCGCCTGCGCTGGGAGCGGTCCTCATTACGATCGTGCAGAACGGGCTGGTGTTGGTCAACGCCAACCCTTACGCGTACCCGGTAATCACCGGAGCGGTCATTTTCAGCGCTGCGCTACTCGATAGCGCTCGCCGGCGCCTGCTGGGCGGCTAAGCTGCTTGACCATGTGTCATATGGTATTCCATCATACCAGATGGACAGAAGAAGCCCAAAACATGATTAAACGCATAAGTCTCGTCTGGAAGCGCCGCGAGCTCTCCGACCCAGAGTTTCGCAAGCTGTGGCTGGGCGAGCATGTCGACTACGCGAAACGTCTTCCGGGCTTGCGGGAGTACGTCATCGACTTCATCGCCGAAGGACCGCCGGACGCCCCGTCCGGTATCGCCACGCTGCGCTTCGATACGCGCGAGGCACTCGAAGCGGCTTTTAGTATCGCGGAAATCAAGGACAACCTGTGGCGCACGCGCCAGCAATTCGCTGCGGCCGTGCAGGTCATGGTCGTGGAGGAAAACATCGTCGTGGGAGATGAGAAATGAGTGACCCTGACTATCGGACGAAGAGTCGTGCGATGCTCGATGGACCGCATCGCGCCGGCGCGCGCGCCATGCTGCGCGCCTTCGGTCTCGGCGATGCTGATTTTCGCAAGCCGCAAATCGGTGTCGGCGCTACCTGGAACCGGGTGACGCCTTGTAACGCCGGCCTCGATGTGCTGCGCCACGCCGCCGCGGAACGTCTCGGACGCTCCGGTGAGGTTGTGGCGTACGAGTTCGACACCATCTCGGTTTCGGACGGCATTTCGATGGGGAGTGAAGGCATGCGAGCCTCACTCGTGTCGCGCGATTGGATCGCGGACTCCGTCGAGCTAGTCATGCGCGCGCAGTGTTACGATGGTTTGATCGGTATCGCGGGATGCGACAAATCCATTCCCGGCATGCTGATGGCCATTGTTCGAATCAACGTTCCCGCGGTGTTTGCTTATGGCGGGTCGCTTGCACCAGGCCACGTCGACGGGCGCGATATCTCGCTACAGGACGTTTACGAAGCCATCGGTGCGTGCGAGCAGGGGCTGATCAGCCGTGAGCAATTAAACGGTGTTGAGAAAGCTGCCTGTCCGGGCGTCGGCACATGCGCTGGTATGTTCTCGGCAAACACCATGGCTTCCGTTGCCGAAGCTCTCGGACTAAGCGTGCTCGGAATGGCTGCACCGCCAGCTGCGCATACCGATCGAGGCAGCATCATTGAACGGGCCGCCGACATGCTGCTTCGGGTTGTGCGCACTGGAGTCCGGCCTTCCGACATCCTTACTCGAAAGTCGTTCGAGAACGCGACCGCGGTTGCCTCAGCTCTGGGTGGATCTACCAACGCGTGTTTGCATCTGTTGGCTATTGCCGCTGAAGCGGGCATTGATTTCACACTCGCCGATATTGATGCGGTTAGCCGGCGCACGCCGCAACTAGCTGACATGAAACCTGCCGGGCGCTTCATGATGAGAGAGCTACACCTTGCCGGCGGGGTGCCCGCAGTGATGCGTGAATTGCTTTCCGCGGGTCTGCTCCACGGGGATGCATTGACGGTCGAGGGACTAACTTTGGGCGAGCAAATAAAACAATTCCCTACGGGCCGTTCGCATCCTGTGTTGCGTGGTGTTGCCGATCCAGTCAGATCGCGAGGGGGTTACGCGATTCTTGCCGGCTCGCTCGCGCCCGATGGCGCCGTCACTAAGATCGCGAACGAGGGCCGCCTATATCACAGGGGCCCTGCACGTTGTTTCGACTCAGAACAGGAAGGCGCAGACGCCGTCCGTGTTGGTCGGATCGCGCCCGGCGATGTGGTCGTGCTGCGCTACGAAGGACCGGTCGGCGGACCGGGCATGCCGGAGATGACCGCCTTGACCGGTGCGATCGTTGGCTCCGGCCTCGGTGGCCAAGTCGCATTGGTAACCGACGGCCGGTTCGGGGGCGGTACCAAGGGTCTTTGCATCGGTCACGTCGCTCCTGAGGCGGCGCTCGGCGGTCCATTGGCATTAGTGCGCGACGGAGATGAGATTGAGATCGATGTGGAGCGCGGAATTCTCGAGGTTCGTGTTTCTGCGGAGGAACTCGCCGCCCGGCGCGCCGGCTTCAGTCCGCCACCGGCGCGCCATACGACAGGCGTATTCGCTAAATACGCTAAGCTTGCGACCTCTGCTGCGAAAGGGGCACGCTGCATTCCGTGAAGCGTGAGCGCATCAAAGTGCCAAAAAAAGGCACGCGCTAAAACCATAGTGGAATGAGAGGTTTGCTCATTTTTTAGCCACCCGTTTTCAAAGGCCGATGCGCCGGCACATCAGACGAGTAATGTTTGCTATTTAGCAACTCTAGCGCGCGGAACACAGAAAAAATGTTGAGCCGGAGTTCTCTGTAGTTAGACGGCGGACGCCGCGCCGCGTCGCCCGCGTTGTGCGGGAACCCAGAGTTTTTGCTGGCTATGTCAACTCTATGGTGCAGCGCGCGTTTTTTTCGGCGCATAATGTGATCCGTAACTGTTCGTTACGAACCGTCGGGCGCCTACTCGCGTTCGGTCGCCGTAGCATCGCTCGACTCTGGGGGTTGCGATGCGCGCGTGTACGTCCTTTCTCGGTATCCTCTGTGTAACCTGTCTCGGTGCGAACGGCGTAATGGCTCAAGCCGTTGACGAGCCTCCGCCCCGAATCGAGCCTTATAACAAGCACTATGACGGACATCTCGGTCATGACCATGTCTATCCGGATCGAGGTGCGATATTCAGAGATGTTCCTAAAGGAGCTGCGGTCGTCAACTACGCTGGATTGTCGTACCGATTTTACAACGGTGTATGGTTTGAGCCACGCGGCCCGGCGTTCATTGTGGTTACGCCGCCGATCGGCCTGGTCGTTACAACGCTGCCGCCGTTCGCAACGGCTTTTGAGAGCGGTGGCCAACAATATTTGTACGCCAACGAGGTTTACTACCAGCCGCGGCCTGATCTGGGTGGCTACGAGGTCGTAAACGATCCCTCCGAGTCGGAACAGACGACGGGCAAGGCTGCGCCGCCTCCAGCTGCAAACGTTCCTGGAACGCCAGCAGCGGCTGGCGCAGCATCGCCAACTGCCCCAACTGCGCCGACTGTTGCAGCGACAGCACCAGCGGTCGCACCCGCGCCGAGCACAGCTGCCCCGGCCGCAGCAACACAGACTGTGCCGGCAATCCCTGCCGCGGCAAGCACCCAGACTGTCGTACCCGCACCGTCTGTAGCAGCGACGCCAGCGGTGGCAACAACTCCAAGCGTCTCAACAACATCGGCTGTAGCAGCAGCGCCAAGCGCGGCGGCGTTGCCACCTGGAGCAATAGTGCCCGCCGTAGCAACGGCATCGAGTGTAACGCCGGCAGCCCCGTCCACAGCACCGGCGATGGCTAATGCACCTGCAGCCGCTCCAGCGTCACCGACCCCGACCGCCACGACAGAGCAGTCAGCAGCCGTCGTGCCCCCCAGCGCGAGCCCAACTGATGGTACGGTGGCCTCTGCTCAGACGGGCACCATGTCGGCCGCAGGAACGGCGGCGGTCACTGGTACAACTGTGCTTGCGTCCGGACTTTCACACGCGGCGAGAGTAGCTGCGTATCCTCGGAACGGTCAGAGCCCGGACCAGCAGGCGCGGGATCAGTATGAGTGCTACCGTTTTGGAGTCGCGCAGACTGGCTACGATCCAATGGTCTCCACCAATAGCGTAGTTGCCGCGGGGAGACCTGGAGAAGCCGATTTCCAGCGTGCCCAGGCTGCTTGTTTCGAGGGGCGCGGCTATACAGTCCGCTAAGGAGGTACGCTAGCGGCGGTCCATTCGTGTTCCGTCACGGCTTGTTGACATACCAAACTCCACTAAGACACAGCAGCAAACCAATCCCTCACCAAATTGTCGCTGCGGCGGCTGCACAGCGGGATAAAGGCCCGGCGAGCGCAGGATTTCTTGGTGTGCCTGCCGCGGCGTGGCATATTCGGCCGCATGGATCGGCTTACCCGCTGGCTTACCGGCAATATCCGCTGGCTCACGACGCAGCTCACTCGTCGGGGGCGTACGCGTGAGCAGGCTGAGGACCTGATCCAAGAGGCCTATCTCCGGGTCTATGAATACTGCGAAAAAGGACAAGCGCGGGAGCCGGAGAAGGTGCTGGTGCGTACGGTCATGCGTCTGTCAATGAATGAATGGCGCGATGAGCGGCGCCACCTCTACTTAAATCAATCCGTGGAGGATTTACCCCTGGCGGACCCGGCGCCTCTGCCGGAGGAAGTGCTCGCCGCTCAGACTCAACTGAATCGGATTATCCAAACACTGCAAACGGTGGAGCCGCGGACCCGGGAGGCATTTTTACTTAACCGTATGGACGGACTCAGCTACGCCCAGATCGCGAAACAGATGGGCGTTAGTGTGAGCGCGATCGAGAAGCACATTGCCTGGGCAATGGCCGTGTTGCTCGATGCGTCGGGCCGGGAGAAACGACGATGAGCGATGCACAATCGGCAGTTGCTCCGGGACCGTCCGCTGCGGTACGGCGCGAGGCGGCGGTGTGGATCGCGCGGATTCACGGGCCGGATCGCACGGAGGCCATCGAAGCAGGCTTGCGGCAATGGCTGCAAGAAAGCGCAGAGCACCGCCAAGCCTTCGAGCTCGCAAGTGAGCTTTGGGAGAGTGCGGCGCGGTTGCCCGATCATGCTCTGCCGCGGCTTATGCGTTGGAAGCGTGTCAACGCGCCATCGCGTCTACCCCGTTCGCTGTTGGCTGCTTGTATCGCCGGCGCGGCGCTGATCGTGACGGCCGGCCTGTTTGCTTATTTTCGTGATCCTGTGTTGAACACAGAGATCGGCGAGCAGCGGATCGTCACACTTCAGGACGGCACGCGGATTTCCATGAACACTGCCACAAGGATGGTGGTTCACTATCGGAACACTCTGCGCGCTGTGAATCTGGAGTCGGGTGAAGCGTTGTTCGAGGTCGCCAAGCGCCCCGGTTGGCCGTTTGTCGTGACATCAGGCGATCGCCAGATTCGCGCGATCGGCACGGCGTTCGTCGTCCGGCGCGACGACCGGCAGACGTCGGTCACACTCGTCGAGGGGAAGGTAACAGTAAATCCCGTCGCTGGTACCGCCGGGAACACCGACGTAAGACGGATGCCGCTGCCCTCTGCCGCGTTTGCCACGTTAAGTCCGGGCGATCGGCTGACATTTTTCACGGCAAGTCCGCCCCAACTCGATCGACCCCAGCTCGACAAGGTCACTGCCTGGCAACATGGGTTCGTGGAACTCGACCATACGCGTCTCGCTGACGCGGTTGATGAGATGAATCGCTACAGCGATGTAAAGCTTGCGATCGAAGGTCCGGAGGCTACGAACGCCCGCATCAGCGGCGCTTTCCGCGCGGGTGACTCGCTGTCATTCGCCCAAGCCGTTGCGAAGGCCTATGGGCTCGGCTTTGTCGAGAAACCCCACCGAATCGTCATCTCCGCGACTTCTGGGACACAGCGTCAATAGCCGCTGTTTAATAAAAATAGGGTGAGGTGTCGGCCTACTTCTGTGTCTTAGCTCCCCAGACAAGATCCGAACACGGATGGCTCGTAAAGGGGGAAGCTTCGTGAAACGCAATATCCTACGCATCACGGCGATTGTCGCCATGGCGGCCACGTTTGCGCTCGGCGTTCCGGCGCTGCGCGCGCAGACGTTGGCGCACTTCACCTTTCCGGCGCAACCGCTGGCAGATACCTTGAGAGGAGTCGGCGTACAAACAAACACAAGCGTGGTGTTCGACCCTACGTTGGTTGAGGGCCGGCAGGCGCCGGCGCTTGATGTGCAATTGAGTCTTGAAGGGGTGCTTGCTCGGCTGTTGGCCGGTACGGAAATCGGCTACCAGTTCGTCAACGAACACACCGTGGTATTGACTCGTCATGGTTCGGGAGGATCGGTTGCAAGTGACCACAGCACTTCAGCGATCAACGCGCCGCCCGCGGCACCCCGGAATGCAGAAGATAATGGTTCAGCCGGCGGTCTGCATGCTTCGCAGTCGGATCGACAAATAACCTCAACGGCTGCAAGCGGCGCTAGCGCCGCGGTTCCCGCCGGCAGTTTCAGCGACCGGCTACAGCTTGAGGAAATAGTCGTCACCGCGCAAAAGCGCGCAGAACGTCTCCAGGACGTGCCGATCAGTATCGTTGCACTGGGCGCAGATGAGCTGGCGAAGCGCAACATAACCAGCATCGACGATCTGACTATCGTGCCGGGCGTGGCGGTGCAGGACACCGGCTCCCAGCGCCGGATCGCCTTACGCGGCATTGCCAATGTCCAAGGAAACGCCTCCTTGACGGGTATCTATCTCGATGAGGCGGATGTGACCTCAACCGGATCCGGTCAATTGCCACTGGATATCTACGACCTGCAGAGGGTCGAGGTGTTGAGGGGACCGCAGGGAACGCTCTACGGCGAAGGTTCGATCGGCGGCACGATCCGCTTTATTACCAACAATCCCAATCTGAATAAGTTCGAGATGAAGGCGGACGTCGCAGCGCTGTTCACCCAGGCAGGGGCGCCGAGCCAGCGGCTCCAGGAGGTGCTCAACATTCCATTGCTCGACAACCAGCTGGGGTTGCGGATTGCGGGCCAGTTCGATCATGAGGGCGGCTGGATAGACCAGCCGGCCGCGAATCAGCATGATATCAACGATCAGAACACTACCGACGTGCGCGCCAAGCTCCTATGGCAGCCGTCGCAGCCGTTCTCGGCGAGCGGTATGGCCGAGATACATAGAGACCGTCAGGTTCCCAGCATTTCCGAGGACACCGACGCAAATTTCACGCAGGTCTTTGGCCTTACCACCACGCCTCGCGTAACGGACAATTATAATCTCTACAACCTGACAATGACTGAGGACCTCGGCAGCGTTCGGCTGCTCAATTCGACCACGTATTTCAACCAAGACACCGAGCTCAATAATTGGGGGCACGCCTTACACACGGCGCCGCCGCCGGCTCCACCCGCGCTCGCGTTATATGCGTCATTGATTTCTACGCCTGAAAGCAGCTTTAACGACGAGCTGCGCTTGACGTCAACCGGCGCCGGACCGTGGCAATGGACGTTGGGCGGCTTCTATCGTGATTTCCGCTTCTCCTGGTTCGAATCGTACTACTTTGGAGCCGCGGCAGGTCCGCTACCTCCGCCCCTGCCCGACTATTACTTCAGCGGGCGCTCTAAGGCGTGGTCTGCTTTCGCGGATACCAGCTACAAGTTCGCCGGGCGACTTACCGTAGGGGCGGGCGTACGCCGTTACTCGGATGACGAGACTTACAACTACCTGGGCCTGCAATCGGCCACGTTCCACTCAGTCGACCCGCGCTTTTACGCGCAGTTTAAGCTAACCGACGAGCTGAATATTTACGCCAACGCCGCTAAGGGTTTCCGCAGCGGCGGGTTCAACTCGACCACTCAACCGACATTTGGCCCGGAGAACGTCTGGACCTACGAGCTAGGGGCCAAGACTAGCTTGTTGGATCAACGCCTGAGCGCCGACGCGGATGTCTTCTACAGCAACTACCACGACTACATTACGTATGGCACTCCACTTGGTAGTGCTGTGGGTCTGACGCAGAACGCGGGCGACGCCGTCATCAAGGGCTTCGAGTGGGATATCAGCTGGCGCGCCACAGATCAATGGACGTTCTCGCTCAACGGCGACTACTTAGATAGTTACTTCACCAAGATTGCCTTACAGCCCGCGACAGCCGCGTTCGCCGTCGCAGACAACGTGGACTTCGTTTATAAGTACCAAGGTTCTTTTTCGGTAGAACGCGACTTCAGATGGAGCGGCAAACCGGTATTCACTCGTCTTGACTACAACCTGCAAGGTCCCGCCACCTATCGGAATCGTAGCAACGGTTCGTGGTATTTCGACGAGTCGAACACGATCAGTATGCTCAATGCCAACGTCGGCGTACAGTGGAACGACAATTTATCGCTGGGAGTCTTTGCTCAGAATCTACTCAACGATCGTGGTTTTACCAGCTCGCTCATCCTTGAAGACGGCGCCGCTAGAGCTCGGCCGAGGACCTACGGCATTACGTTCGCAGTGAGCTTTTAGGCATCATCCTTCGTGAGCAGGCCGGGCTCGAGAACGTATTGGCTGATCATTCTATTGAGCGTCAATGCGCTGAATTCCGTGGACCGCATGACCACCGGCCTCGTCCTACAGGACATCAAAGTTGAGTTTCAATTGAGCGACACTCAACTGGGTGTCCTGACGGGTATCGCTTTTGCACTGTTCTATTCGTTAATGGGCGTGCCGATTGCACGCTGGGCCGATCGTGGCGACCGGCCGTCAATCATATCGATCGCAACGGCGCTATGGAGCGTAGCCATGGTTCTCTGCGGCCTGGCACGGAGCTTCTTGCAACTGCTCTTGATACGTGTTTGGGCTGCCGTCGGCGAAGCGGGTTGTTTTCCTGTGGCATTGTCATTGATCGCCGAATATTTCTCTCGAGCTGAGCGGCCGCGCGCGGTCGCCTTCTACCTTCTTGGTGGGACTTTCAGCATCCTGCTCGGCTACTTTGTCGCCGGATGGCTGAATCACTTCTATGGATGGCGAATTACCTTCATGTTGTTAGGCGCGCCCGGTATTCTGCTCGCGCCTCTGGCCTGGTTCACTCTGGCAGAGCCGCGGCGTAAGCGAGGATTGGGCAAAGCAGACGGCGACGTACCTAACACCTTTGCGTCCCAAGCGCGCGCGGCGTCCGAACCGGCAACTGGCTTACGCGAGGTTTGTGGGACCCTGTGGGCGAACCGCACTTTCCGCTACCTGCTCTTTTTTAACTCGGTCGCATGCTTCTTTAATGTCGGAATCCTACAGTGGCAGCCCGCGTTCTTCAGCCGTAGTTATGGCCTGGGATCCGCGGAGTTGGGTACTTGGATTGCCGTAATATACTCAACAGGAGCGATTGTCGGTACCTTGTTGGGCGGCGAGTTTGCCACCCGTACGGCGCACGAGGAGCGCTCGCAGCTGCGGGCCATTGCCCTCACATACTCCAGCTTGGGACTGCTCTCCGCTCTGACTTACCTCGGGTCGAATCTTTATTTGGCATTTGCGCTTACCGGCCTTTGGAGTCTGATAGGCACTACGACCAGCGCGCCGTTGTTCGCCACTATGCAAACGCTGATGCCGGAAAGCATGCGTGCCACGGCAATCACGCTCGTCATGCTGTTTGCCAACCTGATCGGCCTGGGTTTGGGACCTCTGGCGGTGGGGGTGGTTAGTGATCTGCTTCAGCCTTGGGCGGGACAGGATTCCTTACGCTACGCGTTGTTGACGCTGTCGCCTGGATATGTTTGGGCTGGTTGGTATCTCCTGCAAGCCAGCAAAACCGTGGCCGCAGACCTGCGGTTTGCGCAAGCGAGCTGAAAGGGTCCGCGCGCTCACACCTCTGCGAACGGTATATCGAAATGTTACAACGCTATCTGCACGCCGCGCAGCTGACTGCGCCGAAGGTCGCCGCACAAACCCCGGGAATCGCGGTGGCAGGCTACTGGATCGACGCGGGTCTATTCTATTTTCTCGCCGAGGAGCTCGACCCGACTACGAGGCGTGTGCGCTGTGTTCCGTCCATCGCCAATTGCCGCGATGGGTCGGTCGCGGAGGTTATCTCCCATGAGGCGTTGGTACAAGCGCTGTGCGACTATGCAGGTCCAGGGTTTGATCCGGAAGCACTCGCGAGTGCGCAATTTGCGCTCCTTGAGCGCTACACGCTAGCTGTCTCTCTGGAGCGGCACACCTATTTGATCGACTGCCGTGAGGCTCGAGTGACTGGTGTGGAGACCGCGCCGTTGGAGCCGGTGCTGTATTCGCCCGACGGTCGGTATGCCTGCGTCGTGAAGAACTATGACCTATGGGTGCAGGACCGAAACAGTGGTGTCGAGCGAGCACTGACAGCCGGCGGGAGTCTACACCACGCTTATGGTCAACGGTCGGAGGCGGGCCTCCGGGCGATATCGTACCGAAAGCATCCAGATCCAGTGGGACTGTGGTCACCTGATTCGAAATGGTTTCTGACACACCGAATTGATGAGCGGGCTCTGCCGGAGCTTGCGTTGCTGCAGCATTCCCCGACGGGCGGCGGCCGTCCCGTTCTGCACTGCTGCAAATACCCGCTGCCGGGCGATCCTCTGCCTATGGCGACGTATTTAGCCATTCATGTCGATTCGGGCCGTATTGTTAGCTTCGATGAGTTCTGCGCCCCTGTAGTGACCCCGTTTGCTCCGTTCTCTCATACGGCTTGGTTCGGCGAGAGCGGCACCGGATGGCTGCTGCGATTCGAGCGGTATTTTAGGCGGGTCGAGTTAATTCGATTCGATCTGCGCGCCCAAAGCGGTCGGATTGTGCTGACAGAGGCGGTCAACTCGGGATATCTCGACCTCTATCCCATCATCGGCGCTGCGCCCAAAGTGAGAACCCTGGAGAGGTCCGATGAAATTATTTGGTTTTCCGAGCGCGACGGTTGGGGGCATTTGTATTTGTATGAATCCCGCACTGGCGCATTGAAAAATCAAATTACCCGCGGGCCATGGCTGGTACGAAATATCGTCCATGTTGATGAAGGTAAGCGCGAAGTTTTCTTCCTAGCGTGCGGCGTCGATCCTAATGTGGACCCGGCGCGCCGAGTGCTATGTTCGATCGGGTTTGATGGCCGCGG
>Ga0105240_10003807_pt1 | contig 23313 bp, 18 predicted proteins | sample KBSC54metaG_FD_80426 | JGI IMG/M metagenome (GOLD analysis project Ga0105240, IMG submission 80426) | Corn rhizosphere microbial communities from Kellogg Biological Station, Michigan, USA - KBS C5-4 metaG | ecosystem: Host-associated > Plants > Roots > Rhizosphere > Soil | place: Michigan, USA... | reverse complement strand
TGGCCCCGCGAAATCGCCGCAGGCAGACACACGGCGAGGACCGCCAAAAACAAACAAAATCTTACTGGAAGACGCATCACCAAAAGCTTACAGGACCATACCTTTCGCGGACAATTCTCGGAGCCTCCCCGTTAGACGCCCAGGAATCGCACCTGCGAGCCGCATCCTGCTGCATTAATCCTGTGGACCGCACCGTTCAGCCCAGCTCGCGTACACAAGATATCGAACCGTCTTCAAAATCTCGACCGTCGGAGTCCCTCGAGACCCCGTCTCTCCAGGCTGAAATGCCGACGCCGCATGCATCCGCCACTCCAGCGGAGTGTGGCTGAAGATCATGCTCGCCCGCGGCAGATGGTATGCGCTCGAAACCACCTCCGCCGAACGCCACCCGTGGTTGCTCATCAATTTCGCCGAGTAGCATGCATTCTGGATCGTGTCGCGGGCCTTCGTCTCAACGAAGATCGCCGATGGCGGAATTCCCTGCGCAGCCGCCACCCGCGCCATCACGTCTGCCTCAACAAACTGATTCGCCACCGCGCCGCCGCTGAACACAATCCGCGGCGCAAGTCCCCGCTCGTACTCCCGCACCGCCTCCGTCACCCGCGCCAGTTGTTCCGGCGTAGGATTCCCGTCATCGTCAGCCGGATGGCCCAGCACCAGGATGGCGTCGAAGTGGTCCCGGCTCGTATTCGCCATTGGCGCCAGACGGCGCGCGATCACCGCCCACAACACCAGAAGCCCAATCACTCCCAGAACCGCTGCCGATATCTGCACAATCCTCCGCGTCTTCCCCATCTTGATGGGCTTGTACCGATGACGGGGACGGCGCGTTGGCGCGCGCCTTCGCGTTGAAGAAGCCGTAGGCAAACTCAAAACCTCAGACTTCCACTCTACTGGCGGAACTTCACCGCAGCGCACACGGAGGTATTAACTCAATTGGGCCCAGTTCCGATCGCTACCCAAGATCCGCGGGCCGGTCCCAATCTGAAAGCACAATCTCACTCAAAGGCTTTCGGCTGCGCGGAGCCTGCTCCTGCGCCTGAAATTTTTCATCCATATCCGTCAACTCGCCGTGATACCCGATCGCCATCACCGACCCCATCGCGTAAGTCTCCGGAATCGCAAACACCTCTCGCGCCTTCGTCCAGTCGAAGCCCGCCATCTGGTGCGCTGCTAGCCCCAAAGCGGCCGCCTGCACTGCCATCAGAGCCATCGCCGCCCCCAGGTCGTGCCCAGCGTAGTTATTTGGCGTGTCATTGTGGCTGAACCGCGTCTTCGCCACCCCCAGAACCAGCACCGGAGCGCCCTTCGCCCAATCATGATTGAACGGCACCAGGCAGTCCAGAATCTTGCTGTACGTCTCCGACCCGCGATGCCCCACAAAAAAACGCCACGGCTGCTCGTTGTACGAGGAAGGAGCCCACCGCGCAGCCTCGAAGATTGTCTTCAAATCCCCCGCCGGAACATCACGATCCGCAAAAGCCCGGGGACTCCAACGCTCCAGCAACACCGGCAGAACTCCATCCGTCGACGGCTGGGCATATTTCATCTGATTGATCTCATTGGCAGTAAGCATCGTCCCTCTCGGCTCGCGATCAGATTGTACTCAATCCTCTTTGATTGCCTTCAGCCGAATAAAGATGCGCTCTGCCCCAAATGCTGCCGGGTTCGTGTTGAGGTGGCCCACAATCAACGCTCTGCCTCGCCCTGCACCAGCGACACCGGCCCCAGCATTCCCGAGGGCAGTGGCTTCAGATCCTCCATGCCCTGCGGAATGAACTCCACTCCATACTTGCTGTACAGAAGCCGGTAGTTCGGCGGCGTCACTCCGGCAAGTTCATTGATCGCGGTATTTCCCACAACAACGCGGATCCTGTTCTCGCCTGCCTTCAGCAGCTTCGTGACCTCCACCCTGAACGGCGGATGCCACACATATCCCGCGAGCTGTTCATTCACATAAACAGCCGCAGCCTCTCGCACCGGGCTCTCCAGATATGCCTGCATGTTGTTCTGCGGGAGCGGAGCGGGGATCGGCACCGGCTTCCCCTCACCGAAATCCAGAAACACTGGCGCACCGCCGTATGGGAACGACTTCGAGACCTCCACTCTCTTCGTATACGTCGCCGTCCCCGAGTAGTACCGCAGTTTCGCATCGTTCGCCCACGAGGCCAACTCTCCCATCTCCTTTGAAACATCTCCAGCCGCAAACTGCCAGTCTCTGGAGATGTCCATCCGCTTCTCCGCTGTTTCAGCTCGCTTCACAGCCTGCTCCGCAGGCTCGTCGGAAAAGAACAGCAGTCGGGATTCATAGGGCTCCAGCTTCAACTCAACCCGGCTTCCGTCCTTCAGTCCCGTCACCTTTCCAGTAAACGGATCCCACTCTTCCCCATACTTTCCCGCCGCGCGAAGCTTCGCTTCCGCTGCAACCCGCCGATTGCTCGTGTTCGCCACAAAATACAAATCACCCGACTCGAGCTTCCGGTGAATGAACCCGAGCTCCGGTGCCGCAGCCTCCAGAACCAAATCCGGCTTCACAAGCTTCACCAGCGTCGCACCCAAATCACGCTCGCTCGCAACAAAGTGCCCATTCGCAACCTGACCGCGAAACAGCGCTTCAGACATCTGCTTAACACGAGCAGCAATCGCCTCCGCATCCCTATGCCCTGGCGCGGTATCAGGCAACTGTCTGGTTGCAATCACAATTCCGCCGTGTCGCGCGAACGCAACAATCTTCTCGCACGTCTTCGGTGAGATCCGCTCTACTCCCGGCAGAATCAGCACCTTATACGGGATCCCCACTGTATCGATCGCGTCCGCATCGATGAAGTCGAAGTTGAATCCCGCATTCAGGATCTGCGGAATTACTTCGTTCCCTAGAAAGGCCGGCATCGACTCATCCATGGACACATTCGATCCCGTCTCGTCGAAGCCGCCCACCGATAGCGCCGACCCTTTCTTCTGTTCCCGCGCCTTGAACGACGCCCACACATCGTCATTGGGCAGCAGCACCGCCACATCATTCGCTGGCTTCCCCAGCCGCAGAGCATAGCTCACCCGCTGCAGATATCCAGCCAGATCCGGCATCACCATGAACCAAGGATTATGCGCATCGAACGCCCCAGCTGCATACATCCGCCACCCCGGCTCACCTGCCTCCGGCGGCGAATACGGCCATCCATGCCCCACGAGCTGATTGATCCCTTGCAAAAAATGCAGGTCTGCCTCGGCCTTCATTTCCAGCGGCGTTGCCCGGAACGCCGGCGAATGCAGCCATGTCCAGGTCTCCGACGAAATCACATTCTTACCGAACAAATGCCCCGCCGAAGCCGCCCAGCGCGTATCCGAGAACGCGCGCCACATCGCGATCGTGGCCTTCCCCTCCCCCTCCGGCAGATCCACCAATCTGTTGCTCGAAAGCGTCACCGGCGGATACCCATAAGTCTGCGATCGCAACTTAGTCTTGTGCTGTCCGGCCCACTCCTCCAGCGGCCGCAGATAATTCTCGTTCGCTAGCTCCGTCAGCGTCTCACCCCAGTCATGCCGAATCGCCGCAGTCTGCGGTCCCATGTCTCCCACCAGCGCCGGCAGAAACGGCTTCAAGTCGTACCCGCGCCGCTTCTGAAATTCCGCCAGCAGATCCGGCGTCCAGTCCGACCCATAATCCTCCAGACTGTCGCTGAACACCGCATCCGGCGGGTGATCTCCAAACGCCGAAAGGAGCCGATCGCCTACCGCAATCAAATGGTTGCGTATTGCTGCCGCATCATAATGATCCAGAACAAACCCCGTCGCACCCTGCGCCGCCCGCTTCACCATCATTCCCGTGCGGCTTGACACAAAGAACGTCACCACCCGCGCCGACCCCGACTCCTCGTCCAACTTCAAACGCAGTCCCGAGCCCACAGGCACTTCCTTCGCATTCCGAAAATCTCCCGCCGTCGATACAAACGCCGCAATCAGCGTCTCCCCCGCCTCAATCGCCGGCTTGGCAACCGTCGCCTCGCCCGCCGCAACCGGCATCGATTCCACCCTCAACTCCCCCGCCGCCTGCGATACCGGAATATGCGGTCCTCCAAACGGCCACCCGCTGCCCAGCGTCACATCCACTCGCAGTCCCAGCCGCCGCGCCTCTTCCGCCGCATATTTCAGATTCTCAATGTGCTCATCCGACACGAAGTCATAGTTGTGGAATCCAGTCTTCGGGTCGTCCAGCGCCAGCGGATACAGCGTCGCGATCTCCACCCCGCCGATCCCCGCCTCCTTCATCTGCTCCAGCTCGCGCCGTATCTCCGGCTTCGTCGCCGAAGGCCCAAACCACCACCACCGCATCATGATCCGGCTGTCATCCGGCGGATGCGCAAACGCTAAATGCAGTTCCTGCACTCCAGCACTCGAGCTGCGACTTGGCTGCTGCGCTGACGAGACCGCCGCGACAAAGCACGTCGCCAGCACTATGGGCTTCGCAAAGTTCAGCTTCATCACACCCCTGTTCAGCGCGACTAGAATCCCGGAGTTCATTGTCGCTCACAGCCCGAGCTGTGTCCCGTTCATCGCGGTTTCATCGCGATGAGCGGGATCAGGAGCTTCGATTCTCAAGCACCGCGTGCAAACCACCGGAACTTGCACCCCGCCAGAGCCAGTGTTAGCGTTAACTTCACCCGGGCCATGTTTGACCCGCCTTCCCCATACCCAGGAGGCCTTCATGAGCGTCGCACTCCACGGCACCACGCCCACCGATCCCAACCGTCCGCTTCATGACCTTGAAGAATGGGACGGCTTTCTCGCCGGACGCTACAAAGAAGGCAAAAGCCAGGAAGAATTCCGCGTTTACGACGCAAAAGCCACGCCCGGCGTAGCCGAGTTCTACCGCCTCAACCACGAGCACCAGACCGTCGACTACGTCCTCGGAAAAGAGAAGCAATACTTCTCGCTCGAGAAGGGCCAGAAGACCATCTGGGAAGCCGCCGAATTCCTCAACACCCTCGTCGACGACAGCGATCCCGACACTGATCTCACCCAGATCGAGCACCTGCTCCAAACCTCAGAAGCCATTCGCCGCGATGGCCATCCTCGATGGATGGTTCTCGTCGGCTTCCTCCACGACCTCGGCAAGTGCCTCTGCCTTTACGGCGAGCCCCAATGGGGTGTAGTGGGGGACACCTTCCCCGTCGGCTGCGCCTGGTCACCCCATATCGTCTTCCCCGAGTACTTCGCCAGCAACCCCGACCGAAATGTCCCCGAGTACCAGACCAAATACGGCATCTACCAGCCCAACTGCGGTCTCGAAAACGTCCATATGTCCTTCGGCCACGACGGCTACATCGCCGAAGTCATGAAGCCCTACCTCCGCGACGAAGCCCTCTATATGCTCCGCTTCCACTCCTTTTATCCGTGGCACAAACACGGCGCATACGACCACCTCTGCAACAACAAAGACCGCGTTATGATGCAGTGGGTCCTCAAGTTCAACCAGTACGACCTCTACTCCAAAGGCCATACCAAGCCCAACACCGCCGAGCTGAAGCCGTACTACGACGATCTCTTCGCCGAGTTCCTCCCACCCACGCTCGCCTGGTAACTCAGACTTCGCACGGAGTCAATGGGCGCGGATCGACCATCCCCACGAGGGTCCTCCGCGCCCATCACATGTATCAGGCCCAATCCGATCTTTCCGCTCTCCAGCCCCCAAGTTGCAGCACCCTATCCCTCTTCCTATTCCAATCCCCGCCTTCCTTCGTCCAAGAGATATCATCGTATCTGGGAGTTTCCCGCACGCTCATGAACCGAATTGCTGCCTGCTTTATTGCTCTTCTTCTCCCCTGCTTCGCATCCGCCCAGGCCCCGAGTAGCACCCCTGCCCCGGCCCAGGCCCCCGTCACAACTACTGCCTCTCCTGAGATCGCGCAGTTTCAGAAACTCGAAGATGCCTGGGATCAGGCCGTCAACCGTCGCGATCAGTACTCCCTCGAGAATGTCCTCTCGCCGCTGTTCCTCGACGTCTCAGGCTCGGGCGACATCACTACACGCAACCAGCAGCTCGCCTTCATCATCGCCACTGAAGACAAGTCGCTCCACCTCGAGCAAAAGGTCATAACCGTCCGCATGCTCGGAGACACCGCGGTCGCCAACGGCACTTATGTTCTTCATCATCGCGGCACGTCAGGCGAGGTTAATGAGAAGGGCGTCTTCACGCACGTCTTCGAGCGAGCTCATAACGGATGGCTCTGCATCAACTCCCAACGCACCGTTCTGAAAGAAGACAGCGGTAAAGGCAAAAAGAAGTCCGACACGGAATCACCCTTCCACATCCCCATCTTCGGCAAATCCGACAAGTAGGCCGTACCCCGCCTTATCCCGCCGAAGCCTTGGCGTAGGCAGATCTTCGGCAAATCCGACAAGTAGCGATGGGTGTGAAACAAGGAGCTGATCTTCGGCTCAGCTCGCGACCTTCGCTCTTCCCGCTCCCTGCAGTCGAATTGACACATGCACCAGCGACAAAGCCGCCGGTGTCACTCCTGGTATCCGGCTCGCTTGCCCAATCGTTCCCGGCCGCACGCGCTCCAGCTTCTCCCGCATCTCGCGCGACAGCCCGCTGATCACGCCGTAATCAAGCCACTGCGGAATCGCAACCGACTCCGCCGCTTTCAGCTTTTCGATCGCCTTCTTCTGCTGATCCAGATACCCGGCAAATTTGATCTCCGTCTCTACCGCACGCGCCTCATTGTGCAGAATCGCCCGCCGCACCGCCGCATCTTTCTCGACGTGCGCCAGCTCAGCCAGCAACGGATCACCCGCGAGTTCATCCCGCAATGCCGTCAGCACAGGCTCAACCGTCACCTCCGGCCTCTTCAGCAACTGCGCCCACGTCTGCCCGCTCACCGTCCCTAGGTCCGGCAGCCCGGCCGCCGCAAACTTCTCGACACTAACCTTCCGCGTCGTCAGCAGATTTGCCAAAGCCCGCATCCGCGCCTGCTTCTGCTCGTACTCCGCCCAGGCCTCATCATTGATCAGTCCCAGCTTCCGCCCATAGGCCGTAAGTCTCCGATCCGCATTATCGATCCTCAAATGCAGCCGGAACTCCGCGCGCGAGGTGAACATCCGGTACGGCTCGTTCGTCCCCTTCGAAATCAGATCGTCAATCAGGATCCCCGTGTACCCCTCCGTTCGATCCATCGTGAACGGCGCCTCGCCCTTCACATAGAGCGCCGCATTGATCCCCGCCATGATCCCTTGGCACGCAGCCTCTTCATATCCCGACGTCCCGTTAATCTGTCCGGCGAGATACAGCCCTTCCATGCACTTCACCCGCAGGCTACGATCCAGCTCCGTCGCATCCACCGAGTCATACTCAATCGCATATCCCGGCCGCAGCATCTCCGCCTCTTCGAGTCCGGGAATCGAATGTACAATCTGCCACTGCACCTCCATCGGCAGCGACGTCGACATCCCGTTCACGTACACCTCATGCGTATTCAGCCCCTCCGGCTCGAGAAAGAACTGGTGCTGCGTCTTGTCCGGAAACTTCACTACCTTGTCTTCGATCGACGGACAATACCGCGGCCCAATCCCCTCGATCTGCCCCGAGTACATCGCCGACCGGTGCACATTCTCGCGAATCAGCCTTAGCGTCTCCGGCGTGGTGAACGCAATATGGCAGCTCACCTGTGGCTGCACAATCTTCTTCGTCCTGAAGCTGAACGGAGTCGGCTCCGCATCCCCTGGCTGCTCCTCAAACATCTGCCACTTGATCGTCCGGCCATCCAGTCGTGGCGGAGTCCCCGTCTTCAAGCGGCAAGTCCGCAGCCCGAGCCTGCGCAGCGCCTCTCCCAGCAGAACCGAGGCTGGCTCTCCGCTCCGCCCCGCCGGATACCGCTCCTCCCCGCAATGAATCAGCCCATTCAGAAAAGTCCCCGTCGTGATGATCGTCGCCCCCGCGATCAAGCGCCGCCCATCCCGCAATTTCAACCCCAACACCCGCCCGGGCTGATCACTGTTCACTGACCACTGATCACTCTCGAGAACGAGATCGACCACCTCCGCCTGTCGAATATGCAGCCCCGCCTGTCCCTCCAGCACCTCGCGCATCTTCACGCGGTAAAGCTGCTTGTCGCACTGTGCCCTCGGGCTCCACACCGCCGGCCCCCGCGAAGTATTCAGCAGCCGGAACTGAATCCCGACCGCATCCGCAACCTCGCCCATGATGCCGCCCAGTGCATCCACCTCGCGCACCAGGTGCCCCTTCGCCACGCCGCCAATCGCCGGATTGCAGCTCATCTGCGCAATCAGGTCCAGGTTCATGGTGATCAGCGCGGTCTTCAGCCCCATGCGCGCCGCAGCCGTCGCCGCCTCACACCCAGCGTGCCCGGCACCCACAACGGCAATATCGTATTGTTCGGTGAAAGCCATCCAATCCTATTCTACGGACTCTGAAATCTCCGCACGACCCGCCTCCGAGAGCGCTCCACCAACGCAGTTACCCGCCCAAACAGAAGTAAGCCCGCTAAACGGTAACCGAAGTTCAGCGCACCCCGCTAGAAACGCCCCGTACCCCCCGCCCAAATGTTACGATTCCAGCAAAACCACCCGACTGGATCACCCCCATGGTCTTCGATCCAACCAAAGCTGGAAAGTCCCTCTGCGCATGCGGAATGGTCGCCGACACCTTCGGCGGTCTGTGCGACCGCTGTGTCTCCTTGCAGACCCTGGGCCTTACGTCCGACGCAACATCCGATTCGATCGAAACGACATACCGCACACTGGTCAAAGTCTGGCATCCGGACCGCTTCGCGCACGATCCAAAGCTCCGGAAAGACGCCGAAGAAAAGCTGAAAGAAATCAACAGCGCGCACGACTACCTGCTCAACAACCCAAGGCAGGCCCCGTCCCACCCCGGCGAAAAGCCCCCTATTCCCGAGCGCCCGTTCGTTCCCTCTGACTTTGACTTCGAAGGCGAGGAGACCGACGAGATCAAGCGTATTCTCCGGCGCCGCCAGAAATCCAACATCCCCGGCATACTCCTGAGAGTCGGTATCGCCGTCGGAGCGATCGCATTCATTGCGATCCTGGCGATGGTTGGCGACTCCTTCCTCTCCACCAACCAGATGACCCAGCGTGCTTGGGATCAGCTCAAGCTGGAAGTGAAGCACGACTTCTCCGTCCACTTTGGCTCCACTTCCACCTCCTCGGAGCAACCCGTTCCCGCCCCCGCTCCGGCTCCCTCCGCAACCGTCTCTGCCGCCGAAATTCCCCCGGCCGCTTCGAAGGAAAAAGCTGCGGTCGCTCAACAGACGCCGAAGCACATCATCGCCGCAAAGCCCTACATCACCGCGGGCTTAACTCCGTCCGAGGTCATCTCCGTCCTCGGCAACCCCACGTCTTCATCCGGAGAGAAGATGTTCTACTCGGGATCCGAGATAGATTTCAAAAACGGTCAGGTCGCGGGATGGAAGATCGACGCCGCAGCGCCGATCAGGGTCAAGCTCTGGTCCGAGACTCCCTCCGTTCCCGGCCTGAATACCTTCGGCGTCGGCTCAACCAAAAGCGATGTCATCGCTCTCCAGGGCACGCCAACCATCTTCTCCGACAACGACTTCGGCTATGGCAACTCCCACGTCTTCTTCCAGAACAATCATGTGACCAGTTGGAAAGATTCGGCATCTGTCCCCCTGCGGGTAGTTCGCTAGAGTCCTCACGATCTCCCCGCACATCCCAACCCCACAAATCCGCTGCTACCATGCTCTGAAAGCACGACAATTTCATCCAATACCCAGGAGGAATTGCCGCATGGGTTTATCTCGAAACCCCTGGGAGATGTCAGCCGACACCATCCCAGCTTCCCCGTCACAGGCCGACGCTGCGCTCCAGCCCGCTCAATCCCCCGAAGAGCTCAAGGAAGAGGGCCGCAAGATTCGCCGCCTTCAGATCATGGTCAACATGGTCACGCAGGTTATCGCGCAGGACTTATCCCTCAGCGTTGAAGAAGCCTCAGAGATGGTCTCCGACACCCGGAAGGCAGCGCTCCTCATGTTCCCCGACAAGGAACTAGCCTTCAACCTGATCTACTGGCCGCGCCTCCAGCGCCTGATGCGCGAACGCTACCGCATGCAGTGAGGCAAGTCCTAAATTCTCAGTCTTCAGTGTTGGTAGAGTTTAAGCCCGGAAACGTTACTGAGAACTGATGACTGACAACTGATAACTATTTGTTCTCATTCCCCACCAGCCGGAACGTAATTGTTCCCCAGAAGAGACGGGCGCGCATCTGCACCGGAAGGTGCCGGTCGTCGTCCGTATACCAGATCCAGATGTTCCCGCGGTTCTTCACCACGCCTGAATCCGCCGTAGGCTGCACCCTGATCGTCTTGAAGGTGCCCAGCGCGGTCTTCACCACCTCGCGCGCCTCCACCTTCATCGTCACCGGCACATTGTGCATCGCATCAACCACAGGCATCGCGAAGTTGTGCCCGATCTCCAAGGGTTGCGACGACGCATAGAACACGCCCGTCAGCAAGTCCGTCATGCAACTGGGTATCGCCGACTCCACGTGCTTCGACTGCCCGTTCACCAGATTCTTCTCATCAAAGATCGACTTGCCTTGTGCGTAGTCCATCTTCAGCGTGGAGTTGATCTGCCTTTTGCCCTCTACTGTCTGCTTGTCAAACTGATACGTGCATCCCTTCGCGCGATCGAAATTCGACTGGAAGTGATCGCTCGCGTGGAACAGCATATTGATCGCGCCGACTGTGTTCGCATCCGCGCTCAGCTTCTCCCGGTCGCCCGCCTCCTCAAAATGTATCACTGCAGTGCCGGCCGAGAACACCCGCCAGTCCACCGTGTAGGTAAGCGTCTGCTTCTGCGGAAAGCTGAATCCCGGCCGCGGAGGAGGCAGCGCCGGAAGCTGCTGCACCGGTGTCGACGGCTGCTGGCCGTGGCACACGCATGCAAGAACGAGCGCACAAATAATTGTTCTTGGAAATCTGCGCTCTCTCACCGCTGGGCTCTGCTCCTTAGACTTTGACTCGCTTCAGCACCGAAACTGCCTACCGGCTCGCTTCGCCGCTAATGCGGCACATGTACAACCAGACCCAAAGCCGGCCGGAGGAAGAGCAGGCTGAGATAGAGCAGGGCGGCTCCTATAGCTGCATTGTACTCGCGGTGCCGCAAGTAAAGCTCCAGAGAGAACTTACCGGTGGAAACTTCGGTTTCGTCAGGCGCAGCTCCACCGGCCGACAGCCTCGGAATCAGCCGCGGCACTCGCCGGCAATAAGCCTCAAAATCCGGAAATGTCGACCGCAAAAACCGCTCCTCCGACGCAATCACCGGTACATAGATGATCAGGAACATCGCTGCCAGCATCGCCCCGACCGGCCAGCTCAACAGCGCCACCGCAAATCCCGCCGCAATCAGAATCGATCCCAGGTACAGCGGATTCCGCGTGTACGCGTAAGGCCCGGTCTGCGTCAGCTCGCGATTTTTCTTAACGTACCCCGCGGCATACCCGCGCAGCCAAAGTCCCGGCAGTACCAGCAGCAGGCTCGATGCAATCGCGATTGCATGCGGCGGGTTTCGCCATAGTTCGAAGAGATATAGCGCCGCCGTCACGAACCCGAGCGGGACCCGAATCCGGCGCGCAATCCGCTGCCACGCTTCCATCGTTCCGGATTGCACCGTCCCCGTCTCGTTCATCATCGCGCCGCCTCAGAATAAAGCAGCCCTTCAGCCGCCTCGATCACCTCATCCGGCGTGATCGTCAACAACCCAGCCTCCGGCTCCTGGCGCCGCGTATGATCCCGCTGGCTCTCCGGGTGCCGAAGCACCTTGAAGCGCGTCCCGAATGGCCCATTGCGTCCCGGATCGGTCGGCCCATAGATCCCCACCACCGGCCGTCCCAGCGCGCAAGCCAGATGTAGCGGCCCCGTGTCTCCCGCAATCGCCAGGCTCACACGGCGCGTAATTGCAATCAGTCTCTCAAGGGAACACAGCAACGCGGTCGCTCCGCCGCCCGTCCTCTTCACAACCTCATCGGCCAGCATCACCTCGCCCGGCCCTGCATTCACAAAAACCTGGCATCCCTTGTTCAACATCCCGCGCGCCACGTCCGCATACCGCTCCACCGGCCAACGCTTCGCGCCCCATCCCGCTCCGGGATTAATCAACACCGCGGGAGCATTTCCGCCTTCCGCCATCATTCCCTCTGCCCAAATCTCAGCGTCGGGATCAAACGGCAGCATCGGCTGCACCGGCGTCAGCTCATCACCAGCGATCGCCTGCGCCACTTCTAGGTCCTGCTCGATCACGTGCGCCCCGCGCGTTTCCACGCGCTCCGTGAACAACAGTTTAGCCACCGACTCCCGTGGCCTCGCCTCTCCAATGTAACGCCTGCTTCGCGCCATCCGCCCGATCAGCGCCGATCGCACCGCGCCCTGAAGATCCACCACAGCATCGTAGTGTTCCTTCTTCAACCCTCTGCGAAGCTCGCGGATCTCCTGCCGCGTCGCCCGCGCAAACACATCACGGCGCCACTTCCGCGTCGCAGCAAAATGCACCCGATCCACAATCGGCTGCTTCGGATTCTGCGCAGAAGTGTCGCGACTCGCGCCAGCCTGCGCCGAAAGCAACGCGCTCCATACCGGCTCGATCACCCAGTCAATCACCCACTCCGGGTGCGCCTTCCGCAGCGCCGTCACCGCTGGCAAAGCATGCAGAATGTCGCCCATGGCCCCCAGTCGCACCACAAGCAATCGATACTTGGATTGCATTTGCAAACTAAGATTCTCTCACAGCGAATCGCACACTCTATGGAGCCGCACAGCTGTCTTCAATGCGTCGTTTGCTTCTCCACCGCATTCCGATGTCCACGCGCCATGTGCGTTTCCGCAAGCCTCTTCTTCAACCACGCAGCCACGCTCTGCTCATCATCAAACTCGATCACCAACTCCGCAATCCGTAATCGATCCCCGAACGCACCACTCAACGCACCAAGCCGCACATGATCCTTCTCCGTCGTGATCAAAGCCGAGGCATTTGCCTTCCGCGCACCCTCAAGCAGTCTCTCCACATCGCTCTTCGTGTAGCGATGATGATCCGCAAACGCCCTCTTCGATACCAGCCGCAATCCCCTCTGCTCCAGTCCCTCAAAGAACTGCTCCGCCCGCGCAATCCCGCAAAATGCCGCCACCGGTCCATCCACCGTCGGAACCCGCATTCGCCGCCGCACCCGCCACACAGGCCCGCTCCAACCCCACTCGCGCAACTCTTCTTCGAACTCATGATCGTCAGCCGGAATCGCCAGCACGCTCGCCCGTTCCACCGCTTCCACCGGTTCACGCAGGTTTCCCGCCGGCAGCAGATGATCGTGCCAGTCCTCGCGATTCACCAGCACCACGTCCACATCCCGAAAAAGCTGCCGATGCTGGAAACCATCATCCAGCAAATGCACCAGCGGAGCCGGATCGCCCGACATCTCCCCTCCGCCCCGAATGAACTCGTGATCTGCCGACTGCCCCGCCTCGTATCGCTCCGCCGCCACCCACACCGGGACTCCGGCCTTCCGCGCAATCAGCAGCGGCTCATCCCCAAACTCCTCCGCGCTTCCATCGCTCCTCACGCGCGCAGCTTCGCGGCTCTTCCGCCCGTACCCGCGCGACAGCACATCCACGCGGAATCCTTCCTTGTCCAGCAACTGCGCCAGCGCAATCACCAGCGGCGTCTTCCCCGAACCGCCCGTCGACAGATTCCCAACGCTGATCACCGGATACCAGAGAATCCGCGTCTTCTCCCATCCCCGCTCCAGCCGCCACTCGCGCAGCGCCACCCCCGCCGCATACAGCGGAACCAGCGGCAGCAGCACCGGACGCCTCATACTCTTCCCGCTCCAACAGCGGCCGCGCTTTCGGTCTGAAGATTCAGCACCTCCCGCAAAGCGCTCACCGTCCTCCCCGTCGTCCCCGCCTGCTCCTCAAACACCCTCCGCGCCCGCTCCCCCATCGCCCGCGCCTCATCCGTATTCGTCAGCAACTCCGCCAGCGCTCCCGCAAGTTCCTCCCGCCGCGCAATCCGCACCGCATCATGCGCCCGCAGATCCTCCGTGATCGCCCGGAAATTCGCATAGTGCGGCCCCATCACGATCGGCACTCTAAACTGCGCCGGCTCCAGCGGATTATGCCCGCCCGCCTCCGCAACACTTCCACCCACAAACGCCACCGCCGCCAGCGAATACACCGACGCCAGTTCTCCAATTGAATCCAGCAGCACCACCTGCCCCGCCCGCAGAGCAACTTCGTCCTTCCCTTTCCACTCCGTCCGCCGCACCCACAGAACGCCCGACCCCGCCAGCAAACTCGCCACCTCACCAAAACGCTCTGGATGCCGCGGCGCCATCACCATCACCAGCTTCGGATCTCTCTCCAGCAACGACGGCCAAGCCTCCAGCAGTGCGGACTCCTCCCCCTCAAGCGTGCTTCCCGCCACCACAAACCGCAGCCCCGCTCCGCCCGACTTCAGCAGCCGTGCCGCCTCTGCCTCCCGCGGCACCCGCACATCGAACTTCAAATTCCCCGACACCGGAACTGCCCCGCATCCCAGGGCCCGCAGCCGCTCCGCATCCAGCTCGCTCTGCGCCAGCACCCGGTTCAGCCGTGCCAGAATCGGACTCCACAGCCGCTGCAGCATTCTGTACCGAGGCCACGACCGATCCGAAATCCGCGCATTTACCACCATCACCGGCACACCGCGCTTGAAGCATCCGCTCAGCAGATTCGGCCAGAACTCCGTCTCCGCCAGCACCAGCATCGCCGGCCGCAGCGCCTCCAGATACCCCCGCACCGCCCACGGCAAGTCCAGCGGACAATAAAACACCCGCTCCGCACCAAACCGCTCCCGCGCCAGCGCCTGTCCCGTCCGCGTCGTCGTCGAAACCAGCAACCTGTATCCGGGAAACGCCGTGCCGATCTCCTCCACCAGCCGGCTCACCGCCAGCACTTCGCCCACTGACACCGCATGCAGCCAGATCACCCGCTTCCGGTCGCCGCTCATACTTCTCAGCCTCTCCGGAACCCGACCCAGCCGCTCCTTCAAACCCTCGCGATACTTCTCCGTCGTCGCCACTCGCCACAGCCACCACGGAGCACCCGCAACCAGTGCCGCGATCAACGCCACGTTGTAGAAAAACAAAATCATGCGAGACGGATCGCGCCTTCCCCCGGTCTAACCCTCAAATGATACAGTCGAGCACGATGAAGGTCGTCAGCACGCTGCCACTTGTGTTCATTGGGCTAATCGTCACCTCCTGGGCAAGTGACCACAAGATGCCGCCCGTCCAGCCCGCCACCTCCTTCCCCGCTGTTGAGACCCACGAAAAAGAACACGTCTCCATCGCCGTCGAGCCCTACGAAACGCGCGAAAAGGAATCCATCTTCCGCGTCGACTACCTCGGCCACGGCATCATGCCCGTTCTTCTCACCGTGACCAACGACGGCAATCGCCCCATCTCTCTCCGCGACGCGCGCATCCTCTTCTACACGCCCGGCGGCGACCGCATCCAGGCCGCCGAACCCCAAGATGTCGAGCGCCTCATGACCCGCGCCGAGCGCGAAGGCAAGAAAATCCCCATTCCCGGCCCCTTCCCCTCCATCAAAATGAAGCCGAAGGCCAGCAACAAAAACATCGAAGAAGACTTCAACCAGTTCGAGTACCAGGCCCTCGTCGTCGAGCCACACACTACCCGCGCAGGCTTCCTCTTCTACGATGTCTCCCAGCTCAATCACCCGCTCCAGGGCGCAAAGCTCCATCTCCACAAGCTCCGCGATGCCGATGGTAACGAGCTCTTCTTCTTCGAAATCCCCTTCGATACCTACCTAAAATCCAAATCAAAGGACATGAAGTAGCTCTACACGCACCATTTCAACGATCCTTTGTTACACGCCATTCCGAAGTAATACCCGCCATTACCCTGGTCGTACATTCCTCCCCTATCTGTGTCATTGAGGGCCCCGCGTTTCGGTGCCACCATCTCGGCATGCGAATGAATCTGATGGCCCGGTCTTCCGGCGACCCCTGCATCGGAACGATCCCCCTCTCGCTGACGCTCAAGCCGTCATGCGGGCTTCCGGGTGATTACGAATATCCAACCGACAGCGCTGCACTGATCCGCATGCTCCGCGCTCAAACCGATCTCCCCGGCACCGTCCTCCAGCACTTCGAAGACGACATCCGCGCCGGCTACAATCCGCGCCTCCTCGGTGTCGAGTTGAACGACAACATCCTCGAGAAAATCGGCTACTTCATCGATTGATGATTTGCTGCTCGCACGCGAAGAAACGGGCCAAGTGAGAATCGCTGTACTTCTATTGGCGGCCAAGGGACTAAGAACTGTGAACTAAGAACTACGAACTATGCGCTAGGGAACTACGAACTAAGAACTGTGAACTAGCTCCCCTACATCGCCGCCGCAACCCGCTGAAAGCTCGCGCCCTGTCCGCCCTCTTGCGCGCTCTTCGGCTGTTCCACCGCCGCAGTCGCAGGCAAATAGATCGCAAACACCGTCCCGCTCGGCGATTCTGTCCGCGACCGGAATCGCAGCTTCCCGCCGTTCCGCTCCACGATGTCGCGTGTCAGCCACAAGCCAAGACCCGTTCCGCTGCTGCCCTTCGTGGTGAAGAATTGTCTGAAAAGCTGCGGTCGAATGTCTTTTCGGATTCCTGCACCCGTATCCGCCACTGTCACACGCGCGCACTCCACGCCTCGCACGGACATCGGCATCACGTGAACGCGTAAGATCCCACCCTCTCGCATCGCATCCAAAGCGTTGCCGATCAGATTTACAAGCGCCTGTCGAATCTCACCCTCGTTGCAATACGCAAATGCTCGCTCCGCCGTGACCCGCTCCCGGATCTGCCGCTCGCGCAGCTTTCCGCGGAACAGCGTAACCGCCGACAACGCCAACTCTGACACATCCGTGAACGCGGGCTTGGCCGGAGCGCGATGGAACCGCAGCGTATGATCCACAATCTCGCTGATCCGCTGGAACTCCTTCACCGCAAGCTGCCCAAACGAGTGTGCCTCTTCCAGCGTTGAGCTGTTCTCCACCAGAAACAGCAAGTTCCCCAGCGCCTCCAGCGGATTGTTCACCTCGTGCGCCAGCGTCGCCACCAGCCGTCCCGCCACTGCCAGGTGCTCCGACTTCCGCAATGCCTCATCGCTCTGGAATTGCTTTGCCGCCGCATCGCGAATCTGCAACTGCTTCTGCCGGGAGTTGGCCGCCACCTGGATCGCGCTCAGCAGCATCTCCTTGCGTATCGGCCGATCCAGAAGAATCAGGCTGCGCACTTCCATCCGTGCCTGGCTCGCCAGCGCCACACATGCCGGTTCCGTCGCGCTGCTCGTCAGCAGAATCACCGGCAGATCCGACCACACCGGCTGCGAATGGAGTATCCGCTTGAGGGCTTCAAATCCTCCGCGTAGCATCGCCTCATCCGTCAGAATCAGGCCCAGCAGCATCGCGCAGTCCAGCCCCTCCGCCTCGCGCACATTCAGCACGCACTGTGCGGGACAGCCAGAACCGTTCAAAAACCCGGAGATAAGATCACCATCGCGGCCCAGCGGTGCAACAACGACGAACCGGGGAACATTGGCGGCGAGTTCGCTCACAACAACTCTTGTCCCCCCTTGTACTCCGGTGTGCCCGTCAGAACTCCTACGAAGTTCTTCAGCGGCGCGCCGATAATCAGCTTGCCCGTGCTCATCTGCATCTCGCGGATCGAACGTTCGTGCGGTCCTGACCGCCGCTTCACCACCGAGATAGCCTGCCGTACTTCGCCCGACGCCTCAAAATACCGCAGCAACAGGACGTTGTCCGCGAGGTAGCTAACATCCGCCGGCGAGGTCATCGTCCCTCCCAGCAGACCGTATTGCGCCAGAACCAGGAACGAAGCCACACCTACCTGGTTTAGATACGCCAGCAGTTCATGAAGCTGTACGGATAGCCCTTGTTCTTCACTCATCGAGTTCATCAGCCCGTTCAGGCTGTCGATCACCACGATGCGCCAGCGCTTCTCCTCTACACCCCGTCGAATTCGACAGATGAACTCTCCCGGAGACAACTCCGCCGGATCGATTTGTTCGAGATGAATCAAATCCTTGTCCAGATACTGATCCAGATCCATCCCGAGCCCCCGGCTTCGCACCTTGAAAGACTGCCGAGTCTCGTCAAAAGTGAAAATCGCGCTTTTCTCGCCTCGTTTCGCCGCTTGCAGGATGAACTGCGTGCACATCGTCGACTTTCCGCACCCCGCAGGCCCCATTATCAGCGTGCTCGTCCCCCGCTGCACCCCTCCGTTGAAGAGCTGATCCAGCTCCTTCACGCCGCTGGGCAGGTTCTCCGCCATCGTCGCTACAGCTCGGTGCTCACTGGATACAAGCCGCGGGAACACAACCACTCCGCCCTTCACGATGATGTAGTCGTGATAGCCCTCTCTGAAACTGGAAGCTCTGATCTTCAACACCTCGAGCCGGCGCCTCGTGATTCCATAACTACGCTGCAAAACTTCCAGACATAGCACGCCGTGGGCGATCGTCTGCACTTGGTTCTCTGCCTTGTTGCCCATGCGCTCGTCCAGCAGCAGCGTCGTGCAATCCCGGCCCTCAAAAAACTGCTTCAGGCTCAACACCTGGCGGCGGTAACGCAGCGAGTCCCGCGCCAGCATCCGCAGCTCCGACATCGAATCGATGATGATCCGCGAGGGCTTCAAATCCCGCACCTTCGCTAGAATCGTCTCGAGTACGTCCGACAACTCCACCTCGGCGGGCTGAAAAACCGTGTACTGCTTGCCTGCCTCTCCTGCAATCTCCGGCGGAGAGATCTTGCAGATCTCCACATTGCTCAGATCCATCCCGTGCGAGGCAGCCACATGCCGCAACTCCGCTTCGCTTTCGGCAAGTGAAATATAGAGCCCTTTCTCACCTTTTTTGGCGCCGGCGATCAGGAACTGCAGCGCTAGCGTCGTCTTCCCCGCGCCCGGGCTGCCCTCTACCAAATAAAGGAATCCCTTCGCTAACCCCCCATGGAGGATGTCATCGAGCCCCGCGATTCCGGTAGATAGACGTGTATCCATTGACCTGACGCTCTCCATTTGTCGGTTTGGTCGTGCTTTGGCAAACGGTTACATTGCTGAAATTGCGCTGCGTAACGTCAGGCCGAGGCATACTTTTAGATGCACGCCATTTCCACTCAGTTTGCTCATAAGTAGAACATTTCCAACGCCGCAGGACGTATTTTCACCGACGAAGTACGGGAATTGGATGTTGCCCGGAAGGCGAATTCCTATGGCAGCTCGCGCGATTCGCGGACCGGAGGCCCGGCCGCCGATCTCCGCTAACCATCTGACTCACGTCAACACCCCTCGCCCAGGAAGAAGCCGCTAAACACCTCATCTCAGATGCTTACAACCCTCTAAGCGGTTTGCATCCGATTACCCGACAAAAGCGCACAATGAAATCAGTCTGAAATCGAACGGACAGGAGCACCACATGAGCCCATTAGCGAACTGCGCGACAAACTGCGATATACGCGTATCCGCTCTTTCGTTTCACTCTTCTCTGCTTCCCCCGTCCCTATTCCTTAATCCCCCTCTAAGTTCCTTTATTTGCATATCTGTGCAGCCAACTCCAATCATCAGATATCTTTACAGCGACCCAGTGTTCTAAGCCCAGGAAAGTAGGATCTTTAGCCACACAGACCGTCAAAAAAATTCACTGTTCGACGATTCAGATTGACTGATCGCCTCCCGAAGCACGAACAAGCGCCCGACCCCGCAGTCTGCGCCTCAATGTCATGACTCTCTAGTCCCGAGTTCCTAGTCCCGAGTCCATTGATCCACCCACCCATTCACCGTCTTCCACCAGAGCTGCGAGTTTTGCGGCTTCAAAACCCAGTGCCCCTCATCAGGGAAGTACAGCATCTCGCTCGGCACACCGAGCCTCTGCAGCGTAGTGAACAGCTGGTATCCCTCGCTCACGTCCAGCCGGAAATCGAGCTGACTGTGCACCACGAGCGTCGGTGTCTTGAAGTTCTTGGCCGACATCATCGGCGCCCACTTCCGATACGGATTCTCCGCATCAGGCTTGCCGTAGTAGTCCCACGGCTTGCCCTTGAACTCCCACTCGTTGAACCACAGCTCTTCCGTCGTCCCATACGCCGACTCCGGATCGAACATGCCGTCATGTGTCACGATGCACTTGAACCGGTTCGTATGCCCCAGCACCCAGTCCGCCATGTAGCCGCCATAGCTCGCGCCCAGCGCGCACTCCCGGTTCTTGTCAATGAATGGATAGTGCTGCTCGGCATAGTCGAGTCCGGTCATCAGGTCCGTGAACGGCTTGCCACCCCAGTCGCCATTCACCCGATCCACAAAGGCCTGCCCGTACCCGGTCGACCCGCCCGGATTGATCATGATCACCACGTACCCGTTCGCGGCAAACAGCTCGGCATTCCAGCGGTACGACCAAGCGTCTCCCCAAGCCCCCTGCGGCCCGCCATGAATCAGAAACTTCAAGGGATACTTCTTCGCCGCATCGAACCCCGGCGGCCGAATAATGAACCCCTGCTCCTTCGTCCGATCCGAAGCTGTAAACCAGAAATCCTCCATCTTCGGCAGATCGAGTTGAGCGAGAAGCGCATCGTTCAGGTGAGTGATCTGCCATTCTTTCGAGAGTTCGCTGATCCTCTCTGGCGGAGGCGCATCCCCGCCCATCGCAATCGAGCGAAGGGTATGTCCCATCCCAGTAGAGCCAAGAGCCACAATTTCGGACGGCGAAGCGACTGTCATCTTCGTCGAGACAAGCAGTTTGCCGTCCGACGTTGGATGCAGGCCGCTGTACTCTCCGCTATCCGTGAGCTTGATCAATGGATCCCAGAGACCTTTTTCAGAGACCGGCACCGTGTCGATCTGATCCAGCGCGTAAACCAGCTCTTCCCCTTTCTCGCCGCTCGTAAGGTAGATCGCGTGCGAGTTCTCGGGCCCCCAAACAAATTCATCAACCCAGTTCTGAAATTCGGGCAGCAGATACTTGATCGTCTTCGCCCCGCGGTCATACAGCGCCAACCGGAACTTATCGCTCTCATACCCCGCCCGCGCCTGTGATCTCCACGCCAGCCACTTCCCATCCGGCGAGTACGCGGGACTCATATCACCACCGAGAGCCGTACTCACCTTCACCGGCTTCGCTTCGGGATTGGTCAAATCCAGCGTGAAGATATCCGAGTTCGTGCTGACAGCTTCCTCCGGAACATCCTTCTTCACAAACGCAATCTCCTTCGAATCCGGCGAGATCGCACACCCGCATCCCAGCGGATCTGTTGGGTAATCGGCAGGCACGTCATGCGTATCTTTCGGCGTCAGATCCCGCACTTTCCCGCTCTCCACCTCTACCAGAAACAAATGTGACCGCTTGTCTCCCGTGAAATGGTTCCAGTGCCGGTACATCAGGTGCGTAAAAATCTGTGCCTTCACCTTGCTGTCGACCTTCGCCTTATCCCGATCCGCGTTGCACTGATCGCCCGTCTTCTGATCGGCAAATGTGATCGCCGCGCAATCCGGATACACCGCCGAAGTGAACACAACGAACTTCCCATCCGGCGACCACTTCGCGTTATCCGCCTCCGTCGAAATCGCCGTCAACTTCTTCGCGTTGCTCGTCGCCCCACTCGTGCCATCGAAGTCTGCGACCCAGACCTGATCCCCACGCTCGCGCCCACTCACAAACAGCAGGCGCTTTCCGTCAGGCGCAAACTCAAAGCCATCGTCTCCCGGCTGCGCCACACCGACCTTGCTCGGCTCCCCACCCACAATCGCCTGCACCCAAAGCTCCGGCGTCTTCGAATTCTGGTCCAAATTAACCGTCGTAACCGAATACGCCAGCCACTTCCCATCCGCAGACACAGCCGTCCCGCCAAGACGCTTCATGTGCATCATGTCTTCAAACGTCATAGGACGCTTCGTCTGTCCCTGAGTTGTGATGGAAGTCGCAAAGAGAGTTGCAATGAATAGAAAACTAACCAGACCAGCTTTACGCATATCGTTCCCCTCGCGCCAGCCATCCGCGCGAAGAAGAAGTGTACAACCTCAGTTGCCAGTTGCCAGTTGTTGGCGAACAACGTGAAGCCGGCGAGAGCAACTGAAAACTGAGAACTGAAGACTGAGAACTGTCGCTAGGCCGCTTGCAGCTCCAGCAGTATCCCCGCCCCTCGCGGCTCGTAGTTCAATGCGCTCGCTGTCCCATTGTTCTCCCGCAGAATCGAAGCGCACATGCTCAGTCCCAGGCTCGTCGACTCTTCGCCGGTCGGCTCCGGTACAAACGGATCGAATGCCCTTGCCGGAACCGTGAACTTCGCCCCGCTGTGTGCCACCAGGATCTGCACGTGGCCCTTCTCCGCCACCGCCTCCAGACGGACCGCCTTCTCCTGCGCCGTATCCAGCTTCTCCACCGCGTCCATCGCGTACTGCAGGCAATAGAGCACCGCCTGCCGCACCTGCTGCGCATTCCCAAGAATCCGCGGCAGCGCCGGCGCAATCTGCACCCGAAAATCGATCGACCTCTGCACAAATTCTGACCGGTGCAGCTGCTCCAGGTCGCTCAGCAACTCCGTCACCGAGATCGCCGCCATCTGATCGCCCTGCGGACGCGAGATCCGCGCCAGGCTCTCCAGCGTCAGCCGCATGTGACGCGCTTCGGTCAGGATCGCTTCAATAGCTTTATGGGCCTGCGGATTCAGATCCTCGGTCTCATCCAGAAGCGAAGCATACCCCAGAATCACCGTCAGCGGATTATTCAGCTGCCGCGTCACATTTCCCGCCAGCTGCCCCAGCCCCACAAACTTCTCCGCATCCACCAGCTTTTCCAGCATCATGGTCTGGCTGCGCAGAGCCTGCAGCCGGGTTGCCAGTACCTCAAGCGGCAAAAGGTCTACAGCCGTGATCGGCTCATCCGGCCTCTCCAGCCCCGCGAGAAAGATCGCTCCCTCCGTTGACGACCTGCCGCGCAACGGCACTGCCTGCACCGTCGTAAGCTTCAGCCGGGTCAAGTCATCGCCCGGAACGAGAAACGGCGTCAAATCCAGATCGAACGTCTGCGCGTGTTCGATTGTTGGAGGCACATTCGCCGCATCCAGGAAACCCGCCACCGGAATCCGCCCTGCCAGTGCCTCCAGCGCAGTCAGCGTCGCGTCATCAAATCCAGCCGACCCGGAAAGCTGATACCGTCCCGCTCCTTGGAGCATGACGATCGCCGCCTGTTTGAAGCGGCTGTTCTCCACAATCGACT
>Ga0105240_10003805_pt1 | contig 23316 bp, 17 predicted proteins | sample KBSC54metaG_FD_80426 | JGI IMG/M metagenome (GOLD analysis project Ga0105240, IMG submission 80426) | Corn rhizosphere microbial communities from Kellogg Biological Station, Michigan, USA - KBS C5-4 metaG | ecosystem: Host-associated > Plants > Roots > Rhizosphere > Soil | place: Michigan, USA... | reverse complement strand
TCGGTCGTGCGCGAGCTGGTCGACAACGCGCTCGACGCCGGCGCCACGGAGATCGTGATCAAGCTGCTCGCCGGCGGCGTGCGTGCGATCGTGGTCGAAGACGACGGCGCCGGCATCGCCGCCAACGAACTGGCGCTTGCGCTGAAGCGCCATGCCACCAGCAAGATCGGCTCGCTGGCGGATCTGGAAGGTGTCGCCACGATGGGTTTTCGCGGCGAGGCGTTGGCGGCGATCGCTTCGGTTTCCGATGTCTCCTTGCTCAGCCGCACCGCCGATGCCGCGCACGCGTCGCGCCTCGACGCGCGCACCGGCGAACTGCAGCCGGCCGCGCGTGCCGTGGGCACCAGCATCGAGGTGCGTGAGCTCTTCTTCAGCACGCCGGCACGGCGCAAGTTCCTGAAGACCGATGCCACCGAGCTGGCGCATTGCATCGAGGCGGTGCGCCGCCACGCGCTGGCGCGGCCGGAGGTCGCGTTCGCGATCTGGCACGAAGGCAAGCTCGTCGAACAATGGCGCCGCGCCGGCAACGAACAGCGTCTGCGCGATGTGCTCGGTGCCGGCTTCATCGAACAAAGCCGCGGCGTGCAGCGCGAGCAGGGTCCTCTTCAGGCACAGGCTGGCGCAGCGGTGCAGATCCGCGTGCGCGGCCGCGCGGGCGTGCCGGATGCGGCGCGTTCGCGGGCCGACCAGCAGTACGTCTATGTCAACGGCCGCTTCGTGCGCGACAAGCTGCTCGCCCACGGCGTGCGCTCGGCCTACGAAGACGTGCTGCACGGCAACCGGCAGCCGAGCTACGTGCTGTTCATCGATATCGAACCGCAGCGCGTCGACGTGAATGTGCATCCGACCAAGATCGAGGTGCGCTTCCGCGATGGCCGCGAAGTGCATCAGGCCGTGAGGCACGCGGTGCAGGACGCCTTGGCGCTGCCGCGCGCCGGGTCGACGGCGGCCGAAACCGACACCCGCCTGCCGGCTGCCCCGAGCCTGGCTTGGCGGGCGCTGCCGCCGGCCAATCCCGCCCATGCGTTCGACGCCTGGCAGGCCCGGCTCGGCCTCGAACCTGCGCCGCCATTGCGGGCCGAAGAACCGCGCCCGGCCTGGCCGCCGCTGGCCGTGCCCGCCGGCAAGATGCCGCCGTCCCTCGCGGCATTTGACGGACTGATGCAGCCATCCGTCGATGGGCCGGCCACTCCGATGCCGCCACCCATCGGCGCCCCTGCGGCCCTGCCTTCACAGCCGCGCGGCGAAGAGCCCGGCCAGCCGCTGGGCCAGGCCATCGCCCAGCTCGGCGGCATCTACATCCTCGCCGAGAACACGCACGGCCTGGTGATCGTCGACATGCACGCCGCGCACGAGCGCATCGTCTACGAACGCCTGAAGCGCTCGCTCGCGAGCACCTCGATCGAAGCGCAGCCGCTGCTGATTCCGCTCAGCTTCCCGGCCACGCCGCAGGAGGTGGCCACCGCCGAAGCGCAGGCGGCGACGCTGCTCGCGCTCGGCCTCGACATCTCCCCGCTGAGCGGCAGCCTGCTCGCCATCCGCTCGCATCCGGCGGCTCTGGCGGGCGCGGACCTGGTCGAGCTCGCACGCAGCGTGCTGGCCGAACTCGCGCACTACGGTGCGAGCCACGTGCTCGAAAGCGCGCAGCACGAGCTGCTGTCGACGATGGCCTGTCACGGCGCGGTGCGCGCCAATCGCCGGCTCACGCGTGACGAGATGAACGCGCTGCTGCGCGACATGGAAGCGACCGAGCGCGCCGATCAATGCAATCACGGCCGTCCGACCTGGCGCCAGCTCTCGATCCGCGAACTCGACAGCCTCTTCCTGCGCGGCCGCTGAGCGCCGCCCGGCCGCCCGTCAAGGCAGAGGCGCTCCAGCGGCCGCCGCCGCCCCAAAAGAAGGTACCCTCTGGGGTCACCCAACGCACAGAAAACGGATCGCCCATGGCCAAACCCAACTATTCATTCGAGAAGCGCCAGCGCGAACTCGCGAAGAAAAAGAAGAAGGAAGAAAAGGCGAATCGCAAGGCCGCTCCGCAAGCCGGTGCTGCCGATGCCGAAGGCCAGGCCGCGAACGACGGCAACGCCGAGAACCCCGCGCCGGCGCCGGCCGAAGGCAGCCCGGCGTCCTGAGCAGCCACGCCTGAAGACCCGAGTGCATCGCCGATGTGAACTCCCCGCCGTTCAGACACTCTGTCTCGGCGATGCAAAAGACGAAGTGGATCTTCAAGGCCAGCCGCTGGCTGGCCGCCGCGCTGTTCGGCATGGCCGTGCTGGCCGGCTGCGTCTCGCTCGAAGACAAGGAACGGCAATGGATCTTCCAGCCTTCGAAAGTGGCCTGGGGCGGCGGCATCAGCGGGATCGACGGCGTGCAGGAAGTATGGATTCCGTTCGACTCGGCAGTCACCGGCCGGGGGGTACGCCTGAACGCCTTGTGGCTGCCGGCAGCGTCGGCGAAGGCGCCGGTGCTGCTGTACCTGCACGGTGCGCGCTGGGACGTGAGCGGAAGCGCGCGCCGGATGGAACGCATGCGCCAGCTCGGCTTCTCGGTGCTGGGCATCGATTACCGCGGCTTCGGCAAGAGCGGCGATGAACTGCCCTCCGAGCGCATGGCCTACGAGGACGCCGAGGCCGCCTGGCGCTACCTCGCGCAGCACTGCCCGACGAACCAGCGCTTCATCTTCGGCCATTCGCTGGGCGCTGCCGTGGCGGTGAACCTGGCGACCGAAGAGCCCGATGCCGCGGGCCTGATCCTCGAAGGCAGCTTCACTTCGATCGCTGACGTCTTCGGCACCTTCAAGTGGGGCTGGCTGCCGGTCTCCGGCCTGATCACCCAGCGCTTCGATGCAGCCTCGAAGATCGGCAAGATCAAGGTGCCGCTGCTGGTGATGCACGGCAGCGAAGACAGCCTGATTCCGCCCGCCCTCGGCCGCGCGCTCTACGATCGGGCTCCCGAGCCGAAGCGCTTCGTGCTCGTCGACGGCGGCTCGCACCACAACACGAATGCCGTCGGGCAGGAGCAATACCGCGTCGCCCTGCACGAGATGTACGGCTTGTAGCCCATGGTCACCCTGAAACTGAAAAAACCCGCGGGCGGCGATCGCCGCGCCGACACTGAAGCGCGCGGCCCGCTGCGCGGGCGCGGTGCGCAAACGCGCCCGACGCTGGCCGAAGCGCAGGCACAGCGCGCCACTCAGCGGCAGCGCTTCGCTGCGCCGGACGAGCCGCCGCAGCGGCGCGGCGAGCCGGCGCCTTGGCGTGACGACCGCCCTTACCCGCCGCGCCCCGAAGCCGGCATGCGCACCGGTCATCGCCCCGAGCCACCGCGCCCCAAGCCGCCGTCACGGCCGCCGCGTGAAGCCCAGCCCGACCGCCCCGCCTCGGCTTCCGATGCAGCGCCGATCGGCCTGCGCTTGTCCAAGCGCATGAGCGAACTCGGCCTGTCGTCGCGGCGCGAGGCCGACGAATGGATCGCCCAGGGCTGGGTGCGTGTCGACGGCAAAGTGGTCAGCGAACTCGGCTCGCGCGTGCTGCCGCACCAGCAGATCAGCGTCTCCCCGGAGGCGACCCAGCAGCAGGCGCAGCGGGTCACGGTGCTGCTGAACAAGCCGATCGGCTATGTCAGCGGCCAGGCCGAAGACGGCTACGAGCCCGCCGTGGTGCTGATCAAGCCCGACAACCACTGGTCCGGCGACCGTTCGGCGTTGCGCTTCTCGCCGGCGCATCTTCGCTTCCTCGCGCCGGCCGGGCGTCTCGACATCGATTCGGTCGGCTTGCTGGTGCTGACGCAGGATGGCCGCATCGCCAAGCACCTGATCGGCGAGCGCTCGGATGTCGAAAAGGAGTACCTGGTGCGCGTCACCTGGGCGAATGCCGAGACCCATCCGCCGGGCGCGCTGATGCACACCTTCCCGCTCGAACAGCTGGAGCGGCTGCGTCATGGCCTCGAGCTCGACGGCGAAGCGTTGAAGCCGGCCAAGGTCTCGTGGCAGAACGAGGATCAGCTGCGCTTCGTGCTGCGCGAGGGCAAGAAGCGCCAGATCCGCCGCATGTGCGAGGCCGTCGGGCTGGCCGTCACCGGGCTGAAGCGCGTGCGCATCGGGCGCATTCCGCTGGGGGACCTGCCGGTGGGCCAGTGGCGCTACCTCGGGCCTTTCGAGCGCTTCTGATGCCGGCGCGCTCCAGCCGGATCGCCGTCGGCGGCGATCGGCGCGCCTTCGCGATCGGGCTCGCCGGGCCGACGGCCTCGGGCAAGACCGCTGCGGCCATGGCGATCGCGAAGCGAGTGCCGGTCGAGATCATCAGCGTCGATTCGGCGCTGGTCTACCGCGGCATGGACATCGGCACGGCCAAGCCGAGCGCGGCGGAGCGCGCCGAAGTCCCGCATCACCTGATCGACGTGCTCGGCCCGGGCGAGCGCTTTTCCGCGGCCCGCTTCGTCGCCGAAGCGAATCGCCTGATCGAGCAGATCAGCGCGCGCGGGCGGCTGCCTCTGCTGGTCGGCGGCACGATGCTCTACTTCAAGGCCTTGACCGACGGCATCGACGTGATGCCCGCGGCCGACCCCGCGACCCGCGCCGCGCTCGATGCCGAAGCGCTGCGCGACGGCTGGCCGGCGCTGCACGCGCAGCTCGCGGCGGTCGACCCGGAGACGGCCGCCCGCCTCGCGCCGGGCGACAGCCAGCGCATCCAGCGCGCGCTCGAGGTCTATCGATTGACCGGCGAGCCGCTCTCCGTCTGGCATGGCCGGTCGGCATCGGCGGGCCGTTCGCTGCCGCTGCTGTCGCTCGAACCTCGCGACCGCGCCTGGCTGCATCAGCGCATCGCGCAGCGCTTCGACACGATGCTGATCCAGGGCCTGGTCGACGAAGTGCGGGCATTGCGGGCGCGCGGCGATCTGCAGCCCGAACTGCCGGCGATGCGCTGCGTCGGCTACCGCCAGGTCTGGGAGGCGCTGGACCAAGGCGACCCGCCGGATCTCGCCGCGCTGCGCGAACGCGGCATCGCCGCGACCCGCCAGCTCGCCAAGCGCCAGCTGACCTGGCTGCGCGGCATGCCGGGCCGCCGGGTGATCGCCTGCGACGCGCCGGATGCCGCAGCGCAAGTCGTCGAGTGCACACTGGCCTTGATCGAGGCGATGCCGCATGGCGCTGCTTGAAGTGCAGGGCCTGGGCAAGCGCTACGGCGAGACGCCGGTGTATGCCGACATCGACCTCCAGCTCGCCGCCGGCGAGATCGTGGCGGTGCTGGGCGAATCCGGCGTCGGCAAATCGACCTTGCTGAATTGCATCGCCGGGCTCGACAGCGTCGACGCCGGCAGCGTGCGCATCGAAGGCACTTTGATCGGCAAGCTGCCGGAGCATGAGCAGGCGCTCTTCCGGCGCGCGCATCTCGGCTTCGTCTTTCAGGCCTTCCACGTGCTGCCGCATCTCAGCGTGGCGCAGAACGTCGCGCTGCCCTTGCTGCTGCTGCGCCGGCCGGACGCCCACCGCGTCGCCGAGGTGCTCGAGGCCGTCGGGCTGCAGGCCTTCGGCGGACGCATGCCGCGGACCTTGTCCGGCGGGCAGATGCAGCGTGTCGCGATCGCACGTGCGCTGGTGCACCGCCCGCGCCTGGTACTGGCCGACGAACCCACCGGCAACCTCGATCCCGAGACCGCCGACAAGGTGCTCGAGGTGCTGGCGACCCAAGTGCGTGCCGCCGGCGCCGCCTGCGTGCTGGTGACACATTCGCAGCGCGCCGCGCTGCGCGCCGACCGGGTGCTGCGCCTGACCGCGCATGGCATGGTCGCAGCCGACAGCTGATCGCCCCAATGCCCGCGCTGCTGTGGCTCTTCTCCGGCGCGGAACTGCGCCAGCACCCGTGGCGCCATGCGACCGCGCTGCTGTCGATCGCGCTCGGCGTGGCGCTTGCGTTCGCGGTGCAGCTGATCAACGCCTCGGCCCTGTCCGAATTCAGCTCGGCGCTGCGCTCGATCAACGGCCAGGCCGACATCGAGCTGCGCGCCCAGCGCGAAGGCTTCGACGAACGGCTGTACGAACATGTCGCGGTGCAGCCCCAGGTCGCGCTGGCCAGCCCGGTGATCGAGATCGACACCTACGCGCTCGATGCCGCCGGCCAGCGTGTGCCGGTGCGCGTGCTCGGCATCGATGCCTTCAGCGCCGCGGCCCTGTCGCCGGCCTTGATGCCGCGGCCGGCGGAGGGCGCGTCGCGCTTCGCGGTGCTCGATCCGGAGGCCGTTTTCCTGAACCCTGCCGCGCGCCAGCGTTTCGGCGCCGCGACCAGCTTGCGCCTGCAGGCCGGCGCGGCGCTGCAGGCCTTGCGCGTCGACGGCAGTGTCGGCCTCGACGGCGCACCGGCCGTGGTCATGGACATTGCCGGGGCGCAAGCCCATTTCGGCTGGCTGGGACGGGTCTCGCGCATCGACCTGCGGCTCGTGCCGGGCGCGGACCGGGCGACGGTCATCGCCGCGCTCGCGCTGCCGCCGGGCGTGCGCGCCGCGACGCCGGGCGAAAGCGGCGAACGCATCTCCAACCTGTCGCGCGCCTACCGCGTGAACCTGACGGTGCTGGCCCTGGTCGCACTCTTCACCGGCGCCTTCCTGGTGTTCTCGGTGCTCGCTCTGTCGGTTGCGCAGCGGCAGCCGCAGCTGGCGTTGCTGGGCGTGCTCGGTTTGTCGGGCCGCGAGCGGCTGGGGCTGGTGCTGGCCGAATCGGCGCTGCTCGGCGTCGTCGGCAGCTTGATCGGGCTGCTTGGCGGCACCGGCCTGGCCGCGCTGGCGCTGCGCTGGCTGTCGGGCGACCTCGGCGGCGGCTTTTTCCCCGGGGTCACGCCGAGCCTGCAGTTCAGTGCGACGGCTGCGGCCGTCTACGGCAGCCTCGGCGTCGCGGCGGCCGTGGCCGGCGGCTGGCTGCCGGCGCGCATGGCGCAGGACATGGCCCCGGCCCAGGCCTTGAAGGGCCTGGGCGGCGATGGAGCCGGCAAGGCCTCGCCGTGGCCCGGGCCGGCCCTGCTCGCGGCCGGCGGCCTGTTGTCGATGGCGCCGCCTCTCGGGGGCGTGCCGATCGCGGCCTATCTGGCGGTCGCCTGCCTGCTGCTCGGCGGCATCGTCTGCGTGCCGGCGGGTGTCGCGCTGTTGCTGCACCTGCTCTCGCCGCGCACGAATCCGTTGGCGCTGCTCGCGGTCGAGCGCGCGCGCGACCAGCGCCATCACGCGACGATCGCGGTCGCCGGCGTGGTCGCCAGCCTGAGCCTGGCGGTTGCGCTGACGGTGATGGTCGCGAGCTTCCGCGACTCGGTGACACGCTGGCTCGACACCGTGCTGCCGGCGGATCTCTATGTGCGCAGCGCCGCCACGACGAGCGCCGCCGACACTGCGTTCCTGCCGCCGGGCTTCGTCGCACAGGTCGCCGGCGTGCCCGGGGTGCAGCGGGTCGACGCCTTGCGCATGGTGTCGCTGCAGCTCGATCCGGCACTGGCCGCGATCGCGCTGATCGCGCGGCCGGTCGGCGATCCGGCACGAAGCCTGCCGCTGGTGGGCGAGCTTCTGCCGGCGCGCACCGGCCTGCCGTCTGCCTACATCAGCGAAGCGATGCAGAGCCTCTACCGCGCCGCGCCGGGCAAGACGCTGGCGCTGCCCCTACCCGGCCGCGCCGCCGGCGCGCCGGTGCTCTTTCAGGTGCGCGGCGTGTGGCGCGACTACGCGCGCCAGCAAGGCTCGGTGATGATCGACCTCGCCGATTTCCAGCGCCTCAGCGGCGACACGCGGGTCAACGATCTGGCACTCTGGCTTGCGCCCGGCACTGCACCGGGCGAGGTGCAGCAGACGATCCGCCAGCTTGCACCGGAGCCCGCGCTGATCGACTTCGCCACTCCCGGCGACATCCGCGCGATCTCGCTGCGCATCTTCGACCGCAGCTTCGCGGTCACCTACTGGCTGCAGGCGGTAGCGGTGGCGATCGGCCTGTTCGGCATCGCAGCGAGTTTTTCGGCCCAGGTGCTGGCGCGGCGCAAGGAGTTCGGCCTGCTGGCGCACCTCGGCCTGACACGCGCCGACGTGCTCACCGTGGTCGCCGCCGAAGGGGCCGTGTGGACGGCGGCCGGCGCCCTGCTCGGCCTGCAGCTGGGCCTTGCGGTGAGCCTGGTGCTGGTGCTCGTCGTCAATCCGCAAAGCTTCCACTGGACGATGGACGTGCTCGTGCCCTGGGGCCGGCTGGCCCTGCTGTTCGCCGCGGTGATGCTGGCCGGCACCGTGACCGCCTTCGTCGCCGGCCGGCAGGCCGCGCGGCGCGACATCGTGCTGGCGGTGAAGGAGGATTGGTGATGCAGCGCCGCGGCCTGCTGCTCGCCGGTCTGGCGAGCCCGCTGGCGCGCGGCGCACCCGCGGCTGGCGCAACGCATGCGCCGATGGTCTTTCCGGCCGACTTCCGCGCCCACCCCGACAGCCGCAGCGAGTGGTGGTACGTCACCGGCGAGCTGGCCGCGGAAGGCCGCGAGTACGGCTTCCAGCTGACCTTCTTCCGTTCGCGCACCGATGTCCCGCTCGATCATCCGAGCCGCTTCGCCGCGAGCCAGCTGATCTTCGCGCATGCCGCGGTGACCGACCTCGCCGGGCGGCGCCTGCGCCACGACCAGCGGGCGGCGCGCGCGGGCTTCGGCATCGCCTCCGCGCAGGTCGGCGAGACCCGGGTCCACTTGCGCGACTGGAGCTTCGTACGCGACGGCTCGCAGCCGTCGAGCCGCTACCGCGCGGAGCTGCGCAGCGAGACGGCCGGCTTCACCCTCGAGCTGGACCTGGCTGCCACCCAGCCCGTGCTGCTGCAGGGGGACGCGGGCTGGTCGCGCAAGGGACCCGACCCGGATCAAGGCAGCCACTACTACAGCGAGCCGCATCTGCAAGCCAGCGGCCGCATGATCCTCGACGGCCGGGCGCATCAGGTCGGCGGCCGCGCCTGGCTCGATCACGAATGGAGCGACGGCTACCTGCCCGACGGCGCGGTCGGCTGGGACTGGATCGGCATGAACCTCGACGACGGCAGCGCGCTGATGGCCTTTCGCATGCGCCGCGCCGACGGCAGCACGCTGTGGACCGGCGGCAGCTGGCGCTCACCGGGCCGGCCACCGCGCAGCTTCACGGCGGACGAGGTGCATTTCACGCCGCTGCGGCGATGGCGCAGCGCCTCTTCGCAGGCCGAGTACCCGGTGGCATGGCTTCTCGAGATTCCCCAGGGCAGCTTCGAAGTCCGCGCCCGGCTCGACGACCAGGAACTCGACAGCCGCGGCAGTACCGGCGCGATCTACTGGGAAGGCACGAGCGACCTGCTCGACGCGCAAGGGCGGCGCGTCGGGCGGGGGTATCTGGAGATGACGGGGTATGCGAGTGCGCTGAGGATGTGACCCACCGCTGCAGCAAAGCGCCCCGACCGACAGCGCCACTCATTCGGGCTTGCGCACCGGCAGCCCTTCGATGCCGATCGGGCAGATCAGGCGCTCGATACGCTTTCGTGCGATGCCGCGCTGAATGAAACGATCGCCAGGCTCTCGCGTTTGGGGTCCGGAGTTTCCCGGACTGTACCCAAAACACTCTCGAAACTGCATACGATGCGCCAAATATTGCAAATCTGGTGCGAGCTATGGATAAACGTGCTGAATTCGACAGAATCGACCTGTATCTCATCCGCACCCTCCTCGCCTTGATCACAGAACGCAGCGTCTCACGCGCCGCTCTCCAGCTACAGAGCACGCAACCGGCCGTCAGCGCGCAGCTGAAGCGCTTGCGCGAGCTGACCGGAGACCTGCTGCTGGTGCGCACCGGCAACGGCATGGCGCCCACGCCGGCGGCCGTCCAGCTGATCGGGCCGGCGAAAAACCTGCTGTGCGAGGCAGAGCAGCTCTTCGGGGCGCGTATACACAACAAGCCCTTCGATCCGGGCAGCAGCAACACGATGTTCCGGGTTGCGGCGAGCGACTACCTCGATCCGATCTTCCTGCCGCGGCTGGTTGCGCATCTCAAGCGCGTCGCGCCCGGCGTGAAGCTCGAACTCGAGCCGCTGACCGACCATTTCGACTACCGGCGCTACCTCGCGAGCGGCGATGTCGACCTCGTCATCGGCAACTGGCTCGAACCGCCCGGCGAGCTGCGGCTCGGCCGGCTGCTGGTCGACGAAGTGGGCTGCATGGTGGCGGACGACCACCCGACGGCCCGGCCCGGCGCGGCCGAGGAATGGCCGATCGAAAGCTATCTCGCGAGCGAGCACGTCGCGCCGATGCCGCTGCATCCGGGCGCGGTCGGCGTGATCGACGAGCACCTGATCTCGCAGGGCATGAAGCGCAACATCGTGGTACGCAGCCCGCACTTCGGCGTGATCCCGATGATGGTGGCCGGCAGCCAGCTGGTGCTGACGACCGGATGGCTGTTCTGCTCGCGCTACACGCAGACGCTGCCAGTGCGCATCGTGGCGTGTCCGGTGCCGTTTCCCCCGTTGATCTACTACCAGCTGTGGCACGACTTGACGCACAAGTCGCCGGCCATGCGCTGGCTTCGAGACCAGGTGCGCGACGTGGCGCACGGCCTGGCCACGGCGACGCCGCCCAGGCGCAGGGAGCCTGGCCCTGATTGAAGACCCGGACAGAAGCCCATGGAGACAACATGATCGCCAAGCGCCTTGCCCTGCGCGGAGACTTGCTCGACTTCAGCGCCGCCCCGTCGTTGACGGACACGAGCATGAAGACCGTACGCTTTCGCCCCGACCACTGGCTGCTGATCGACGGCGGCCGCATCGTCGGCGCGCAACCCGGCAGCCAGCTGCCCGACCCGAGCTGGTGGCGCGAGGATCACAGCGGCCGGCTGATCATGCCCGGCTTCATCGACACGCATGTGCACAGCCCGCAGCTGGACGTGATCGGCAGCTACGGTGCGCAGCTGCTCGACTGGCTCAACAACTACACCTTCCCTGCCGAGCTGGCCTATGCCAACCCGGAGCTTGCCGAGGCCGGCTCGCATCGTTTCCTCGATGCGCTGATCTCGCACGGCACGACCACGGCGCTGATCTACCCGACGGTGCACAAGCTGTCCGCCGACCGGCTCTTCGCCGCGGCGCACGCGCGCAACATGCGCATCGTCACCGGCAAGGTGATGATGGACCGCCACGCGCCGCGCGAGCTGTGCGACAGACAGCCCGACTCCGAGCGCGATTGCCGCGAGCTGATCGAGCGCTGGCACGGCAAGGGCCGCAACGCCTATGCGGTGACGGTGCGCTTCGCGCCGACGAGCACGCCCGAGCAGATCGCGGTCGCGGCGCGCCTGCTGAAGGAAGATCCGTCGCTCTACATGCAGACCCACGTGGCGGAGAACCGCAACGAGGTGCGATGGGTCGGCGAGCTGTTCCCAGAGGCACGCAGCTACCTCGACGTCTACCTGCGCGGCGGGCTGCTGCACGAACGCTCGGTGCTCGGCCACGCGATCTGGCTCGACGCGAACGACCGCGCCGCCTTGCACGAGACCGGCGCCGTGATCGCGCACTGCCCGAGCTCGAACCTCTTCCTCGGCAGCGGCCTGTTCGACTGGCAGGCGAACCTGGACGCGGGCGTCGAGGTCACGCTCGCGACCGACGTCGGCGCCGGCACCAGCCTGTGCCAGCTCCGCACGATGGGCGACGCCTACAAGATGCAGGCGATGCTCAACCAGGGCCTGACCGCCTGGGCGGCGCTTTATTCAGCGACCCTGGGCACCGCGATCGCACTCGACATGGACGACGAGATCGGCAGCCTCGAGCCGGGCCGCATGGCCGACGTCTGCGCCTGGGATCTGGCTGTCGGCCCGGCCGCCGAGCGGCGCATGGCGGTCGCGAAGGAGCTGCACGAGAAGGTGTTCTCCTGGATCACGATGGGTGACGAGCGCAACCTCGCCGCGACCTACGTCGCCGGCCTGCGGCGCTACGAACGACCGACCGGCTGAAGCACGCGGCCGCGGGCTTCCAGCCTCTGCATCGAATGCCTGCCGCCGGGCTGCATCCGGCCCGGCACGGCGAAGCCATCGACCTGCAGACACCCCTTCCCCACCACCACTCCCAACGGAGACATCACCATGGACTTTTTCTCTCAAAACGAAGCCAGCCAGCTGGTCAAGACGGCGCTGAACGCCGGCGCACTGAAGCTCAACGGCATCCGCTCGAACGGCGCCGAATCCGAGGCGGCGGCGAAGGTCGACGCCGCGTACATGCTGGCGCTGTACCGCGAACTGCTGGGCCCGGACGGCGCCGCGGCGACGATGGCCGATTCGCAGCAGCAGGCGCAACAGCAGCAGCAGTTCCAGGAGATCCTGCAGCAGGTCGCGCAAGCGCAGCAGGCCCAGCAGGCGCAACCGGCAGCGCCGGCCGGGACACCCGCCGCAGCTCAGCAACAACAGCAGCAAACCCAGCCGCCGCAGCAACAAGGCCAGCAGCAGCAACAACAGCAAGGCCAGCAACGCCAGAACCAGCAGAACAACAGCCAGCAGCAGCAATTTGCACCGCAAGACAGCGCGCCGGTGCAGCAGCAGCCTGCCGCGCAGCCGGCGGCCGATCCGCAGGCCCCAGGCGGCCAGGGCGCCGACTGGCAGAGCGGCGGCCAGCAGGACTATCAGCAGTTCATTCCCGAGAGCGCCCGCCGCTTCATCCCGCCGACGCCGAAGAGCTGATCGGGCTCACGCATCGGCACGCGTCCCCGCGGGACGCGTCCCGATGCTCCGACTTTTGAATCAGAGAAGGACACACAGTGCACATCGAGTACGGAACGATCCTGGGCGACCAGCGCCTCAGCGACGATCTCACGCTGTACGGCGTCGCCACCGGCACCCTGACCGTGACCGCCGGGCGATCCCTTTACCTGTACGGCCTGTGCGGTGCAGGGCTGGTGGTCGAAACCGGCGGCGCCGCGACGATCCTCGGCACCGTCGCGGGCGACGTGTTCAATCGCGGCACCGTCATGCTGCACGGCATCGTGCAAGGCAGCGTGCATTCGATCGGCGGCCAATTCGAGAAGTCGCCCGCATCGGTGGTCAGCGGGCTGCTCGAGATCTAGCAGCGGGTGGGGGCTTACTTGGCGCTCGCGTCCTGTTTGCTCGCCGCCGGCACCGGGCTGACCTCGCGCTCGACCCGCGCCGCCGCCCGGCCCGCCAGGGCCGTCGCGACCTTCGCCGCCGTCGCGCTGCTCACACGCACCAAGGCCGTATCGCTGAAGATGCGGAAGCCCAGCTCCGGCCGGAAGCCGTGGATCTCGCGCACGTCGAGCGCGGCCATGAACTTCAGGATCTCGGCACTGATCACCTGACCCGGCACCAGGATCGGGAAGCCCGGCGGATAGGGGATCACGAACAGGGCCGAGACCAGTTCCCGTCCGCCGGCGATCGCCTGCGCGGCTTCGGCCATGCTGATGTATTCGCAGTTCTCGTCGTCGTAGCTGAGGAAGAACGCGCTGCGGATGTCGCCGTCGCGTGTCTCCGCCTGGCCCTCGAGACCGCGCCCGCGGAAAGCGAAATGAAAGCGCGAGAAGTCCGGCAACGGCGGCTGCTGCAAGGTCAGCGAGCGCACCCGCTGCTCGTGGATGCGGCGTTCGACGGTGCTGAGATCGGCGACGCGCTGGTCGATGTCGCGCGCGATCTTCACCAGCACCTCGATCAGGTAGGCCACGGCCGAGCGCGTGCTGCCGATGTTCGTCATGAACAGCACGGTGTTGCGCGAGGTCTTGTTGATCTGGATGCCGTACTTGTCCATCAAGTGCTTGTTCTTGAAGGTGTCGCCATCGATGCCCGACGCGCCGATCGACAGGGTCGCGCGGGTCGGGTCGAGTGCGAACTCATCGGTGCGCCACGCGCTTTCCAGATTGTTCCAACCCGTCTCGTCGTTGAAGTAGGTCTCGACGCCGGACTCGCGATAAGCCGCCGGCACCACGTCGCCGACCCTGAGGAAGCGGAAGTAGCGCTTCAGCAGCGGATGTGTCAGCACCTGTTCGCGCAGGCTCATCGCGAGCTCGAGCTGGCGCTGCACCAGCTCGTAGCCCTCGAGCTCGACCTGGCGGCGGCCGACGTCGAGCGAGGCCAGGATCTGGTAGTTCGGCGAGGTCGAGGTATGGGTCATGTAGGCCTCGTGGAAGGCTTCTTCGGCCTTGTCCTTGAAGTCCTGGTCCCAGACGTGGATCATCGAACCCTGGCGCAGCGAGGTCAGCGTCTTGTGCGTCGAATGGGTTGCATAGACGCGCACGCGCGCGCGTTTCGGGTCGGGAATGAGCCGGTTGTTCAGCAGCTTCTCGTCGTCGTCCCAGCCGCCTTCTCCGAGGCTCGCGCTGAACTCGGCGTAGCGCTGCGCATAGGCCGGGTCCTTCAGCGTTTCGGCGAGCTTCTTCGCGCTCGCCATGCCGGTGCGCTGGCGATAGATCGGGTGGCAGCAGGCGAACGCGAACCAGGCCTCGTCCCACAGGAAGACCAGGTCCGGCTTGATCGCCAGGCATTCCATCATCACGCGTTCGACGTCGTAGACGATGCCGTCGAAGGTGCAGTTGGTCAGCAGCACGAGCCGCACCCGATGCAGGGTCCCGGCCTTGCGGAAGTCGAGCAGGGTCTGCTTGATGTGGCGGATCGGCACCGCGCCGTACATCGAATACTGGTCGAGCGGATAGGAATCGAGATAGGCGACTTGCGCGCCCGCCAGCACCAGTCCGTAGTGGTGGGACTTGTGGCAGTTGCGATCGACCAGCACGATGTCTTCCGGCCGCACCAGCGCCTGCACGACGATCTTGTTCGCGGTCGAGGTGCCGTTGGTCGCGAAGAAGGTGCGGCGCGCGCCGAAGGCCCGCGCGGCGTATTCCTGCGCGAGCTTCAGCGGCCCGACCGGATCGAGCAATGAATCCAGTCCGCCCGAGGTTGCCGAGGTCTCGGCCATGAAGAGATTCATGCCGTAGAACTGCGCCAGGTCGCCTATCCAGTTGGAGTTCATGATCGACTTGCCGCGTGCCAGCGGCAGCGCATGGAACACGCCGGTCGGCTGCTTCGCGTACTCGCGCAAGGCGTTGAAGAACGGCGTGCGATGGCGCTCGCCGACGCCGCGCATGATCGAGCTGTAGAGCTCGGTGTGGTCTTCCTCGCGGAAGAAGATGCGCTTGAAGGTCTCGCCCATGCGCGCGGCGATGTCCTCGACGTTGACGTCGGTGACCAGGCACAGGTCCAGCTCGGGCCGGATCTGCGCGATCTGCTTGCCGAGCAAGGGGCCGCGTTCGGATTCGACGATGCGCTCGATGCCTTCGTCCAGCCCGTCGATGAAGCGGCGCAGGATGTCGAGGTGATAGCGCGAGCGGAACGGGAAGCCGTGGCGGATCACCACCGCCTGCAGGTTGAAGTTCAAGAGCGAGGCGATCAGCGCGTCCTCGAAGCTCGGCACCACGACCACGTCGAAGACGAAGTCGTCGTCCGGGTTGCGCTTGCGCTGCACGCGGCGGCGCAACGCATCCTCCTCGCTGGGCGACATCTCGTCGACGATCAGCACCTCGAAGTACGGGCGCGAGAGCTGCGCCTCGCGTTCGCCTTCGGTCTCGATCTGCGAGGGCAGTTCGGTATCGCTGTCGAGCGCGACGTTTTCATGCCGATAGGTCTGCGCCGCGAGCATGCGGTGGATGCGCCGCGCTGCGAGGTGGGCGCGGGCCAGCTCGTTGCGCTCGACCCAGGCGATGAGTTCGGCAAAGACACGGCCGCCGGGGAAGGCCCAGTAGCTTTCGATCGGCGCCAGCGTCGCGAGCGTGGTGGTGACGCGGGTCAGCCGCATCTCGCGCTCCGCGGGCTCGGGCGAGAGCGTCGCGAGCCGGCTCAAGTCGTCGACCAGGGAAATCCAGCTGTCGGCGCGCATCTCCCAGACGCTGCGATAACGGCTCAGCGATGACGGTACGCTGCGCCCGGCCTCAATGGCTTCGTTCATGGCTTGTCTCCTGGGCCGCTCGCTCTTCGGCGGTGCCTCGTGTTGGATTCTTCAGTCGGGTTTGCTGAGCGGGCCGAGTGTCTTCAGATAGGCGTCGGCACCGCTATCGCGACGATACACGCTGAAATCGCAGTCGCGGTCACGGAAGCTCTTCAGGGGTTGCCCTAGGGTGCGCAGCCCGCGCTCGCGTTCGCGGCGCAGGCGCACGAAGTCGACTTCGACCGGAATGATCTCCGGGCCGACTTCGGATTGGTGCAGCACGTAGCCCGACGGATCGCAGACGATCGAGCGGCCGACGCCGCCGTCGCCGACGCCGTTGATGTCGAAGAAATAGACCTGGTTGGTCACCGCCGAGGCGCGCGCGATCGCGAGCTCGACCTCGCGGTCGATCGTGTCGGTCATCGTCGGATGCAGGATGACTTCGGCACCCATTGCGACCAGTTGGCGCGTGGTCTCGGGGAACCACATGTCATAGCAGATCGAGACGCCGAAGCGGCCGGCGCCGGGCACGTCGAAGACGCAAAACTCGGTGCCGCCTTCGACGTTCTTCTCGTAGGGGCGGAACGGGAAAAGCTTGCGGAAGCGCGAGATCACCTCGCCCTGCGGATTGATTACCGGGGTGGTGTTGTAGACCTTGCCGCCGGCCAGTTCGAAGAGCGAGCCGGGGATCAGCCAGAGGCCGGTTTCCTTCGCCAGCTCGCACAGCCGCTGCTCGGTCGGACCGGGCAGCGGCTCGGCCTTCGCATGGCTCGGGCCGAGTGCGCACAGCTCGGAGAACAGCACCATGCGCACCCACGGGAACCGAAGCCTGATGTGCTTCACGTAGGCGCTCATGCGCGCCACGTTGTCCTCGAACGCCGAGACCTGCATCTGCACGCCGGCAATACCAAAAACGTCGGCTCCCCGTCCGCCGGGCACGGCGGCCGACCCTCCTGCTTCAGCGGGACTCGTCACTTATCGATGCCCCCGAAACACACGTACTTGATCTCCAGGAACTCTTCGAGCCCGTACTTCGAACCTTCGCGGCCGAGGCCCGACTGCTTGACGCCGCCGAACGGCGCCTCGGCGGTCGAGATCAGCCCGGTGTTGACGCCGACCATGCCCGACTCCAGCCGCTCGGCGACGCGCATCACACGCCCGATGTCGCGGCTGTAGAAGTACGCGGCCAGGCCGAACTCGGTGTCGTTCGCCAGGTCGATGACCTCGGCTTCGGTATCGAACGCGAAGATCGGCGCCAGCGGGCCGAAGGTCTCCTCGTGCGCGACCAGCATGTCCTTCGTAGCGCCGGCAATCACCGTCGGCTCGTAGAACTGGCGGCCGAGCGCATGGCGCTTGCCGCCGGTCAGCACCTCGCCGCCCTTGGCGCGGGCGTCGGCGACGTGCTCCTCGATCTTCGCGACCGCCTTGCCGTCGATCAACGGGCCCTGCGTGACGCCGGCCTCCAGGCCGTTGCCGACCTTCAGCGCCTTGACCTTCGCGACCAGCTTCTGCGTGAAGCTCTCGAGCACGCCGCGCTGCACGTAGATGCGGTTCGCGCAGACGCAGGTCTGGCCGGTGTTGCGGTACTTCGAGATCATCGCGCCTTCGACCGCGGCATCGAGGTCGGCATCGTCGAAGACGATGAAGGGCGCGTTGCCGCCGAGTTCGAGCGAGAGCTTCTTGATCGTGTCGGCGGACTGGCGCATCAGGGTGCGGCCGACTTCGGTCGAGCCGGTGAAGGTCAGCTTGCGTACGATCGGGCTGCGCGTCATCTCGCCGCCGATCTTCGTCGCCGAGCCGGTCAGCACCGAGAGCAGGCCCTTCGGCACGCCGGCGCGGTCGGCCAGTTCGGCGAAGGCCAGCGCCGAGAACGGCGTCTGCGTCGCCGGCTTGACGACCATCGAGCAGCCGGCCGCGAGCGCCGGGCCGGCCTTGCGCGTCAGCATCGCGGTCGGGAAGTTCCAGGGCGTGATCGCGGCGGTCACGCCGACCGGCTGCTTGATCGCGATGATGCGGCGATCGCCTTGCGGTGCCGGGATCGTGTCGCCGTAGATGCGGCGCGCCTCGTCGGCGAACCACTCGATGAACGAGGCCGAGTAGGCGATCTCGCCCTTGGCCTCGGCGAGCGGCTTGCCCTGTTCGCTGGTCATGATCAGCGCCAGGTCGTCCTGGTTCGCGAGCATCAGGTCATTCAGCTTGCGCAGGATCGCGGCACGCTCCTTCGCCGGCACGTCGCGCCAGCTCTTCTGCGCCACTTCGGCGGCAGCGATCGCGCGCACCGTCTCGGCGGTGCCGCACATCGGCACGGTGCCGATCTGCTCGCCGTTGGCCGGGTTGACGACGGCCACGGTCGTGCCGTCATCGGCATTCACCCACTCGCCCGCGATGTAGGCCTGCTGGCGCAGCAGGCTCGGGTCTTTCAGCTTCAGCATGATGAATCGTTCTCCGTTCAGGCTTGCATGGCGGCGGCGAGGATGGCCAGGCCTTCTTCGAGCACGGTCTCTTCGATCGTCAGCGGGAACAGGAAGCGAACCACATTCGCGTAGACGCCGCAAGTCAGCAGCAGCAAGCCGGCATCGCGTGCACGGTTTTGCACCTGCTTCGTGAACTCGGGGTCGGGCGTGCCGTCGGCCTTCGCGAATTCGACCGCGACCATGGCGCCCAGGCCGCGCACATCGCTGATCTGCGGCACGGTGGCGCGCAGGCTTTCGAGCCGCGCCTTCAGGATCCGGCCCAGCTTCTCGGCGCGGGCGCTGAGCTGCTCTTCCTCGATCACGTCGAGCACCGCATGCGCCGAGGCGATCGCCAGCGCATTGCCGGCATAGGTGCCGCCCAGGCCGCCGGGGGCCGGCGCGTCCATGATCTCGGCCCGGCCGCAGACCGCAGACAGCGGCGTGCCGCCGGCCAGGCTCTTGGCCATCGTCATCAGGTCGGGCAGCACGTCGTAGTGTTCCATCGCGAACAGCTTGCCGGTGCGCGCGAAGCCGGTCTGGATCTCGTCGGCGATCAGCACGATGCCGTGCTTGTCGCAGATCTCGCGCAAGCCGCGCATGAACTCCGGCGGCGCGACGTAGAAGCCGCCTTCGCCCTGGATCGGCTCGATGATGATCGCGGCGACCTGCTCCGGCTCGATGTCGGACTTGAAGAGCTGCTGGATCGCCTTCAGCGAATCCTCGGTCGAGCCGCCGTGCAGCGCGATCGGCGCCGGCACGTGGTAGATGCTGCCCGGGAATGGCCCGAACGAGAGCTTGTACGGCGCGACCTTGCCGGTCAGCGCCATGCCCATGAAGGTGCGGCCGTGGAAGGCGCCGCCGAGTGCGATCACGCCGGGGCGGCGGGTGTGGGCGCGCGCGATCTTGATCGCGTTCTCGACCGCTTCGACGCCGGTCGTGAAGAAGGCGGTCTTCTTGGCATGCGTGCCCGGGGTCAGGCGGTTCAGGCGCTCGGCCAGCGCGACCGAACTTTCGTAGGGCACGACCTGGTAGGCAGTGTGGGTGAAATGGTCGAGCTGCTCGCGGATCGCCTCGATCACCTTCGGGTGGCGGTGGCCGGTGTTGAGCACCGCGATGCCGGAGCCGAAGTCGATGTAGCGGCGGCCCTCGACGTCCCAGATCTCCGCGTTCAGTGCGCGTTCGGCGTAGATCGGAAAGCCGATGCCGACGCCGCGCGGGCTGGCGGCGATGCGGCGCGCATCGATCTCTGCATTGCTCTTGCCGGCGGCGGCGACGTGGGCGGTTTCGGTCTGGGTGGACGTGTTCATGAGGGCCTCACTGGCGAGCCCGGTCCGGGCTCAGGGTTAGCTTGACAACGAGGCCGAGTCTAGGCCCCACTTGGACCTATCGGTGGAACCAATGAGAGGTATTTGATGGAACCAATTTGGCACGCGCCCGCTGCGTCGAACGCATGAAGGCGGCCCTCGCCGAGCGCGCGCCGAAGGCGACTGCGCTGCCCGATTTCGTGCTGCGCCAGTTCGACCACCAGAGCGCCGAGCACGACCACCGCCAGCTCTACCTGATCCTGCAGGGCGGCATCCGGGACGGGGTGCTGCCGCCGGGCCTGAAGCTGCCGCCGACACGGGCCCTGGCGCAGGTGCTCGGCATCGCGCGCAATACCGTGGTGCACGTCTACGAGCAGCTCTCGCTCGAAGGCTACGTGCAGGCGGGCGTCGGACGAGGCACCTTCGTCGCGGCGGTCGGGCCGCGGCTGGTCGGGCGGATCAATGGGGCCAATCCGGGGCGCGCGCCGCGGGCGGCACGGCGTGCGGAGCTGTCGCGCCGCGGCGCGCGATTGATCGACGAGGCCGGCGCCGCTTCGCTGCAATGGGGCGCATTCGCGCCGGGCGTGCCTGAGGTGCGCATGTTTCCGTCGCAGGTCTGGAGCCGGCTGCATGCACGGCTCTGGCGCGCGGCATCGCCGCATCATCTGAGCTACGCCACCGGGCCGGGCGAGCGCAGCCTGCGCGAGGCCGTCTCCGAGTACCTGCAGGGCACGCGCGGCGTGGTCTGCACGCCGGACCAGGTCGTGATCACCAGCGGCACGCAGCAATCGCTGCACCTGGTGGCGCAATTGCTGGCCGACCCCGGCGATCCGGTCTGGCTCGAAGACCCGGGCTACTGGGGCGCGCGCAGCGTGTTCCGCGCGCACGGACTGAGCCTGCAGGCGGTCGCGGTCGACGGCGAAGGCCTGGCGCCCTCGCCCGCCCAGCTGAAGCAGCCGCCGCGGCTGATGTTCGTCTCGCCGTCGCACCAGTACCCGACCGGCGCGGTGATGAGCCATCGCCGCCGGCGCCAGCTGCTGGAGTACGCCGCGGCGCACGGCGTGTGGGTGATCGAGGACGACTATGACAGCGAGTTCCGCTACGGCGCGCGCCCGCTGCCGGCGCTGCAGGGGCTGGATGCCGACGGCCGCGTGATCTATCTCGGCACCTTCTCGAAGACGCTGTTCCCGTCGCTGCGCGTCGCCTACCTGGTGCTGCCGCCGGACCTGGTCGAGGTCTTCGCGCGCGCCTCGAACGAGCTCTTCCGCGAAGGCCAGACGATGCACCAGGCGGTGCTCGCGCGCTTTCTCGCCGAGGGCCACTACAGCAGCCACATCCGCCGCATGCGCGCGGTCTACAGCGCGCGGCACGACACGCTGCTGCAGGCCATCGCCGCGCAGTTCGGCAGCACGCTGCCGGTGATCGGCGGAGATGCCGGGCTGCACCTGGTGCTCGGCCTGCCGAAGCGCGTCGACGACCGCCGGGTCACGCAGGACGCGGTGCGTGCCGGCATCGCGGTGCGGCCGCTGTCGCTCTACCACCTGCATCAGCCCGCTGCGGCCAAGGGGCTGCTGCTCGGCTACGGCGCGGTGCCGGAGGAGGAGATCGGGCCGAGCTTTGCGCTGCTGGCCAGAGTGATTAGTCCACATCTTCGGTGAGCGCCCGGAGTCGCCCGGCTCGTACAGTCAGCGGCGAGGAGAGAGATGCATGGACGAGATCGACGGCGCCGGCACGGTGTCAGGGCACGCGCCGATGGGGCGCGGCGCGCTCGGCGCGTGGTGGTGGCAGGGCCTGCGCAGCGCGCTGCTGATGCGCCCGGACTGGCGCGGCCTGCAGGCCACGCCGAGCGTGCTCGCCTGGCTGGTGATCGTGCCGACTGCCGCGAGCCTGCTGTTCGAGCGGCTCTACATCGATGGCCCGGCCAGGTTCTACTGGGCGGGCCTGCTCGTCGGATGGCTCAGCACCGCGGTGGGAGCGTGGGTCAGCTGGCTGCTGGTGCCGCATCCGCGCCCGGCCACGACAGGGACGCCGCCCAGCGCTGCCGCGCTGTTCGCGATGATGTCGGCGCAGGGATTCAGCGTCGTCCTGCTCAGCGGCCTGCTGTTCGTGCCGATGGCGCGCAACGCCCTGTTCGCGCTGCCGGGAATCGGCGCATGGCTCGGATGGGCCTCGATGATCCTGTTCGTCGGCTGGCAATTCTTGATCGTGGCGGCCCTGGTGTGGCGCAGCGGCGAAGCCCGCGCCGCGCCGCGATGGCTGGCGTCTTTCGTGATGCTGGCAGCTCTCGGTCTGCACGTGGGGCTCAGGCCGCCGAGCCACTGGTATCCGCTGCGGGTGGACAGCAGCGACAGCGCCGAGCCCGAGCCGTTCCGGCTGACGCAGGAGCTGACCGAGCTGCAGCCGCAGCTGCTGCAGACGCGCCTGCAAGCCCTTGGCGCCGGCCGGCCGGGCAAGGTCGACCTGTATGCCGTGACCTTCGCGCCCTATGCGCCCGACGAGGTCTTCCACAAGGAGAGCGAGATGGTCGCGGCGCTGATGCAGGAGCGCTTCGGCAGCGGCGGCAAGACGGTGCAGCTGGTCAATCACCAGAGCACCGCCCGCGACTGGCCGTGGGCCACGCCGCTGAACCTGCAGCGCACGATCCAGCGCATCGCGCAGCAGATGAACCGCGACGAGGACGTGCTCTTCATCCACCTGACCTCGCACGGCGCGCGCAACGGCCAGCTTTCCGCGGACTTCTGGCCCTTGTCGGTGGACTCGGTCACCCCGTCGCTGCTGAAGGGCTGGCTCGACGAAGCCGGCATTCGCTGGCGTGTGATCTCGGTCTCCGCCTGCTACAGCGGCAGCTGGATCGAGCCGCTGGCCGGCCCCGGCACGCTGGTGATGACCGCGGCCGATGCCGATCACACCTCGTACGGCTGCGGCCGCGGCTCGAGCCTGACCTACTTCGGCCGAGCGATGTTCGACGAACAGCTGCGCCGCACGAGGTCGTTCGAAGAAGCCCACGCGGCGGCTCGCACGCTGATCGAGGAACGCGAGCGCCTGGCCGGCAAGAGCGACGGCTTTTCCAATCCGCAGATCCGTGTCGGCGAAGGGATCCGTGGACAACTCGCGAAGATGGAGGCGGAGCGCAACCAGGCCGCACCCGAATCCGCGCACTGAACGCTCGCCGCATCAGGCGGGGCGCCCGCGCGGCAGCCGCCCGGCGCCAATTCGCGATGCCGGCAAAGGTTTTGCTTTCGCTTTACGATGGCGGCCCGGGAGCGGTAAGCGGCCGCACAAAGAAAACATCGGCACGCATGTGCTTCACGCCATGTTCGAAATCCGACACCTCGTCCTGCTCGTCTTCATCGTCTCGGCGGTCTACGTCAACCTGCGCGGCAGCGTGCGTTTCAGCTGGCCGCGCGCATTGACCGATTTCACCGTGCTGCTGGCGCCGTACAACGCGCTGATGTACATCTTCTCGCGGGTGCGGGCGCGGCCCTATGTGGACGTCAAGGAATTCCCCGAACTCGCGGTGCTGCAGCAGCACTGGCACGAGATCCGCGAAGAGGCGCTGCAGCTCGGCGAAGCCGGCAGCATCCGCGCCGCGGACGGTCATGTCGACATCGGCTTCAATTCCTTCTTCCGCACCGGCTGG
>Ga0105240_10003804_pt1 | contig 23321 bp, 20 predicted proteins | sample KBSC54metaG_FD_80426 | JGI IMG/M metagenome (GOLD analysis project Ga0105240, IMG submission 80426) | Corn rhizosphere microbial communities from Kellogg Biological Station, Michigan, USA - KBS C5-4 metaG | ecosystem: Host-associated > Plants > Roots > Rhizosphere > Soil | place: Michigan, USA... | reverse complement strand
TGTGATTGATTATCATATTGTAATGTGAGGGGCATCTCGTTTGTGGCGAAAAGGCTATGCTAAAAAACTATCTACGCGTAGCATTCCGCAATCTGTGGAGGCACAAGGGGTTCTCATTATTGAATATTTTGGGCCTCACCATTGGTATGTCCGCCTGCTTCCTGATCTTCCTTTATGTGAAGTTCGAGTTGAGCTATGACGATTTTCATACCAAGGGTGATCGTATCTACCGCGTGGTGACGGATATCGTTAATCCTTCGGAAACCCTGCACTTCAGCGTGGCAGCGCCGGCAATGCCCGTGGCTGCAAAACGGGATTTCCCGGAGATAGAGAAACAGGTGCGGTTCGACCCGAGTAATATCCTGGTCCGGCGGGGAACCGATATCAAGATCCAGGAAGATAAGGCAGCTTTCGCCGATTCGACTTTCTTCGAGATCTTCGATTTTCCGTTGCTGAAAGGTGATCCTGTGACCGCATTGCGCGAACCGTACAGCGTCGTTCTGTCAGAGACAGCGGCAAAAAAATATTTTGGGTCCGCCGATCCAATGGGGCAGCAGCTGCTCCTGATGGGTGATGGCCATCCCGGAAAAGTGACGGGAGTTATGAAGGATATGCCGGAGAATACGGAGGTCAAGGCGGACCTGCTGATTGCCATGTATGCCGGTGCGGCCGATACGTCCCGCGATAAGAATTGGGGTGGATTTGGCGACTTTACCTATTTCCTGCTCAAGCCCAACACCAATGCGAAAGCGCTGCAAGCGAAATTCCCCGCATTTCTCGTGAAGCATATCGAGGCAATGATGAAGGAGAACAATCAAACGTACACGTATATCCTCGAGCCGTTGAAGGATGTCTATCTCAAATCGGACCGGGGCGGGACGGTGAGAGGCAGCATGACCAACGTTTATGTCTTTAGTATCGTGGGGGTCTTTATCCTGCTGATCGCGGGAATTAATTTTATCAATTTGACGACAGCACGATCGACGGAACGGGCCAGGGAGGTGGGGATCCGAAAAGTCATCGGGGCGGAGCGGCGGCAGCTGACTGGTCAGTTCCTGGGTGAATCGGTCATTTTGTGCCTGATCGCTTTCGTCATCTCGACCAGCCTGTGCGCGGCGTTGCTGCCCAGCTTCAATTTTCTCGCAGGCAAGACGATCAGCACCGGCATCTTCAATCACCCAAGCTACATACTCTCTTTACTGGGCATCGGCATCGGGATCGGGCTGCTCGCGGGGATCTATCCCGCACTGATATTGTCTGCCTTTCAGCCGATCATTGTGCTAAAAGGACGATTTGCCTCCGGGACACGGGGACTGCTGCTGAGAAAAGGCCTGGTGATCACGCAGTTCACCATCTCGATAGGGCTCATCGTCGCCACGCTGCTGGTTGGGTTTCAGCTCGATTATATGCGAAGCCAGGAGTTGGGATTCAATAAAGACCAGGAGCTGGTGCTGGATACGCATGGTGATGAGCATCGGGATGCGCTTAAAGAAGAGCTCCGCAGATTGCCTGGCGTGCAGTCTGTGGCCATGTCTTCCAACACGCCGGGCGGCGGGGCCATGAACGCCTATTCGATTATTCAGAACCAAAAAGGAGAAATGCAGGTTTGCAGCCCCGACCTCTTCTTTGTCGACTTTGACTACATTCCGCAATATCAATTTAAGCTGCTGGCGGGGCGCGCTTTTTCCGGAGCATTTGGTTCGGATACCACGCAGGCGATGATCTTAAATGAAGCGGGGATCAGGATGCTGGGTTATCACAGCCCGCAGGATGCTATCGGCCGCGATTTCTCCCAGTGGGGACGAAAAGGCAAGATCATCGGCGTAGTGAAGGATTTCCACTACTCCAGCCTGCAGGAGGTTATCCGGCCGCTGTCATTGCGGATCGAGCCGGGTGGTTGCAACCTGATCTCCGTAAAGGTCAGCTCGTCCGATCTTAAGAGAACGATCGCGGCCATCGAGCAATCGTGGCACCGGATCATCCCTTACCGGCCATTCAGTTATTCCTTTGTCGATGAGATGTTCGACCAGCAATACCGCACGGAAGATAGGTTTGGCAAGCTGTTCCTGTATTTTTCGGCGCTAGCGATCTTTATTTCCTGCCTGGGGCTGCTTGGGCTGTCTTCTTACAGCACACTACAGCGGACGAAGGAGATCGGCGTACGGAAGGTGCTGGGAGCGAGCGTGTGTGGGATCGTGAGGCTCTTGTCGAAGGATTTCCTTTGGCTCGTCGGGATCGCCTTCCTGGTTGCGACACCAGTCTCCTTCTTCCTGATGAAGGGCTGGCTGGATAGTTTCTACTACCGGGTGAGTATCTATTCGGCGTGGTGGATCTTTGTGCTGGCAGGGGTGGGAGCCTTTTTGATCGCCCTGTTCACCATTAGTTTCCAGGCGGTGAAGGCCGCCACGACTAATCCAGTGAAGAGCCTGCGCTCCGAATGAGCTGCTGCATAGCCATCTTAAACACGTCATCAAGTGATCCGCGGACGATAAGGATCTTGGTTTCCAATATCACCTCCTCACCCGGCGCCAATGCTGCCTGGGGATCCACATGCTGACAAGTCAGCTCTGGGTTGCTCCATACGTTACCTGTATTATGGGTGAAGCTCGCAATCACCCAGCGGCCGTCCTGGGACAGCGTTGCGATAAAAGGCGCATCAACAGCTCGCGACTTGTTGTAGTAAGTGATACCGTCACGACGTTCGACGCGCTGCGACGGCATCGGCCAGGTAAATGAGGCCAGGTATCGCGCGGGCAGCCATTGATCGAGCGGCATCGTCAGGCGGCTCGGTGTTTCCGAAGCCAGCAGATCGAAACCATCTGCATGATGGACATATGTCCGTTCCAGTCGAACGTCGTGGAACTCCGAGGTGAGCCGTGGATCGATGGGGGCATAGATCATATCATACGGCTTGTTGGACTGGTTACTGAATTGGAAGTGAAAGAGGATACCATCTTCTTCGAGGGTTGCCCGTGCCAGCATATGAATGTCACCAGGCAGGGTTTTCTCATACTCCAAAGATTGCCCGGACTGTCGCCATAACGGCGGCTCGCCGTATTGCCCCGGTTGAAAGCGGTAGAGTTGATTTGCGTCGGTATTCCCGCGCGGTCGTACTGTGACATGTTCCGGAAAGATGATCTCGATGGTGCGATCCGAGGCTGGGCGACCTGGCAGGACCATCCGCAGCGTCGGTTGGGTGTTTTCCTCTGCCACCCTGAGCTGCATTCCCGCGCTGTTGCGGACGCTTTTCATCTGGTTCAAACAGGAAAATGCAATAAGGAGGGCCAGGACCAGGATGGTTATTCTCATCATAGGTAATTTGTTTGGATCCAAAGTTATTCACCCTTACATGAACCTGCTGGTTCAGATCAGGTTCAAATCTGTTCAAGTTTGTTCAAAAGCGTAGCCTCAACTTTCTGAAGGGGTTTTCTATTCATCTCCTGAGTGTTTTAATAGCTTTGAACAATGGTGAGATCGCAAGATAGATAGAAAATAAAAAATGCAATCGATTGCATTTTTTAAAATAATTCTTATATTGTCTTGTAACAAAGCCATAACATCATGCGCCAGATTACACTATTCGTTTTTCTTTCCCTTATATGGGCATGTAAAAAAGAAAATAAGGAGCCTGGTTGCAGCTTTTCAGGAATTACCTATTCGGGGAGTACAACAAAACTTCCTGTTACCTATTTCGGTGATACAATGATCAGAATAGGCGAGGACAATCATGGCTATAATTTGTACTTTGACGAACAGAAAAAGTTGATACGTAAAGAAGAACCTGTACTGGATCCGTATTATCGTTCAGTGATCGATTACAACTCCGGTGGTCAGGTAATTGGGCTCAGATTTTATAGCAAACAGGGAAATGTTTGGACGTACGAGGGGCAATTGGTATTTACCTATGACAAAGGAAGGATTGTCAATGTAAGGGAAGAAAATGCTGTAAGCCAAGGCGGAAATATCTATGACCACCAGTTTACTTGGCAGGGCGGTGATGTTCTATCTGTTGACCACCGGCTAAATCAACAACTTCAATGCACAACGCAATTCAGCTATGATGACGCAAAACCAAATCCCATGCGCCGCTTTAACAATTTTTATTTTGTTGATGGCGATGCCAACTACGTAAATTACAAGCTGCCATACTATTTTAGCGAACACCTTGTGACTAAGCAGCAAAGTACCTGTCCTCTTTCAGAAACAAAATTGTTTAGTTACACTTTCACAACCAACGGTCTTATAGAAACTATGTCGACCCAGGTCGGTCTGTCAACAGGTACCACATGGGAGTACGAATATGATTGCAGGTAATGCGCATTTTGCCATCGATAGCTTGTTCGTGACTCGTCAGGATTAACTCCGGCGCCCCCGGACTCCTTCATTTTGTCGCAATAAGCCACTTCCCAATATTGTCGCTACGGATGCCACTCCACATAAATATGTGGACCTGTTCGATAAGCCGAAAAGGTTTCATCGCTTTTTCGACTACGACGAGGCGGTGGCGGCTGCAATACAGGCGCATAACCCGGAAATGAGTGAACGAATTGCTTCCAATTGTAAACCATTCGACAATTCGACCTCCTGCCTGTTCTCACCTTTGTGTTGAAAAACACATCAAATGAACAAGCTATTTACGAGGATGGACCTTCGGATCCTCCTGACAACTTTCGGACTGTTGCTGTTGCAATGCACGCAGGCACAGCAGTTCAATGGAAAATATTATAATAACCTCGACAACAATGGAGTGATCCTGGACGGCTACGATCCGGTGGCCTTCTTTACGGATAATAAGCCGGTGAAAGGGGACCCTGCGAACCATTTCAGCTACCAGGACGCCACATACTATTTCGCGAGTCTCGAGCATTTAAAACTATTCCAGGACAATCCCGAAAAATTCAAGCCTCAATTTGGCGGATGGTGTGCATACGCTGTCTCCCTCGGCCGTGTGGCCCCGATCGACGTCAACACCTTTTCGATCGTGGACGGGCGGTTGTTGCTGCAACACAACAATAGGGCAGTAGCCGGTTGGAACAAGGACGTCGCGGGAAATCTGCAAAAGGCAGACAAGTACTGGCCCGCCGTATCTGGGGGTGGTGGCAAACAGATCGCTACTGATGAAGAGAAAGGCTTTCTCAACAACACTGATGCCAGCGGTGTAATACTTCAGGGCTATGATGCCGTCGCCTATTTGACGGACAACAAGGCCGTTAAAGGTGATCCGTCGCACGAAGCCCGCTACAATGGTGCAACCTACTGGTTTGTGTCAGAAGAACATGCCTCTATGTTCAAGGACAACCCGGTCAAATATGCACCGCAATATGGTGCTTACTGCGGATATGCAATGAGTCTTAACAAGCTCCGGCCCATCGATCCGACAATTTTTCAGTTCGTGGACGGTCGCCTGATCCTCCAGCATACGCAGGATGCTTACAATCAGTTCAACAAGGATGCTGCCGGCAATACCAGGAAGGCAGATGCGAATTGGCCCGGGCAGGAAAAGAAACATGCCGGCAAGAAGCATGTTCAATTCGATGCTCCGGCAGAACCTGCCAAACAATAAGATCAATAAAACACTCACAACCGTTTCATCATGACAAAAATATTTTTATCCTTCATCGCGCTGTTCTTCATCACGGTGTCGTTACGGGCGCAAGTCCTCCAAACCAGGGACATGTCGCTTGATGCAGCAAAGAAGATCGTGACGGAAGCCGTTAAATACGCCCATAGCGTGAACGCGCCTGGCGGAGCCATTGCGGTGGTAGATGCCGGCGGCGCCCTTGTCTATCTCGAACGCCTCGATAATACCTTCGCGGCGGCGGCTGAAGTCTCTATAAAAAAGGCCAACACATCCGCTGCCTTTAAGGCCCCTTCTTCCAAACTGGAGACCTCTATCAACGGCGGTCGCCAGGCGCTGATCACAGTGGGGCATACTTTTCTGCAGGGTGGGGTGCCTATCCTCTTCGACGGGCAAGTCATCGGTGCCATCGGCGTAAGCGGGAGCGCCAGTGCACAGCAGGACGAGGATATCGCGAACGCGGGGGCAAAAGCTATTCTGAACTAAGGAACAGCATTCATTTGACCATAAAACCAGACTTCTATGCTCCTAAAATATAAGATCATTCTCTTGCTGACGATCTTCCTTTCACGCGGCATCCTGAACGCACAGGAGCTTCGTGAACTGGCCCTGGACAAACCGCAAGCCATCGCTGATCTGCGGAATGTTGTTGGCGCGGCTGCCCTGAATGCTCAATGGTATGTTCAATGGGCGGATTTCATAAAGACAGATTTTCGACTGCCAGGCCCGTCGTCAACAGACCCTCTGCCACTTTACCCGACCAGCGCACCGGTAAAGACAGCCTCCCTGCACCCGCAGATAGGCGCGCCGGACTTTGACCGCCACTTCATGCCGGTGAGTCCTGATCAGCTCGAAAAACGCCAGGGATCAGGACTGGTCTCAGCGGTATGGTATAAGGTTGAATTGACGATCCCTCAGCGACTTGGCAACTGGGATCCTACAGGGTCGACAGCCGTATTCGAGATCGTGATGGACGACTATAGTGAAATATGGGTGAACGGCAGGCAGGCGCATGGGTTCGGTCAGGTCGGCAAAGGCCTTATCTCGGGCTACAATGCGGCCAACCGTGTTATCCTCAGTGACCACGCCCGACCTGGCGAGAAATTTACCATTGCCGTCCTGGGAATAAACGGGCCGCTAGGGATGATCCCGGATAATTATATCTGGGTCCGAAACGCCGTAGTGGATTTCTATCCCACGCTCCCCGAAGATCCTATCTGGAAAAACATCGGTCATATCTATCGTATTGCGGAAGGTCTCGATAGAATTTTACCCGGGGACAGTCGGGTTGACAAGGTCGCCGGCGGTTTCCGGTTCACGGAAGGCCCGGTATGGCATCCGGACGGCTACTTGCTGTTCAGCGATCCGAATACCAATGTCATCTACCGGTATGACCCTGGCGACCACAATGTCACCATCTACATGAGCCACAGTGGATATACTGGCCAGGACATCGGCGAATACAGCCAGCCGGGATCCAACGGCCTGGCCATCGATAAAGAGGGCCGGCTGATCGCCGATCAACATGGCAATCGCCGCGTGGTCCGCTTCGAAAAGAAAGGTCCGGTTACGATCCTGGCAGATAGCTTCGGGCGCAAACGGCTCAATAGCCCCAATGACATTGTCCTCCGCAGCGATGGGACAATATATTTCACTGATCCACCTTATGGTCTGCCTGATTTCTTTAAAGATACCCGTAAAGAACTGGATTTCTCGGGCGTATTTATGGTTCGGAACGGCAAGACGCAATTGGTAAGCAAAGACCTCGGAGGTCCCAACGGCATTGCGTTCTCTCCCGACGAAAAATGGCTTTATGTTACCAACTGGGATATCCGCGATGTCCACCACACCAAAACCATCTGGCGTTACGCCGTTCATCCGGACGGATCACTTTATGATGGCGCTGTCTTCTTTAACTGCAACCAAACAGAAGATGAGGAGGCGCTTGACGGCATGAAGGTGGACAGAGAAGGGAACCTTTTCGTTTCCGCACCCGGCGGCGTTTGGATACTGTCTCCCGACGGTCAGCTCCTGGGAAAGATTGTCACGCCCGAGCGGCCCGCCAACATGGCCTGGGGCGATCCGGACGGCAAAACGCTTTACCTGACAGCCCATACGAGCCTCTATAAGATACGAGTGGCTACGGGTGGTAAATTCAGCTGGCAATAATATACTGGCCGTCCGGGAACATAAGAAGATGTCAGTTCAAAGTCTTGTCGAATATGAGAACATGTATCGTTAGTGTCATCATTATCATCGTAGAATGGGCAGGGCTCCCTGCACAGGCGTTGCCGTTCCCGGCGGACGAAAAGCTCGACAGCCCAAAGATCCATTCCTCACTTGTCAAATACTCCAATATCCCTCCGGCCTGGCGGGGTCCTATCGGGAAGGCCCTGGCATCCTTTCCCGAACTGGTTCATACCCATGTCCGATTCAGGGTCCGTCACGCCAGAAGCCCGCTCGCGACAAACCGTGATTGGATGAGCTTCCTCCTCCACTTTGGCCGGCAGGCGTACATCATCACCATCAGTGACCGCACCATCCCGGCGTTGTCGCCGATACTCTTTGACAGCCTCGACTACGGTGCAAAAATTGGCGTCATCGGACACGAACTTAGCCATGTCAGCAATTTTTCACGTCGCAATGTATTCGGCTGGCTCAGTCTCGGTCTAGGGCACTTGTCTTCCCGATATCTCGACAGGATGGAATTTGCGACGGACAGCCTTTGCATAGCGCATGGGCTTGGCTGTGCACTGCTGGATTGGAGCCAGTTCGTTCGCCAAACCTTGCAGACACACAACTGGCGTGGAGCAGACAATATCATGGCCGGCAAGCCGCACCGCGAACGGTACATGAACCCGAAAACTATCATGGCGCGCCTCAACGGACCTTGCAAATGAATTTCCCCTTTCCAGTCAATTGCCCGACAATTTTCACTTCCGGTATTTCCTCTCTTTGTAATATGAGAGCGATGGACATCCAGGTGGTTACGACCCAACAAGGCTGGGAAGCAGCGAAGCTGGCATTCCGCAGGAACAAGCGCTTTTATTTGCAGGAAGCGCTCGGGCTGGGTATTTTCATGGTGTCCGCCTGTTTTTTTTCCGCGCTGCTGGAAAGCCCGCTCTCCTCTATACATTCGGCCATACCGGATTCAGTGGTCCGGCATGACATATTGGGTATACTCATGGGTCTTACTGCCCTCTTTATCTTTTACAGTCCGTGGACGGCGCCCTCGGGGTCACATATCAACCCAGCAGTGACCCTCACATTTCTCCACCTGGGCAGGGTCTACCGCTGGGATGCCCTGTTCTATATCATATTCCAGGTCATCGGCGGTGTTTCGGCTGTATGGTTCATGGGGATGGCTATGGGGCCGGTTCTTACCAGCACACCGGTATCGTATGCCGTCACTGTTCCGGGCACATCGGGCCTGTGGGCAGCCCTGCTGACGGAATTCATCATCGGTTTTCTCATGATGTCGATGGTTCTTCACACGGGCAACAACAAGCGTTGGTCGCACTACACTCGAATTATAGCGGCATGCCTTGTCTGTTTAAATGTCATCCTGGCCGCACCGATCTCAGGTTTTGGGATGAATCCGGCCAGGTCTTTTGCCAGCGCACTGCCGGCTGGTATCTGGACGGCCTGGTGGATATATCTCCTCGCTCCGGTGACCAGCATGCTGGCAGCCGCCGAATGCTACAAATACTTTAAAAAATTAGAAAAATGAAACGTCTGGCTATTCACCTCTTCCTGGGCTTCCTCATCTGCCCCCTGCCCATCACCACCAGGGCGCAAGTGACGGGAGTCGGCCCTGTGGCCATCACAGTCAGGGATATGCATCGCAGCCTGGCCTTCTACCAGGAAGTCCTTGGCTTCCACATCGTCGCCGACACGGAATTGCTGGGTAGGGATTACGAGGACCTGGAAGGGCTCTTCGGCCTCCGGATGAGGGTTGCGACACTCCGCCTCGGCGATGAATCCATCCAGCTCATTGCTTATCTCACTTCAGGCGGCAGAAGCATTCCCGAAGATGCACGCAGCAATGATCTCAGCTTTCAGCACATAGCCATTGTCGTACGCGACATGGATGAGGCCTATCGCCTCCTTCGCAGTCATGGGGTTGAGCATGTTTCTACGGGGCCCCAAACGATCCCCGCAGACAACGTCGCAGCGGCGGGTGTTCGGGCATTCTATTTCCACGATCCGGACCGCCACAACCTCGAACTCATCTGGTTCCCCCGTGGAAAGGGGCAACCAAAATGGCAGGATGCGGCACGAACGGCCAACCTTTTTCTTGGAATAGACCACACGGCGATCGGCATCGCCAGCACGGACTCCAGTCTGGCCTTCTACCGGGACATCCTCGGCATTCAGCCCAAGGGAGAAAGCTGGAACAAGGGTTCCGAACAGGCACATCTCAATTTCATCAGCGGCGCCAGCCTTCATATCACGGGACTTCGTGCCGCTTCCGGACCTGGAGTGGAATTCCTTCAATACCTTCAACCGGGCGCTGGCCGGATTTACCCGCGAGACACCCGTGCGGACGATATCTGGCAGTGGCAAACGACCCTATACACAAAAGACGCCTCAACGCTATTCGCAAAATGCACGGGCCGGGGGCGAACTTTGGTAAGCAACGGTCTGGTGGTCATCCATGATGCAAAAGGCCGCGATACCAGATGTTTTATCGTTCGTGACCCCGACGGTCATGCCCTTCTCATCACTGAAAAATCCGAATGATATGCGCGACCCGGGAACACTTACATGCCCACTTTGCCAGGATACGGTCGACCGCCTCGTGTTCCGGTTCCATCTCGACCAGGAGCGGGCTATCCTCGACAAGATCCGCTCTACTCATCCGGAATGGACAGAAGGCGACGGCCTTTGCGCCCGTTGTGTGGACTATATGCAGGTCGAGATCGTCCGCAAGCAACGCGTGCTTCCAGCGATTGGCCCCCATTTCCCCGTGAAAAGCACCGACGATTTTGTCGTTCTCCCGACGGGCCTGCGGCTCGATGCGGATGCGCGCTATACGGGAAAAGGTATCGCCCTTTGTATCATAGACAGCGGGTTTCACCCTCACCCCGATCTGACAGCGACCCATAACCGTATTCTCGCGCATGTAGATTGTTCCTCGGGCAAAGCCCATCTCACAGATTTGCCCGCCAACGGAACAGCCAAAGCATGGCATGGTATGATGACAAGCGTGGTATGTGCAGGCGACGGTTACTGTAGCAAGGGGCTATATAAAGGGATCGCACCGGATGCCAGCCTGGTGCTTATCAGTGTGCAGGACCCCATGGGGAGGATATCCACCGAATCGATCCTTTGCGCATTGCAGTGGATCAGGGATAATCACAGTGCATACGACATCCGTGTTGTCAACCTATCTATAGGGGGCGACGAAGTTGTCTCCTATAAAGAGGATCGTGTCGATCAACTGGCGGAAAGCCTCATTTCGGATGGCATCGTTATAGTCGCGGCAATCGGTAACGACGAACGCGGCGCGATCAGATGTCCGGCCAACGCTCTTCACGTCATTTCAGTGGGAGGCATCGACGATGCCAATCGCCTCGATGAGGAAGGAATCATGCCGTATCACTCATCCTACGGCAGCACTGTTGACGGGTTGTTAAAACCCGAGATCGTTGCACCCGCAATCTGGGTCGCGGCGCCGATCCTGCCTGGCACTCCCGAACAACAGGAAGCACGTTCACTGCATGAAGCGCTCGCAGCAGCGATAGGCAAGCGTCGTGATGACCTTATCCGTCGTATACGCGCCGGCCGCTATATTTCACCTGACTATATGCACGTCGACGGTACCTCTTTCGCGGCTCCTATGGTATCCGCCGTCATTGCCCAGTTGCTCGAAGCAAGGCCTGGTCTTACCCCCTTTCACATACGCGAGATACTCTTCGGCACGGCTCGCCGTCTTCCAGGCATCCCAGCGGGAAGACAGGGATTCGGTATCATCCGCCCACGTAAGGCGCTGCTGCGTGTGTTGAAGAAACAACAGTTCGAAACCCGGCCCGTGTCGCCGTTCATAGATATAAAAAGGAATTGTATCGGGTTCTTCTTCGAGCATGACACAGCTCACCAGGTTTCGCTGGCCGGCTCTTTCAACGATTGGACGGGCGATGTGCTTTTGCTGCAGCCGGGTGATAATGGCGGCTGGATGATCGAGATACCGATGCTGCCAGCGGGTCAATACAGCTATAAATATCTCGTCGATGAGTTGCAATGGGTAGAAGACGCAGCCAACCCTTTTCGCGAGCCCGATACGTTCGGAGGATTCAATAATTTTTTCATTGTCGAACAAAATTGATAACTATGGTAATTGCCCTCTTCCTGCTTTCCGCCGTTGCCGGCTACTTGCTCCTCGGGATCTTGTTTGCCGTAGTCTTTGTCCTGGTGGGCGTTGAGAAGGTGGATGCCACAGCTCACGGATCGTCACCCGGCTTTCGCCTGATCATTATACCGGGCGCCGTCCTGTTCTGGCCCGTCCTGCTGCGGAAATGGCTCAAAGCCAGCAAAAAAAAGAACCATGATTAAGCCATTGAGACGAAGACACCTGCAAATTTGGTCGCTGCTTGCCGTACTTCTGCCGGCAGCGATCCTGACGGCGTGGCTAGTGGTTCCTCAGCCGGCCACCGACTTGCTCTTGCAACCTGAGACGGCTGCACCGTTACCGCTCCTGCTCGGCCAAAATGACAAACCAGAACGCACGGTTAGTCTCCGCGCCGTCGCCGACTCTTCTATGCTCCAGCTCGAGTGGGTGGCAAGATCGCCGCTTACGGCACCCTCGGCTCTTGTCTATGCAGGACCCGCACTATTGGGCCGCATCGGTCCGCGGGGAAACTACCGGTTTTCTTTCCGACCGTCACCCGGCAGTCGACGTCCTCAGATTATTCTATACGATATCATTCACCACACGGTTATTGAAAAAATAAACTTCTGACTATGGGTATTTCTTACCAGGCCGTGGGATGGAATCGGCAGAAAAAATACTACGACTGGATACTCTTTATATTTTGCCTATGCTACCTGGGCGCGTTTATAGGTCTTAGCGTTGCTTTCAACCCGGACATGACATTCGAGACGCTTCTCATTCGCTCCACCTCCACGCTCGCCCTCCTGCTTCTTCACTTCATCCTTAGCATTGGACCCCTGGCCCGACTGGACAGTCGTTTCCTGCCACTGCTCTACAACCGTCGGCACCTTGGCGTGACAATGTTCCTGGTAGCCGCGATCCACGGAGGGTTTTCTATATTCCAGTTTCACGGTCTGGGGAATACCAACCCCTTCCTTAGCCTTTTTCTTTCCAACACCAATTACAATTCCCTTCATGCCTTACCCTTCCAGGCTCTCGGCTTCTTCGCCCTGCTCATCTTCCTGCTTATGGCAGCGACAAGCCATGACTTCTGGCTGCATGTCCTTACGCCCCGCATCTGGAAGACGCTTCATATGGGTGTATACCTGGCCTATTTCCTCGTTATCCTGCATGTAATATTTGGCGTGATCCAATATGAGACCAATCCCATCTTCATTTGGATACTCTTTGCCGGTACCGGGACTCTCGTCACCCTTCACATTCTTACAGGCGTCCGCGAAGTGCGCCGGGACAATGCCCGATTTTCCAAAGCTGAAGAAGGTTTTGTAAAAGTTTGCGCGGTGGAAGAGATCCCGCATAACCGCGCCAAAGTTTTTTGCCTGGACAATGAACGGATCGCGGTCTTCCGGGTAGAAGATACGCTCTTTGCCGTGCATAATGTCTGCAAGCATCAAAATGGCCCTTTGGGTGAGGGCAAAGTGATTGACGGCTGTATCACCTGCCCCTGGCATGGCTATCAATATCTGCCGAAGAACGGTCAGTCCCCGCCACCCTTCACCGAACGCGTGAGCACATACGATGTCAGGATCATCGATGGGAACGTATTCGTCAATCCCATGCCATACCCGGAAGGGACCGAACGGCCCGGCGCACAGATCAAAAAGTAACTATATAAATACCATGGAACAAAACGATTTTTACATCGGCTGGATGACAAAGGCGCCTGCAAAAGTTGCGGCCTTCATAAGGCAATACCTGCGATGGCTTATCCCGCTCCTCCTGCTGCTTGGCGCAAGTCTGGCGGAGTTGCAGAAAAAAGCTTCCACTGCCATCTTCGAATTTGGTCATCCTACCCAACTAAGCGGAGTTCTACATATGCGGCCGGTTCCGTGCCTGCGTATATTCGAAGGAGTTGACATCGGTGGAAGGCCTCTTTTTCAAATGATCCCGCTGGTGGGTTACGGAAAGTTCGGCGCGGAAGGTATCCTGAGCAGCCTTCAGCAAAAGGGAAGAGTTTCATTGGAAGGACATCTGATCAAACTTCAGGGAACGTTGCTTTATAACGACGGCAAGGCGATCCTCCAGATCGAGGATAGTGATTCGACACTACGATCCGTAGCGACACCCGCCGGTCCGGACGCACGAACTCTTCAGCCGGTGGACATGGGACCATCGACTGTCAAAGGGGAGATTGCAGACCCGAAATGCTACTTTGGAGTAATGAAACCCGGCGAAGGCAAGCCGCACCGCGATTGCGCGATCCGCTGTATTCTCGGCGGGATACCACCGATATTGGTGGTACGAAATGCACAGGGAGAAGCCAACTACCTCTTGCTGGTAGGCCCGCATGGCGAACGGATGAACAACGCGGTCCGAGACTTTGTCGCAGAACCCGTAGCAGTCACAGGCAGACGGGTTCAGGTTGACGACTGGATAATCCTCTACGCCGAAGATACGGCCGCCATCCGCCGAAACAACTATCTCACGTCCCATTTTGGAAAAAGCATCGCCTCATGCGATGCCGGTTGTACCAAATAGCGATTTGCTCAGGCTGTAATGCTTCGTGACGATCGAACCCTGGCTGCCATTGGCGCCCGTAATGATGACTGTTTTCAATTGACTCGTTTTTTATAATTGGCCTACAGGACCTCCCGGATAAGATGATCACTCACCCGGAGCGCATTGGCCACAATGGTCAGCGAAGGGTTGAAAGCTCCGCAGCTGGGAAAAAAGCTCGCATCCACGACGTACACGTTATCGACCTCATGTGTCCGGCAGTTCAGGTTGAGAACGGAGGACGCGGGATCCGATCCAAAACGCAGGGTACCGTTCTGGTGGCTCATACCGCTGATATCGAGGTCATAACCCTTCCATTGGATATCCTGGAAGCGGCTATCGACAGCCCCGATGCGGACAAACAGCTCCCTTAGCTTCTCCTTCAGCCGCTCGTATGCGACATAATTATTGCGGGTATAGCTCACCCGGATGTTTCCCTCCTGGTCGAGGGTGACCCGGTTGTCAGTCGAAGGCAGGTCTTCAGCAGTGAGCCAGAAATCAATCGTTCGTCGCTTCAATTCTTCATAGGGCATACCCGGATACAGAGTTTCGGCAAGCCATAAGATTGTTTCGGGATCATTTCTGCCCATTAGCTGGATCTCCCCAAGTGGATAGGAACTGTCGGCGGCGCCGTGATAAAAATCGGCAATGCCAAGGCTCTTCTGAAAGATACAGTCATTCACAGCCTGCCGGGTAAAGGCCACCATACAACCATTGTGGTGTAACATCAGGTTGCGACCTACCATTCCGCTGTCATTAGCCAATCCCGTTGGATGCTCCTTATTGGCGCTACGAAGAAATAACGCTGCGCTGTTGACGGCGCCGCAAGCGACTATCACAAGACCGCCGGTGAAAACTGTCCTTTCTCCCTTGATATGCGCTATCACCTCCGTGACCGTTGTCCCCGAAGGATCTGTTGCCAGCCGCTCGACATACGCATGTGTCAGCAACGTAACCCGCCCGGTTCGCAATGCGGGCTTGATAGCCACGGTCTGGCCATCCGACTTGCTGTCGGTGGGGTCGGGAAAGCCGTCGAAATTCTCCAGCATCACCGGCGACTCACTTGCCGAGCCATCCTGCGGCAACTTGATACCCATTGGCAATGGGAAGGGTTGCAAACCCAGCCGCCGCATAGTGCCATTCAGGTCTTCTACCATCGGCTCATAGGGAATGGGCGGCATCGGGTAGTCGATACTTGACCATGGCTCTGTTGGATCGGCGCCCCGCTGACCATGCACGCCATAAAGAGTCTCCGCCTTAGAATAATAAGGCTCATAATCCGTGTACTGGAGCGGCCATGCTGGCGAAAGGCCTCCATAGTGCCGCACTTCCTGGAAGTCACTTTCCCGGAAGCGGAACATGGCGGCGCCGTATACCTTTGAATTTCCGCCAACATTATAATGAATATAAGGCGAAAAGGGTTTTCCCTCTCCGTCATACCACACCTCCTTGGGTCGATACCGTCCTACGGTGACCACCTGGTGCGGATCCCAGTTCTCTTTTTCTTTGGGAATAAATCCTCCGCGTTCGAGGAGCAGGATGTTTTTGCCCGTGCCCGCAAGAGCATGCACCATGGTGCTGCCACCGGAACCGCTTCCGATGATAATAATATCGTACTCTTTCTTCATGTTTTTTGTTTTTTGGAATTCTTCTACAAAGGGAATACATCGCAGGTGTTTCGATTGTCAACCGCCCGACCTTTATTGCCAACCATCTTCATCAATTTTACCGGTAAGAATACAAATACGAGAATGAAGAGACAAGAAACAAATGTCGGAACACCCGACAAAGAGACGACCAGGATCGAAGCTTTCAGCGACGGCATATTTTGTGTGGCTATCACCTTGCTGGCGATAGAGATTGGCATCGATGCTAAAAATACTTCTTCGGGACATGATCTGGCACTGGCCCTCTGGCAGCTTTGGCCGAAATTCCTGGCTTATGCCGTTAGCTTCGTCAACGTATTGCTGGCTTGGGTAGGTCATCACAGCCTCTTCCGCCGGATACGTACCTCCGATAATTTTGTCATGATTGCCAACGGTGTGCTGCTGATGGTTCTCGCGCTGGTGCCGTTCCCGACAAAGACCCTTGGTCTTTCGATAAGCACGCCTTCATTCCAGGTCGCGGTTGTCCTGTATACTGCGTATTTTGTTGCTGTAAGCTGCTGCTACCGTCTACTTTGGTATGCGGCCAGCCGGGACAGGCACTTGCTGGTAAAAGGGATTACGGAGACGGAGATCCGCTCGATCACCCGTGCGGAGAACATCGGCCTCGTCAGTAACGCAGCCATCATGGTCATCGCCATAATAAACCCCTGGGCCGGCCTGTCATTAAGCTTCGTAATGTGGATCTACTGGATTGTGCTGGGTTAGACCGTACGTCTGTACCACGCGAAGTATTTCGGCCACTCCCCAAGCCTGTGCTACACAACCCCTGGGCCGGTGTGGCGGCTCGGCGTCGAAGATCTCGGCCACGCTGCCGGCGCAACCTTCGTCGAGATGATAGGCCATCCGGTCGATGACCGCCTGCGCTTCCCGAATATCTCCTCTCACCCGCACCAGGCAGTCGACATATGCTCCCAGCAGCCAGCTCCAGACGGGGCCCTGGTGATAGGAAGAGTCCCTGCGCCGGGCATCTCCGCCATAGGACGGGGTATAGCGCGGATCGTCCGGGGATAGGCTTCGGAGGCCAACAGGTGTGTAGAGCCGCTCGCTTACAATGGACAGGATCTTATCGGCTCGCTCGCCGCTGACAAGAGGATAGGGGAGACTCACTGCAAAAAGCTGGTTCGGTCGGAGCGTGGGGTCAGGCCGTCCTTCCTCATCGATGACATCATACAGCCAGCCGCCCATATCATTCCAAAAATGTTCGCTGAAATTTTTCCGAAGCTTGTCCGCCTCCAGCTCGACGATCCGGCTGTCGTGTTCCTGCCCATTGAGGGCAAGCAACCTTGAAAAGATGCGCAATGAATTGTACCAAAGGGCCTGCACTTCCACCGGCCGGCCCATGCGGGGTGTAACGACCCAATCGCCGATCCGGGCATCCATCCAGGTCAGCTGTTGGCCTTTCTCGCCGGCGTATAGAAGTCCCGTTTCCTCTGCGTGAATGTTATAGCGCGTACCCCGGAAATGCCAATCGATGATCTCCTTTAAGCCCGGAAGCAATTCTTGTAAAACGAATTCATGGTCGCCGGTGCTTTCGAGATAATGATGCACAGCGATAAAATACCAAAGCGTCCCATCTACATTATTGTATTCCGGTGGTTCCCCGTAGTCGGGGAATCGATTGGGTAGCATGCCCATGCTTGCACTATCCGCAAAGGACGACATCACCTTTTTGGCCTCTTCATATCTCCCGGTTGACAAACAAAGGCCCGGCAAAGAGATCATAGTGTCCCTGCCCCAATCCGTAAACCAGTGATAGCCCGCGATAACTGTCCGGCCATTGTCGCCCCGCCGGACCATGAACTGATCGGCTGCCAGGGCCAGTTTTCTGGCAACGCCGGTTGCGGGCAGGTCTGCCAGGAGCTGCTGTCTGCGCGAAAGCTCCTTCTGGATGTCGCCATCCCCCCGTGAATTATTTTCCGTGGAAAGCCAGATATGCAACCTGTCACCCTTCTTCAGCGGAACATGGAACCGGCCGGGCGAAAAAAGATCCTCCCGGCAATCGAGCCCGCGATATTCCTCTACGGCGTAATGAAATCCGTAATACCAACAAGGGTCGGATACAAACGATGAACCGGGCACTCCAATATAGATGTCAGGGGTGCCCTCGTAAAGTTTCGCCTGGAATACCCCGTTCTCAAACTTAACCCACCGGCTAATTGCGTCGTTGGCGTGGGTCAGCTGGTGATAACCACGCGACGCGAGCAACGGTAGCAAACTAAGTTCGAAGGGCTCTGCTGCATCCAGGACTTCGTAACGCACGATAACCGTGTTCTCGCCATGCAGCATGACGACGCTCTTACGGATGCGTATATCACCGGCCACGCAAAGGAACTCAGGATGTCCGTTATGACAGAAATGGGTCCAATACCGATGACCAGTGGGATGGTACAAACCGTTGTAGTCGTTAGTACCCAATTCCCATTTTTCGCCTCCTCGTTGGATGGTCTCATCCATTTTAGATACCAGCACCATCCTTCCGGTGGGCGGTTCGGTAGCAGCCACCAGCAATCCATGGTATCGCCGGGTATTGCAGCCGCTGGCAGTGGAACTGCTCCATCCTCCAAGACCATTGGTCTCCAGCCATTCTAAGGCGCCGGGTGGCTCAAATACAGCACTTTCGTTCATTGTTTCAATTTTTGAGATTCGTGGTCTTGTTGGCCGTTCCGACCCGACTGATAAGTTCGGCAATTACACCCGTCCACCCGGTCTGATGCGATGCTCCTACGCCCCGTGCATTATCGCCGTGAAAGTATTCGTAAAACAGGATGAGGTCCTGAAAATGAGGATCGGTTCGATATAGTTCTTCCCGGCCGTGTACGGGGCGACGACCGTTATCGTCCAGGCAAAAGATGGAAATAAGCCGATTGGCAAGATTCGCAGCGACGTCCGCTAATGTCATCCATTTACCGGAACGCGATGGGAGCTCAACCCGGAGGTCTTCACCGTAATAGTCGTCGTAGCGTTGCAACGCCAGGATGATGAGATAGTTCATTGGCATCCACACAGGTCCCCGCCAGTTGGAATTTCCGCCGAACAGGCTCGTATTACTCTCGCCCGGCTGATAGGCCAGGCCAAACTCCTGACCGTCGATGTGCACCGCGTAAGGAGTCTCATGCACCTTCGAAATGGACCTGATGCCGCCGGAGGAAAGGAATTCGTTCTCGTCCAGCAGGGCATGCAGTACTTTCGCCAGTTTTGGCCGGGGGACGAGCGACAGGAGGATGTCGTCGTTCTCATTCAGGTCCTCGATCACGAGGTATTGCCCGTTGTCCTGCCTGTATTGCTGAAACCACTTCAGACGCATGTGAAAATCGGGCACCTTCTCCAACATTTCCCGTTTGATGACGAGCACAGCAAAAAGAGTGGTCATCCCCACCAGTGAGCGAACCTTCAATGGAATATATCTTCCGTCAGGCAGCGACAACACATCGTAAAAGAATCCTTCGGCATCGTCCCAACTGGCGGTCCAGTCTTCGCCCATCCGGTTCAACGACTCGGCGATATATATAAAATGTTCAAAGAACTTTGTCGTCACATCCTCATAGTTACGATTGTATTGCGAAATTTCCAACGCCATCTCCAGCATGTTGAGGCAATACATAGCCATCCAACTCGTACCGTCCGCCTGCTCCAGCACACCGTGCCCGGGTATGGCGCTGCTGCGATCGAATACCCCGATATTGTCCAGCCCCAAAAAACCACCTTCAAACACGTTGTTGCCCTTATGGTCCTTCTGGTTCACCCACCAGGTGAAATTGATCAGCAACTTCTGGAACACGCGTTCCAGGAAGTCGATGTCTCCTTTGCCGGTCCGCGCTTTGTCGATCTTGTACACCTGCAGACAGCTCCATGCATGCACCGGTGGATTGACATCGCCAAAAGCCCATTCATAGGCGGGCAGCTGACCGTTCGGATGCATGTACCATTCCCTTAGAAATAGGATCAGTTGATCTTTTGCAAACTGAGGATCCAGCATCGACAGCGGAACACAGTGAAACGCGAGGTCCCAGGCCGCATACCAGGGATATTCCCATTTGTCCGGCATAGAGATGATATCCTCGTTGTTGAGCGATGGCCACCCATGATTCCTTCCCCTTTTCCGGCTGTCCGGCGGGGATGGTTGCCCGGGATCACCGTTGAGCCATCTCGGTATATCGATATTGAAATATTGCTTGCTCCAGAGCATTCCGGCAAAGGCTTGTCGCTGCACGGATCGTAGGTCGGCATCCTTCACCCTGGCGATATCAGTATAGAATTCGTCCGCCTCTTTTACACGATCTGCAAAAATCTGTTCGAAGGAGAGGCCGAACGGGTCTCCCGTCAATACCTCTTTCCGCAGCCGGAGTTGAATGGCGGCATGACCACCACCGGCAATCGTCCATTCATACATCGGCGCGAATTTGCTTCCGGAGACGCGCTCCTCGAATGCGCCGAATTCCTGGTGTGTCACCGCATGGTGAAAGGCGTCCTTAACAAAGGCCGAGGCATTGGGAATACCATATAGCCGTTCCTTGTTGGTCTCATTCTCGGTGAACAAAACCCGCTTCGGCTGTTCGAAATACAATTGATAATTACCGGCCTCTTCGTGCTCGACCTCGACGCGTCCATAACCGGCTCCGCCAGGGCGGGACAGGATGACAGGACGGTGCTTCATAAGGCCAAAACTCCAAAGGTTTCTCAACCACAGCGTCGGCAGCAGGGCGATATACGCAGAATGCTCACCGCGGTTGTGGATCGTAATGCGGATGCAAATATCCTCTGGCCCAGCCTTCGCATATTCCGTCACCACATCGAAATACCGGCCGTCGTTGAACACACCTGTATCCGTGATCTCGTATTCTCCCTCATCCCGACTCCTTTGCTGATTTACTCGCACCAGGTCAGCATATGGAAATCCGGCCTGCGGATACTTATACAGGTGTTTCATATAGCTATGCGAAGGCGTATTATCGAGATAGTAATACAGTTCTTTCACATCCTCGCCGTGATTGCCCTCGTTACCGGTCAATCCGAAAAGCCGTTCCTTCAGGATAGGGTCCTTTCCGTTCCATACTGTCAACCCGAAACAGATGCGCTGCTTTTCGTCGGAGATGCCCGCTATGCCATCTTCGCCCCACCGGTATACGCGGCTTCGCGCCTGGTCATGCGAGAAATACTCCCAGGCATTGCCATATTCGCTATAGTCTTCGCGGACAGTGCCCCATTGCCGTTCGCTCAGATAGGGGCCCCATTTTTTCCATTTGGGATCCTGAAGACGGGATTGTTCTTGATTCATTTTTGTAAGGTTCTAACCGTTTGTTGTAAATCCGGGATACAAAGTCATACCGCCGTCGACGAAGATCGAAGCTCCGTTGACATAGTCGCTGTCGTCACTCGCCAGCCATACTGCCACGTTGCCGATATCTTCGACCTGCCCGATCCGCTGGTAGGGGATAAGGGTCAGCAACTCCTTCAAAGCTCCGGGTGTCTCCCACGCCTGGCGATTGATCGGTGTCTGAATGGCGCCAGGACAGATGCTGTTGATCCGGATCTTGCGGTATGCGAATTCCTGCGCCAGGCTCTTCATCAGGAGCATTACGCCCCCTTTTGACGCGGCGTAATTGGCATGACCGGCCCAGGGGATCACTTCATGCACGCTGCTCATCTGGATGATCTTTCCTGCGGCCTTTGACTTACCGGGCTCTATGCCTCTGCGCAGGAATTCGCGAATGGCCTCCCTGCTGCACAGGAACTGGCCCGTCAGGTTCACGCCCAACACGAAATTCCAATGTTCCAGCGTCATATTCTCGAAAGGTGCGTCTCTTTGCAGCCCCGCATTGTTGACGAGGATATCCACGGTCCCAAATTCGGCCACAGTGTCCGCGAACATCTTTTGCACGGCTGTTTCATTGCTGACATCGCAACAATAGGTAATACCCTTGCCATTATCCCTGATCACTTCTTCCAGCACGGCTTCAGCTGCTGGCTTGGCGACTGCTACAGGGTAATTGATGATAACCGTAGCTCCGGCCGCGGCAAGTGACCTGGCGACACCGGCGCCGATACCGCTGCTTGCGCCGGTAACGATAGCTACCTGCCCGTTTAGTTTCTTTTCCATTTCTTGTGTTTAGTTATTGTTAAGTATACTCCATCCTTTCTTGGAGAGCCGCTTCTTACCTGCGGCAACAGTCTGCTCGATCAGCCGGATCTCCAGGTCGAACACGATGTTGGTATAAGACCGGAAAACTGACTCGGGAGAGGGGAATGGACTGATATATTTGAATGCATCCTTTGTGGCCGGGTCCAGCATGTAGAAAAAATAATCGGCTGCCTGCAATCTTCCCCAAATGGCCTGTGTTTCCTGCGACTGCCCTGCCATGGCCATCTTTTCCAAACTATAGATCTTCTTTAGCGTATTGTTCTGCATTACGTTCTGACTCCATGCACTGCCGGCCGCCGATTGGTTTTCCCAGGAGATCATTTCCGGCACGTCATACTCATCAGCCGTCTTCAGATCCCGTATGACCTCCATAGGCAACCGAAAAACATGACTTGGGTGAGCCAGGACCTTCTCCGGTAGGGCCCGGAGGAAGTCGAATATGCCCGTATCGTGTTCTTTGTATATTCCAAATGTTTCATATCCCAGGAAAAGGTTGATCACCTGGGTTCCGGACGGATGTGAATGGATCCATTCGGCAAATTTTTCTGCCGTAAGGGGGTATTCACTCCAATAGGGATCGTCGAATCGGAAGGCGATGTCATCCGATAAGTTGGAATTACGCAGCAGCAAGGGCATTTGCTCCTTTCCCGGCGACTGGTAAACCTGGTTCGGCGACCGTCCTTTCAGGATGAATTCGGCTCCCTCGCATAAAACTCCCGCAAACCCAAGTCGGAATGCTTGCTGCGCAAGTGCATTGTCGTGGATAAGCTCCGTATTACGAAAAACCTGCGGATCGATTCCAAACAACTTCCGGATCAGCCCGCCATGGAGCTGCACCTGCCTGTTGAACTCTTCCTTCGAGTGCAGGTAACTCAGCGAATGGTAATAGGTCTCGCCAAGGATATCCACGCACCCTGTGGCCGTAAGTTTTCGAAACGAATCGATCACGTCCGGACGGTAACGCTCGAGTAGCTCGAGAACCACTCCGCTAATGGAGAAGCTCACTTTGAACTGCCCATCCATTGCATGGATCAGGGAAAGCAAAAG
>Ga0105240_10003802_pt1 | contig 23321 bp, 17 predicted proteins | sample KBSC54metaG_FD_80426 | JGI IMG/M metagenome (GOLD analysis project Ga0105240, IMG submission 80426) | Corn rhizosphere microbial communities from Kellogg Biological Station, Michigan, USA - KBS C5-4 metaG | ecosystem: Host-associated > Plants > Roots > Rhizosphere > Soil | place: Michigan, USA... | reverse complement strand
CGCCGCCGCCAGATGCGCCCAACTGCTCTCTGTCCACATAACGGCGAGAAGCGCCCCGGTGGTTATGAAAGGGAAAAAGGTGAAGAACTTCAGAAGCGTGAATGCGATGTTCGGGGTTTCGCCGATAGCCTCTCCCGTGAACGGAACGATCAGAACATGAGCAAAAACGGCGTCGGTCAGGATCACACAAAGACTGGCCCCCACCAACAGTTGAGCGACGGTGGAATGCACTGTTAGGAGTTCCGGTGGCGCGACCGCTCGAAGCGCGAAGACAACAACGGCAGTCGCCAGCAGAGCGCACGACAGCACCCAAACCTTGACTGCTTGCAGCCCCCGAAGTGCCGCGGCAAAGTGCATGGGCCGACCGTGGATGAAGCGGAAGATCCACCCACCACGCTGGTTGCCAGACGAGACAAATGCAGTTCGAAATCCAATCGTCACCCAGAAGACGACAATGCCCACGGCAGCACGGATGCCTTCTGCGGAGGCTTCGGCCCGAAGTCGTCCATGGACCACATTCAAGCGAAGAACGGTAGCGATCAACACTGAGAGGCCGACACCGCCGTAAAGCACTAGGTAGATACGGTAGCGCGGCAGGCGCAACAGAGTCTGATTGATAAAATGGAAAACTGCCCGACCAATCGGCCTTCTGACGAGCAAATTGTGAGCGACCGCATTCCCGGGCAGAAGGACAGTGTTCCGGCTGCGCCGGGTCACTGCTCCTTCAACGAGATCCTTTACGCGTCGGTGGTAGGCAATCGGATAGGCACAAACAGCCGCCGCCAGCACAGTGCCGAGAGCCGTCCAGCCAATAGTTTGCAAGTTAGCGAACCCGGCGATAGGCGATTGGCCGCCCAGCAGGTTCTGGTAGATTCCGAGAAACCAGTAGGGTGGAAACAGCAACACTGCGCGATTGCCTGATTGCAAAAGCGACGGAGTCACTCCTGAAAGCACCGGGAACAGCAGCAGGAGCATCACTAGGCAGGTGACCGTCGCACCTTGAAGCAAAAGCGACATCTTTCGAAACCAACGCTCGCCGAAAATTGCCAGCAATACGCTCTGCCCAGCCACAACGAAGAATGCTGCGAATAACCCGCTTGCTGTCACAGCAGCCACATGCCCGATTTCCAAGCGCATGAGGCTTGGCGGATCGGTCGACATCGGCAGAATGATCGGAGCAAGAAAGTTGGCATCGAACAAAAAGCCGCCAATCAGCAGTCCAATTGCTACTACACGCCCCATGAACACGAGCCGCGGTGGAACCGGCAACGTCCCCATCACCTGAAGGTCCAGAAGATCAGGGAAGAACAGGTCCCACTCAAAAACGGTGATCAGCCCCATGACGACAAACGAGTAGATCACGAAGAAGAAGTGATGATTCATTTGCACCCAGTAAGGCGGCGGCCCCGGGACCACGCCCGGATGCGGAGGATATACGATCACCGGGTGGTAAAGAGGCCATAGGTAGACCGCAACCATCAGCCCGGGTAAGCCAGTCGCGAAGGCCAGTTGGACAAGCCTCGTCTTTCCATCCCCGTCCGGCGAGGCTGTCTCATGATTAAAGAAGCGCTCGAGGAAATGGCGCATCAGCAACTCGAACTGGCTGCGCTGCGGCTGCCGTACAGGCCCCATCGCCGCCTGTACGTTGAGGGACAGCACAGCCGGGCGCGCGTCGACGATTAGCCTCTGGAATCCATCACCCATGGACGATCCTCATCACTTCAACAATTCTTTCAGCCACAACGCGGGTATCCTGCTGCTCTACAAGCTGAGCGAAAACGCTCTCCAGACTGGGAAGGCCTTTCAGCGCGATCAATTCCTGCGGCGCCGCGTCTGCGAGCACTCGCCCTTTGCCGATCACGACCACGCGGTTGCAGACCTGCTCCACAGTCTCAAGAACGTGCGAGATGTACAGCACCGCCTTTCCCTGAGCGGCGAGCATCTCCAGCAGATTCTTGAAGAGACGTGATGAGACCACGTCAAGACCGGATAGCGGTTCGTCAAAAATCAATAGCCGGGGATCATGCAGCAGCGCTGCGGCGATCAGCACTCGCTGCCGCATTCCCTTTGAGTACGAGGAAATCGGCGAGTATTGCCACGACTGCAGGCTCAGCAACGCGAGGAGTTCCGTCGCCTTTCTCTCAATGAGACCTTCGTCCATTCCCCGGAGCCGCCCAATCAGCTGGAGATACTCGAGCCCCGAGAGGTAGGTATACAGATGCGCTTCTTCCGGAACATATCCCAGCACCGCCCGGAAGCTCTCCATATCATCGCGGATATTCCGGTCCTCGAAAAGCACCTTGCCGTCGTCTGGGCGCAACATCCCGGTGATCATCTTTACTGTGGTGGACTTTCCCGCCCCATTTGGGCCGAGGAAGCCGACGATCTCCCCGGCTGCAACCTTGAAGCTGACGTCTACCACTGCCGGAATCGTGCGAAAGCTGCGATAGAGATGCTGAACCTCGAGCAAAGAGACCCCCTATGTAGCATTCAGCATTACGCGATACTTTTTTGATTGTCAAGTAGATTGCTACATAGCTAAAATGCCGTGCATGGCCGCCGAGGCAAAACTCTCACACACCGCCGCCATGATCCTGCAGGCAATTTCTGCGGGCTACGTCTATGGTTTCAGCATCATGGAGGTTACCGGCCTCCCCAGCGGCACCGTCTACCCCGCCATGCGCCGCCTCGAACGCGACGACCTGATCCGCTCCCAGTGGGAACGCCAGTCCATTGCCGACGCGGAGCAACGCCCACCTCGCAAGTACTACAAGATCACCACTGCCGGACGATCCACGCTCGAAGCTTCCCGGAGGCGCTATCCCCTGCTCGAGCGACTCATGCCGACTGAGGAGGCTCGCTCCCTATGAAATCTCCCTCCGGTGTCGCTTTCTCCGCGATTCAGCGGACCGCGCTGCATACCGCTTCTCTGTTCGTGCCAGCTGCCGAACGCCAAAATTGGAGTTGCGAGTGGCTATCGGAACTCTGGCATGTGCGCAGTTCCTACATTCGCATTGACGAGACGATCTCGCTTCAATCCCAAGGCGAGATCATGTTATTTTGCCTCGGAGCTTTCTCCGACGCGCTCTGCGTTCGCGAACTGGCGACCCAATCTGGCTCGCGCAGGCCTCACATTCACGGTTCGGCCGCGCAGACGCTGCTGTGGCTGTCTGCGATTCTTCTTCTCTGCTTTCTGATAACCAGCCTGCTGCCGGGAATCCAGGCAGAGCGGGAGGCCGCGCAGTTTCTCATCAATCCGAACGCTCTCATCATCTCTGAAGCCACCGATCACAGCTTCAGACCGTCTATACCCGCCGGCCTCTACCTGAATTGGAAGTACACGCATCAGCGCTTTTTCCAGGATCTGGCGTTCTATCAGGTCACGCGAGAGCCTGCACAGGCGGGGTCCGCTCGGATGTCTTGGAACGTCGCGCGCTCGTCCACGAATCTTTTCAGCCTCCTGGGTGTACCGCTCAAGTATGCATTTGACGACGGCTCCGGCCTTCCTTCCGTCATTCTGAGTCACGAAGCCTGGATGCGCACTTTCTCCGGAGACCCCAATGTGACCGGAAAAGTCCTGCGGATTGGGCGTGGCAATGCACGAGTCGCCGGAGTTGCGCCCGCCGCCGCCTGGGAGCTCCCTGGCTCTCCTGACGTATGGCTTCTCCAGGCCGACACGCAGATCGCGACAGATATCCCCTACAGAACGCCTGGTTACCTGGTCGCTCAGCTCTCGTCACGCGGGCAGGAGGCTATGCGGAACTCCGGGGACGGAATCTCGGCGCACAACCTTGAAGACCTGCTGATCGATCTCTCCGCCACGTCCGTCAATGCACCCGTCGAAGGTCCATGGAATCTTTATGGATTCGCGCTGTTTCTTGCGCTCGTGGCACTGCCCGCTGTCTCCTCCGTGTCGCTCGGGGAAACACAAATGACTCCTCACCAAGCTTCGACGAGGGAGTGCGTTCGCCGATTCGTGTTCCTTGGGGCCAAGTTCTTTCTCATCTCAGGCATCGGGCTCTTCGCGTCGCTTGATATTGCCTACTGCTCGACATCGAGCTACTCGATGGCGGCCGAGTGCCTGCAACTCATCTCGTGCTTCGCAATCTGTCTCTTCGGATTTCGCTGGGCGCTCGCCGACCAGCGTCACCGCTGCCCGGTTTGCTTGCGCCGCGTCACCAACCCCGCCAGTGTTGGACTTGCATCGCGCACCTTCCTTGGCTGGAATGGGACAGAGATGATTTGCATGGGCGGCCACACACTGCTGCACGTTCCGGCTCTGCCGACAAGCTGGTTCGGCGATCAACGGTGGCTCTACCTGGACAGCTCGTGGCAATTCTTGTTTGCCGATTCCGGAATCTACTGAGCTGATCTCAACGGAATGAATGGCTCATCGCGGTCACACAGAATTTATCGTCGGCCCTTTTGGATGAGCCGAGTCGTCGAAAAGCCTTCTACGGTGGGTACTATCCTCACCTCTCCGCCCCAGGACTGGACCTCCCGCGCTCCCACTACCGTATCGGGATTGTAGTCGCCTCCCTTTACGATCACATCGGGCCGGACTGCGAGGATCAGTTGGAGTGGAGTCGGATCATCGAACACCGTAACTGCGTCCACCGAGCCCAAGGCAGCGAGTACTCGCGCGCGTGCGGATTCATCGACGATAGGGCGGTCGGGGCCCTTCAGACTGGAAACCGAGCGGTCGCTGTTGATAGCAACAACGAGGCGATCCCCCAATTGGCGTGCCTGTTCGATCACGCTAATGTGCCCGACGTGGAGCAGATCGAAGCACCCATTGGTGAATACCACGCGCTCACCATGCTGTTTCCATAAAGCAACACGCGTGGCCAGTTCCTCCAGACCCACAACTTTGCTTTGCGCCTGCAACGCCACTTCAGGCGTAAGAGCTGCGAGTAACTCGTGCTTCTCGATTGGCACCGTGCCAACCTTTTCAACGACTACGCCGGCAGCGATGTTCGCGAGACGAACACCGATCTCAGGCGCGAGCCCCGAAGCGAGACTCAGCGCCAGGACGGCGATGACAGTATCTCCGGCGCCTGAAACATCGAACACCTGCCGTGCCTGAGCCGCGACCAGAATGGTCTGGTCTGATCGGATCAGCGCGATGCCCTTTTCGCTCAAGGTTGCGGTCAGAAATTCTAGATTGAATCGCGAGACCATGGATTGCGCGGCATCGAGCAGCGCGTCTAGATTTCGCGTCTCCAACCCCGCAGCGCGTCCAAGCTCATTCAGATTTGGGCTGATCGTGGTTGCCCCGGCGTAACGCGAAAAGTCCGTGCTCTTCGGATCGACCAGAACTGGAATGCCGCAGTCACGGGCGGCGCGAATGATACTGTGGCATACCTTTGGAGTAAGCACACCCTTTGCGTAGTCAGACAGGATCACCGCATGGCACGATGGAAGCTGCTTCAGCGCGATATCAATCAGCCTCTGCTGATCCTCGTCCGATCGCGGTGCCAGCCGCTCCTGGTCCAACCGCAGCATCTGCTGCTTTCCGCCGATGATCCGCAGCTTTGTGATAGTTGGAAAACCGTCGCATCGCACGAAGTGCGGAGTGATGCCGTTGCAGGACACTCCGTCGAGCAATAGCTTCTCGTCCTCGTCAGCGCCCGTATAGCCAACGACCAGCGTCTCTGCTCCAAGCTTCGCGAGATTCATGGCCACGTTGGCAGCGCCACCGGGCTGGTGAGTTTGATGGTTTGAAAGAACGACGGGAACGGGGGCCTCTGGCGAGATTCGGCTGACTTCTCCCCAGACGTATTTGTCCAGCATCAGATCACCGACAACGAGCAGGCGTCTCGAACGCCAGCCACGTTCGATGTCCTGAATCACCTCTTCCAGCCTATCGAGCACCTGTTGTCAGTCTCCGGTTTTCGCCTGCTACTTCCAATTGATATCTACCCAGTCGCAGAGCATATGACCAGCAAGTATGTGGGTTTCTTGAACCCGTGCCGTCTCCGTGGCATCAATCGCCAAAAGGTGGTCAGCGACGTTAGCCATCTTGCCTCCTCCCTTCCCGGTAAACGCGACCGCTACCAGTCCCAGGGCCCGAGCTCTCTCAAGCGCTGCCACGACATTGGGACTGTTACCGGAGGTAGAAATCCCTACTAGCAAGTCGCCGGTCCTGGCAAGGGCCTCGACCTGTCGTGAGAAAACAAACTCATAACCGTAATCGTTGGCTACCGCGGTAAGGATAGATGTATCGGTCGTGAGAGCAATGGATGGCAAGCCTGCCCGCTCGCGACGGAACCTTCCCACAAACTCGGCGGAGAGGTGCTGCGAGTCGGCCGCGCTGCCGCCATTGCCGCAGAAGAGTATCTTGCCCCCGCTACGAAGAGTCGTGAGCATCGCATCAGCGATACCCGCAAGCACCTCGGTCTTCTCCAGTAGCTGCCGCACGGTATTGATATGAGTAGCGATTGTGGTTCGGAAAACTTCTTCGACTTCTTGATTCATGTGATTGATGACTTTGAGATTTGAGAATCACGGCTTACCCGTGCTGGCTGAATTTGCATTGCTAGGATAGCAAACACGCACTTGCAGGATTGTCACGCCCGCGCTCGATCATCTCCTGCTAACCCGCAAGACAAAAGACGGACTGAATTGAGAGACCAATGACCAACGTAAGGATGACTGAATCCGAGGCTCAATCGCCGATCGCAAGATTGCAGTCCGCTTCCGCGAAAGCTTCGCGGGCTGGTTGATCCGATTTCCGATCTGACCCGGTTTCGCCTCTGACCTTGGAAGTCACTAGAGAGGTTCCCCTTTGTGCATTTCGAAAACATTGAGGAATGCGCGCGGGTACCAAGGAGACCCGAAAAGTTTTGAAAATGAGACCCAGGTCGCTCCAGAGGGTCGCACTGCGCATGTAGCGCACGTCGATGCGCTCTTTCAGCGGCTTGATGCGGGCTAGATAAAATCTGTCGAGTTCGCCCGGATGCACTTGCTTCAGGATCTCTTCCTCGCATCGGAATGCAATCGTAGCCGCACCAGTGATCCCGGGTCTGAACTGCATGCTAAGGCGCTCGGCATATTGCGGGAGCTTCGGCCGGGGCCCTACAAGGCTCATCTCTCCGCGAAGGACATTGAAGAACTGCGGTAACTCATCGAGCTTGAACTTCCTCAGCCACCGACCGACTGCTGTGATGCGGTGATCGCCGTCTCGGGTCAGGCTTGCGCATCGCGCCGACCCTACAGACATGCTGCGGAACTTATAAATACGGAAGAGGCGGCCATTCAAACCAACCCGCTCCTGAACAAACAGGGCCGGTCCTTCAGAGGTGAAACGGATGAGAATCGCTATCAGCAACATCGGGAGCGCAAATACGGCAAGGATCAATAGCGCGACGAGAACATCAAGTGTCCGCTTTGCCGCTGAGAGACTCCAGCGCCCTTGATCTAATGCCCGGTGATGGGTACGGTTCGCGGCAGCGCGGGGAACTTGAAACAAGTCATGAGATCGGCTGATGGTGATTGAAGTGAATGAATCAGAGGTATGGGGGACAACCGCTGTATTCGTCTGCCTGCGCATCTACCAAAATCCCTTCTTATGCGACCCCGATTTACTATGTAATCAAATTGTTAGCCCACTCACACTGCGAATGGTTCGAGGTTCGGATTAAGAACTTCAAACTCCCGATGCCGTTGAACATCTGACAGTTGATCGTCCGGTCGTGAAGAACTCGATTCCCTTATGGACAGCAAATTCTGGAGGTCGTGAGCGCTTCAGCGTGCCTCCAATCGGCGAATTTAGCAGACAGTTCCAAAGATCATCGTCGACGGCGATTTGCTCGACCGAGTACTGAGGACAGGATACCAGAGGTTTAGAAAAGTAACTGCGACTTTCTTGTGTGAGGTAACTAGTCTCAAATATGGCTAACGATCGTTCACCATAAGTGCTTTAGAACGTGATGGAAAGTGACACGTTGCGACCGTTGCAGAGTATGAAACGGCGGCGAATTCAGTGCTGCTTTCTGGAGATATCAAGTCCAAACATCGGTGCACTCTCGGGCTACGGACATGAGCTCAGAAGCAGGAGTGCGGGCGGGCAGGAAAGCATTTGGAAACTCAGGCGGCTGAGACTCCCCCAAATACACGCTGGGTGAAAGAAGTCCTCCTTCGCCCCTTCACCGGAACGCAACATCTCTCATCGAATAATGCTGATTGAAGCAGCGCCCAGAGCAAACTGCGAGAATAGCTGCGACCACTCCATAACCTCACGCAGAACGGATGGTCGGAAGGTCTTCTCTGGGACGACGATCGTATCGCCCGGATAGATTCTGAGGGAATCGAAGTCGCTCCGCCAGGCCGACTTTGTGGAATCGTATCCGACCACCTCACCGCTGGCCCGGATGACGAAGGCTCGCTTACGGTCCGCGTCTCTGGTCAAGCCTCCAGCTTTCTTGAGATAGGTGCCGACAAGATCGCGATTCGTATGCGAATAGAGGAAAGAATTCTGATCGTTCACTGCGCCGACTACGTTTACAGTTGCTGGCAAAGAGGGGATTATCAAGCGATCTCCGTCCTCCAAGGGGATTTTGGGAATGACTCCCACCCCCGCACTCGCCGGCTTGAATTCGAGCACGACGCGACCGGATGCTCGGATCTGGCGCAACCTGGACAGCAGTTCCCGTTCACTTGCTTGAGCCGCGGCCGCGGCTGCAGGGTCCTGTCCGGCGGTCGTAGACGCTGCTAATGTATTTCGCTGGATACGCAGATCCAGGCTCTGCACGTATTCATCGATTCGCACCTGCTGGAGAACTCGCGTAGATTCACGCGTGAACTCGGCTCCGTAGAGGTAAGCATTTGGCGTGAGACCTCCCGCGCGCGCAACAAGGACCTGAAGTGTTTCGCCCGGATGCACAGAATAGATGCCGGCGTGAACAAACTCTCCTTCGAGTCTGATGAACTTGGTTTGCTGCGAAATCGGAAGCCGGATGTCAGCCTCTGAGAAGATCGAGACGATATCACCGGACTGTAGCTCCAGATCCTGACTTGCATCGTGGTCCATCACCAGCTTGCCCAGATCGAACGGGATCACGGAAGTCTTCAAGGTTTGCGGGTCGAGTCTCAGAATTGCCGCATAATCCCAGTCGATCTCCGGCATTGGCCTCAGGAGCTCAGTGTGTTCCTGGCTCTGTTGTTGCCGATTTGTTGCCTGTTGCTGGGAGCCAAGAGAACTGCTCGAGCTGCGCTGTTCTGCCGCCAACCCCTGTCGGTCTTGATTCCGAGTGTCTTGGTCCCCGCTCTGAAGCTGATCGCGAACTTGAGAATCATCCCGGTAGTCCGGTGGAACCGGCCGATCGGTTTGGTTCGGCTGGCTGGCCTGGTTCGCCCGATCCATCTGCTTCCGGATAGATCGAGGTTCACTATCGACCGGCTGCCTCAATCGTGAGAATCCCGGCATGGGTTCGAACTCCGGCGAGGGCAGTCCGAGTTGAGCTCGCTTCCACCAGTAATCGCGAGTGACGAGTGACTGTTTGTCCGGAATGAGTTCGCTCAGCCGCATCCCGGCGTGCCATGCAAAGTGCCCGGGGTTCGCAACACTTCCGCGCAATGTCACTGTCTCGTTGTATGTGGGCACGATCGAGAAGACCCGAGTCACATCCCCGTCCGCCACGAGAGTAGCCAGCCCGCTCTGGTCATACGCAACCTCCATCGCGTTGCGTTCGCGATGGTCCTTGATGCGCTCAATAGAGATTCGAGCCTTCGCCGCTGTTGCAGAGACACCGCCGGCGTCTGCCAGCAGATCGCCCAGCGACTCCTGATCGCGTAACTCATAGATCCCCGGATTTCGTACGTTGCCCGTTACTGCGGTCTGGGCGCCTACCGGCGGGATGTAGATGACGTCCCCGGCGAGGAGTTTCACATCCTTTGATTTGTCCCCATGAATGAGGAAGCCATACAGGTCCAGATCTGCAACTGTGTCCGATCCACGGCGCAGCTGGATGTGCCGAAGCGAGCCCTGCATTGAAGGCCCACCGCTCGCAAAGATGGCGTCTATAAGGCTGCTCAAAGAGCTGATCGTATAAACACCAGGTCTGCGCGCTTCTCCTGCCACGTAGACTTGAATCGCCCGAATTCGGCCGATGTCGGCGACGACATCAAAATTGCGGTATACGCGTCCAATGGCGGCGCGAAGGCGGTCGTTAAGCTCCGAGTAAGGCACCCCCGCGACTTGAACTGGTCCTACCTGGGACAGGGGTATGTAAACATCGCCGGTCCGGTCCACGCGTGTATTCGCCTGGAAGTTAACCTGCCCCCACACTCTGATTCGGAGCTCATCTCCAGGTCCAATCACGTAATCGGGAGGAACGGGCGCCATGTCCAGGGGTGAGAAGGTGGTGGGAACGTTACGAAAAAGTCTTGCTCCATAGATTGGCAGAACCTGACCGGTCGTGGAGGCAATGAACTTCTGGAACTCGGTGAGCGGCTCAGGAGGAAGTGGCTGGCGAACAGTTCCGAATGTCTGGGAATTTGTATTCGTCGACTGCGGCTCCGTATCAGAATAAGTGGGAACGACTCCACGCAATGAGTCAGTTCCAGCTCCCGGATAACCCTGCCGCTGTTGCTGACCGTATGGAGATGTACCACCTTGGCCTTGGCTGAGGCTCTGGCCCAAACAATCAGGTGATGAAGACGATTCCAGCGGATCTGTACAGTCAACCCCACTCTGGTTCTGCTGGTTGCCTGCGCCGCCGCTGCTGCCGGGAAGCTGTTGAGCGAATGATAAGGATGCCAGAAGCGTACCGAACAGAAGAGGTCCGATTTGTCTAAGCATGAAGGTACGCATCACAAGACTGATGGAGCTCCTGACAACCGCATCCGCTCCGGCCAATACACCAGAGCTTCTGAATTTCGTATTCCGCAAGTTTAGCACGCGCGATACTATGCCCTGGCAGTGCACGACCACCTTGAAGGTCCAGCCTCAGGTCAAATCGCCCACACAGCGCAACCATCGGTCCGGCTTCTCGGCCCTGCGACACGGAACCGAACAAATCAGCCTCAGTTTCAGAGGGCTTCTGCAGGGCAGATCAAGATTCGACCGGACACTAACCTCGTTCGGAACGTCCGCTGCGAGTTGTGCGGCTTGCAGCAGACAGCCTGGATTCACCGCGCAACCATTCAGTCACCTGTACCCGCAAGAACCACTCTGATGGTGCGCCAGAGGATCTTGAGGTCGAGCCACAAGCAGCAGTTCTGAACGTAGGCCGCATCGAGCGCTATGTATTCATTAAAGCAAGAGCTTTTGCGCGCATTGATCTGCCACAGGCCTGTGATTCCAGGTAGGACTTTCAATCGAATGAATTGGTGAGGGCTGTATTGCTCAACTTCCGAGGCTAACGGAGGGCGAGGGCCGACGAGGCTCATCTCTCCGCGAATGACGTTGATGAGTTGCGGAAGCTCGTCAAGGCTGTATTTGCGCAGAACACGGCCGATGCGGGTTACGCGAGGGTCATTTGGAATTTTGAAGAGGACGGCGTTCCTTTCGTTGCGACAGCTTAGCGAGTGCCTCATCAGTTCAGCGCCGACGATCATTGTTCTGAACTTGTACATAGTGAACGGGCGGCCATTTCTGCCAATGCGCTCGGATAGGTAGAAGATCGGACCGTCATCTTGCGACCAGATGAGAAGCGCGAGAAGAGCGATCAAGGGCAGCACCAAGACGAGAAGAGCGAGCGAGATACACAGGTCAAGCAGCTTCTTGCTGCTGTGTGTTCGGGGCCAGGCCGCGGTGGCCTGACAATCCGACGACGACTTTGGAAAATGAAAAATGTGCTGCCGTGCTTCCCCGGAGGAATCGCGCTGGTGGGCGGGGGTGTGAGGATTCACGTTCGGAAGTGCGGAGTCCACAATCACACCTTGAGAAAGCTCGTCCGGACCGCGTGTCACCACGCGGTCACAGTGTTGTCATGAAGGAACGCTGAACGGTCAGCAAGTTGATGAAAGGGGCCCGCGATTTGGCGGCCCCTTCCCTTTCCCGTCGAGATCAGAGATCTCCGCCGAACGTATTTTCAACAGCCGTGATACTTCCAACCAGGCCATCCTGTTCGTCATTCAGACCTGCTGCAAAATAGAGAGCCGTGGCAGAACCCGAGGTTCCGCCGCTGCCAAACGAGATGCCCCAGAGACCGTTGATGGTGATCGGTGCATTGCTGGCATCGTTCAACGTCCCCTTCAAAGCCCCGGTGACGGGGTCGAAGACGAGAATCTGGCCGCTTCCGAATTGGCCGACGAGAATGTCGTGGCTATAAACTCCGAAGTCGCTCGGTGCCTGCGCCATGCCCCAGGGAGCGTTGAACCACTTGCTCCATTGCAGGCGGTGGAGTCTGCGACCCGTCGGGGAGAAGACAGTCACATACCCCAACCCTGCGCCATCAACTTCGTCGTGCTTGGCGCCATCCTGCTTTGCCCAGGCGACGTAGAGGTTTCCGCCAATGTTCTGAATGTTGAAGGGAGCAAATCCGTGTGGGATGCGTTCGTCGCGGAACGCATCGTCATCCATCGAAATTCGATGAAAGTTCGTGTCGTACACGTTGACGCGTGCCTTCCGAAAGTCTGCAACGTAAAGGTAGTTTGCAGAGCCGCCGTGTGAATCGGTAACAGTGGCGACAGCCATTCCCTTGAAGACTGACGCGCTGTGGGTGTTCACCTTGATGACTGCCGCAGTAGCGCTGACGGCCGGGTTCCAGCCGGACACCGTCCCATCCTCTGTCACGAAGAGGAAACGGGCGGGGTTCCCGGGAGTGAGCTGAAAGTCCTGAGTGCCGTTAAATATCTGGCCGGTCGGAGTACCGCTGCCGGAGTCTGCCGCTGGAATTGTCACGACCAGCGGGACGATAGAGCCTGTTCCCGAGTAGAGGGTGGTCAGGCCGGTTCCATTGTCGGAGACCCACCAAGGCGTCGTGGTGCCGCGCGAGATACCCCACGCGTTTACGAGATTGGGGTCGGTGGTGGCGGCCATGCCCGGGATGTTGGAGACCAGGTTTGTTTGCTTGTAGTGCTGAGCCTGGAGCACCGATGGGATTGAGACGAGAGCGATCGATGCGGTCACCAGACGGTGGACGAGAGCACGAGCGCAAAGCTGAGAGATGTTCATAGGACTCCTTTTCCGCAGTCGAAATGCGGCTTCGCTAAGTCAACGCTCAGCCAGCATGAATCGAAGATGGCCGATTGCTTGTCAGGCAATTGTCATCAGGTGGTCATCGCATTCTCTTTTGTTGCTGCATGGTTCGAGCCTTCGTCTTGAATGAGCGGTCCACCGGACGCACATCTCCCGCAACAATTGCCGTTTAAAGCCACTGACAATGGAATGACAATCGCCTGACTGGCTTCTGACACTTGTCATCGGTGCCCCCGATAGCGTCGATCAGGTGACTGGGAAGACGACCGGGCGGATGAGGCGGCAGCTCTCTAATTCGATCTACGGATTGCTGGACTATGCGGCGTATCCGATCGGAATGCTTCTTGTTGCGCCGTTCATCCTTCGCAATCTTGGCGTTGCACAGTACGGCATCTGGACGGTCACGGCCTCCGTCGTGAATATCGGGTCGATTCTTGCGTCGGGCTTCGGTGACGCCAACACGCAGAGGGTGGCGATGCGAAGGGGCGCCGGGCAACCGAGTGACGTCGTGCGAGTGTTACGGGCCGCGATGGGAATCCATTTATTGCTCGGTCTCGTCGGCGCTCTTGCAATCTGGTGCTTTGCCTCTTTTCTCGCTCTCCGGCTGGCACCGCATGACCTGGCCCTGCAAAGGGCATGCCTCTGGTGCATCCGGGTCGCGGCCTTGCAAACCGTGTTTCGCGCCTTAGAAACCGTTTGCGTAAGTGCCCAGAAGGGCTACGAACGCTACGGAGCCGCCGTACGAATCAGCATCATCGGTCGCCTGCTTAGTTTGGCCGCCGCGGCGGTCTTGGCCGTACGAGGCCAGTCGGTGACCACAATCGTGACTGTGGCGGCTGTGGTCATGGCGGCTGCTCTTGGGTGCCAGATGCTTGGTCTCCGACAGCTCGTCGAATTTCCGGTTACGCCGTCTTATGAGGGTCCAGTCAGCATGGATCTACTGCGATTCGGGGCCTGGACGTGGATACTGGCTGCGGCAGGAGTCGTGTTCGGCCAGGCTGATCGGCTGGTGGGCGGAGCTTCGCTGGGGGCAGCCGGAATAGTGTCGTACGCCTTGTGCGCACAGCTATCGCAGCCGGTGTACGGGTTGACCGCTGCTGGGTTGCATTTTCTGTTTCCGTACATCGCATCACGTCGAGCCGACAAGTACAGGAACGAGCTGACGAAAACAGTGTTGCTGGCATTCGCCACAAACACAGCATTTGTCGTGATCGGCGCGGGTTCTGTTCTGGTACTTGCTGATAGGGTTTTCCACCTGCTCGCCACCGATGCAATCGCGAGGGTGGGGACAGTACTCATCCCCTGGGTTCTGGCAGGCCCGTCGTTTCTCGCGCTCAGCGTAACAGGCTCGTACACCATGGTTGCGTTGGGCAGGGTGCGAACTGTGGCGGCAATGAACATCGCAGCATGTGTGGCGCTGGTGATCTTCACGGCTGGATTGCTGCGAGACCGGGGAGCATTGGCAATTGCCGAGGGGCGCATCCTCTTTGCTCTGGTTGCGCTTGGCGTTTACATCCCGCTTTGGAAAGAGCTTCGTTCTCTTGGGCCGAGCATCCAGCAGGTACCAACCGGCGAACTGATGGAGGGAGCATGACCTCGCCGGCGAGCCCATTGCGGAGATCCGCTCTGGATGTAGAGCTTTCGGCCCATGGATGTTCTCACGCGAGCGATGAACTCGGATCCGGGTGTGCGAACGTACTGGGCGTACAGGTTGACGCCTTGAACATGACAGGGGCTCTCGGGCGGATCGAGGGAGCGCTAGCCTCAGGCGAACGTGGATACATTTGCATGACGGGAGTGCACGGCATCATGGAGGCACAGCGAAGTTCAGCCGTGCTTTGCGCATACAGAGATTCGCTGATGAACCTTCCCGATGGCATGCCGACGGTGTGGGTCGCGCACTCGCAGGGATTTGCGACGATGCGCAGGATCGCAGGACCCGATGTGATGTTGCAGGTCTTCAGCAACAAACGATTCGCGAATTACAGCCACTTCTTCTACGGAGGAAAGCCGGGGGTTGCGGAGGAGCTTGCGTCGGAGATGAAGCGACGCTTCCCGTGGGTTCGCATAGCAGGCACCTACACTCCGCCCTTTCGAGACCTGAATGATCAAGAAGAATGCGATCTGATCGAAATAGTCAGACGGGCGAAGCCTTCTATCATTTGGGTTGGAATCAGCTCACCACGCCAGGAACTGTTCATGCGCAAGTATCTACCGAAACTGGACACCTGCTTGATGTTCGGCGTAGGGGCCGCGTTTGATTTCCATACCGGGCGAATCAAAGATTGTGGCGAGTGGATCAAACGCGCGGGACTGCAATGGCTGCACCGGCTGCTGCAGGATCCGCGACACCTTCTATGGCGCTATGCACGCAACAATCCCGCCTTCCTGTGGCGGATCGCGCTACAGATGCTGACAGCGCATGGCCCGAAGCGGACGCGAACGGGAGAGCTGCACACTTCAGATGAGCGCTCGGTTTGCGAACGCTAATAGGCTGGCTTCGTGTCGCGATCGTAAGGCTTTCCGTAAAGATTGGTATGCGTTGCAGGGCCCGGAATGCCGCCCGGTATCTCCACTTTGCCAAGGTCAGTCTGGCTCGCGGCGACGTGCACCCGGCGCGTAAGGTCGTTTAGCGCAGGCTGCTGAACGCCTTCGACCCAGACATGCAGTTCGTAATCGCCGGGGGGAACGTCAGCGATGCGGAATGCTCCGGAACTGCTTGCGGTCGCATAGAGACGAGTCGAGAGCGCCAGGATGACTGCGCTCATCTCCGGATGAATGTTGCAGAAGATGTAAGAGGCACCTTCCCGGGAAAACGTAACGGATTTCGTGGAGCCCGCCTCGTACAGACCGAGATCGAAACGCTTTCCATCGAACAGAGAGAACACGTTGTGGAAGAACGGATCCGCATTTGGGAACTGCACAACGCCGCCCACGGGTACGACAAGCACATGCGGCCTGAAGGTCCTGTTCCTTTGGAGAAGTGTATGGGGCTGTGACGATAGAAACGGCGCGGCGGGCGTATCCTGAACAGGTTTCAGCCAGAGCACGGCAGAAGGCGCGTGATGACGCTCAGTCGACTTCGTAAGAGTGAGTTGGGCGCGAACTTCAGACGAGATGGGCTCCTGTGCGCACATTGATAACGCGCCGAGCGACAGAACGGCGAGTGCCGCAATTCGCAGAGGTCTCATTAGAAACGGTATCCCGTGGCGATGCCGATGACGTCGCCGGTCATTGTGTACTCGAATACCGGCGAACTTTGGATGTGCCGGTATTCCGTCGAGAACATCAGATAGGCGCTCGGGCGGTAGATCACGTTGGCTGTGTAGGTGCGATTGCGTGCCTGATTTAGATAATAGGAAGCCGCATCTCCGGCAAATGGCCTGAGTTGAGAGCCGGGAACCTGGTCGGTTCCAAAAGCGGCATTAAACTCAAGCCGCTGCGATGCGCGCTCGGTCAGCTGAGCCCACCCTCCCATCGCATCCAGTGCGCGAAAGGCGTACCCCGCAATCGGACTATAGGAGAAGACGTAGTCCTTGTAGGCGCCCCCACCCAAGCTGCCCAGAGCCCGACCGTAATACGCGCCTCCGCTGAACTCCGCTCGGCCGGGAAGCGGAACCTGGTAGTCCGCGGTGCCTGCCCATGAGCTGAATTTCGTTCCACCCTGAGTGCGGTGCGGAATGTAGACTCCGCCGACACCGATCTGCAGTCCGGAACCTTCTGCACCATTGAGCAGTGCGACCCTGCTCTCGATTCCGGGCCATCGGCTCATTTGCGATGTACCCGGCCGGGTGAAGCCTTGAGGAACTGCCGTCGTCGCGGTATAGATCTGCGGGGGATCAAGGGAGTTTATCAGTGCACCCTGAACACGCATCCTCGACGATCCGGAGAGAGGCATGTCGTGAGTGAGACCAAGCTGAGGATTCCATGACCAGAGATTGCCTGACCATGCGAGCGCTGGAACAGCCACGGCCGTGAGGGAATTCGGCGTATTTGGTGCCAGGATAGTGCGGTCGAGTGAGAAGAAAGCCTGCGTGTGCTGCCAATCGAGCGCCGCGTGCGCTGTGCGGAAACGCAAGAGGCCGCCGGCATAAGAGTACAGGCCGCCAGAGTTGGAACCACTTCCGTAGAAGTCCGTGCGAAGATCCGCAAGAGTTTGGGCATTGAAGAACCTCGGCCCTCTTGCGTCGAAGCCGAGGACAGTCTGGCGCAGTGACGCACCGGTGCTGCCGGACCCGGGAATGACAATCGTTGGCGCGACCGGATCATCCACTTGCGTCGTGTTCACGAAGCCGTTGAGCAGTACCAGGCCACTGAGCTTGAGAGGGTACTTGGATTCGGTTTCAACCTTAGCCTGCTCGTGTGTCGCAATCTGCGTCTCCTGAATCGATTGCTGCTCGCGAATCTGGTCCACCGCAGCCGATAGTTCCGATGCTGATGATGCTGCCGACTCAACAGCGTGGAAGTCGGCGATCTGCTGGCGCAATGAGCTCAGTTGCGCTCTCAACTCCTCAAGTTCGCGCTGCGATTTTTCAAGGGCTGCCTGCGTCGCCGTCATCGCATCCGTCAGGTGCTGGACCTTCGACGACAAGGCCTCGCTGTTATCGGATTGTCCATGCGCGCCCCACAACGAGCAACATAGGATTCCAGCCGTTACAACGAGCAAACGCGGTTTGACCCGCGAGTTGGAGTGCATTCGAGATCTGGGTGAAAGATGTTTTCTCATCCCGCTGCCCACCTTTTCTGGCTCGTGTCTTCTGACGCCGTTTGCTGGATAATGCCCCGCGAGAGCGTCATGCGGAAGATCGTTTCTCCGGGGCCGGATTCAACGAGGATAACCTCTCCTCCATGTTCCGCAGCAATGCTCTGAGCGAGCGTGAGCCCGAGGCCCGACCCCTTCTGCTTGCCCTCGCTTACGAACGGTTGGAAGAGGCTATTCCTTATGCTCTCAGGAACGCCAGGACCGTTGTCCTCGACTTCGATGACGATCGTTCCATTCTGCACATTCAGCCGTGCTTCCACTCTGGGTTCGCTCAGGCCAGTCCTGGCCGATTGACAGGCATTCAACAGAAGGTTGTAAAAGGCGCGCTCGAGTTGCTTGGGGTCCACCAGTGCCGCGGTATCGGCCGGATCACAGTGCGTGACTGCAAGCTGTACGCCCGCCGCATCGGGATGCGCACGCAAGAGAGTAGTGGCGCGATCGAGCAGGGCTGCAACAAGCTCGTGAGAACGCCGAATCGCCGCACCCGTCCGGCTGAAGATCAGCATGGATTCGATGAGTTCGGTGGTTCCATGTACCGCGGTTCGGATGTCTGAGAGAATCTCGATCCGCTCTTGTTCAGAGAGAGGAGAGGATGCGAGGAATTCCGAGTTCGCATACACACTGGCAAGGTAGTGGCGAAGGTCGTGAGAGACGGAGCTAGCCATCCGCCCGATGGTGGCAAGCCGCTCAGCCTCGAGCAGCGCCTGATTGGTGCGCACGATCTCGTCTCGCATCCGGGCAAACGCGAGACTCAACTCGCGAACTTCGCGAGTACCGTCGCCCGGGAGCAGATGGGAGCTGTCGCCAAGTCCAAAGGCACGAACGCCTGTGGCGAGGTTTTCGAGAGGCATGGTAACGACATTGGACAGCCAGAACATCAGCAGTGTGCCGAGGATCAAGGCGAGAAAACCTGCCGAGAGGACCAACCGGTCGATCTGCCGGATCGAAGCTTCTGCCGGCGCGAACGACTTGAGCACCACGAGTTGCAGAGGAACAGGCGCACTGGCAGTCAGGTTTCTTGTCGCTGAGATATATCGCTCGTTGCCCAGGCGGATGGAAACAGGCGCATCCAGATCATGTTCGAGCGGAACAGGAGCGCGCACCATCTGGCGAAGAGTTTCGTCGTCAAGCGTGCTTGCCAGTGATTGGCCATGACTCAGGAATACTGCTTCAACAGCAGTGGCCTGACTGATTTGGCGGAGCAGTTCGGGACCGATCTGGAATCCGCTGATCACGTACCCAAGCAGCACGCCGTCTTCTTCCGTGCCAGAGTACAGCGGAAGAACCGAGCAGGCGTACAACCGATCAGACGTGACCAGGTAACGGGGAGTGGGCCGTTCAAACAGGTGACCAACGTCGCTCGCAAACTGCCCTCCGCCATGCAGCCCTTTGGCATAGGCGGCCACCACGCGCTTTTGATTGTCGGCGAGGGCAAACAAATCGCTATCGCTCACCTTCCAGAACCTGACACCAGCATCTTCGATTGTCGGTTTGTCGCTGGTGGTCATCAACGCCTTCAGGCTAGGCAGGTCAGCCATAAGGGCGTTCTCCCGCTCCAGCCCGTTTAGGCGTTGAGCTTGGAGGTTCTGGAAAGTTGCGACCGAGTGCGCGAGATCTCGACTCAGGTCTTCTGTGACCTGTTTTTCAAGCTGATGACGAACGATGAGGAGGCTTCCGAAGGTCGCGCCTGCAATGATGAGCGCCATGGCGGCGACCAGCAGCATGCGGGTCCGAATGCCTCTATTCTCACCCATGCACGCTACTCCAGGTCGAACGGAGTTGACACTGCTTACGGAATAAACTTGTATCCCGCGCCATAGATGGTGAGCAAGTGGATCGGATTAGCGGGGTCGGGCTCGAGCTTTTGTCTCAGCTTCAGAATCTGATTATCGACGGTACGCGTCGTCGGGTAGGAGTTGTAGCCCCACACCTCATTCAGCAGGAGATCCCGGCTGAGCACCCGCTCCGGGTGTTCGGTGAAGAACCTCAGAAGCTTGAACTCGTGGGAGGTCAGGACGACCGCGACTCCAGCCCGCTTGGCGATCATTCGTTCGAAATCAATCTCGCAATCGCCGAATCGATAGGTAGCTGATTGCGTTGGGCGCTTTCTGCGGCGAATTGCGGCTTGAACGCGTGCCATCAATTCGCGCGGGCTGAAAGGCTTGGTGACATAGTCGTCAGCGCCGAGCTCGAGCAGAAGAACCTTGTCCACTACCTCCGTGATGGCGCTCAGAACAATCACCGGAGTGTCAGGCGACGTCGACTTCATCGTTTGGCAGAGCTCGCGGCCCGAAATCTGGGGGAGGATCAAATCGAGCACAACCGCAACAGGACGGTGCATCCGGAATAGCTCCAGTCCAGTCTTGCCGTCCCCGGCAACCTGGATGGAGTAGCTCTGCTCGGCGAAGATGCGCTTCAAAACCTTCTGCATGCGCGGATCGTCTTCGACGACCAGGATAGTGCCAAGTTCGGGCTTCGGCGCCTGCACTTGCTCTATCTCTTCCAGAAGCAACACCTCACTGCTTGTCATGACATCAATTCTGCCTTCGCAATGCAACGTTTAACAATGGAAACCGTACAAATTACATTTGTTTGACAATTGCTGCTCAGAGCCGGCCAGAGGTCGACACTCCAGGTGCGAGAGAGGTCCCCCTCTGGCCAACCTCGCAGATTCGCTGGGGTTGCGCCGCACTCTCGGGAACAGAGTCCGTTGTCTGCCGGTTGAGGATCGTTCCATACAGGACCAGATATTGGCCCGCAATCGCCGCTGGAGAAAGCCGCGCCTGCGTGGTCGCAGCAGGGCGGCGTGTGCGCAGCGCTTCGGCTATGGCGAGCGCGAAATTGTGCTCCGCACCTGGCCCGAGAGACACGAGTCTGCATCCCGCTGAACCTACCTCTCGGAAAGCCGCGATGTCAGAACAAACGACGCGACAGCCGGCCAGTTGTGCCTCCAAAACGGGCAAGCCGAATCCCTCAATGATCGAGGGCGCAAGCAGAAGCTCAGCGTGGCGGTAGCACCATGCAAGTTCCGCATCAGAGATTCCGTCTACAAAGACTGCGCGGTGCTGCAGATCCGCTCGCCTCACGAAGCGGAAGATCTCTGCCGACTCCGGGCCCGGAAGTCCGACGATGACGAGCCGCATCGTGGGAGCGATCTGGCCCGACGCCAGAGCGCTATGAAATACCCTCAACGCAAACAGCACATTTTTATTGCGCCGATGTTGCGCCACGCACAGCAGGAAAGGCTGTTCGTTCCACGAAGCCGCAAAAGGCGGCTTGCGGGGCGGTGGCCCACCCTCGGCGCAGTTGCAGATGGTTTCTGCCTTCGGCAGCAGGCGGGGCATTATTGTTCCCAAGCGGCCCCTCGTCGCGTCCGAAACACAAGCGATCGAAGTCGCATTTTTAAGGCACTGTCGCAGGACTACTCGATTGAAAAGAACCTTAGGAAACCCGAAATTTGATGCGATGTCATACGGGTAAAGATCATGCAACGTGACCACTGTGGGACATGGAAAGGCGTCGCGTCCAATCAGGGACGGATACGCAAGATGCACCAGGTCTGCCTGCAATTGCTCCGCGATTGCGGGTAGCGTTCGGTAGTACCAGATATTTCTCCGCAGCGTTCCGGGCCGCAGAGAGACCGCGTGGATGCGAAGACGCCGATCACTTCTGGAGATTGCATTTTTGAGGTACTCCAGTTCCCACGGCGCAACAAGCACGTGTAATGCGGAGATTTCCGGCCGGATCAGAAGGCATTTGGCGAGGTTCGCAGCATGACGCGATACGCCCGATAGCGAGCGGTTGGAAGAGACTGCTGCGATGACGACCTTCATCAGACCCATCCTTGCGCGACGCCATCCGAGTTCTCCTGCAATGGAGTGAGGACGACGCCCGCCCGCCGAACAGCAGACGATGCCCCCGCACGGAGAGTGATGCCGATGAGCGCCGCCAGCCAGAGCGGCAGCGATAGATCGAAGTTCTCAGTGTCGGCAAGTCCACGGATCAGGGTGAAGATGAGCAGCGCGGCAAGCGTGCCTCTCGTCTGGCGAGAATCGGCCTTCCGGACTTGCCGAAATACGCTGACGAACAGTCCCCCGACCACGACAACACCCATAACTCCGTACGCATAGAACTGCTGCAGAAACTCGTTATGAGCGTGCCACGCCTCGAAGCTTCCAAAGGGAGGGATCACGTTGCGAAAGGAGTGAAAGCCATGCCCGATCCAGGGTTGCTCCAGCGACCTCGACAGCACGAAAGCCCAGATTCCGACTCGCCCTGAGAGCGTTTCGGATTGATTGCCTAGGTGCGTATAGACATCGTAGTAGCGTTCAAATAAGGGCCAGAATGCGGCGATGACGACCAGGAAGGGCATGACAATCATTGCCTTTCCTCGCCAGGTTCGTGAGCGATCAAGCAAGAGCAATGCTCCCTGCGCAACGATGAATGCGATGATCGTTGTCTTACTCAGGCTGCGCAGCAGACTGATGGCGAGGACGCCCGCCAGAATCCGCGAAGCGATTGTGCGACGGCCGACGATCTGCAGCAGAAATACTCCCAGGGCGCAGGTAAATCCGATCGCATTTGGGCTGAAGAAATCGTCATCGCCCGGGCGGAGGTCGTACATGGCGGGCGAGAGCCATTCGACGGCGGAGATCAGGAGCGCTCCCCATGCATAGCCCTGAATCAACGAGAAAGCGGTGACCGCAGGCTCGTCTACTCGTAACACAAGTACGACCATTACGACTTCGGCGCTGAGTTCGCACCAGTAGGCAAGCGCAATCGGCAGCGAGGTTGTGCCACTCCAGGTCAGACTGCAAAGTCCCATCAGGAGAAACGCGAGTACCCATCTGAGCGGACGAGCATGCAACATCTCTCGAAAGGTGAGCTGCGCAGGTCCCCAGGAATAGAAGATCGTGGCGGCAAGCAGGAGGCAGTGAATGGCGAAATTCACGTATGCGCCCGTTTTCGGATCTGACTGAAAGGCGAGGTACGTGATGCAGAGCCGCGCAGCAAAGTAGAAGCCGATTAGGGCTGGTGCGATTCGAAACGCCCGAAGATCGACATTCGATTCAGCATCAAGCACGGAAGCGCCTCCATGCGAAGAGTCGGATGACATCTGCTTGCAGTTCTTCCGCAATCTCCGCCCCGAGGACCCGGCGTTGATCCAGCGGACTGATTTCGCGCCAGCGGTAGCGGCCCAGAATCACGCCAGCCGCGCCCAGCATGATTAGTGCGGTCAGTACCAAACAGAGCACCGTCCTCGGTGGGAACGACTTCTTCTCGGGGATCCCGGGGGCGTCAATGACCCGGATGACTGGAACGTCTTTGGCTTCCTGGATTCTGGCAAGCTCGTATTGCTGCGTGAGCATTTCGTACACCGCTTCCTGAACGCGGACGTGGCGGTAGATGTCTGCG
>Ga0105240_10003800_pt1 | contig 23327 bp, 23 predicted proteins | sample KBSC54metaG_FD_80426 | JGI IMG/M metagenome (GOLD analysis project Ga0105240, IMG submission 80426) | Corn rhizosphere microbial communities from Kellogg Biological Station, Michigan, USA - KBS C5-4 metaG | ecosystem: Host-associated > Plants > Roots > Rhizosphere > Soil | place: Michigan, USA... | reverse complement strand
CGGCTTGGTGTCTTCCTTGTAACGCGCGTTCTTTATATTGATGTCGCCGAAGCGCGTGAACAGCCAGCCGTTGCGCGCATTGCGCGTCGGCATCACGCAGTCGAACATGTCGACGCCGCTGGCCACGCCGGCGACCAGATCTTCCGGCGTGCCGACGCCCATCAGGTAATGCGGCTTGTCGGCGGGCAGGCGCGGGCCGATGTGTTCCAGCACGCGCATCATGTCTTCCTTCGGCTCGCCGACCGACAGGCCGCCGATGGCGATGCCGTCGAAATCGAGCTCATTCAGTCCGGCCAATGATTCGTCGCGCAGGGTTTCGAACATGCCACCCTGCACGATGCCGAACAGTGCATTGGGATTCTCGCCCTTCTGGAACTCATCGCGCGAACGCTTGGCCCAGCGCAACGACATGCGCATCGATTGCGCAGCTTCGACCTGGGTGGCGGGACGGCCGTCGATTTCATACGGCGTGCATTCGTCGAACTGCATGACGATGTCGGAGTTCAGCACGCGCTGGATCTGCATCGATACTTCCGGCGACAGGAACAACTTGTCGCCGTTGATCGGCGAGGCGAAGTGCACGCCCTCTTCCGTGATCTTGCGCATGTCGCCCAGCGAGAACACCTGGAAGCCGCCGGAGTCAGTCAGGATCGGTTTGTCCCAGCCCATGAAGCCGTGCAGCCCGCCGAACTTGGCCATCACCTCCAGGCCGGGGCGCAGCCACAGGTGGAAGGTGTTGCCGAGGATGATGTGGGCGTCGATCTCTTTCAGCTCCAGCGGCGACATCGCCTTGACGGAACCGTAGGTGCCGACCGGCATGAAGATTGGTGTCTCAACCACGCCGTGGTTCAGTTTGACGCGGCCGCGACGGGCGTTGCCGTCGGTTTTGAGCAGGGTAAATTCAAGCATAGTTAGGCGTTAAAAGCGTCACAAGTTAAAAGCATGGCGTCGCCATAGCTGAAGAAACGATATTGCTGCGCGATGGCGTGCGCGTACGCCGCACGGATGTTGTCGTAGCCGGCGAAGGCAGAGACCAGCATCAGCAGCGTCGACTTGGGCAGGTGGAAATTGGTGATCAGGCGGTCCACCGTTTTGAAGGTATAGCCCGGCGTGATGAACAGCTTCGTATCGGCGCTGCCGGCTTCCAGCGTGCCCGACTGCGAAGCTGACTCCAGCGCGCGCATGCTGGTGGTGCCGACGGCAACGATCTTGCCGCCCGCCGCCTTCACCGCGCGCACCTTGTCCACCGTCTCTTGCGCGATGGTGTACCACTCGCTGTGCATCTTGTGTTCGGACAAATTCTCCACGCGCACCGGCTGGAAGGTGCCGGCGCCGACGTGCAGCGTGACGAAGCCGGTGTCGATGCCTTTCGCCTTCAGTTGCGCCAGCAAGGCTTCGTCGAAATGCAGACCCGCCGTCGGCGCGGCAACCGCACCCGGCTCTTTCGCGTACACGGTTTGATAGCGCGTCTCGTCGAACTTGTCGGCTGCATGTTCAATATACGGCGGCAACGGCAGACTGCCGTATTGCTCCAGCAGTTCGAACACATCCGACGGGAATTGCAGCGTATAGAACTCGCCGTAACGCTCGCCGACGATCACGTCGAAGGCATCGGCCAGGCGGATGCTGGTGCCCGGCGGCGGCGACTTGGAGGCGCGCACCTGCGCATGCACGCTGCGATTGTCGAGCACGCGTTCGATCAGCACCTCGACCTTGCCGCCGGTTTCCTTGACGCCGAAGAAGCGCGCCTTGAGCACGCGGGTATTGTTAAAGACAAGCAAATCGCCGGGCGCCAACAGGTCGACCACATCGGCGAAGCGGCGATCGGTCAGGCTCGCACCGTTGACCTCCAGCAGGCGCGAGGCGCTACGCTCGGCCAGCGGAAGCTGGGCGATCAAGCCGGGCGGCAAGTCGAAATCGAAATCGGAAAGTGAATACATGAAAATTGGCAATGAAAGCGGCAAAGCATCAAATACTGTAACAAATACTGTAAATAAGCACAGTAAAAGCGCAGTAAAATAGCGCCGAACCCTCTATTTTACGCTTTCTCGACATAGAAACCCCCTCTGCATGCCAGCACCGAAGAAGAAAGCTTCTGCCGACAGCACGAAGATGGCGACTGCGGCCAAGGCCGCCAAGAGCGCCCCGCCGCTGAGCAACGCCCAGAAAGCCCTGAACAAGCTGGCCAAACTGGGCCTGCGTTCGGACATGGACCTGGCGCTGCACCTGCCGTTGCGCTACGAGGATGAAACCCAGGTCATGAGCATCCACGACGCCAGCCTGCGCGGCACGCAGATGGTGCAGGTCGAAGGCGTGGTCACCAAGAGCGATGTCCAGTTCCGCCCGCGCCGCCAACTGGTCGTGACGATTGCCGACGACAGCGGCCCGCTGGTGATGCGCTTTCTCAATTTCTACGGCAGCCAGGCCACGCAACTGGCCGAAGGCGTGCGGGTGCGGGTACGCGGCGAACTGCGGCACGGCTTCTTCGGCGCCGAAATGGTCCATCCCACTTACAAGGTCGTGCTCGAAGGCGCGCCGCTGCCGACTGCGCTCACCCCCGTCTATCCGGCCGGCGAAGGCCTGTCGCAAGCCTACCTGCGCAAGGCCATCGCCGGCGCGCTGTCGCGCATCGATTGGCGCGACACGCTGCCGCCGGCGCTGCTGGCCGAACTCAAGCTGGACGGTTTCGAAGCCTCGGTGCGCCAGCTGCACAACCCGCCCACCGACGTCGACGAATACGCGCTCGAAGAACGTTCCCATCCGGCTTGGATCCGCATGAAGTTCGACGAACTGCTGGCGCAGCAATTGTCGCTCAAGCGCGCCCAGGCCGCGCGGCGCGCACGCAACGCCAGCGCGCTGCCGACCATCGGCAAGATTTCCAAGGCCTTCATCAAGCAGCTGCCGTTCAAGCTGACCGGCGCTCAGCAACGCGTACTGGAAGAAATCCGCCACGACCTGCAGGAATCCTTCCCGATGCAGCGATTGCTGCAAGGCGACGTCGGCAGCGGCAAGACCGTGGTCGCCGCCGTCGCGGCCGCACAGGCCATCGACAGCGGCTTCCAGGCGGTGCTGATGGCGCCGACCGAAATCCTGGCCGACCAGCATTTCCGCAAGATCGCCGCCTGGATGGAGCCGCTCGGCGTCAAGGTCGCCTGGCTCACCGGCAGCCTCAAGAAGAAAGAGAAAGCCGAAGCCAACGCACTCATCGAATCCGGCGAGGCACGCCTGGTCATCGGCACCCATGCGCTGATCCAGGACAATGTCCAGTTCCGGAAACTCGGCCTGGTGATCGTCGACGAACAGCATCGCTTCGGCGTCGGCCAACGGCTGGCGCTGCGCAACAAGGCGCGCGACGATACGGCGGACGCTGCGGACATCAACTCCCCGCTGCAAACCGTGCCGCATCAGCTGATGATGTCGGCCACGCCGATCCCGCGTACGCTGGCCATGACCTACTATGCCGACCTGGAAGTCTCGGTGATCGACGAGCTGCCGCCCGGCCGCACGCCCATCGTCACGCGCACCATCGACCAGAACCGCCGCGAGGAAGTGATCGCGCGCGTGCACGCCAACGCCCTGGAAGGCCGCCAGGTGTACTGGGTCTGTCCGCTGATCGAAGAGTCCGAAGCGCTGCAACTGCAGACCGCGACCGACACCTATTCCATGTTGGCCGAGGCCTTGCCTGACCTGCGCATCGGCCTGGTCCACGGCCGCCTCAAGCAAGCGGAAAAGCAGGACGTGATGGACGCCTTCAGCCGCGGCGAGATCCACGTGCTGGTCGCCACCACCGTGATCGAAGTCGGCGTCGACGTGCCCAATGCGTCACTGATGGTGATCGAGCACGCCGAACGCTTCGGCCTGTCGCAGCTGCACCAGTTGCGCGGACGCGTGGGTCGCGGCGCCGCCGCCAGCGCCTGCATCCTGCTGTACCAGAGCCCGCTCGGCGGCACTGCAAAACAACGCCTGATGACCATGCGCGAAACCGCCGACGGTTTTGAAATCGCCCGCCGCGACCTCGAAATCCGCGGCCCCGGCGAATTCCTCGGTGCGCGCCAGTCGGGCGAAGCGCTGCTGCGTTTCGCCGATCTCGCCACCGATCAATGGCTGGTGGAAAAGGCGCGCAACCTGGCGCAGACGCTGCTGCACAATGACGACGCCATCGTCGATGCGCATTTGCAGCGCTGGCTGGGCGGCAAAGAAGATTTCCTTAAAGTTTGACGACACTGGGCGGCTTTCTGACGCACACTCCGTCGACGCATTTACAAGCCGGTCGACTTCAACGACATTAGCGTTTTCCAACGGAGCCATCATGTCCACTGCCCTGCCCAACAACGCATCGCCGGATGACAACGACATCCTGCACTCTCCGGCAAGCATCTTGTCCGGCCGCATGCGCATCGCGCTGGGAGTGGCGCAAGGCGTGCTGCTGTATGCACTGTATTCAAGCTGGAACGCCAAGACCGGTCTGGCGATGCAGCCGCTGCTGTTCGTTCCGGCACTGATGCTGGCGGCGTTCCTGCCGATCATCGCGGTGTCCGGCATCGGCCATCTGTCTCGACGCAATCTGCTGATCTGGCTGGCCGCGCTGGCCGTGATCCTGTGCGGACTGGGCGTCTATGACGCCTGGCGCGCCGATCTGTCGTCGTTGCTGACATCCTTGCCATCGGCATCCACCGGCAAGGCCTGTTGCGATGCCAACACGGACGGCCGCCCTGAGGTCCTGCCTTCGGCCACGCTGTTCCTGCTCGCCGTGGCCGGGCTGTTCATCGCGCAAGCCATGATGCTGGCCGGCGACGCCGATGGCAGGCGCATCGCGACCTACCGCAGCTATTTTGAAATGGCGTGGAAGCTGCTGGTGCAGCTGCTGTTCGCAACGCTGTTCACCGGCCTGTTCTGGCTGGTGCTGGAAACCGGCAACGCGCTGTTTTCGCTGATCAAGCTCGACTTCCTCGGCAGACTGCTGGAAAAGAGCTGGTTCAACATCCCCGTCACCACGCTGGCTTTCTCGTCGGCGCTGCACCTGAGCGACGTGCGGCCGCAAATCGTCGCCGGCATCCGCAAGCTGCTGCTGACCTTGCTGTCCTGGCTGCTGCCGATGGCGACTGTGGTGATCGGCGCCTTCCTGCTGAGTATTCTCGCCACCGGCCTGGAACCGTTGTGGCAGACGCGGCGCGCCACGCACGTGCTGCTTGGCGCCGCTGCGCTGCTGGTGGTGCTGATCAACACGGTCTATCAGGACGGCAATCACCTGACGGCGCACACCCATCGTTTCTTCACGGCGTGCCTGCGCGTTGCCTGCCTGCTGCCGGCGCCGCTGGTCTTGCTGGCGGTGTATTCGCTGGGCTTGCGCGTGGCCGAATACGGCTGGACCGTGAGCCGCGTGGCGGCGGCAACGTGCGCGCTGGTGGCCGCCATGTATGCGGCGGGCTATGCACTTGCCGCCCTGAGCAAGCGCGACCGGCTGCAGCGCATCGCGTCGACCAATGTGCTGGCGAGTTTCGCCATCCTCGTGGTGTTCCTGGCACTCCTGTCGCCGCTGGCGGATCCGGCGCGCATCGCCGTGGCCGACCAGCTGCATCGCCTGGCCTCCGGGAAAACTGTGCCGGAACGTTTCGATTTCCATTTCCTGCGCTTCGATGGCGCACGTTTCGGCGTGCAGGAACTAAAGCGCATGAGCGAACCAAAAAATGGCCACTACCCTGCCGCGGTAGAAGAGAAAGCGCGACTGGCGCTGACCAGCAGCAACCGCTGGAACAGGGAGGAACTCAACGAGATCGCACCCGACGCGGCGAAGAACATTCGCGTGCACCCTGCAGGCGGGCAATTGCCGAAAGGATTCGTCGCGCAGAACTGGCGCAACGACAGGCAACGATGGAGCCTGCCGTCCTGCATGACGCGCGGCGACCGCCAGTGCGACGCCTATCTGGTCAAACCGGATCCGGCCGGCGCGGAACAGGTGCTGGTGTTCGACGACAACAGCATGCCGGCCCTGTTCGCGTCGTCCGGCGCCGGAGCCGCCGCTTGGCAACTGGCCGGCAAGCTGATGGTGACGCCTTCCTGCATCGAGGAGCTGAAGAGGACGGCGGAACGCGGCGTCCTCAACTGGCAACCGCCGCTGCAGCGCGACATCGACATCAACGGCGTGCACCTGCGCCTGCAAGTCGAGCAGACGGTGACGAAATGTGCGCCTGACGAACTCAAGAAATAGGCGTCAGGGGAAAGTCTTCATGTACGCCAGCAGGTTGTCCAGGTCCTGCGCGTTGCCGATGCCCCAGAAACGCATTTTGGTGCCCGGAACGACGTCGCCGGGCGACTTCATGAAAGCGCGCAGCTTATCTTCGGTCCAGACGATGCGCGAATTCTGCATCGCCGCCGAGTAGCGATAGTCCTTGGTCGCCGCCGCCGGGCGACCGACGATGCCGTTGAGTTGCGGTCCGAAGCCGGCGCGTGCCGCCGGTCCGATCTGATGGCAGCTGGCGCATTTGGCGAAGGCCGCCTTGCCGGCGACGACATCGCCGGCGGCATGAGCCGGTCCGCACACATCCATCCAGGTGCCTGCCGCCAGCAGCGCCAGCGCGGCTGCTTTTCCTGTTTTATTACCCGATTTCATCCCTGCAAATCCCGTGGTTGCCCCTGTCATTGGCGGCAACTTTAGCACGCGGCATCCGCCCTGCATGCGGCCCGCAAATGAGCTATAGTCTGCGGATACCAGCTCGCAGAAATCGTATGACACTCACCGAACTCAAATACATTGTCGCCGTCGCCCGGCAAAAGCATTTTGGCCATGCCGCCGAAGCCTGTTTCGTGGCGCAGCCGACCTTGTCGGTCGCCATCAAGAAACTGGAAGATGAGCTCGGCGTAGTCATCTTTGAACGCGGCGGCACCGAAGTGTCCGTCACGCCGCTCGGCGCCCAGATCGTCGCCCAGGCCGAACGCGTGCTGGAACAGACCGCCGCCATCAAGGAAATTGCCAGCCAGAACAAGGACCCGCTGTCCGGCCCGCTGCGCCTGGGCATCATTTACACCATCGGCCCCTACCTGCTGCCTTCCCTGGTCAAGACCATGATCGAGACCGTGCCGCAGATGCCGCTGATCCTGCAAGAGAATTTCACTACGCGCCTGATCGAGCTGTTGCGCCAGGGCGAACTCGACGCCGCCATCATGGCGCTGCCCTTCCCCGAGCATGGCCTGATCGTGCAGCCGCTGTATGACGAGGAATTCGTCATCGCGCTGCCCAGGAATCACAAATGGGCCGAACGGAAGGAGATCACCGCCCAGGATCTCAAGACCGAAACCATGCTGCTGCTCGGCAACGGCCATTGCTTCCGCGACCAGGTGCTGGAAGTCTGTCCCGAAATGTCGCGCTTCTCGACCGCGGGCGACGGCATCGCCCGCACTTTCGAAGGCTCGTCGCTGGAAACCATCCGCCACATGGTGGCCTCCGGCATCGGCATCACCGTGCTGCCGCGCGCCTCGGTGACCGACATGCACACCAAGGATGGCACGGTGCGCTATGTGCCGTTCACCAAGCCGGTGCCGTCGCGCCGCGTGGTGATCGCCTGGCGCAAGAGCTTCACGCGCCACACGGCCATCGATGCCGTGCGCAAGGCGGTGATGTCATGCGACCTGCCGGGCGTCGACATGCTGCACGAGGCCGAATTGACCGAAGGCTGATGTGTACGGCGTCGGCGGATTCGGAAAAAACTGACCACCAGAAATTACCCCGGCGCCGTTCCGGCGTCGCTCGCTTCAGCAACCGGCTGCGCTTTTGCCGGCAAATGCACACGCAATAAACCATCGCAGGAGAATCCGTTTGAGCCAGTCACCCTTCGCGCTGTACGTTGACGCGCAATTCATCAGTCCCTACGCCATGTCGGCCTTCGTTGCGCTGACCGAAAAACAAGCCGACTTCAAGCTGCACACCGTTGACCTGACACTGCAGCACAACCATCTGCCGGAGTACGCGCAATGCTCGCAGACGCGCCGCGTACCGACGCTGGGCGACGGCGATTTCCATCTGTCGGAATCGTCGGCGATTGCCGAGTACCTGGAAGAGCGCTTTCAGGCTCCCGCGTACACCGCGCTATATCCCGCCGCCTTGCAGCAAAAAGCCAAGGCGCGCGAGATCCAGGCCTGGCTGCGCAGCGACCTGATGCCGATTCGCCAGGAGCGTCCCACTGAAGTCGTGTTCTTCGGTGAAAAGCGCGCGCCGCTGTCGACGGCCGGCCAGTTCGCCGCCAACAAGCTCATCGCCGCCGCCGACATCTGGCTCAGCGAAGGCGCGGAGCACCTGTTCGGCACCTGGAGCATTGCCGACCTTGACCTCGCCGTCATGCTCAACCGCCTCGCGCTGCATGGCGACGCCCTGCCGTCCAAGCTGTCCGACTATGCCGCACGCCAATGGCAGCGGCCATCGGTAAAGGAATGGCTGACCTTGCAACAAGCCGCTGCTGAGCGCACATAAGTTCAACCCGGCACCGGTTTCCATCAACAACAACATCACAGGGAACATCATGACCACCGCGCGCTTCGCGACACTCCGCCGTACCGTATCGGCAACCGCATTGGGCACCTTCGCCGCGGCGTTGCTGCACGCGACGCCCGCCTTCGCGCAAACCGCGTCGCTGCGCCTGATCAATGAATACCCGGCGACCTCGATCACGGCCAGCGCCGACCTGCAATTCGCCGCCGCCGTGAACAAGCTGTCAGGCGGCGATATCGCCGTGGCGACCTTGCAGGAAGCCGCCAATCCGTACAAGGGCAAAGACCAGGTCAGCGCCGTGCGCGAGGGCAGGGCCGAGATCGGTACGCTGTTCGCCGGCATCCTGGGAGGCGCCGATTCGTTCTTCCTGCTGTCGTCGCTGCCCTTCGTGGTCGACGATTTCGAGCAGGCGCAAAACCTATTCACCTGTACCCGTCCCGAACTTGAACGTCATCTGGCCGCACTCAATGTGCGCCTGCTGTACGCCACGCCATGGCCGCCGTCGGGCATCTGGTCGGCCAAGCCGCTGGCCGACGTCGCCGACGTCAAGGCGCTCAGCATCCGCACCTATGACGACAACAGCCGCGGCGTCTTCCAGCGCGTCGGCGCGCAGAGCGTCAACCTGCCATTCTCGGCGGTCGGCCCCAAGCTGACCTCGGGTGAACTCAACGCCGTGCTGTCCTCGGGCGACGGCGGCGCCGGCAATCGCCTGTGGGATTATTTGCCCAACTTCACCGCGGTCAGCTACGCCATTCCGCTGAGCTACACGGTCATCAATAACGATGCCTGGAACAAGCTGACGCCGGCCCAGCAAAGCACGCTGACACAAGCTGCAAAACAGACCAACGACGCCAGCTGGGCCACGGTCAAGAGTCGCATCCTGGACAACTACACCCGCATGAGCGAGCACGGCATGCGCCTGAACCTGCAACCGCCCGCACCGATCCGCGTGGCCTTACGCCAAGCCGGCCAGGAGCAGTCCGACAGCTGGTGGCAACAAGATAAAAATAATGAGATCCGCGTGCGCTGCGCACCGCCAGTGCAGGCAAAATAGGCGTCAGGCAAGTCAGGTCTTAAACACCGAATACATTGAGGAGACATCCATGCCCACCAAGGAAACCCTGGAAAAATTCATTGCCCGCGTCGAAGCCAACGCGCACATCGAGGCCGTGGAAGAGTTTTATACCGAAGATTCGACCATGCAGGAAAACACCGAGCCGCCGCGCTTCGGCCGTGACGCCCATGTGGCCAATGAACGCAAGGTCATGGCGCGCGTGAAGTCGCTGAAATCGAAATGCGTGCGCCCGGTATTCGTCGAGGGCGACAAGGTGGTGGTGCGCTGGATTTTCCGCTTCGAATGGCTGGACGGCACCGTCACGAACATGGAAGAGCTGGCGTACCAGCGCTGGGAAGGCGAACGCATCGCCGAAGAGACTTTCTTCTACGACCCGGCGCAACGCTTGCCGCGCGTAGAAGAAAAATACTGAAATTTAAGCAGTTCAGAATAAGTCGATTTCGCCGCCTACAGGCTTTTTGGCAAGTTTGCCGGCGTAATCGCGTTCCTTCATCTCCGTCGCCGCGTCGGTCGACTTCAGCTTCTTGACCAGCACCTTGCCCGAGCGCGGGAAGTAGTGCACCTTGCGCGGCCAGATGTCGTTGAGGTCTTCGGCCACCACGCGGATGCCTTCGGTGCGCAGGTAGTTGCGGACGAAAGTGGCGTTGCGTTCACCCACGTTGATGGCGTTGAAGCCGCGCAGCACGGCGCCGCCGCCGAACACCTTCGACTCCAGGTTCTCGCGCTTGGCGCCGGACTTCAGAATCTCGTTGATCAGGATTTCCATGGCGTAGGTGCCGTAGCGCGCCGACGAAGAAACCGGGCTGTCGTCGCCGCCGCCATCGGGCAGCATGAAATGGTTCATCCCGCCGATGCCGCTGACACGGTCGCGGATGCAAGCCGATACGCACGACCCCAGCACCGTGACGATCATCATGTCGTGATGCGTGTGGTAATACTCGCCGGGAAGGATTTTTGCCGTATCGCAATTGAAGTTACGGTCGTGATACACGTGGGATGCAAACTGCTCGATATTCTGGCTCATCGTTTTTTTCCGTTTCTGGCGTGGGGGCCGTCTTGCCGACCGCGATCTCATGATCACATCTTCTCGGGTATGTTGAAACGATTTTAGAGAAGCCGGACAGTTCGCGATATAAGGGAATCCCCTACCTACGTGAAAAAACGGCGCGTCTCGCTGTGGCGGCACACCATATCCAGCAAGGCTTTGCGGCGGACACCGAAACAAGGTTTGCCGGTGTGCAAGACTATGGTGACAATACGCTGTGTTGATGAAACAACAAATCAATGTGCAGGCACCAACGCTTCCTTTCCGGAGACCGACATGACGATGACTGACGACAACTTTCCCGCCGACCGCGAATTGATCCTGACGCGCCTGATCGACGCGCCGCGCGTCAACGTCTATCGTGCGTGGACCGAGCCCGAGCTGCTCAAGCTGTGGTTTGCGCCGACGCCATGGACCACGCCGATCGTGGAGACCGATGTGCGTCCGGGCGGGGCCTCGTTGATCGTGATGCGTGGGCCCGATGGCAGTGAGTTCCCCAATCGCGGCGTCTACCTTGAAGTGGTGGAGAATGAACGGCTAGTGTTTACCGATGCCTATACCAGCGCCTGGGAACCGTCGGAAAAACCATTCATCACGGTGATCCTGGGCTTTGCCGACGAAGCCGGAAAAACGCGCTACACCGCACAGGTGCGCCACTGGTCCAGCGCCGACCGCGAGGCGCACGAAAAGATGGGATTCCATGAAGGCTGGGGCTTGTGCACGACGCAGCTGGAAGCATTGGCGCGCTCGCTCTGAATCCGATCGGACGACGCCGGCTCAGCCGATCACGCCGCCCCAGAACTGCCGGTCCGCTTCGCATTCCTGCAGCAGCCAGTTGGAAAAGGCGGCGATCTTGCCGTCGCTTTCTCCTTCCTGCGGATACACCAGCCAGTAGGCATGCGCGAGCGGCAGGCCCAGCGTCACGGGCGCGACCAGGCGCCCCTGCTGCAACTCGCGCACCACCAGCGACGAACGCGCCAGCGCCACGCCTTGCCCGGCCAGCGCAGCATCGACGGCGGCGCTTTCCTGATTGAAGACGATGCCGGGGCGGTCGTCCGGCGACAGTCCCTGCGCGGCAAACCACTCGCGCCACGATTGCCGGTCATGGCTATGCAGCAGCGGCGCCGTGCTCAGCGCCACGATGCTGTCCACGTCCAGCGCCGGCGCGCATACCGGCAACAGGAATTCGTCACCCAGCCGTGTGCACGACAAACCGGGCCACGGGCCGTCGCCGTAGCGGATCGCCAGGTCGATGTTCTCGCGCAGGAAATTGACCTGGCGTTCGCTCTGTTCGACGTGCAGATCGAGGTCCGCATGCCGTGCGGAAAATCCGCCCAGACGCGGCGCCAGCCATTTGGCGTTGAAATTGGGCGAGGTGGAAATCGTCAGGCGTTCGCGTTGCGGCCGTTCCAGCAATTGGCGGGTGCCGTTTTCAATGCGGTCAAACGCATCGCCGACGACCACCAGGTAGCGTTGTCCCGCCGCCGTCAGGCGCAGCTGATTGGACAGTCGCTCGAACAGCGCCGTGCCGAGCTCTTCTTCGAGCGCCTTGACCTGATGGCTGACGGCACCCTGCGTGACATGCAACTCTTGCGCGGCCAGCGTGAAACTCTGGTGTCGCGCGGCCGCTTCAAAGGCGCGCAGGGCATTGAGCGACGGGAGTGTGCGAGCGGTCATGGCGGTTTGAGAAACGGGTTGAGAAATACTAGGGCTGGCCTGAGAAAAGATGCTTTGCCGCCCGGGCGGACGGGAATTTATTATAGACCCCATCCCCCGGCAATGCCGCCCGGCCACCTCCAAGGAAGCCTCATGAATCTCGAACAACGCCTGACCGAATTGTCCATCGTACTTCCCGCCTCCGCCACACCCGGCGCGCAATATGCGACCGGCGTCGTGCACCAGGGCCTGGCCTGGATCGCCGGCCAGTTGCCGCGCGACGGCGACCGCGTGTTGGTGTCAGGCAAGCTGGGCCGCGACGTCTCGATCGAGGATGCAAAGATGGGCGCGCGCGCCGCACTGATCCGCGCACTGGCCGCCTTGCGCGACACCGTCGGCGACCTGCAGCGCATCGACAAGATCCTGCGCCTGAACGTCTACGTCAACAGCACCGAGGATTTCAGTCAGCAGAGCGCGGTGGCCGACGGCGCCTCGTCGCTGATCTATGAATTGTTCGGCCCCGAACTGGGCCGCCACGCGCGCACCAGCGTCGGCGTCGCGCAATTGCCGCGCAATGCCGCGGTCGAGCTGGATATCGTGGCCGCGCTGGAAAGCTGACATCCGCAAGACAAAAAAACAACCGGCAGAATGAGTGCCGGCTGTTTTTGTTTGCAACGTAACGATCGATATCAGTCGATGCGATGCGTAGTCTGCGGATCGAACCAGTGCAACAGGTTCGCATCGACGCCGGCCGTCACCTGCTGGCCCATCGCCACTTCGGTGCCGGCGGCGCAGCGGATCACCATGGACTGACCGCCGCAACGCGTGTGCACCAACAGCTCGGCGCCCAGCGCTTCGACCAGTTCGACTTCCATGTTCAGGCCGGGACGTCCCAGGTGCAGATGTTCCGGACGGATACCGAGGATGCGCGCACCGCCGCCGACCTTGGCAGGCGTCGACAGATCGAATGCCGAACCGTCGTCGAAAGTGAAACGCGCACCGTCATCGCTGAGCTTGCCGTTGAGCAGGTTCATCGGCGGCGAACCGATGAAGCTGGCGACGAAAGTGGTGGCCGGCTTGCCGTAGACTTCCGCGGGCGTGCCGATCTGTTCGGCGCGGCCCTTGTTCATCACGATCATGCGTTGGCCCAGCGTCATCGCTTCGACCTGGTCGTGCGTCACGTACAGGCTGGTGGTGCGCAGCGACGCGTGCAGCTTCTGGATTTCCAGACGCATTTGCACGCGCAGCTTGGCGTCGAGGTTCGAGAGCGGTTCGTCGAACAGGAACACCGCCGGCTTGCGCACGATCGCGCGGCCCATCGCCACGCGCTGGCGCTGGCCGCCGGACAATTGACGCGGCGTGCGGTCCAGCAACGCACCCAGTTCCAGGATCTCGGCCGCGCGCTGCACGCGGGTGTCGATCTCGGCTTTCGGCAAGCCCTGGATCTTGAGCCCGTAGGCCATGTTTTCGTACACGCTCATGTGCGGATACAGCGCATAGTTCTGGAACACCATCGCGATGTCGCGCTCTTTCGGTTCCAGGTTGTTGACCACGCGGTCACCGATCATGATGTCGCCGGAACTGATTTCTTCCAGCCCCGCCACCATGCGCAGCAGCGTCGACTTGCCGCAACCGGACGGACCGACCATGACGATGAACTCGCCGTCGGCGATATCGATGTCGATGCCATGGATGACGTCGACTGCTTTCGGCGCTTTGCCGTAGGTCTTCTTGACTTGCTTGAGATGAATTTTTGCCATGTTATTTCTCGGAATCGACCAGACCTTTAACAAACCATTTTTGCATGACCACGACGACCAGCCCCGGCGGCAACATTGCCAGGATCATCGTTGCCATCACCATATTCCATTCCACCGCAGAGTCACCGCCCGAAATCAGCGTCTTGATGCCGATGCCGATCGGGTACATGGTCTGCTCGGTAGCGATCATCAGCGGCCACAAATACTGGTTCCAGCCGTAGATGAACATGATCACGAACAGCGCAATCACGTTGGTGCGCGACAGCGGCCACAGCACGTCCTTGAGGAAGCGCAGTGGCCCGGCGCCGTCGATGCGCGCCGCTTCGGCGAGTTCATCGGGCACCGTCAGGAAGAACTGCCGGAACAGGAACGTCGCCGTGGCCGACGCAATCAGCGGCACCGTCAGGCCGGCATAGGTATTGAGCATGCCGAAGTCGGACACCACCTGGTAGGTCGGCGTGATGCGCACCTCCACCGGCAGCATCAGCGTGACGAAGATCATCCAGAAGAACAGGTTGCGTCCGCGGAACCGGAAGTACACCATCGCGAACGCAGAGAGCATGGAGATCGAGATCTTGCCGATCGCGATCACCAGCGCCGTCACCAGGCTGATCCACAGCATGCGCGACACCGGCGGCGACGACACGTTGCCAGACGCGCCCTGGGTCAGGACAGTCTTGTAGTTGGTGACCAGTTCCGTGCCGGGCAGCAGCGACAGCGGCGACATGGCCGATTGCTCGGCGGTCTGGGTGCTGGCGATGAAGGCGACGTACAACGGAAAGATCACGATGATCGCGCCGATGATCAGCACCAGATGGCTGACGGCGTCGAGAATGGGGCGACGTTCAATCATGCGATCGCTCCCTTCTTCGTCAATGAAGACTTATGCAGCTTAAGCATATTGCACCTTCTTTTCCACATACTTGAACTGGATTACGGTCAGCAGGATGACGATCACCATCAGCACCACCGACTGCGCCGCGGCGCTGCCGAGATCGCCGCCCTTGAAGCCGTCGCTGAAGACCTTGTAGACCAGGATCTCGGTGTCCTTGCCGGGACCGCCGTGGGTGGTCGCTTCGACGATCGCAAACGTATCGAAAAACGCATACACGATGTTGACCACCATCAGGAAGAACGTCGTCGGCGAGATCATCGGGAAGATGATCGTGAAGAAACGCTTGACCGGACCGGCGCCGTCGATGGCAGCGGCTTCGATCAGCGATTTAGGAATCGATTGCAGGCCGGCCAGGAAGAACAGGAAGTTGTAACTGATCTGTTTCCAGATCGCCGCAATGACGATCAGGGTCATGGCCTGGTTGCCGTTGACCATGTAGTTCCAGTTGATGCCGAGCCAGGCCAGCACGTGCGACAGCAGACCCAGCGAAGGGCTCAGCAGGAACATCCACAGCACGCCGACCACCACCGGCGACACCGCGTACGGCCAGATCAGGAAGGTCTTGTAGACCGCCGCGCCCTTGACGACGCGATCGGCGAACACCGCCAGGATCAGTGACAGCACCATGCCGCCGACCGCCACCAGCACCGAGAAGATGGCCGTGGTGCCGAACGCGGCCAGATAACTTGGGTCGCCGAACAACGCGGCGAAGTTGTCGAACCAGACGAATTCCGAATAGCCGCCGAAGGCGTCCTGCAGCAGCACCGACTGGTACAGGGCCTGCACGGCAGGCCAGAAGAAAAACAATATCGTGATCAGGATCTGCGGCGCGACGAGCGCATACGGCAGCCATGATGAAGTGAAGCGAGCGCGTTTTTCCACGATAGCTTATGTCCCTAAAAGCGGTGGTTGAAGAGGATGCGTGATAACGATTACATCCTGCACCGGTGAGTTTTCCGAGCAGCTGAAAAATACATCGCCCCGGCGAACCGGGGCTGAGTAGGCTGAATGCCTGGCGTTGGTCTTTCCTGAAGCGGCAGCGCGGGAAAATTCACATTCTCGCGCTGCGTTCAGCAGACTTCTTATTTATTTGCTTTTTCGAAGCGGGCGAGCAGTTCATCGCCACGTTTCACGGCGCTGTCGAGCGCATCTTTCGGTGCCTTCTTGCCGGTCCAGACGTTTTCCAGTTCTTCGTCGATCACGGTGCGGATCTGTGCGTAGTTGCCCAGGCGGATGCCGCGCGACTTGTCGGTGGTCTTGACGATCATCTGTTTCACAGCGACGTCGGTGCCTGGATTGCGCTCATAGAAACCGGATTTCTGGGTGATTTCGTAAGCAGCCTTGGTCACCGGCAGGTAGCCGGTTTCCTGATGCCACTTGGCTTGCACTTCAGGCTTGGACAGGTAAGTGAAGAACTTCGCCACGCCCTTGTATTCGTCAGCCTTCTTGCCGCCCATGACCCACAGCGAAGCGCCGCCGATCACGGTGTTTTGCGGTGCGCCAGCGACGTCGCTGTAATACGGCAGCGGGGCCACGCCGAACTTGAACTTGGCGTTCTTGCGGATATCGGCATAGGCGGACGAGGAACCGGTGATGATGGCGCACTCGCCTGCATTGAACTTGGCGTTGGCTTCATCCTTGCGGCCGGCATAGATGAAGTAGCCTTGCTTGGCCCAGTTGGACATGTTTTCGATATGACGCACTTGCAGCGGGCCGTTGATCTTCAGGCGCGCATCGAGACCGCCGAAGCCGTTGCTCTTGGATGCCGTCTCGGTGTTATGCCAGGCCGAGAACGATTCCAGATGCACCCACGATTGCCAGGTGGTGGTGTAAGGACAGGTGACGCCGCTGGCCTTCATCTTGGCGGCCATGCCGACGAACTCCTGCCAGGTTGCCGGCGGCTTGTTCGGATCCAGACCGGCCTTGGCGAACAAGTCCTTGTTATAGAACATGATCGTGGTCGAGCTGTTGAACGGGAAGGACATCATGCCCTTCGCAGTCGAGTAGTAACCGGAGACTGCCGGCACATAGGCGTTCTGGTCGAACTTTTCACCGGCTTGCTGCATCACTTCATAGACCGGCTTGATGGCGCCTTTGGAATACACCATGGTCGCAGTGCCGACTTCAAAAATCTGCAAAATGTTGGGCGCGTTGCCTGCGCGATAGGCGGCAATCGCAGCTGCCATCGATTCGTCGTAAGTACCCTTGTAGACCGGAGTCACTTTGTAGTCGGACTGGCTTTTATTGAATTCGTCGGCCATGGCGTTGACGCGTTCGCCCAGGGCGCCGGTCATGGAATGCCACCAGGCGATGTCGGTGACCGCGAAGGCGGAAGTTGTCATTGTCGCCAGCAAAGCCGCAGCGGCAAAGGTTTTCACAGGGTATTTCATTAGGCAAATCCTCCCAAAAAGGTGACCGATGTTATCAAGTCATTGTGACTGTCTCGTTACACCGGTCGTACATTAGCGTCTAATGCCCGCCACGGCAAATAATTTCGCTTTTTTGAGCAAAAATTCACGAGGCATGTTACATCCGTTCACGAGGACCCCAAACGCGTGAAAAAAATTTCCGTGAAAAAGCTGTCAATTCCGTCAGGAATCTGCCGTTTCGGCGCCCTCGCCGATTTTTTTACATGCGCCTTTATAATGGCGCTTTCCTTTTTGCCGGCCTGACATGAATCGCCTGAATCTCTATTTCCGACTGGTGCGCCTGCACAAACCGATCGGCATCCAGCTGTTGCTGTGGCCGACGCTGATGGCGCTGTGGTTTGCCGCCGACGGCCGGCCGGGCTGGCGTATCGTGGCGATCTTCACGCTGGGCACGGTGCTGATGCGTTCGGCCGGTTGCGCGATCAATGACTACGCCGACCGCGATTTCGACAAGCACGTCAAGCGCACCGTCGACCGGCCGCTGACGGCGGGAAAGATTCACGGCTGGGAGGCGCTGATGGTGGCGGGGGTGCTGGCGCTGGCATCCTTCCTGCTGATCCTGCCGCTCAATACGCTGACCAAGCAAATGTCGGTGCCGGCGCTGATCGTGGCGGCCAGCTATCCTTACTTCAAACGCTTCTTCGCGATTCCGCAGGCCTATCTGGGCATCGCCTTCGGCTTCGGCATCCCCATGGGTTTTGCGGCGGTGCAAGGTCAGGTACCGATGGTGGCGTGGCTGATGCTGCTGGGGAATGTGTTCTGGTCGGTCGCCTACGATACCGCCTACGCGATGGTCGATCGCGACGATGACCTCAAGCTGGGCATGAAGACCTCGGCGATCACCTTCGGCCGCTTCGACGTGCTGGCGATCATGCTGTGCTACGTCGCGGCGTTGGGGATTTTCTGGGCGGTGGGCTGGCACTTCGGCCTGCGCACCTGGTTCACGCTGGGCATGCTGGCTGCGGCCGGGTGCGCGGTGTATCACTACACCCTGATCCGCACCCGCGACCGTGCCGGGTGCTTCAAGGCGTTCGTGCACAACAACTGGCTGGGCGCGCTGATGTTCGCAGGCGTCGCGGTTGACTACGCGCTGCGCTAGTCTTCCAGGATTTCAGCTGCGCGGCTTCGGCAGCAGCGGAACCGGGTTGAGCGCCTTGCCGTTGCTGCGGATTTCAAAATACAGCTTGACCGTGCGACTGTCGGTGTCGCCCATCTCGGCGATCTGCTGGCCGCGGTTCACGGTCTGCCCTTCCTTCACCATGATCGACTTGTTGTGCGCATAGACCGACAATAGCGTGCGGCTGTGCTTGACGATGATCATGTTGCCGTAGCCGCGGATACCGCGTCCGGCGTAGGTCACCTTGCCGGCTTCGGCCGCCCACACCGGCTGGCCCGGCGTGCCGGTGATGTCGATGCCCTTGAGATTGCGGTCGGTGGTGGCGGTGAGCTTGCCTTGCGCAGGCCACATCCAGTCCAGGCGTTCGGCCTCGGCCGCGGACGGCGCCGCCGACGCTGCTGGTTCGGCTTCCTTCTTCGGTTCCGCCTTGCGTTCGCGCGCCGCAGTGGTAGCTGCTGCCGGCTTTGCGCGCGAGACAGGAGCCGCCGCCACGGTCGCCGAAGGCTTCAGACGCAAGACGTCACCGGGATAGATTTCGTTCTCGTCCGAGAGCTTGTTCCACGCAGCGATGTCGCGATGATCTTTCCCGACGGTGCGGGAAATACTCATCAGCGTATCGCCTTTCCTTACCGTATACGAATCACCCTGATACGGCGCACTTGCGCACGCCGTCAGCGCGGCGACAACCACAACACCGGCAACAACAGAAATATAACGAAGCACTTTCAAACTAATCCTTGCCAAACTCCTCCCCCAATTCTTTCCCTCTTGCAGCGGCGGCCTTGACCGCCGTCACGATGTGTTCGGCCACGCCGGCGCCTTGCATTGACGTCAGTGCGGCATAAGTGGTTCCGCCCTTCGATGTCACGCGTTCACGCAACAGCGCCAGCGGTTCCGGCGAACGGATCGCCAGTTCGACCGCGCCCGCAAAGGTCGCCTTGGCCAGCTCGACGCCTTGTTCGGCGCTCAGCCCCAGATCAACGGCGGCCTTCTGCATGGCTTCCATGAAATAAAAGACGTAGGCCGGGCCGCTGCCCGACACGGCCGTGACGGGGTCGATCAGGTCTTCGCTATCGAGCCACACTGTGGTGCCGACGGCGCGCAGGATGGCATCGGCGGCGGCGCGCTGCTCGGCGCTCACGCCCTCCATGGCCACCATGCCGGAGATGCCCTTGCCGATCAGCGCCGGGGTATTCGGCATCGAGCGCACGATGGCCGGATGATTGCCGAGCCAGCGCGACAGGTCGGCGCTGCGGATGCCGGCGGCGATCGACAACACCAGTTGGGTGCCGATGAACGGCTTGAGGCTGTCGGCCACCTGGCGCATCTGCTGCGGCTTGACCGCCAGCACGATGACATCGACCTTGGCGAGCGTGTCATCTACCTGCACCGCCGTGGTGACGCCGAAACGCTGATTGAGCTTTTCCAGCGACTCCGGGTTGAGATCAACCACGTGGATGTTCTTGCCGTCGGTAAGCTTGCCCGCCAGACCGCCGATCAGTGCCGCAGCCATGTTGCCGCCGCCGATAAAACCTATCTTCAACATATGTTTTCTTCCTGTGGATGACTACGGATAGTTGCGATTAATGCGCTTGACGCTGTCCAAAAATTGCGGTGCCGACGCGTACGATGGTGGCGCCTTCGGCGATGGCGGCGTCCATGTCGGCCGACATACCCATCGACAAAGTGTCGCAGGCGATACCGGCGTCGGCCAGCAACGCCGCCAGTTCGCGCAAGCGCCGGAACGCCGCGCGCTGTTCCGCCTCCACCTCGGTCGGCGCCGGAATTGCCATCAGTCCGCGCAGGCGCAGGCCGGGCATGGCGGCAACCGCGCGCGCCACCGGCAGCAATTCGTCGGGCGACAAGCCGCTCTTGCTGTCCTCGGCGCTGATGTTGACCTGCAGGCAAATGTTCAGCGGCGGCATTCCGGGCGGACGTTGTTCGGCCAGGCGACGGGCGATTTTTTCGCGATCGACCGAATGCACCCAGTCGAAGTGTTCCGCGATCTGGCGCGTCTTGTTGCTCTGTATCGGTCCAATGAAATGCCAGGAGACATGCGCTTCGGGCGCCGCCAGCTTGAGCGCGGCGATCTTGTCGAGCGCTTCCTGGACATAGTTTTCGCCGAAGGCCGCCTGTCCTGCGCGCACGGCTTCCAGCACCGACGCCGCATCAAAGAACTTCGACACCGCCAGCAGCCGGATGTCTTGCGGATTGCGGCCGGCGGCTTGTGCGGCGGCGGCAATGCGAGCGTTAACAACTTGCAACTGTTTGGCGATTGACGACATAATTCTTCGGTTCGGGGAGGGACAACGCTGTTTTTTCTGTCAGAGATTATAAATGGACATTCCCGACCTGCTCGCCTTTTCCGTCAAGAATCAGGCTTCCGACCTGCATCTTTCCACCGGTTTGCCGCCGATGCTGCGCCTGCGCGGCGATATGCGGCGCGTCAATTTGCCGGTATTGCTGGCGCAAGACGTCGACAACATGCTCGACGCGATCATGGATCAGACCCAGGCCGAGGCATATCGGCGCGATCTCGAATGCGACTTCGCGGTCGACATCGCCGGGCTGGCGCGCTTCCGCATCAATGCCTTCCGTCAGGCGCGTGGTCCGGCGGCGGTTATCCGCACGATTCCCCACACGGTCCGGAGTCTGGCCGAACTTGATGCACCGCCGGTGCTGGCCGAACTGGCGCTGCGCCGGCAAGGCCTGGTCCTGGTCACCGGCCCCACCGGCTCCGGCAAGTCGACCACGCTGGCGGCCATGATCCGGCACATCAATGAACAGCGACCGGCCCACATCCTGACCATCGAAGACCCCATCGAGTTCATCCACACATCCGACAAGAGCCTGATCAGCCAGCGCGCCGTCGGCGCCCACACGCACTCCTTCGCCAATGCATTGCGTTCAGCGCTGCGCGAAGATCCGGACGTCATCCTGATCGGCGAATTGCGCGACCTCGACACCATCCGCCTGGCGCTGACGGCGGCGGAAACCGGCCACCTGGTGCTGGCGACGCTGCATACATCGTCGGCCGCCAAAAGCATCGACCGCATCATCGACGTATTTCCCGGCGACGAGAAGGACATGGTGCGCAGCATGCTGTCGGAGTCGCTCAGCGCGGTGGTCTCACAAATCCTGCTGAAGACCAGAACCGGCGACGGCCGCATCGCCGCCCACGAAATCATGCTCGGCACGCCCGCCATCCGCAACCTGATCCGCGAAGGCAAAGTAGCGCAGATGGTCTCGGTCATGCAGACCTCGGCCGGCGCCGGCATGCAGACGCTGGATCATTGCCTGGGCGACTTGCTACGTAAGGAACTGATCACGCCCGAGACTGCGCGCACCGCATCCCGAACGCCGGGCCAGTTCGCCTGAAGCCGGCCGACAGCTCATGGGCTATCATGGTCGTCTTCCCACTTTCACTTCGATGAGGCCCTCATGCCCAGCATCTACGACTTCCATCCCGCCCTGCCCGACAATACGCCGGCAGCGCTCGATCAATATCGCGGCAAGGTCGTCCTGATCGTCAACACCGCCAGCAAATGCGGTTTCACGCCGCAGTACCAGGGGCTGGAAAAGATTTATCGCGAGTTCAAGGACAAGGGCGTGGAAGTGCTGGGCTTCCCGTGCAACCAGTTCGGCGGACAGGAACCCGGCACGGCGGAAGAAATCGGCGCTTTCTGCGAAAAGAATTATGGCGTCAGCTTCCCGCTGTTCGCCAAGATCGACGTCAACGGCGACCAGGCCGATCCACTGTTTACCTACATCAAGGCGGAAGCCCCCGGCCTGCTCGGCAGCAAGGCGATCAAATGGAATTTCACCAAATTCCTGGTGCGCAAGAACGGCAGCGTGTTCAAGCGTTACGCGCCGGCCACCAAGCCGGAAGACATGGTGGCCGACATCGAAAAATTGCTGGCGGAGTAAGCTGGTTTAGTGCGCCTGGCAAATACCGTCGCCATACGGTGCGGCGGCAAACTCCGGCAACTTCTCGGCCGCTGCCGACAAGGCCGCCAACGCGGGATAGCGCTCCGCCGGCACCACGTCGGCCACCAGTTGGCGGCTGAAGTACCAGGCCACGGCCGTAGTCAGCGTGGCCTGATCGATGGTGGCGCTGGTCACTGCGCGCGGCCGCTTGGTGAATTCCTCTTCCAGCGCCTTGTAAGCCTCCAACAATTGTCCTGATACACGCTCCAGCCAAGGTTCATGCAATTTCTCGGCTGGACGCAGCTTGTGCTCGTAGACGATCTGCACGCTCTTCTCACAGGCCGTCATTGCCAGCCCGATGATGCGCAGCGCACGCTGCAACTCGCCCAGGTCGGTCGGCAACAGGCTGCGCTTCTTCTGCGGGAACGCCTCGGCGTATTGGGTGATCAGGATCGAATCCATCAGCACCGTGCCGTCATCGCAGATCAACGACGGCGCCTTGACCAACGGATTGATTTCGCGAAAACGGTCAAAGGTGCTGAACACCGAGATCGATTGGTGTTCGAACGGCAGGCCGAGCAATTGCAGCGAAATGGCGGCGCGGCGGACATAAGGCGAATCGAGCATGCCGATGAGTTGCATTGGGTTCTCCTTGAGGGACGAAGTGGCTGGTGAGAAGTCTCGGTGCGTAAACATACCGCGAAATAAAAAAGGACGCCGGAGCGTCCTTTTCTTCATCGATAAGAATCGATTAGTTCTTCGTTTGATCAACCAACTTGTTGGCCTTAATCCAAGGCATCATTGCCCGGAGTTTTTCACCGACGATTTCGATCTGGTGCTCGGCGTTGATGCGACGACGCGACAGCAAGGTCGGTGCGCCGGCCTTGTTTTCCAGGATGAAGCTCTTGGCGTATTCGCCGGTCTGGATGTCGGTCAGCACT
>Ga0105240_10003799_pt1 | contig 23327 bp, 25 predicted proteins | sample KBSC54metaG_FD_80426 | JGI IMG/M metagenome (GOLD analysis project Ga0105240, IMG submission 80426) | Corn rhizosphere microbial communities from Kellogg Biological Station, Michigan, USA - KBS C5-4 metaG | ecosystem: Host-associated > Plants > Roots > Rhizosphere > Soil | place: Michigan, USA... | reverse complement strand
GTTCCCGCGGATGGTCGTTACGCTTGGGTCGAGTGGCACCCTCCTGGCCGCCTTTTCTTGGCGTGACAGGAGGAGCATTTCTTGAAAACGCAAGCGTCTCATGGCTTTTTCTCCGCAAGTTCCTGATTAGCCGCCTATATCGTTCGCTCGCCATACAGCATCGCCAGTCCTGCCGCTTTGATGTACTCGTCCCTATACCGATGGTAATCCGCCGAATGGGCATCCGCCCTTATGGCCCGAACGAAAGAGTCGAGTAGCGCCGCAAGCGCACTGCCCTCAGACGCGTTCTCCGCATCAGCGGCGAGCCGATTCATGCTGTCCTGCAGCCGCTTGAAGCCGGTCTCGGTCTTCGAAAGCCTGTCGACCACAAATCTGCGAAACTCGTCATGCAGTTTACGGATCGTGAACACGGGAATGTGTTCGCTGTTGAGCCTGGACTCGATTCGGGCCCAGATCGCATCGTAGTCTTCGTACGCGCCCACCCGGCGAAGAATATCAGTGAACTCCGAACGGCCGATGGCCTTCTCGCGGATAAATGCATCGAACGTGTCCACCTCGGCGTGGTAGTTGTTCTTTCGCCTGACTTCATCCGCGATTGTCCGGTATACAAGCGAAATTCTGAACTTCCCGGACGGGTTCAGGCGTTCGAGAAAGCCCACCAGCTTCCCTTGAGTGTGGGTATCGTGTCCGCGCAAGGGGAGGTCGGAGACCTCCAAATACGTGAAATCCGCGAAGGTCGGCTCCTGGGCCAAGCCGTGCTCTTTCTTTAACTGACGCGCGATCTTGGAAATCTCTCCCTGCTCCAATTCGTCGCAGCAGAGGCGCAGCTTCTTGGTGCTTTCCGCTCCCGCTTCCTGAAGCTCCACCTGGAATGGCACATTGGCGACCAAGCTCAGAGACTCTGTGTGGTCGGGAAACGCGATCTTGCTGAAATAAAGCTTGCCCAACATCGACGGCAACGGCCCGTCCTTGCCCTGTTTCCTGCGCAACATGTCGGACATCCGAATGGGAGGGGTTTCGCGGGTCTTGATCTGGAAAAATGAAATTCTGTCGGGGTTTTCCGCGGAATTGAGGACCACCACGTCGTCGAAAATATCGAAAGCAATCAGGTACTCGCCTGGGGACTCGTGAAGAGCCAGCAGCCGGCAGATGGCCCAGTCCTTTTGGTAGTCGAATCGGTCGGCGCTTCTCGGCCCCGCCTGCTCACGAGGTTTGCACCGAACTACGAGTTCCCGAAGGTCCATCGTTCCCAAATCCCGATCCTTCTTCGATTCAGCCTGTTTAAAACGAAACCACTCGAAATTGTATCAGGGTGCTCGGTGTGCTGCGTGGTCCAGAAGCGCCCGCAGAGGACAGCCGGGACAAGAGGCCATGGCGGTCCTGTTCCGTTGCGGTAATCTGCTGAAGTGGTGGGATTTTGAGCGATGAAGGCTGATCGGGTTCAGTCTTCTCCGAATCGGCGCGATTTCTGCTCGTTCCGGATTAGGAACGACAAGTCGGCATCGAGACTGGGATCTGACCAAATCGGTCCGCGAAGGACAGGCGTCTGGCATGTGTGGCAGAGTCGGATCAGGGGCCTGGGGACCCGGGGCTAGGCGCGAACGCGAGCCACTGGCCGCCTATGGTGGCTGGGATCGAGAGCGTTTCGCCTGGGGTCTTTGGCAGGGGCGCTGAGTCAGAGTGACAGGTTCAGGAATTGGTTGAAGTCGCTGCGCGCGTAGCCGGCGAATGGTTCGCAATCGACAAAACCGCGCTTGCGGTAGAGTTTCAATGCAGGCTCGAACGCCGGCCCGCGGCCGGTTTCCAGACTTAAGCGCTGTATACCGCGTTTGCGCGCCTCGGTAATGATGCGCTCGAGCACGGCGGCCGCGACTCCGCGTCGCAGGAAGTCCGGATGCGTGCGCATAGACTTCACTTCGCCCTCCCCGTTGCTTAGTTCCTTCAATGCGCCGACACCGGCGATTCTTTCGTTCACCCACGCCGACCAGACAGTTACGCCGGGGGACTTAAGGCCGGAGAGGTCGAGGGCGAACACATGGCCTTGCGGCGAGCTCCGATGCATCCCATCGAGGTGCAAGCGCAGCCGGGCTTTGATCTGCTCGCCTGAGAGGTCGTCCTGGCGGATCTCGATTGCCATGTGCATCATGTTCGCCGGCCTTCGAATTCAAAGTAGCACTCGCAGGCTGCAACTCACCACTGTCGGGTCGACCCAATTACTCCCCGCAAGTCGGCTCGTGCCATGTGATCTGGCCGACCGCTACTCACCCGTATCAAGCCCATGCGCCGGTGCGCCAGTCCGATATTCTGAACGGATCGTCGATCCATAAATAGCTCTTGATCCGGATGTTTTCAACACGCTTCGGTGTGATCTAATTTGCCTATTTGAGGTCGGCAAGTATGACGCTGGACGAGGCTCTAGCTGAGATCGAAACCGTCAGCGGTGGAGGCTGCAATCAACCGATGCCGCAGGAGGCGATCCCATGCGCCGATACACAGCAGGCCATTCGGCTGCTCGCTCACGCGTACGAACACCTTCGGAAGCGCGACCCTCTTTATGGCGATCGGCGCCGGTCTCGGTCACTCGGGCCACCGCCCGGCAGCGTGCCGCCCAGTTGATGGCGTCTGGGCCGGCTTTGACCGTCCCCCGGCTGTCGGTCGAAGCTCTCGAACCATTCCAACCGCACCAAATCTATTCGGGCGCGCTGGGGCTAGCACGGAACTTGCTGCTGGCTGGAATCGGACGGCCTGAGGACTGGGAGCATGCGAAAGGCGACCCGGTCGCCTTCATGCTGCGAACCGTGGAGCAGGCGGCGGCCGGTTTCAATCGGAAGGCAATCGACGGCTTGGCTCATGTAGACGTCCTCTTTGGCACGAGCCCGTATATTTCTAGTTGGCACGAGAGGGAATGCGAGACTCAGGACCGGGTGTTTTTGGCTGTTGAGGCGACCCACATATCCATCGTTTACCTGCGCCCCACGCTTGACCTCCTCGCGAAGGCACATCCCCGATTGCCAGCGACCTTCTATCGCATGCTCCTTGAGAGCGCCTGCTCGTGGATTCTCTGCTATGGCGAATCCGCCTGCGAGGCTTTCTACGAATGGAGAATGGAGGCGTATGAGGAGGCCCAGCAGAGCGGCGAAGAGGGATTGGAGAAGCCGCAGAGTATTGCGATCGCCAAAGGGCCATGGCTGGCAAAGAAGTTCAGGCCGCTCCCAGCGGCCAAAATCGACGCTGCCATCGAGCCGTTGAGATCCTCCACTCAGGCGCGTCGCATCCTTGACGCCGCTCGCCGGCTCCACGCTCTCGCGAAAGCCCGCCTACGTACGCGCCCGTATTGCGGTATGTGGGACGAGTACTATCCCAATGGCAGTTTCTCGGTTCCGTTTACCATCCTGGCTTTTCATGAACAGGATCTGGTGTGTCAGGCCTTTCAAAGCGACGAAGAGGACTGGATGAACGGCGGCGAGCAACAGAGCCCGGCGTTTGCCACCGCCTTCGATCCCAAGGATCCCGAGTCAGTAGCGGCAGGGTTTGAGGAGTTTCGCCACTTTTTGCGAATGCTCGAAGCACTGGGCGAACTGCTGGCGCTGCTGCCAGGTTGCGACCTATTGGAGGAGCAAAAATGAGGTTCGACGCACATTTCGGCGAAGCCGAAGCGGTGCAGCTCAAGGCTGCGATTCTGCTATACGGCGGCGCCAAGAGAATTGCATTCGCGTCGGTTCACGAACCCTACCGCGACCCAGCGGGCGGCGCGCCCTACCTCGATGCCGGCAGGCCGATTACAACCGAGTTCCTCCGCGCGCTGGCTCGCGGCCTTGGCATGGGAATGGCGCCGGAGATTCTGCCCGAGTCCGTCTTGATGCGCACTCCGGAAGTAACCGCCTGGTGGGTGCCGCCCGCTGTCCGGCCGTTGTTTTTCTCGCAAACGTCGGATGGCAAGACCCTCAACGGACGGTGCTATCCGCATCCGCCGCTGGTCTTCGTCCTCGATGGGCAGCATGGTTTAGGCGTCCGCGCCTTACTCGAAGATTGCCGGCCGGGGCCGCGGAGTGCGATTGCCATCGCACCTTACTGGAACGTCAACGAGAGCGGGGCAATCTGCCTCGGTTCAATGGCCACGCCGCGCTCATCTGGTTTTGCCGGCCTGAACGAGTGGGTGGAGAGTTTCTTTCAAAGTGAATTCACGCATGCCGGGAGCGTCAAAATTACCAGCCACAGCGAGGGCCACCTCGGCCTCTGGCGCGATTTGGCGGGGCGGACGGTTTTTCCTCCGGAATGGCTGATCCCAGCAGGAACGCTGGAGGATTGGCTGTGCAGAAGAAATTGACAGAACATGTGCCGGTGGTGAACTGGCGGAACCGAAACATCATTGTAAGCATCGTCGGCTGCGGAGGCACGGGTTCCCATATCGCGACGGGAATGCCGTACTTGCATCAGGCATTACTTGCCGCTGGACATCCCTATGGATTGCGGGTGTTCCTGATCGATGGCGACCGCATTACGGAAACGAACTGCGTGCGACAACCATTCAGCCGCTCGGAGGTCGGGCTGTACAAAGCAGTGGTCCTGATCAACCGGCTGAACTTATTTTGGGGGCTCGACTGGGAGGCCGTGCCCCATTTCGTTCGCTGCGGACAGGATGTTCCGGATTCGGACTTCCTGATCTCGTGCGTCGACACGCGCGCGGCGCGGGCGGCGATCGCACGTGTGGTGAGTCTCAAATCGCGGCGCTTTCATTACTGGCTGGATACCGGAAATCTCGCCGATCGGGGCCAATTTGTGCTCGGCCAACCCCTGCGGAAAGATCGCAAGGATCGCTCGAAACGGTTGCCCTGCGTGCACGAGCTCTTCCCCGCCATCGTTCAGGGACAAGCGGATAAACGAGATCGATTGCCGGCATGCAGCGCCGCGGAAGCCCTGGATCGACAGGAGCCGTACATTAACAGCTCCATCGCGACTCATGCATTGGCCCTTTTGGCTCGATTGTTTCGGCATGGGCGCGTCCCATACCACGGGGGCTTTGTGAACCTTGCTACGGGCCAGGTAACGCCCTTGGCAGTAGACCCAAGCACCTGGGCGCGTCTGCGCAAACAGGCGGAAAGAGACCGAACGCGTTTCGCCCCCAAACGGCGTGCGGCAGTAGCACCCAACCAGTGAAGGGATCTTCAAATACCGCGAGTTGAAAAGGAGAACCATGTTTACCGAACTTCTGCCGATACTCAGAAATCGGCCGGTGATGCTTACGATCGCCTTGGTGAATGACCAGGCGATTCGCGTCAATGTAATACCGAAGCGCTTGAAGGAAGGTGATTCTGGCGATTGTTCGCTGACGACGCCCTTGACCGTTACGGGAACACCGGAGGAGTTGGACCGAGAGTTTCCCGGGCAACTCGTTGCCTTTACCGGCTCCTTTGTGAGGCTTGGATCGAACCTCTCTGAAATCGAGGCCGCACACGCCACTGCGGTGAAAGCAGTGGAGGCGGAGAGAAAGAAAGAGCTCGAGAACAAGCGCAAGGGAGCGGTCTCAAAGCCGGCTACGACGACTCCCGCGGCGACTCCCGGACCCGAAATCAAGGACGGCAAACCCGTATTCGGCAGCAAGACGGTGACTGCGACTCAAGGACCAAGCCTTTTCGATTCTCACGAGACTGCCGAAAGAACTGCGGTAGCGACAACGACAACAGCAGCAGCAACAGGAGCGAGCCATGACGATTGAAAACATGCCCAGAATATTCAGGTATTCAGGAATAACGCTGCCGGATATTGATGGACTTGATGTGGAAAGCGTTCGGTCCCTATACGCAGCTACATATCCTGAAATTACGACGGCCGCGCTCACCGGACCGGAAGCGGTCGACGGCAAGCTCGTCTACACGTTCACGAAGGCAATTGGGACAAAGGGATAAGAAATATCCCTCGATCCTTCTGTAGCCGTGCTGTCAGTTCCATCCCCTTCTGCTGTCCGAAAGGTGATCCCTTATGCCCAGTTCACGTTGGCGTGAGCGCCGCGAACTCTATCTGCGCGAATCTGCTCGAACCGCCGATCTCGTGCGCGAAGGCTTTATCAATGCCGGGATGGAGGTCATCAATGGTTGTGGCCGGCGCCGGTTCGGCGCGAAGGCGGGATCCCCGCTTGTTCTGGTCGCGCGCGCCGGCGCGACGATCCCATCAGGAGAACGGGGTTCTCATGACGCCAAAAAGGTCGTTTGAGGATGCGTTGACTCAACCCAATGAGCCGCTGATCGCGGGAGAAGGTTCTGGCGAATGGCGTTGGCGGCTGAGACCCGCGGATCCCGAGGAATGCCGACATCTGGCGGAGCGACTCAGAATTCATCCGGTAACGGCGAGGATTTTGGCTGCGCGTGGTTGGAGCACACCCGCGCTAGCCGCTGGCTTTCTCAATCCAGGCTGGGGCGATATCCTCGATCCGACCCACCTACCCGATTTCGACCGTGCGATTGGTCGCATCATCCATGCAATTCGGCATCGCGAGGGGATCATGGTTATCGGCGACTATGACGTCGACGGTGTCACCGCAACCGCTATCCTGGCGACGGCGATCCGGCTTGCCGGTGGCGCCGTGACGTGGCGCATACCGCACCGCGTTCTGGATGGATATGGAATGCGCGATAAGCATGTCGAAGCGGCGAGGCAAGAAGGCGTGCGCCTCATCGTGACTGCCGACACCGGGACCCGATCGTTTTCCGCAGTCCACTGCGCGAACAGCGCAGCGATCGACGTCGTTATTACCGACCACCATTTGCCGGAATCGCGTCTTCCCGAGGCTGTCGCCGTTGTGAACCCGACCAGGTGCGACTCGGCGTACGCCAATCGGAGCCTCTGCAGCGCTGGCCTCGCTTTTCAGATCGCAGCGGGTCTCCTCCGAGCTCTGCAAATGCCCGAGAAGAGGGCGATGGCTCTCCTAAGGTCATTCATCAAACTGGCCGCCATCGGAACGGTTGCCGACGTGGTTCCGCTCGTCGGTGAAAACCGAGCACTGGTGTCGCTCGGCTTGCGTGCGTTGACAACCGTCCGAAATCCAGGTCTCCGTACGTTACTCGGTGCTGCCGGAATTCCTGCGGGACGGATGCCCACCGGTCGCGAGATTGCGTTTCGTCTGGCGCCCCGAATCAATGCCGCAGGGCGCATCGGAGATGCGTCGCTGATCATGAATCTGCTGGGCACCGCAGATCAAGACGAGGTACACCGCCTCGTCCGGCATCTTGAAAAGTTGAACCGCCAACGGAAGGTTGAACAGTGCCGTATTCTCCGCGGAATTGCAGGTCTTCCGCGCTCTGAATTTCAGCGCACCGTCCTTGTTTTCTCGCATAACGGATGGCACCGCGGTGTCCTTGGTATAGCCGCTGCCCGTCTGGTGGACGAACACCGCAAACCCGTCTTCGTGCTATCGGAGGAAGCTTACTGGGCATACGGCTCCGGTCGGAGCGTTCCGGGCGTCAATCTCGCAGCGCTACTGGAAACCACACGACATCACCTGGAGACCTTCGGCGGCCACGAACAGGCAGCCGGCCTGACAATCAGGAAAGACCGAATTGCCGCATTTCGCGAGGACGTGTGCGCGGGATGCACAGAGAAATCTCCTGCCAGAATACTCGAAATCGATTCGCAGCTTCATCTCGCAGATGCAGCTCGGGTGTGGGGCGAGATCGCTCGGCTAGAGCCGTTCGGGAACGGAAATCCAGAACCAATCTTCGCGACGCGCGCCAGAGTGATGACACCGCCGATCTTAACGAGCACCGCCATGTACCGGATGAACGTGGAACAGAACGGCCGGATCTATCAAGTAAAGGATTTCGGTGGAGGTATCTTGCGGACCACTCTGGCTCCAGGCGATCGAATAGATCTGGCATATCGCCTACAACGAGATTGTTGGCGGCATGACGGCTTCTGTTTCGTCCTGGAAGGGGTGAGGCCATTCGGTTAAGTATTTGAATAGAAAGGAACAACCTCCGTTCGGCAAAGCAGGCCAACCCTTTTTCTGTTTCGTCTTTTGTTCGCCTGCGAGCTATACTGCGAACGAAATGCGCTGGTGTACCGTAACGGTGACGGACGCTGAAGGGCGACGCCATAGTGTAGACGTCCAGGCCACGAGCAGTTTTGACGCTGCGCATCTGTTCGTTGTCGAAGCGAAAAAGGAGAGAGCCGTCGGCCTTCCGAATCCGACCCTGGCAACCGTGTTCGAGGTCGTGGCGGCAGGCAAGATCTATCACGTCAGCGGAGCAGCGCTTCAGCGGTGGATTATCGATAAGCGAAGTACGTGGAAAGGGCCCAAGGGTTATTTGTTTTGCCAGAGGCCAGGGCTCGAGTAGCAGCGAGGCCAACCGGGGTGCGCGAGCGGGTTAGCCGATTGCCAGAGCGTAGTCCACAGCTTCGCCAGCGCGGGAGCGTAGATCCCGAAGCCACGTCCGCGGATTACTCCCGTGCATGACTCGCCCGATGAATCCGAGTTCTTGGGCCACGTTTCCCCGGTTGTTCCGAATGTCGTCTCTGGAGGTGATCGCGTACTTGCGCACAAACTCGCGGACGTTCGGGGGCTTCGTGAAGATGTAGGTCGCGTGACCTAACTGCGGGATTTCGATGACAATGGCGCGCGGCAGTTGGAATATGAATTGATCGCGAAGGAAATAGACGTTCTGGCTGCGTTTCTTCAACTGCTGGTAGAAGTACGAATCATAGTCGGGCTTCCAACAGAACTGCGCGATTTCGAAATCGGACGGCACGCCGAGGCTTCGGCAAAGGCTCCTCAGTTCCTGTTCATCCAATGGCTCGCGGGCGAGTCGGCTTCGAATTTGCTCCATGGCGTCGTGGTATTGACCAAAACGCTCATAGGTTTGATGAGCGGTAGCCAGAGACTTCTGGGCGTCTGCGGGCACAGTGACGCAAACTCGGCTGGGCAGAGCAGTCTCCCACCGGATCAGATGCCAGTCGCCGTCGAGCTGTCGGTATTTGCCCGATTCAACGAAGGTTCCCTCGATGCCAATCTTGGCACCTGTCAGATGCTTCCATTGGTTCCAAGTCGGGTCCCAGCCTACGGGGAGCAGCGCCGGATCGAGGAACACTTCCACCTTTCGGCGGCTGTCGCGATACACGGCGTACCCATTCAGATACTCAACGCGGCGCAGAGGCGCGCGAAAGTGGCGCTGATGCTGGTCCGGCCTATAGGACAAGAGGCGACGAGCGAAGAACGTAGTCCCGTCTTCCGACAGATCCCCGGCGACGACGCACTGTCCGAAACCGCCGTAAGGAAACAACGCCGGCGCCGCACCGTCCTGAAGGAGAGCGTCGTAGCAGGATCGGAGATGAGGATGCGCCAAGAGGTTGAAGGCACGCTCGGCCCGGTGCAACTCCGGACTGGGCGCCTCCACGGTGTCGAGTTCGATACGACGGATTCGATAGGATAGGCGCAAATCGGCGGGTGACGCTGTTGGCACGGTCCGCAAGATTTCATAAAGCGTAAGTCCGCGGGCGCCGCTCGGTGCCTCCGCGAAAAAGTAGAAGTAGTCCCGCACCACCGTATTCGGCAAATGAAGAGCGCGAATGCCGAAGCTGCTTTCGGGCACTTCTGCTCGAACAAAGTACTCGTCGCGCTTGTCGGTTTTTGGCTGCGTGACGTAACCGATGCGGCCGAAATAAAGTTGCCGGGCTTTCCGCCGGAGCGAGTTCTGACTCGCCAGGTACTCGTTGGTTGGCGGGTTGAGTGATCCTACGCGGATGTCGTCACCAGAGCGCAGGTAAGTGCCTGGCACCCGCGGCACCATAAGGTCCCCATCGTCAGTTGTGCAGCGGTTCAACGCGCCTTCCAGCCGAATCCCGCAAATGCGCAGAACGCGGCCCGCGTGTGGTTCTATGCTTCCGGTCGGGACGGCTTCGGTGGTCATGGTCGACTCTCAATTGACCAATTTGTTACCGGCAACGAGGATGGGGCCTTCCATCAGGGCTGCCCTCAGGGCTGCTGCGTCGGCAATGATAAGCTCCAGGTCTGGATCGGCAACGTAATATTCGAGTTCCTGCTCAAGTGGAGCGTCTCCTTCCAGCACCTCAGCCAGGCAAATGGACGCCTCTGCGAAAGCCTCAGCATCGTCGAGCGCGGCGGCGGTTTCGGGATCGGATTCCGGCGGCAGCCCACTGCGGGGATCTGCGCCGCAGGCGGGACAGACCACCTGAGAGTCGTTGATCGCGTCAAATCTGAATCCGCATTCTGGGCACCGCGCTTCCAACAAAATTCTCCTCCCCAACTGCGCTCAGTCTAGGCGATCTCGGTGCTCGCGCCAAAAACCACCGGCCTGATCAAGGATAAGCATCCTGGTGCGGAAGCGCGACTTCGCCCAAATCATTGCTATGAAAGCAGGTTAGACATGGCGTGCCCTGATTGTGGCTCGTCGCTCGGAGAATTCCGAATTGCAACTTCCATCGAGACGCACGGCCTGGATTGCGGGCCCTTTGAGAGATTTGAACAGGAGTTTATCCTGTGCCGGCACTGCGGCGGAAAATTCGATGGAAGCGATTGGGACGACACACCTGAAATATCCGGGATCCCTGACGAGGCGGCTGACGGGTTCATTATCGCGAGGGGCGTCGCACGAGACCAATTCGATTAGTGCAGTACTCGTCTCGGTTAGGCGAGTTGTTTCGCGTCGTCGTTCCAACTGCAGTATGTCCAGATGCGCGTGAACGGCCCGTGCTGCTTGCAGTCTTGGGCCGCGAGGGCAATGGCGGTTAGTGCTGGGTCGCCGCTCGTGAGGTCCGGAAGGAAGAGCGGGAAGTCTTTGTTGAAGTACAGGAGCAGGTCTACGGGCGCGCCATCGGTCACGTACGTCTTTGTTTGTTTCTGCCGGATGATGGCTTCCATAGCTTTTGGCCCTTTGTCGTCGGGGTCTGGGAATCCAGATCTATAGACTCCTTTTGTGCCGAGGGCTCGTGCTTGCGCTGGTGGCACGACTTCAGCGAGCTCAAAGAAGTACGTGCTGCCGTTGATGGTGCAGCGGATGTCTGGCAACGGAGGATTGCAGGACATGATGGAGGACCGGTCGATCTCCAGGCCGCTCTGTGCCGCGAACCCGCCAAACATAAGGCGTTCTCGTGCTTCCTTCTGCTGTGACGCAGTCATTCAGGGCAATCCCTCCCATCTTCTCTTCTAGCGCTTGCGTCCCTTTGGTGCTGCCGGTTCATTCTCTTCGAGCTTTTTGGCTTCTGAAAGGGTGAGATCGGGGTTGTTCTCGGCGTACTTCGCGAAGCGCGGGTCGAAGCGTTTCATCTCTTCGAGCCGCCGCTGGTCCATCGCCAGGTTCTCAGGCTTGCGCCGCCGGTTCGAGTAGGACTTGATGCGTTTCTCTAGGCGTTTGACTTCTGACTGATAGCGGTCGTACTTAAGTTGTTCCGCCAGGATCGCCGCGCCTTCGGAGGTGATGAGGAGCGGCATGGATTCGAGGCCGGGGAGGTGTCGTTGCTTGGGATCGGCTGCCTTGGCTTGAGTGATGACGCGGATCACCATGTGAATCACGCCTTGCTCGGCGAAGTAGTCCCGGAGTTCCTTCCACCGCTTGTTGTCCTCGGCGCGCATCTCGTCGATGACTTGTTGTGCGGCGTCGTTGATCGCGAACGAACCTTCTTTCGCTCGCGCGTCGCAGACATCTTGGATGCGACCCACCAGTAGCCCGCGTAGCTCTTCATCCATCACGGCAAACCGCCTCCCTTTGGGTGTTCTAGTATTTAGATCCCTTCCCTCGGACTTCCTGCTCTACTGCTGACAGTTCAATCTTGGTCTGCTCGATGATGGCGATCGTGCACGCCACGCAAAAGATGGGGCGGTGCGTGTATCCGCTACTCATCTTGGGAATACGGAAACACCGAGCGTTGGTCGGTACAGACTCCTCGCACCGCTCGCACGACGTCGCCCTGCCGCACGTGTACGGTTCTGGCGTGCCGGTGGAGACGGCGAGGAGTGATGGCGTCTTACCCTTTCGCTTTGCCACTAAGCACCCCCTTGTACCGTCGCGTGAGCGTGTTCAGGATGCTTTCGAGTTCGTTCGTTGCTGCCTCGAATTGTTCCGTGCTCCACTGCTGGCGCGGCTGAGTGTACTTGTTCTTTAGTTCTTTGTTGATGAGCGTGACGCCCGCGATGAAGTTATTCGTTGCCGCTACCCCGGCGTTGATGAGCTCGCGCCCGGCCCTGTTGATCCCGAGCCGGTTCATCAGGAGGTTCGCGGCGCGGTTCACCTGGTCGTTCAATCCCTTCTTGCGCGTCTCCCACTCGCGCTGCGGCAACACTTGGTAGGGCGCTGCTGCTTTCGTGGTGGTGCGCGCACTAGTCTTTGCGAGGACGATCGCATCCGCTTGTTCGGGGTCGAGCCCGAGGGATTCGAGCTTCTCCCGGAGCTCCTTGATGATGTCCTCTTGCTCGGCGGACGTGAAGTTTTCCTCGATCATGGTGTCCACGATCTCGTAGTTCACCACGCCTTGTTCGTTAAGGCGCATGCTTGTCTTGCCGCTCGCGACCTCTGCTGGTGGCTCGGGCTCCTTGCCCCCGATGACTTCCTCCCAGAACTTCTGGTCGTCGCTCTCGAACATCTTGAATTCTTTTAGGCGTTCGTCGAGGTTCATGCCGGCGTGCGTGACGATGTGACCGTAGTTATCAGGGTGGCCGGGGCTGTTCTGAACGATCACCCGAAGGATGCGGCCAACGAACTGAATGTACGGTGCAAGCGTCCGGAAGGGCCGGAAGATCGCGGCGACGCTCAGCTTCGGGTGGTCGAATCCTTCCCCGAGCATCTGGACCTGGACAATGCAGTCGAGCTCACCGCTCGTCAGCCGACGCTTCACCTCGACTTTCTTGTCCTCGTCCATCTCGCTGTGGATTAGGTCTGCCTTGAACCCCCGCGCTTCGTAGAGCCCCACGATCTTCTTGGCATGGTTCACGGTGCACGCGACAGCGATGAGCTGGTGGTTGGTGCCGGTTTCACGGAGTTGCTCAAGGCGCTGGAGACTGTTGTCCACGATCGTCTGGTTGCAGGGGTCGCTGAGCGCGATGCCGCGGCTGAACCAGTCCTTCTCCTTCATCTTCAGGACCTCGTCGAGCGTGTACGTCCGCGTCTCGCCCTTCGCCGTGAACTCTAGCTTGCTCGGCGCAGCGTAGGATGCGGTGATGCGCTTGATGTACCCCTTGAACGTGGCCTTCTTGAATGGGTACCGGTAGACCCGGTCGCCCTCGATCTGTTGCGCGTCGGCACGGAACGGGGTCGCGGTCATGTTGATGACCTTCGCGTCCTTGAAGTGCTCGTGGACTTTCTGCCAGCTCTCCGCCGGGGAGTGGTGCGCTTCGTCCACGATGATCATGTCGAAGAAGTCCCTCGGGAACTGGCGGAGCCACTTCTCGGGGTTCGTGGAGAGTTGGTGCACGTTGGACACCACGAAGTGGGACTTCTCGCACACGGACAGGTTGCCGGTGTCGAGCGTGGTCGCGAACGGCCCGCCGATCATTGCCTCGTCCGTGAGGACGTTCCGCTTGCGCCAGAAGCACTTCTGCTTGTTCGTTACGTCCAGGGACTCGAAGATGCCGTCCTTGATCGTAAGGTTTGGCGAGACCACTAAGACCCGCCCCTTCGCGATCCCGAAAGGCGCGATCGCGGCGATGCCGGACTTTCCGCAACCGACGGGTATCTGTATGACCGCTGTCTTCCCCCCGGTCTTGAAGTAGTCGTAGAGGGCCTTGTACGCCTCGACCTGCGGCTCCCGGAGTTGGAGGTTCTCTTCGATGTGCGCCGGGGTCTTGAGGAAGAACTGCTCCAGGGGAATGTTCGACCGGACCCACGCGTCCAGGTCGCGCTTGCTGAACAGCCACTTGCTACCTACCTTGCTGGACGGGACGGTTCCTTCCCGCGCGAGATCGTAGAGCGCGGTCTTCCCGATCTGGAGGTACTTCGCGGTCTCTTCGATTGTCATCCACTCCTCGTCAGGCATGATCCGGGTTCTCCTACCAAATGGTATCAAGTACTACCATCTGATACAAGGTAGTAGTTCCGATCGGGTCACCTCGGGTTGCCGTCGGGACCAGCCCAGGTCAGGGGGATTCTGTGGCGCATTGACGTAGAGGCGGCAATAGCACGGCGGAGGATTATTAGCGAGAACGCAAGGGTCGCTCTTGAATCCCGGCCGGCACAGCGGCTGCTTTCGCTCTGATGTGCCGATGGGCGGCCATTCTTCTACGGCTCCTGAGCAGGTTTTTGAACGTTCAGAAAGGTCTTCGTCGCCTCTCGCGGCGTGTACATCTCACCGTCAATTAGCATGCGCCCCGTATAGCCGCCGCCCGGCTTCTCGAACTCCCAGGCGATGTCATGGCCTTTTCGAGCCAGCTTTGCCCATTTCGAGGCTTTGGTCCGATTCTGCTCGACCCATAGGTGTCCATCGGCGTCGGTGAAGGACCGCAGACCGGTAGGACCGAGCCGGTCGGCCCATGTCTTCATATCCTTCAGCGATGATTCAGTGCTTTGCGCCATCGGTGTCGATCATAGTCCGGTATCCCGGCGGCATTTCAGGCGGCTCCTGGCCTATCGTCCGATTGCACACCGGGCACGGCATTCCGGCGCCGCCGCAGTGGCAGCCATCCTCCCGGTCGCTCGCGCCATCCCATGGTTTGTCTGGATGGTCTTCACATACCCAACGCGCACCGCCGCAAACCTCGCATTCTGACGTTTCCATCTCCCCACGCCCTCTCTCTATTCTCATTCAGCAGGCCCTGGAATTCCAAGGCGCGCGGGCACACGGGCGCCGTCAAGAAGCGGACGAACTGCGAAGGGCGCGAACCTGGCGAAACGGCCGTGAGACGCACCACCGCCATACCAGCAACGCCACAGTCGCCAAAACATTGGAGGGTTTTCATGTCCAGGCTTGCAGCGAAAGTCCGTTGTAATTACTATCCGCTTCCAGATGGGGAAGCTGATCTGATCCGAAGTTGTTTGGTCTTCCCGGATCAGAAAGTCTCCGTACTGGACCCCTGTGCCGGTGAAGGCCGTGCGATGGCTACGATTACAGCATCGTCCAAAGCGGTCAGGTATGGGATCGAATTGGACTCATACCGCGCGGAGGCCGCGACGAAGGTTCTGGACCACTTGATACAGGGGGACGCGCTGAACGCCCATTCGCGGGTCGAGTCCTTCGGGTTGATCTACGCGAATCCACCATTCGATGACGAGTTCGGGGAATCTGGCAACCGACGATTCGAGGTCTTATTCCTCTCGCATGTTGGCCGCTGGCTCGTTCCTGGCGGCGTTCTCGTCTACGTGCTGCCGGCCGCGCGGATTGCGGGATGTGCGCAGATTCTGGCCTCACATTTTCGCAACGTCCACGTGTTCCGGTTCGGATCGCCGGAGTGCGTTCGATACAAACAGGTCGTGGTATTTGCCGTGGCGCGCTCCCGGCGCGAGCGGGATCGGACGCGGGACGCGGACATTTCATACTCTCGGAACCAGTTAATCGCGCAGGGACGGCAATACGAACTGTTGCCCGTTTTGACGGCTGGTGTTATCAGACTCCCGGTTCCGCCGAGCGGCCCCGCCGAGTTGTCCTATGCCGGCTTGCCCCTCGACGCGATAGAGGACCTGCTTCCCGCCTCTCCGGCATACCGGCAGATTGCGCAGATTCTCGATCCCCAACCTCTGGCGCTCAATACGAGACCGCTAATCCCGTTGCACAAAGGGCATATTGGACTACTCTCCACGGCCGGACTTTTGAACGGCGTATTTGGCTCTGGTGACCGTCTTCACGTGGCCGCGTGGAAGACCAAAAAAAGGGTCATCAAAACGGAAGATACGGAAGACGAAAAGATCATCATTCGCGAGCGCGAGCAGTTCGTCCATGAGTTGGCCGTTGCGTTCGCGAATGGGGAAACGGCGCTGATCGAATGAAAAATGCACACGAGCGTTTTGGATTCGCGGAGTTCGAGAAGAGGCTGAAGGACACAACTACTCGGGTCCGACTGGCGGCCGATTGCTTTATCGGGGAGCCGGCAAACAGAAGTGGCGCCTCCCAAGGCCACCTGCTTTCCGTCTTCGGCACCGACGTCGAGGTTGCGGCGCTATGGGCTGCCGTCCTCGGCGAGGAACGCATTTCTGTCGGCGGTCCCGACATGATGCCGCACCTGGTCATGTTTGGTGAGCGTCCCAGCGTGTATCGCGGGACGTTGACTTTAGCCGGGCGCCGCCGCCCTATTCGACATCTGGTCGTTCTCTCGACCCAGTTTCGCGCCGAAGGAGACCAGGCCCGGATTATTGTCAAAGGAAACTCGCCGGCTCTAATTCTGCGGGCCGCCGCCAACTTCCACGGCCTGCCATTGCTTGCAAGTTGGGACGAGTGGTTCTTCGCCCGTCTCCGCAAGGCTGGCCGGATTCGGCCATTGTCCGGGCTAAATTGCGAGCCAGTTACCATCCGAGGCACCAAGGCCGAGTTCCTTGAGTGGATCGGAGCCGGTTTGAAACTCGGCCAGATCCAAATCCCTACACCGTAGACCGGACGGCCCGCCGTGGGTGTACTTCAACCATTGAGGCGGACCCATGGCAATCACCACACTCGAAGAATACTTGCGCGAGTTCTCGATCGAAATTGGCGATCGCATTTTGACCAGCTTTCCCGCTTTGCACGCCCCCGGTGACCCGGTCTCGCCGATTTTAGGGAAACTGCTTCGTAAGCCCTTCCCGGCCCAAGAAGTCGCGATTGCTGGGGCCGTGGCCCGGCTCAGGGAAGCCAATTCGGTGGCCTGCATTGCCGAAATGGGCACGGGCAAGACGCTCATGGCGATGTCGATCGCACATGTATTTGCCGCAGGTCGTCCTTATGCCTGTCTCTTCGTCGTGCCGCCGCAACTGCTACAGAAGACGGCCAGGGAGATTCTGCAGACCATCCCCGGCGCCAGGGTGTATGTCATCGATAGCCTTCGGTCCCAACGGCCTGGCCAAGCAGGCCCGCACGGCGTGAACGAATTCCGGCTTCGCAATGGCCGGATCATTCGCGACGGCGTTCATACCACGCTCACCGAAATGAGATTGCGGGGCAAGCACAAATCCGCTTGGGACCGCTGGGTTGCCGAGCACGGTCCCGGACCGCATTACGTGATTTGCGGGCGGGACAGGGCCAAATTAGGGGCATTCTGGCGACCGAGCTTCCAAGTCGCCCGTTGTGGGAATCACAACGGCGCCATCGTGAATCCCGATAGCGGCCGTCCGATTGTCTTCGACGACGAACGGCTTTTGCGCGACGACTTCGACAGGCAGGAACGCTTTGCCGAGACGTTGGAATCGGTCGCCTTGTGCGGTGGAGAAAAGACCAAGCCGCGGCGTCGTTTGTACAGCCCACTCTGGCAGGTTGATGGATCCAGAATCCGGCGCTACGCACCGATTGAGTTCATCGGCCGTTATCTGCCGCACTTCTTCAAATTCGGCATTGCCGATGAAGTGCACGAAGCCAAAGCGGCCGACACCGCGCAGGGAAATGCGCTCGGCACGCTGGCGGCTGCGGTGGATAAGATGATCGTGCTCACCGGTACTCTGACGGGTGGCATGGCTTCCGACGTCTTCAACGTCCTCTATCGCATCGATCCCATACGGATGGTCTCCCAAGGCTACGAATACGGTGACGCCGGCATTCGGAGTTTCACAGAAACTTATGGTGTCCTGGAAACGATAACCACGATCGAACCACAGGAGAACGCCTGTTCCAAAGCGAAGATTACCAGGCGAGTGAAGGAGCGGCCGGGCGCGTCTCCCCTGCTGTTCGCTCGATTCCTCATGGACCTTGGCGCATTCGTCTCATTGGAGGACATCTCCGCCAATCTGCCGCCGTACACGGAGGAAGTCGTCAGCGTCCCGATGGACAAGCCACTGGCCGAGGCATACGAAAAGCTCGAGCAGGACATCGCGGCTGCCCTTCAGGAACATCGCGGGAATTCGTCAGTGATCAGCACCGCACTGAACGCGCTATTGCTTTATCCCGACCGACCGTTCTCAATGGGACAGCTCTGGGGCGTGGCATACGATGAAGAAACCAAACGGCGCGAACGATTTCTGATCGCGGATCCGCCAGATCTGGATGAATCCATCGTATATGCCAAAGAACGCAGGCTTGTCGAACTGGTTCAGTCGGAGGTACAAAACCGGCGCGGCGTACAGGTGTATGCGACGTACACGCAAAAGCGTGACGTAACCCGCCGGATTGAATCGATTCTGAACCAGGCCGGCATCAAGGCCGCGGTGCTCACTACACAGACACCCCCGGAGGAAAGAGAGGCCTGGTACGAGCGGCAGCTCAAGGCCGGCGTACAGGTGTTTATTGGTCATCCCCGGCTCGTTCAGACTGGACTCGACTTGATGTTCTGCCCGGCCATCATCTGGTATGAAACCGGATATTCCACATTCACGCTCCGGCAGGCCAGCCGGCGCAGCTGGCGGATCGGCCAAACCAAGCCCGTAACGGTGCGGTTCCTCTGCTATGAAAATACGGCCCAGGTCGGTTGCCTGCGGCTGATGGGAAGGAAATTGCTGGTCTCGATGGCGCTGGAGGGGAAGTTCTCCGAAAGCGGCCTCCAGTCAATGGATGACGGCGCCGATGTCCTGACCACGTTGGCTCGTGAACTGGTGATGAACCAGGGAGTCGGACAATCGGCCGATGACGTTTGGAGGGCGCTGCAAGCACAACAGCCTCAGACGCAAAGGGTCATCGAGACGGAACCAGAGCCGCCCGCGGTGGCACCCCTGGTCGTAGTATCCCGATCAGCCTCTGCGCCCACGTTTGGCCAAGAGGTGCCGCTCGCGCCAGCCCGGCGCAAGGTCGCTGCCGAGCCCTCTTCGGATCAGCTCTCTCTCTTCTAATTATTGAGGGCGTCGCACAGCGGCGCTCTCCCAAAGCCCAAAGGAATACTGGAGGTCGTTATGGCGTGTCAAACACAATTGCCGCTTTCGCAGGCGCTTGCCGCAGAGATGACGTTATTCGCACTGGACGAGAGCCTGACTCTGCTGATGGAATCTGCGACTGAAATGGCAGCGGAAAACAACGGAGAAATATCGGACGAATTGCGTCAGGCCTTGCTCGACTACTTCGAAGCATTTGGAACGAAGGTCGACAATATCGCAAACTACATCAAGTCGCAGGAAAACGAGGTGCGGAATGCCAAGGTTGAGATCGATCGGCTGCGGTCCCGTCTGGCGGCAGCCGAAAACCGAATTGATCGACTGAAGGGTCTGCTGAAGTACTTCATGGAGACGCGGAATCTTCGCAGCATGAAGGGCCGGCTGAATACGATCTCGCTTCGCAAGAACAGCCAGGATTCGCTGATCGTGGACAGGCCCGACGCCGTCCCGGCGGAGTACTGGAGAGTGTCGCTTACAATCGGTGCGCCAGAACTGCAGGAGTTGCTGGACCATCTTCCGGAGCAGCACCATCTCCGGGCGAGGTTGACCGCCGGCGACCCAGCCGCGGTGCAGCGCGAACCTGATAACTCGAAGCTGAGGTCCGCCTTGGCATCGGGCGTTACAATTCAGGGCGCCGAACTACGACGGGGACAGCACGTCAGATTGTCTTGACGGCGGACGGCGGACGGACTCCCTGAGTGTTTCTTCGACGGCAACTGAAGTAGATTGTTCTGGATGCCACAAACATAATAGAATCAAAGAATTACCTGATCCCATGTCCGAGAAGCCCGAACAGCAGGCCCGACGCAACATCGACAGCGCTTTGGCGGCTGCCGGCTGGCTCATTCAGGACCGAAAACACGTCAATATCACGGCCGGCCGAGGAGTTGCGATCCGAGAGTTTCCGCTAAAGACGGGCCACGGATTTGCCGACTACCTTCTGTACCTGGATGGCGCGGCGGCTGGCGTCGTGGAGGCGAAGAAAGAGGGCGTCGCCCTCACCGGCGTTGAGCTTCAGACCTCAAAGTACTCCGTAGGTCTCCCTGACGACCTGCCCGCTCCGCGCCGCCCGTTACCGTTCTGCTACCAGTCAACCGGCACGGAAACCAGATTCACGAACCTCCTTGAGCCCGACGCGTGCAGTCGGGCGGTGTTTTCGTTCCACCGTCCAGAAACCCTCGCCGACTGGCTCACCAGGGAATGTCAGGCGCCAGGCTCGACCGTAAAAGCTCGCATCCGTTCAATGCCGGGGCTGATGACTGATCATCTATGGCCCGCGCAAATCCGAGCGGTTCAAGGGTTGGAACGCTCGCTGGCTGAGAGCCGACCACGGTCCCTCATCCAAATGGCGACCGGCAGCGGCAAGACTTTCACCGCCTGCAATTTCATTTACCGCCTGGTCAAATTCGCGGGTGCGCGGCGCATCCTGTTTCTCGTGGATCGAAACAACCTCGGCCGCCAGACCATGAAAGAGTTCCAGGCGTTTCGGACACCTGACGACGGCCGCACATTCACTGAGCTCTACAACGTCCAACATCTGGCATCGAATCGGCTGGACCCGGTGTGTCGGGTCACGATTACGACCATCCAGCGCCTGTTTTCCATGCTCAAGGGCGATCCGGACATTGATCCCGCGATTGAGGAAGGTTCACTGTTCCAGTCGAACCCCTTCGCTCAAGCGCCGATCGAGATCGACTACAATCCGGTGTTCCCGATCGAGACTTTCGACTTCATTGTGACCGATGAATGCCACCGCTCGATCTACAACCTCTGGCGCCAAGTCCTTGAATACTTTGACGCGTCACTGATTGGTCTCACAGCGACTCCGTCCAAACAGACTCTCGGCTTCTTCAACCAGAATCTCGTGATGGAGTACAACCATGAGCAGGCGGTTGCCGATGGCGTCAACGTGGATTTCGAGGTCTACCGGATTCGGACACGCATTTCGGAACAGGGTTCCCGCGTGGAGGCCGGCTTCTTTGTTGACACCCGGGACCGGAAGACGCGCGAGGTCCGCTATCAGCAACTCGACTCAGACTTCCTCTACTCGGCGAATCGCCTCGACCGGGACGTAGTTGCCAAAGACCAGATCCGTACAGTAATCCAGACCTTTCGGGATAAGCTCTTCACGGAGATGTTCCCGGGCCGGACGGAGATTCCCAAAACGTTGATCTTCGCCAAGGACGACAGTCACGCGGATGATATTCTGCAGATCCTTCGCGAAGAGTTCGGCCGCGGCAACGATTTTGCGCAGAAGATTACCTACCGGGCCGATAAGCCGGAGCAGCGGCTCCAGGAATTCCGCAATAGCTACAATCCCCGTATCGTAGTGACGGTCGATATGATTGCGACCGGCACCGACGTCAAGCCTCTGGAGATCGTGTTCTTCCTTCGCGACGTAAAGAGCCTCAACTACTTTGAACAGATGAAGGGGCGCGGTGTTCGCGTCATCACGGAGGCGGACTTCCAAGCCGTCACACCGGACGCCAATAATAAAACCCATTTCGTTATTGTCGATGCGGTCGGCCTCTGTGAAAGCGAAATGCAGGATTCGCGGCCACTGGACTGCAAGCCGTCCGTGGGCATGGACAAGCTCATGGAGGCAGTGGCCTTCGGGAGCAAGGATCCGCAAGTGCTTTCAGCCCTCGCTTCAAAGCTGGCTCGCTTTGACCGCACGCTCAAAACTGAAGACCGAACCGGGTTGGCGAAGCTGTCTGGGGGCCTATCGATCTCCGATATCGTCCACGGGCTGGTGCAAGCGATTGATCCCGACGCCCAGGCAGCCGCTGCGCGCGATGCGTCGGGAACGGATCAGCCGTCAGCGGACGAGGTGAAGGCAGCGGCCCAGACGTTGATCGCGGCCGCCGTTAAGCCGATCATGTCCAATGCCAATTGGCGATTGGGACTCCTGGCAGTAAAGCGTAAGTACGAACAGGTGATCGACACGATCAGCAAGGATGAAGTTCTTGACGCCGGGTATTCTGGCGATGCGAAGGACAAGGCCAAGTCGATCGTCGGTTCGTTTCGTGAATTCATTGAGAAGAACAAGAACGAGATCACCGCGCTGCAAGTGCTTTACAGCCGCCCCTATCGGAAGAGACTCACGTACGATGAAATTAAAGAACTTGCTGCGGCCATCCGCACTCCACACCCGAACTGGACACCAGAATTGCTTTGGCACGCATATGAGACGCTTGACCGCTCGCGTGTTCGCGGGTCCGGGAGACGCATATTGACCGATTTGGTTTCACTCGTGCGGTTCGCCACTGAGACTGAGCGCGTTTTGCGGCCGTTCACCGACTCGGTGAAGGAGCGGTTCTTGTCCTGGCTTTCCGAACAGGAGCAGCTTGGTCATGGGTTCTCGGAAGAACAACGGCTGTGGCTGGAAGCAATCGCGGAGCACATCGGCGGCAGCGTGTCGATCTCGGCGGATGATTTGGAGGAGACCCCATTCTCGCAACGAGGTGGGCTCGCTCGCGCGCATCAGTTGTTTGGTGATCGTCTACCGGGCCTCCTGGATGAATTGAATGAGAAGTTGGTCGCATGATACAGGGTCTTCCGAAGATTCCACCCTCTTGGCGGTGGGGAACACTCGGAGAGGTGTTGACGGCTATCGAGAGCGGTAAAAGCTTTACCTGCGAGGAGCGCCCGCCGACAATCTCTGAAGTTGGCATCGTGAAGGTGAGCGCTGTGACGTGGGGCACATTTGACGAAGAGGCTTCTAAAACGTGCCTTTCGCGTGATCAACTCAAGTCCAGCCTGTTAATTTCTGCCGGCGATTTTCTGTTTAGTCGCGCTAATACGATCCAATTGGTGGGTGCTTGTGTTATTGTGCATCAAATTTCCAAACGCCTGATGTTGAGCGACAAGATCCTTCGATTCAAATTTCATTCGGTATACCCTCCGTGGGTTCTTCACGCCTTACGCAGTATTTGGGGTCGAGCGGAGATTGAGCGGTTAGCCACGGGAAATCAGGAATCGATGAGGAACATCGGGCAGGATCGAATCCGAGCGATTCGAATCCCATTCCCACCGGTGGACGAGCAGCATCGAATTGTTGCGGAGATCGAGAAGCAGTTCACCCGTATTGAAGCCGCAGCTTCGGGCTTATTCAAAGTCGAAACGAAACTACGCCGTTTTTGTGCGAAGGTTCTTGAGAAGGCCGCTACCGGACAACCTGACTGGAAGACACTAAGGCTACGGGACCTAGGCGGTGAGATACGGAACGGCATTTCGGCGAAGCCGACACAAACTGAGGGGTTGCCGATTCTGAGAATTAGTTCTGTTCGCTCAATGAGAGTGAACTCAGATCTAGTACGCTTTCTGCCTAGCAGGCTGCTGAAAAACGGCACCGGACGGAAGTTGCCTTCCTTCCGGTCATTTCTCTCAGAGGCCGTATAACGCGTCGCGGAT
>Ga0105240_10003797_pt1 | contig 23330 bp, 22 predicted proteins | sample KBSC54metaG_FD_80426 | JGI IMG/M metagenome (GOLD analysis project Ga0105240, IMG submission 80426) | Corn rhizosphere microbial communities from Kellogg Biological Station, Michigan, USA - KBS C5-4 metaG | ecosystem: Host-associated > Plants > Roots > Rhizosphere > Soil | place: Michigan, USA... | reverse complement strand
GTTCGGGAAATCCGCCTTGTGTTCCGGCCGGTAATCGAGGATGGGTTGCAGCGCCGCCCAACTCGCCTCCACCATATCCTGCCGCGTGTAGAGAGTTGCATCGCCGATCATCACATCCACCAGCAGCGTCTCGTAAGCCGAGGGCGATCTCGCGCCGAAGCTGGTGCCATAGTTAAAGTCCATCGATACAGGACGCAACTGCATGCCCTCGCCCGGCTGTTTCGAAAGAAAGCGCAACGAAATTCCCTCTTCCGGCTGGATCCGCAGGATCAGCAGATTCGGACGAACAGTCGGCAGCGGTTCCTCGCCGTTCGTGCTGAATGGAGAGTGCGGCGCCGCATTGAATTGGATGGCGATGTCGGTCACTCGTTTGGGCAACCGCTTGCCGCTCCTTATGTAGAAGGGGACGTCGGCCCAACGCCAGTTATCCACGAAAACCGTCACCGCCGAATAAGTATCGGTCTGCGAATCCGGGCTCACGCCGGGCTCCTGGCGGAATCCCGGCACCTCCTCGGTGCCAATCCGCGCCGGTCCATATTGGCCCGCTACGCTATAATCCGGGACTTCTTCGCGTTTGATGCGCCGGATGGAGCGCAGCACCTTTGCACGTTCGTCCCGGACGACGTCCGGTTCAAACACTGCCGGCGGCTCCATCGCAATCGTCGACATCACCTGCAGTAGATGATTCTGAATCATGTCGCGCAGCGCGCCCGCTTCCTGGTAATAACTCCCGCGCCCCTCAACGCCGATCGACTCCGCCGCGGTGATCTGAACGTGATTGATATACCGCCGGTTCCACAACGGCTCGAAAATTCCATTGCCAAACCGGAAGGCCATCACGTTCTGCACCGTCTCTTTACCCAGATAGTGATCGATCCGGTAGACCTTATCTTCCTCGAAAACTTCGTGGAGTTTCGCGTTCAGTTGACGCGCCGTCGCCAGATCGTGGCCGAACGGTTTTTCTACTACGATCCGCCGCCAGCCGTTCCCCTTCCCCTTCGCCAAACCCGCCGCGCCGATCTGCTCGATCACCGTTTCGTAGTGACTCGGCTGCGTGGACAAATAGAAAAGCGTATTTTCCGAATTGGCTATCTTCTCGCCGATCCTGGCATAGCATGCCGCGTCGTTCAGATCGCCGGCAACATAGGAAAGATTCCGCGCAAAATCGTTCCAGAGAGTTTCGTCGAACGGCGTGTCTTCTAGAAATTTTGGCAACGACTCGCGCATTTTTTCGCGAAACTGATCGTCGCTCATCGCCGTTCTGGAGTTGCCCACGACAAAAAAACCGGGCGGAATGCGCCGGTCGTATGCCAGCCGGTACAGGGCGGGAATCAGCTTCCGTTTTGTCAGGTCGCCGTTGGCTCCAAAGATGACGATGGCACACGGAGGCACGCGGCGCCGGAAGCGAAGAGGATCCTGAAAGGGATTTGGCGCGGTCATTCGATTCATCGTAGCTTAGATGATTTGCGCGGCGGCAGGGTTATCGAAATGAATTAATAACGAATGATGACAACGCGCCGGTTTCGCCTCCGGACCATTTTGGTTCTGACACTGACGGCTGCCTCGCTGCCCGGCTAAGTGCGGGTGCTGAAGGTGACTGGGCCATCTGAAGCCCCGCACTTTCGCTTTGGCGATCGAGTCTTGGTCCACTACGCGGCTTATGATGTCTACGCACGATATTTCTTCTGGAAACTGTTTGCTCTCGCTGAACCCAGGCGCGGAGATCTCGTCCTCTTTGACGTGCCCGGCAAAAACATGCGGGGCATCAAAACGGTAATCGGTATACCAGGGGATAGCGTGTTTCTATGCGAGAATCAACTCATTCTGAACGGGCAACCCGTAGCCGCGGATCAGGTGCATCATTCATGAGCACCGCTCATTACCCAGCGGCGGATAATTTCCACTTCACGCGCCGGCACCCTCGGCCCCTTTAATGGCATCCGGCCGGTCTCCATCACGCGCAGTAACATCGATTCTTTGTCGCCCGGTTCGAGCACGCCTGTCTCAATCAACCCCGCCCGATCCAGAACATTGATTCCGCGCTCCGCCTGTCCATTCGCACCGTGGCACGCATAGCATCGTTTCCGCAGAATCGTCCGGGCCTGCACCGCAAGATTTGTTTCGCCTCTGCCTGAGGACGGCAGTAGGAGCCAAAGAAATATCAGGACCGAAAAAATCAGGGTCACGGTACAGTGAGTATTACATGCACGACGCTGGCACATTGCTGCTGTCGTTATTCCTGATTTTCACCGCCGCAAAGATAGTCGCGGAACTGTTCGAATGGATGGGACAGCCCGGAATCGCCGGCGAGATCCTGGCCGGAGTTGTGCTCGGACCCGGTGTCCTGAAACTCGTGGAGCCCAACGAACTGCTCACGGCGCTCGCGCAGATCGGTGTCCTCTTCCTCTTGTTCCGCGTAGGTCTCGAAGTCAAGGCTTCAGAACTCATCAGAGTTGGACCCATCGCCACTCTCGTCGCGGTGCTCGGTGTCCTGGTTCCCTTCGCCGGCGGTTGGGCGGTGCTGGCTTACACCGGAGCCTCGCGCATCGAATCGCTATTTGTAGGGGCGGCCATGGTGGCCACCAGCGTCGGCATCACTGCGCGGGTGCTGGCCGAAAGAAAGTTGCTGCAGGAGAGAGCGAGCCGCGTCATTCTCGCCGCGGCGGTGATTGACGACGTGCTTGGATTGCTGATTCTCGCCACCGTTAGCGGTGTTAGGAAGGGCCAAATCAATTACCTGGAACTTGGTGGAACCGCCCTCCTGGCTATCGGATTCATGTTCCTGGTAGTGCGCTTCGGCGCGCGGGCGACGGGGCATGTGATTCCGCTGCTGGAAAAACGTCTTCATGCCAGCGAGCTTCAGTTCCATCTGGCGCTGGTGATGCTGCTCGGATTGTCATTGCTGGCGCAATACGCGGGCGTTGCGGCAATCATCGGCGCGTTTCTTGCCGGCATGACGCTGTCTGAAACTGTGTCGGTCCGCGTGCACGTTTTGAGCGCGGGCGTGTCGGAATTCCTCACGCCCTTCTTTCTCGCCGGCATCGGTTTGAATCTCGATATATCGGTCTTCGCAAAACAAAACACCATCATTCTTGCTCTAGTGATTCTCGCCGTCGCCATCATCTCCAAAATGATCGGCTGTGGCCTGGGAGCCTGGAAACTCGGACGCTCTGATATGTTCCGCATCGGAGCCGGCATGGTCCCGCGGGGCGAAGTCGGCATGGTGGTGGCGCAGATCGGCGCAAGCTTTGGCGTTATCTCGAAGGATCTCTTCGCCGTGGTCGTTTTCATGGCTGTCGCAACCACCATGGTGGCGCCGGCGCTGCTGAATATCGCCTGGCGGTCAAACGGAAAACCAGCCGGGTCCTCAGTGCTACCATAGCGGGTTCTATGCGAATCGGCGTCATCGGCCTCGGGTTCATGGGCAGCACGCACCTCAAGGCATGGAGGGACATTCCGCGCGCAGAAATAACCGCCGTTTCGAGCAATAATGAGAAGAAACTCACCGGTGATTTGAGTGAAGTCGGTGGTAATTTGGGTGGCGCGGGCGAGAAACTCGACTTTTCAAAAATGAAGAAGTATCGGACCGCCGAGGCCCTGATTGCCGATTCCGATATCGACGCAGTCGACATCTGCCTGCCCACGGGTCTCCATGCGGCAACCGCGCTGGCGGCGTTGCAGGCAGGGAAGCACGTGCTGGTTGAAAAACCAATGGCGCTAAGTGGGCAGGAGTGCGATCATTTAATCGCCGAAGCAACGCGGCAAAGAAGAATCCTCATGGTGGCGCAGGTTTTGCGCTTCATACCCGCTTATCGCGCTGTCGCCGATGCCCTCGGCTCCGGCGAATACGGCAAAGTGCGGGCGGCGTTGTTCCGAAGGCGCTGCGCCGCGCCAGCCTGGAGCGCGTGGTTGGCTGAGCCCTCGCAAAGCGGCGGAGGCGTATTCGATCTGCTCATCCACGACGTCGATTTTTGTCTCAAACTCTTCGGCCGGCCCGAATTCGTGTCAGCCACAGGTTATGAAGATCTCGCCGGAGGCATCGACTCTGTCACCGCGAACCTGCACTACGCCGATATTCCGTCGGTGGTAGTAACAGGCGGCTGGCATCACAAGAAGTCGTACCCGTTTTCTATGCAATATACGATCGTTACCGACGGCGCGACATTCGAGTTCAATTTTCCGCCAGGCGACGTGACGATGTACCGCGCAGACGGTGAAGCAGAGCCGCTGAAATTGCCCGAACAGGATGGCTTCGAAGCGGAGTTGGATTATTTTCTGCAGTGCTGTGAAACGGGCGCGAAGCCGGCGCTCTGTCCGCCGGAGGATTCCGCGACGGCCGTCAAACTGACACTCACCATGGCGGCCGCACGTGAGAAAAACGGAGAAAAAGTGGAATGCCACAATTGAAAAGCCTGGAGGTCGGTGCAATGTTCTGGGCGGGGCGCGACCCGCTGGAGACCGTCCGCGAAGTAAAGTCGCTGGGCGTATCCTGCGGTCAGCTTGCCATACCCGGAACGCTCGTGCTCGAGGGAGAAGCGGCGAAATGGCGAGCCGTCCTGCAAGCCGAGGACTTCAAACTGGTCACCGTTTTCTGTACCTACGACGGCGAGAGTTACGCGGACATTCCGACTGTAGAACAGACCGTCGGCTTCATTCCTCGAGCTACCCGCACGGCGCGCGAAGCACGGACGCTCGAGGTGAGCGATTTCGCCGCGGCGCTGGGAGTCAAGAGCATCGCCTGCCACGTCGGCTTCGTACCCGAGGACGTTGCTCATCCGGACTACATTGCCGTCCGGAAAATCGTCCAGCGGATCTGCGATCATGCCGCCCGGCACGGCCAGACGTTCGCGCTCGAAACCGGCCAGGAACCGGCCCATGTCCTACTGGCGTTCTTTAAAGATGTCGGGCGCGCGAATCTCGGCATCAATTTCGACCCGGCCAATCTCATCATGTACGGCAGCGACGACCCGATTGAAGCACTCAGCCTGCTGGCGCCACACGTGATCTCCGTGCATGCGAAAGACGGTGACTGGCCGCCGAAAAATGTTACCGGAGCACTCGGCGTCGAGCAGCCACTAGGGCAGGGGGCAGTCGGCATGGAACGTTTCGTCGCAAAACTGAAGGAGATCGGTTTTCGCGGTCCCATGAACGTCGAAAGAGAAATCGAAGATCATCAGCAAAAACTACGCGACATGCGAATGGGAGTACAATTACTGGAAAGCTTGAGGGACTGAAATGGGCGCGGAAGCCATGTGCACCGCAGAGTTCGACGGACACCGTTCGCAAGGCAAAGCCCTGCTGGAAACCGACTACGTGCTCTTTCGCGGCGACTTCCGCCTAAAGATTCCTTTCAGCGATATTCGCAAAATCACCGCCGACGACTCTCATCTCACGATTCAATTCGCAGGCGGCGAGGCGAAATTCGATCTTGGCGCAACCTCGCGTAAATGGATGCAGAAAATTCAGCATCCGCCATCGCTGTTCGACAAACTCGGCGTAAAGGCCGGGCTGCGTATCGCGCTCTCCGGAATAGCGGACGACGAGTTCTCCGCCTCGTTGCGATCGTTGGCCGGCGCATTCGTAAGAAAGGAGGCGGACATTGTCTTCCTCGGAATCGCATCGAAGGAAGACCTTCCGAAGATTGAAATGGCCATGGCAGCCATCCAACCCGCCGGCGCCCTGTGGGTCGTATATCCCAAAGGCCGCCAGGAGATTAAGGAAGCGGAGGTCATGGCGGCGGCTAAGGCCGCGGGACTTGTCGACGTGAAAGTCTGCGCCTTTTCTCCCACGCATACTGCAACGAAGATGGTGATCCCCGTCGCCAGGCGCTAGTTGCCATCGCAGCATGTTCAGTCGCGTATGGAAACGTTTTCGCGTAGACTGCGTATTCTCCTCAGGAGATCGATTATGCGCGCTATTGCCCTCGGACTGACTTTATCTGCTACTGTCTTTGCAGCGGACTACAAGGATGTGAACAGGATGATCGCCTTGAGCGCCAATGGCGCCGTAGCGATCGAAACGCATAAAGGTTCAATCCGGGTCTCGACCTGGGACCAGCCCACAGTGGAAATACAGGCCCGCATTGAAGCCGAGACCGGCACTTCCATGGACCTCCGGCGTTTCGAGGGTACGGAAGTGGTGATCGACTCCTCGCCGGACTCCGTCCACATTCGAACGAAGTACCCGGATTTCAACTGGTGCTGCTCCTCCGATAGCGGCAGCAACCCGGAAGTCCGATACACCATTCGCATGCCGCGCACGGCGCGCCTCACCGTTCGCGACCACCGGTCCGAGACTGAAATCTCCGATATGCAAGGCGCGCTCGATCTGGAAACCCATAGTGGAACCGCTCACGTGCGTGGCCTCGGTGGGCCGTTGCGCGTCGACACGCATCGCGGCAATATCCAGGTCGAGTTTGCATCGTTCACCGGGAACAGTAGCGTGACCACGCATCGCGGGACAATCGAACTGTCGATGCCAACCAGTGCCCGGTTCGATCTGGAGACAGACCTCGGCCGGCATGCGTCGATTCATTCGGACTTCCCGATGGTCACTCGCAGGGCGAATCGCGGCGAGAAGCTTCATGGTTCGGTGAACGGCGGCGGGCCATCGCTGACAGTGGACGCGTACCGTGGAGAAATCCGAATCCGTGCCAAATAGGACGAACTTCCCCGCGGTTCTAGGCCCCTTTCGGATACGAGCCTAGTACTCGCAACATATCGGCCATCTCAGCCAGATGGCCCAACGCTTTCTGGCAATTCGCATCGTCGACATTGCCCAGGAAATCCAAATAGAAAAGATATTCCCAAGGTTTGCCGCGTAGCGGCCGCGATTCGATTTTCCCCAGACTGATATCCCTGAGCGCGAAGGTACTAAGCGCCCGGAACAGCGTCCCCGGAACATTGCGCGTCGTAAACACCAAAGTTGTCTTCCACTCCTTCGTCGGCTTCTGGGCGATTTGCTCGCCGGGCCGCGTCAGCAGAAAAAATCGAGTGAAATTCCCCCGGTCGTCTTCGAGATTGCGTTTCAGAATATGCGCGCCGTAGATTTCCGCCGCCGCCGATGACGCGATAGCAGCAGCATCGAGAAGTTTTTCTTTCATCAGCATCTTCACGCTGCCGGCCGTGTCGTAGTATGTCGCGCTCTCGAGTTGGGGATTAGCGGTGAAGAAATTCAGGCACTGGTTGAGCGCCACCGGATGCGAGTAGACTCGCCGGATCTGCTTAAACTTCACGCCAGGATGCGCAATCAGGCTGTGCGAGATGCGGACATTGGTTTCTCCGATGATTGGCAGATCGAAATTCAACAGATGGTCGTAGTTCTCATGTACCGACCCATGCAGCGTATTCTCGATCGGAATCACAGCCGCGTCCACTTTTCCGGTAGCCAGCGCATGGAAGACTTCTTCAAAACGCTGAAAGGGCACCGGCTCCACGCGGTCACCCAGCAGATTTTTCACAGCCACTTGGCTGAACGCTCCCTTCTCACCTTGAAACGCCGCCGTTCTTACTTTTCGAATCACCCTAGGATTGTAACGCGGGACCATCCCAACGCCGTGTAGATAAGGACGGAATGCCTAGAAGGTCTAGTACTCGGTCGACACTATGGTCTACCAAATCTTCAATCGTTTCAGGATTGCAATAAAAGCCGGGCATCGGCGGCGCAATAATCGCTCCCATTTCGCTAAGCGCCACCATCGTTCGGAGGTGGCCGAGGTGGAGCGGCGACTCGCGAACCATCAGAATCAGCTTCCGCCGCTCTTTCAATGCGACATCGGCGGCGCGAATCAAAAGATTGGAAGAGATTCCTGCCGCAATTGCCGACATGGAATGGATAGAGCATGGTGCGATCACCATGCCATCGGTCTGGAAGCTCCCGCTCGCCAGACGGCAGGCTATATCTTCCAAGGGGTAGGAGAAATCTGATAGACTTTTCCAGTCGGCGGCCTTTTTTCCAAGTTCTAGATGGCTCGTCTTTTCACCAGAGCGCGTGAGAATGAGATGAGTCTCGACGTTCGGAGCGTCGCGAAGCTTCTCCAGCAGGCGATAACCGTAAATAGAACCGCTCGCCCCGCTAATTCCGACTACGATTTTCAAAATTCGCCTCCGCCCGCCGCTCTTGTTCTGAAATCAGAACAAGACTGAATGACACCCTTGCTCTGATGTCCCGTCCATCGCTATAATTCTAGACCAGAACAGGGCTGTCCCTTTGCCGTGCAGATTTCAACGCTGGCGAAGACTCTTGTTGCAGGCTGGAATGATTCAATCCATCGTTGAAGAAGCTGGGCAGAAGTTAAAGAAAAAGCGGGAAGAGCTGAATCTCAGATACCGCGATGTCGAAGACGCGAGTCTGCAGATTGCGGCACGTCGGAAAAACGACGAGTACATCATTGCGCTCAGCCGTCTGGCTGACATCGAAAATAAAGGAACAGTCCCCACTATTTACAGACTCTATTCGCTCTGCGCCATTTATCGTTTAGACATTATGGAAGTGCTTGACTGGTACGGGGTTGACGTGTCGCTCATCCCCTCCGACGCGGCCAGTGTGGAGATCACCAAGACGCACATAATCGGATTCCAGGCAAACGGTCACGGTCAGGTTCAGATGCCAATGACCCTGGACCCCGGAATCGATTTGAGGAAAACCACCTATTTGAGCCGCGTCATTCAAAAATGGGGCAAGCTACCCATAATGCTTCTCAATGGGATTGATTTGAAAGATCACCGCTACGCGTTCATCGGCACGGAGGACTGGTCGATGCACCCGCAAATCGCGCCTGGATCGCTTGTGCTGATCGATGAATCCAAGAGGAAAATTATCACCACCGGTTGGACGAGCCAGGCGGAGCGTCCAATTTACTTTCTCGAGCATAGGGACGGATATGCGTTCGGATGGTGCAGCCTGAAGGGCAACCAGTTAACGGTAATGCCCCATCCCGATTCGCAATCTGATCCTGAAGTGTACGTGTATCCGGACGAAATCGATGTCGTAGGCCAGATTGTCGGCGTAGCTATGCGTCTGGATCAGAACAAGAGACGCCGTATTCGTTAGCAATCGTCCGCAAAAGCGACTCGATATCGGCGAGGAACAGCTTCTTTTCCATCTCCCGCGCTGAAGCGGGGAGAATGAAGCGGTACTTTTCTGTGCGAATCCAAAATTCGACTGTTTTCCCGCGATCCGGTCCGTCGCCTGCCAGGTAGAGGTCCAGGTCGGCCTTCTGTTGTTCCAGCGAGAAATTCAACCACGTGTTGAACGCATCGATGTGCGTCTTGCGCATGGCCTTATCTGCTTCATTCTCATCGAAAATAAGGGCGAGGCCGTGGTGCTCGTAGCGACCGCGCCCATTGCGCAAACCCGCCAGATAGACCATTCGACCGAAAACAGCAGGAATCTGCGACAGAGTGTGACGCCATAGGTCATTGGCGGCGCCACGTTCGAGGATCCCCTTAGGTACAAGCGCACTCATCGGACAAATCCTAGCTAAGATGATACAACAAAATTTGTTCCAATCGCCCGCGCAAAGGCGGGGAGCGATTGGAAAAAGTCCTGGTGAAGTTCCACTCACAGAAAAGTCCCGGACATATCTCCCTCTAACCCCGTTTGCGCCGTAAGCTCCATTCATACCAGGACGGTGCCAAGCCGGCCACGGAAAAGGAAAATACATGAAAAAAGCTCTGTTTGTCATCGTTCTCGCCCTTCAGTTTGTTGGAGTTGCCGCAACCGCGAGCGCAGTCGCCATCCCTTCGTGCTTCCCTTGCGACAATGTCCGCTAGATATCTCTCTGATTGTTCTTTCAGGGATTGATTAATACCAAGATCTGGGCCTGCCGATGATAAACTCATTGGTAGGCTCTTAATCTTATATGACGACTTCGCTGGCAAAGACCAATGAATGGCTTAGGTTTTTGCCTCTCATTGGGTTCGCGACGCTGTCCGCGAAACTGGTTGTGTCCGGTCTTTGGCGAACGTATCAGTGGTTTGCCGGATATCTGGCTGTCGAAACTCTTCGCATTCTTCTACTCCTTCTCATTCCGAATGGTTCCAATCTTTACGCCTGGATCTATTTCGTCTCCGAACCATTAACCTGGTTACTTTCTATGCTGGCGGTTCTGGAAGTTTACGGAATGGTACTGAAGAGCCATCCGGCGATCGCGAACTGGGGCCGAAAATCCATTTTCATAGCGATGGTACTATCCCTGGTCGTATCAGCCATTCTGTCCTCCGCTGGTACTCAGCACCCGGAAGTTCAATATCGCCTCCTGCATAGTCTCCTTCTGCTATCCCGCTTCGTTACAGGCAGCCTGCTATTTTTTCTTCTCGCGATCACCGCGTTTCTGGTTTGGTTTCCCATCGTCCTGAAGAGAAACACGGTGCTCCACTGTTGCCTATTCGCTGTATTTTTTCTCGTAAAAACGGCGGCTTTTGTGGGGGTGACGATCTTCGGGTTAAGTGCTGGTCCGGTTGCGAACAGCAGTCTCTTCATTGTCGTCGCGCTCTGCACCGGCACTTGGCTGATCTGGCTCAATCAGAAAGGCGAGGCGGTTCCAGTGACCGTTGGTCACAGTTGGAATCGCGACGAAGAGCAGCGCCTGTTGGCTCAATTGAACTCGATCAACACCGCTTTGCTCAATTCGGCCAAGGACTAAGTGAGCACTAAGGGTTTTCCCTTCCGCAAGTCAGTACACGAATTGTAAATAAATTGTTGATTCTTTTGCCTGTTTCCCGTACTCTGTTAAAGACTGAAGAAATCCTGGAATAGGATTAAGATCGTGCTACTAACACTACTGCTCTCTATCGTCGCGATGGTTGCCTTGTTCGGCTATCTGCTGCGGGAGTTGTTTGCCCGCAAAACAGTTTCCACCTTCGACCCAATGTGGTTGGAAGAGTTCTCCGTCGCCAAGTACCGCCCAATGACTCGCTTGCTAGCTGAAGAAGACTACGCGTTCCTGGCAGGTCAATCGGGCTTCGACGCGAAAATCAGTTCTACTCTGCGCGCCGAGCGCCGCCGGATCTTCCGCGCTTATCTGCGCAGCCTGGTACGGGATTTCAATCGTTTGCATTTTTGCGCCAAGCTGATGGCATCGCATTCCACTGAGGATCGCTCGGAAGTATTAACAACTCTCGTAAAACAGCGGATCACTTTTTCCTTCGCTCTCGCTGCTGTCGAATGCCGGTTGGTTATGCACACGTTCGGATTCGGACCCGTAGAAGTTCGCAAGCTGATCTCCACCCTCGATCAAAGCCGTTCGCTGCTGGTCGCTTCTCCCGGCCAGGCGTAAATCGCAAGGCCGCCTTTAACGCGGGTCGTTTGGCGACCAGTCATAGTCGAAATAATTGATTCTCCATCCGCCGTGGAGAAATTTCTCGGCTTCCGCCGGCCGGTACTTCGCAACGAATCCAAGCACATTTTCCGGCGTAGTACCAAAATCCTCTTTGAACCATTCCAGAATTCTGGGCAAAGTCACTTCATGCCGCCTCTCATCCATCCGAAAGTTTCGAGCCTGCTGGAAATATCGCTGCGCTTCTTCCTCCAGCCGGGCGTTTAGCTGTTCTGGTTCGTAGGCGGTCCTCGACAACCAAGGGCAGCTCGCCGACGCACATACCAAAGCGAAGTGAACCCGTGGCTCCCGAAACGCCTTCCGGATACTATTAACTTCAATATCGTCCAACGTCCGGTCCTTGCCCCCCACTTTGTTCTTGATCCGGTAAAAAAACGAGAATTTCCCTGGAATCGTGTTTAACCGGTCACGTTTCTCGGGGTACTCCCTGGCGAAGTTGTATAGTACTAGTGCATTGTAGGCATTGATCCAATAGGCGAGCTGTGAGTCCCGGGTTGGAAACAGCCCCGGATGACTATCCGGACTCACCGCGCTCAACTGAAGGACGAATTCTGCCAGCGGCGCAATGTCCGACTTGAGCCGCGCATAGTCCACGCGTCCGTCGTCTTTCACATACTTCTGCAACACCGACCCATACAGCGCGGTATCCGGCCGTTTTCCCGGCGCCAAGCCACCGGTCTTGTCCGTGGCTCCAGCAGGTACAGCACAAAAGACACCAACAAAGGCTGCGAGAAAAAGGAAGGGTCGGATTTTCATGCGAGCGTTTTCAATAACAGCTTGGCCTCGGCGAGCTTGGGAAATTCTTTTTCAGCCGCGCGGAACTCAGCCGTGTGGACACACCGTCTCACCCCGCGATGCTCAACGGGATGCCGAAGATGTAGCATTTCATGAAACATCACGTATTCCACTACAAGCTTCGGTACTTCCGCGCGGTCCATCACGCTGCTCAGCACAATGGCATTATGCGAGGGATCGTAGTGCCCGAGAATGGTTCGCGAAGGGCGGCGGCTCCACCCAAGTTCCGGTCTGGCCATGAGACCGTGAAAGTGCCGCATATTTAGGTCTTCGAAGATTTCCTGCAGATCGAAGCATTTCCCTCGCCCGCCAGAAATCCATTTGCGACCGCGTACCTGGCGCAGCAAGTTCAAATTCCCCCGGACGTCCTTCCGGTTCAGGTACAGCCGGTAGCGATGATTGTAAATGTCCGGAATCGGTTTGCGGTAGAGCTTGCACAAAAGGATCCAGGCCAGGGACTCCATCACGGGCGCGGGCGCGCGCTCCAGCAAGTCGGTGATCTTCACGTCGATGCGGCCAGCCTCAAGGCGAATATTGCTGTTCGCATTGGCAAAACGCCGAAATGATATTCGAAATCCAGGCGGCGCTGTTCGCGGTTTAATCAACCGGAACACGCGTTCATAGATCTGCTCCGGACTCTCGAAAAACAGTGCGCTCTCGACTTGCACTAGTGTCGAATGTAACATAGCAAGAGTACACCTTCAGGCTGCCGCGGCGTTATGAGCCCGTAAAGGACCGGCCGCGGATCTCGACAACGGAAGTAACTGCTCGGTCCGGCGTGCTAGGCTCGCGCCTGAGAGGTTAATTTTTGACTGGAGGATACTTGCTGACAGCAAAGATCACCGCACTCGGCTGCTATGTGCCTGACCGTGTGCTAACCAACGATGACCTGAGCAAAATAGTAGACACCAGCGATCAATGGATACGCGATCGAACTGGCATCAGCGAGCGTCATATCGCGCCGCCCGAAATCGCCACGTCCGACATGGCTATCGAAGCGGCCAGAATTGCCCTGGCGAATCGTGGCATCGACGCGGACGAACTGGATGCGATCCTCGTGTGCACGGTCACGCCCGACATGCTGTTTCCATCCACCGCTTGCCTCGTGCAGGACCGGCTCGGCGCGAAAAAGGCGTGGGGGTTCGATCTTGTCGCGGCATGTTCGGGCTTCGTCTACGGATTGACCACGGGAGCGCACTTCATCGCCTCCGGGACGCACAAGAAAGTGATGGTGATCGGCTCGGACACCATGTCGCGCATCATCGATTATAAAGATCGCGCCACTTGCGTGCTATTCGGCGACGGAGCTGGAGCCATGATTCTGGAAGCAGCCGAAGATGGCGAGGACGCCGGCTTCATCGGATTCAACAACTCCATCGACGGCTCCGGCGGAGACTATCTGAAGATGCCCGCCGGCGGCAGCCGCCTCCCGGCAAGTTGCGAGACGATTGAGAAACGTTTGCATTATGTGAAACAGGATGGGCAGCAGGTGTTCCGCTACGCGGTCCGCAAGTTGGAAGAGCTTTGCAACGACCTGCTGGCGCGCCACAACTACACGGCCGCCGACGTCGGATGGCTCATCCCTCACCAGGCCAACCGGCGCATCATTCACGCCGTGGCTGAGCGCATGGGCATTCTTGACCGCACGATCGTCAACATCGACAAGTACGGAAACACCACCGCTGCCACCATTCCCCTCGCCACGCGCGACGCGCTCGAAAGTGGCAAACTAAGGAAAGGCGACCTGGTGCTATTTGCGGCCGTCGGAGCCGGTTACACGGCGGGCGCTAATCTGTGGAGATGGGGATATTAACATGAACGCGATAACAACAAATGGACCTCTCGAAAAGCTTGAACAGTGGGACGATTTTGTCAAGGACCGTTACGACCCCAACCGTGCCACGGAGCAATTCCGCACCTATGATGACCACACGCCGCCAGTCGTCCGCGAGTTCTATCGGCTGAACCACGCCAATCAGACGCGCGAATTCGTTCTCGCAAAGCACGCGCAATACGCCGGACTGAACAAGTGCGAGATGGGCATCTGGGAAGCAATGGAGTTTCTCAACACGCTGGTGGACGACAGCGACCCCGATACTGATCTCTCACAAATTGAGCATAATCTGCAAGCCGCCGAGGCGATCCGCCGCGATGGGCATCCGCGCTGGATGATTCTCACCGGCCTAATTCATGACCTCGGCAAGGTGCTCTGCCTCTGGGGCGAGCCGCAGTGGGCCGTTGTCGGCGATACATTTCCGGTTGGGTGCGCGTACTCCGATAAAATCGTCTTCCATCAATTCTTCGCCGCCAACCCGGACTCAAGCGATCCCCGCTACCAGACCCCGCTCGGTATTTATGAGCCCAATTGCGGCATGTCAAAGGTGGATCTCTCCTGGGGCCATGACGAGTACCTCTATCACGTGACGAAAAATTATCTTCCTCAGCCCGCGCAGTACATGATCCGCTATCACTCTTTCTACCCGGGCCACCGTGAAGGCGCTTATCAATATCTGTTCGATGAGAAGGATCGTGAGATGTTCGAGTGGGTGAAAAAGTTCAACCCCTACGACCTCTACTCGAAAGCCGACACGCGGCCCGAATTGGCAAAGCTCCGCCCCTTCTACGAAGAACTGGTGGCCGAATTCTTTCCGGGGAAGATCCGCTGGTAACCCCGCCCCGCGCGAGGCCATCGTAATCCGATCCTGGAGTTGGAGGTGACCATTGAAACTCGCTCCATCCCATCTGGAAAAAATTCACCTCAAAAAGAGTGTGGGCGACCGCCTCTCGTTGTGTGGCATTTGGCCCGGCTCCCGTTTTGTTTCCATGACGGATTTTGAAGAAAATGCACCTGCGGATCGTGTTTGTAAGATCTGTATTCAGTGCTTGAGTAGCCGGCAAAAAATAAACGTGCCCCCCCCGGGACGCAAGAGGGCACGTTCTTAATCCAGATTACGGCCTGTTACCCGGCTTAGATTCCTACATCCCGCCTTCATCCGCCGACGGACCGTAGATCGATGGTACGGGAATATCGTTCAAACGCAAATATACACCCAATTGAGCCCTATGGTGGACAATATGATTCATCACAAAACTTCGGATCACCACCACCTTCGGCATGGTAAATAAATCCTGGCCGCCTGATAGTAATGTCCACGGCTTCATCAGAACCTCGTCACTCGCCGCGGCCAGTGATGCGCGGGCCTTCGCCACGCCGTCGTCGTGAAACTTCAGCAGTTCTTCGCTAGTCTTTGGAACCGGCATCGTAAACGGCGCGCCGCCCGGCGGATGGAGATCCAGCGAATCCTGATCGATAGTGATGGTCATCCACTCGCTCAGGGTCGCCAGATGAGTTGCCAATTTGCCAATGGGCATCGATTTCGCGTGCGGCGCCCAGTCATACTTTTCCATTGGGACGCGTTCCAGGGTTTTTCGAGTGTTCACCGTTTCCTGGTCAAATTCGGGAAGTAGTGCATCACTGATTTTCATTTTGTTCTCCTTGTGGAAATTCGGACATCAGGAATTCTACCATATTCGCCTTTTGTTCGCCATCGATAGATTTTAGAATCGTCGGCACTCCTGGAAGCATCAACGCTGATGACTATGACTCCCGAACAAGCTACCTTCCTACTCCAAATGTTTCTGCCTACCCTCAAGAATGAATACGGGGTGACAAAGAAGATAATCGAAGCGATTCCACTCGATAAAGGCGACTACCGGCCGGACCCGGCTTCCATGTCGGCCCTGGAACTGGCCCGCCACATCGTAGCGGCGGACAATATGTTCCTTGACGGGATTGCTTCCGGTGTCTTCAACTTCAGCCTGCCCAAGCCGGAGCCGCTCAACAACTCAGCCGAAGTCGCGCGCTGGTACGAGGAAACGTTCAACGCCAATATAGCTCGGGTCTCCCAATTATCCGCCGATCAACTCTTGAAAGTGATCGATTTTCGCGGATACTTCCAATTCCCCGCCATTGTCTACGCACAGTTCACCATGAATCACACCATTCATCATCGGGGGCAGTTATCGACATACCTCCGGCCTATGGGAGCGAAGGTACCGTCCATATACGGCGAGAGCTATGACGCAGCCGAGGCTCGCAAAGCCGCCGCAGGCGTCGCATAAGCGCGTTAGTCGATCCCGTGCCATCGCACAGTCAGAAAAGCGGTTCTACCGCTCCTCGTGATTGTGTCCGCCGAACCCACCAGCGCGATAGGATCCTTATACCCCGCGTTGAACAGATTTCTGATTCCGCACGAAAACGAAAAGTTGTGAATCAACTTTGAGGAGCTGAAAGTTAAATCCGGTAGGAATACCGACGGTACTTGCGCCTGGGCGCTCGTACGCCGCTCACTGATGTAGATCAGTCCCCCACTGAGTGCAAATCGGCGTTTAATCACCGGCAGGCTTATCCGCAGCTTGCCAAGCGTACCGGGCGAGTTCGTCAATAGCGCGCGATCCAAGGCGGTTGCTCTCTGAATCGCCACGCTCGCCAGCAAATCGACTGTCGAGAACAAACGGCCGCTGACTTCTGCTTCGATACCTGAAGCGCGGACTTCACTGGTGTTCACATATTGCCAAAGGCCGTCGGTAGTGTAGGTGCCTGAAATGACATTGCTCAGGTCATAGCGGTAAACGGAAAGATTCGTTTTCCAGTCGCGATTCCATCCGCGCTCGTACACCACTTCATACGTATTCGCCGTCTCCGGTTTGAGTGAGGGATTCGCCACGGCCGAAAGCCCGCCATCGTCGAAGAACATTTCGTACGCGCTTGGATTTCGGAAGGCGCGCCCGAAAAGAAATTTATAAGTAGTCTGCTGCGAGGGTTGATAAATGAGCGCCGCGCGTGGAGAAACGAAGTTCTGCCGGTATCCCGAAGCATCGAATCGGCCCCCTATGTCGAACTTCCAACGTGAGCCGAACGCCCATTCCTGCTGAGCGAATAGCCCGGCATATTTATCGCGCTGATTTACGTTCAATCGCTCCAGCTTCACGGGCTCGATGTCATAGACGTTTTGCATCGTGCGCAGATCGACTTTGCCTTCGGCTCCCACCGTGAGCGACCCAGGACCTAGAAACGGAAACCGGTACGTAACTTCCGAGCCAAGCCAGTCGCCGTAGTCGCGTTCCTGATTGTCCTCAACTTCTCCCGCATCGTCGCGCCGGTAAATTCCCCGGTACCGGTAAGCGTCATAGTAGGTCCGCCACCGGAGCGCTTTATCGCCGGTAAAACGGCGAGTGTAAGAGACATCCACAAATCCCAGCGAGTCTTCCGCGCGCGTGCCCCGGTCGTTAAAAATCGTGGCCCCCCAGGAGATCGGCTGAATCTGGACGCGATCCCCTTGCACAAACAGGACCTCCCAATTCTTCCAACTGAAGTCCCCGAAAAGATGAAATCCTTTCTCGCTTTCCATGTTCACGGCGCGGCCGTTATTTGTTTCCGGCGAGTCGAATTCCGGGAAGTACAAAACACCCTGTCCGCTGTTATTGAAAGCCGATGCCGACAGCAGTAAATGAGCTCCGTGGGGCAGTTCAAATGCGCCGGATACCTGAATCTTCTTCTCGCCCAGGCTGCCCGTTTCGATTCCCACCGTAAGCCGGTCCGAATCTTCCGGACGCCTGGTAATTACGTTAATCGTCGCAAAGATGCCGTTGCTTCCATAGAGCGCGGAAGACGGTCCGCGCACAATTTCGATTCTCTCGACCATGCTCATATCGAGCGGGAAGTCCTGCCCGAACCAGAGATTCATATCGAAAATGTTCTCCGTCATCTTGTGGCCGTTAATCAGGACCAGCGTTCGAGTGTTGTAATCTCCCGGCAGCGAGAACCCTCGTGCTCCCAAATAGGTGTAGCTTCCATCCCAGGTTGTGAAGAATCCTCGAACGTAGGCCAAGGCATCACCCAAAGTTCGGTAGCCGGATTTGCGGATCTCTTCCCCGGTAACGATGGTCACGCTCGCAGGCGCGTCTTTCAGACTCTCTTCGTGTAATGATGCCGAAGTCACTTTCAAATTACCGAGCTGCTCCAGACTTAAGGCGGTGATATCCTCATCGCTCATAGATCTGCCTGACTGCGACCTGCCTGACTGCGGCCACCCAGGCTGCGCCGCGAGTGACAATAAGGCTACTGACGCAATCAGCGCAAAACACCGGTGCTGGCGGGCATCGACATTCCTCGACAAAACAGCAATTGGAGCGCGGGCGACGGTACCACTCATCTCAGCGTCAGTCGCAGGGCCCATCACAAGGCACATATCGGCCGGAAGGAGGATTTCGCTAGAAGCGAAAAGGCCGTGAGGGCGGGAAACCAAGTGGCGGAAGAATGCGCAATCTGCTAGCGACGAATCGTGTCCATTTTGCGTGTGTTCCTCAAGAGCGCAAAGGGCGCTTCCGGCGGCAACCAAACGAAGGAGAAACTCAGCCGACTTGGCCGCAGGAAGCGAGTTCGTTTTGCGTGAGTTCTTTAAAAGCGCAAAGGCCGCGAAGGCGCGGCACCAAATTGGAGAGGAACACGCAAGCCCAGGCCGCCGCAGCGAGTCCATCTTGCGCATGTTCCTTAAGACCGCAAAGGCCGCGAAGGCCCCGCACAAATTGGAGAGGAACACGCAAAGCCCAGGCCGCTGCAGCGAGTCCGTCTTGCCCGTGTTCCTTAAGAGATCCGGGGCAGCCTAGACATGCGCGTTCCCTATAATTGGATGAAGGGTTCCCACCGGGAAAGCATATGGCTCTCGCGCGAAGACAAACCATCTGGACGTTTCTTGCCCTCGCCGCCACCCTCTACGTAGCCGTGTTCTTCCTCTCCCGTAGCGCCGTGGCGGCCGCAAATCCCGGACGAATAGGTATTGGAGCCATGTCCGATCTCATCGTCACTGTACCGGTTCTCTACTACTTACTGCTCGTCCGCTACGGCTACTCTTCCGGGACCGCCGTGATCGCAGTCGCATTAACGGGAGCAAGGGCCGCCGGCTTCCTATTGCCTGCTGCCGAACAGACCTGGCTGCCATCTCTTCGCTGGCTTGGCGTCCCGCTAGAGTTGTTCGTCATCGTCTCGGTAGTCCGCCGTCTTAGGAAATCGGACAGCAGCATCGACGCCGCAACGCGAATCCGTCACGCAGCCAGTCCTCTGGTACGGCACGAACGCATCGCGGATATCGTCGCCGCTGAAATCGAGGTCTTCTACTACGCGCTGTTCTCCTGGCGCGCCAAACCTCAGGCCAGATCCGGGTGCCAGGCGTTCTCCTGTGGCGAAGCCAGCGGCTTTGCCATGTTCTCCACGTTACTGGGCGCCGTAATCGTCTTCGAAGGCATACCAATGCACTTTCTCCTGCAGCATTGGAATCATACAGCCGCCTATATCTACACCGGATTCGACGTTTATGCCATGCTGTGGACAGTCGCCCTGAGCCGATCGCTGCACCTGCGTCCGGTTCTGATCGGAGAACAATCCATACTCTTGCAAGCGGGCCTTGTATGGCAAATCGAGTTCACGCATCAGAACATCAAAGCCATGAATCGCCTGGCAGGTCAGGCACCCGGCCGAAGAGAGCCCGGTTACTTATCCATGGTCGCTATGAACGATCCGCAATGGCTGATTGAATTGAAAGAGCCGGTCACCGCCCGCGGCCCCTATGGCCTTCGACGCACCGTCACAAAAATCGGTATCGCCGTCGACAATTCCGAATCGTTTCGCACAGCACTCGGCTTTTAAGGAATACGCGCAAAACGGATTCGCCGCGGCGGCTAAGTCCGCTGAGTTTCTCTTTCGTTTGGTGCCACCGGGAGCGGCCTTTGCGCTTTTGAGCCGTTCTACCGCTCCGCCAAGTGCTTTCGCGCTTCCTTCACCATGCCCAAAAACCGCCGGGCCAATTCATGAATCCAGGGTGCCTGATGCTGCCGGATCGCCTCGCGCGGCATCAGCTCCGAACCGATTCCCAAAGCCTCCGCACCAGCCAACATGAAAGTGCTGGCGGTCAATTGCGTCACCCCTCCCGACGCAATCATCCGCACATGCGGCAGCGGAGCTTTCATCGCCCGAATGTAGCTCGGGCCGCCCACTTGCGCGCAGGGAAAAACCTTCACGAAGTCGGCGCCCGCCTTCCACGCGGCAATGATCTCGGTGGGTGTTAACGCGCCCGGTATAACCACCAGGTTTTCGTTGGCCGCTACTTCCAGGATCTCCAGTTCGAGTCCCGTGCTGGTCAGAAACATCGCTCCGGCACCCGCGCAGCGCTTCGCGGTTTCTGTGTCGAGCACCGTACCGGCCCCGGCGATAATGTCCGGTCTTTTCCGCGCCAGCGTCGCAATCACTTCCAGGGCGCCCGGCACCGTCATGGTCACCTCGACAACGGGAATTCCGCCGTCGGCAACTGTCTCGGCGGCATAAATAGCTTCTTCGGCCGAAGAGACGCGAAGAGCCGGGATGATTCCAATTTCTCCGATGAACGCTCTGACTTCTTCCTTACTCCTACTCATCCCCGGTGCCTTCGAGCGCCGGAAGCACGTCGCGATCGCCTGCCACCCATACATACAGAGTAGGTAAAAGATAGATTCCCAGAATCAGCGCCGCCACGAGTCCACCAACGATGACGATGGCGAACGGCCGCTGCGAATCCGAGCCGATACCACGTGACAGCGCCGCCGGCAGCAACCCAACGCTTGCGACCAGCATCGTCATCATGATCGGCCGAAGCCTCTGGACAGAACCATCGATCGCCGCCGACAGAGTCGATTCACCTCGCGCGCGCAATTGATTGATGTACTCCAGCATGATCACGCCTGTCTGAACCGACACGCCGAACAGCGCCAGAAACCCGACTCCCGACGACACGCTGAAATGCGTCCCCGTGATCAACAGCGCCAGCAGACCACCAATCGGCGCCATCGCCACGTTGGCCAGAATCAGCCCAACCCATTTAAACGAACTGAACATCGTATAGAGAATAATGCAGATCACCATGATCGTGATCGGCAGCACGATCATCAGCCGCTTCTGCGACCTCTTTTGACTCTCGTATTCGCCCGCCCAGTCGATGTGATACCCCACCGGAAGCTTTATTTGCTGATTCACCTTTGACATCGCCTCTTCCACAGTGCTTCCGAGATCGCGAACCGGAACGCTGTACTTGATCGCGACATACCGCGAGTTGCCTTCGCGATAAATCTCCGACGCGCCATCGAGCACCTGCACCTTGCACACCTGCGCCAGCGAAACACGCTCACCGGAAGGCGCCAACAGACGGATTCTCTCCACTGCTTCTTTCGTTGTCCGGCTCGGAGCATTATAGCGGACAACAACGTCATAGCGTTTCTCGCCTTCGAGCACTTGCGTGACGGCTTTGCCGCCGACTGCCGTCTCGATCGCATCCTGCACGTCCGACACGTTGAGTCCATGCCGCGCTGCCTGATCGCGATCCACCGCAAATTCCAGGTTTGGCTGTCCGATCACACGGAACAGGCCAAGGTCGGCGATACCCTGAATACTGCGCATCACACCAACAATCTTTTCTCCCGTCGCCTCCAGCGTTTTCAGGTCGTCGCCGTAAATTTTGATCGCCAGTTGCCCTTTCACGCCGCTGACCGCCTCTTCCATGTTGTCGGCGATCGGTTGCGAGAAGTTCCACAGCGCACCCGGAATCTTTTCCAGTGAGTGGTCGATGGTGGCCACCAGCGCTTCTTTGTCCTGATGGAATACCGGACGCCACTCTTCCTTGGGCTTTAGATCGACAAAGTATTCCGTATTGAAGAAGCCTGTAGTATCCGTCCCGTCATCCGGCCGTCCGATTTGGCTGATCACCTGTTTCACCTCCGGATACGATGCCAGAATCACGCGCGCCTCGTCCATCACGCGAGTCCCTTCCGTGGGACCGGTGCTCGGCGCGAGTGTAGCCCGCGCCCAGATCGCGCCTTCATCCAGATGCGGCAGAAACTCCGATCCAATCACACCACTCATCAACAAAAATGCGGACAGTCCCAGCGTGCCCATCGCCACGCCCACCGTCACCCAACGGAACTGAATCGCCCAACCCAGCGTCTTCCGATAACCCGTGCTCATCCATTCCATCAAAGGATTGTGCCATTCCTTCACCTGCTTACCGAACACGAAGCTCGACAGTACTGGCGCAATGAGCATCGAAAAAAGAAGCGCGCCCAGCAGCGCGAAGCTCACCGTCCAGGCCATCGGCTTGAACAGCCGCCCTTCCACGCGCTCTAGCGTGAAAATCGGAGCGTACGCCGTGATGATAATCGCGATCGAGTAAAATACCGGCCGCTGTACTTCGTGCGCCGCCTCCCGGATTGCGTCTATCGCCGAACCCGCTTTTCTCTCGGCACGGCCAAGATACCGGATGATGTTTTCCACCATCACAACCCCACCTTCCACCACCATGCCGAAATCCAAAGCGCCCAGAGACAATAAATTCGCCGGAATATGATTCAGGTTCAAACAGATTGACGCGAACAGTAGCGAAAACGGAATCGTCAACGCAACAATGAACGCGCCGCGCGCATTGCCTAGAAACAGAAACAGAATCACCGCCACCAGCACGATGCCTTCCGTCAGATTGTGCAGCACCGTATGCGTCGTGTACTCCACCAGGACGCTGCGGTCTAGAAATGGCATCACCTTCACGCCCGGCGGCAAAATCCGCTCGTTTAGTTCTTTGACCTTCTCGTGGATGGCCACCAGGGTAGCGTCGGATTCGGCGCCTTTCCGCAGCAATACGATACCTTCGACAACATCGTCGTTGTCGATCACTTTGCCGTCTGCCCGCCGGAGACTTTTGCCGATCTTCCCCAGCCGGATTCTCGGCCCTTGCGTGATCGTGGCGATATCTTTCACCCGTATCGCCGTTCCGCCCTGAACTTTGATGAGCGTCTTTCCAATGTCGTTCACGTCCCGCATCAGGCCGAGAGCGCGAACATTTATCTGCTGCATGCCCGTCTCCAGAAAGCTGCCGCCGGCGTTCACGTTGTTGCTCGAAAGTTGCTGCTCCACCTGCGAGATGCTCAACCCGTAGGACACCAGTTTGTCCGGATCCACGTTCACCTGGTATTCGCGCGTAGTGCCCCCGAAACTCACCACGTCAACGACATTCGGAACCGATTTGAACTGCTTCTCCAGCGTCCAATCCTGCAGCGACTTCAATTCCATGAGGTCGTACTGTGGATTCGTGCTCTTCAGCGTGTACCAATAAATCTGGCC